>SXGQ01116924.1_pt1 | contig 23724 bp, 22 predicted proteins | sample 3178371 | NCBI WGS metagenome assembly SXGQ01 (sample SAMN11356859, study PRJNA531348) | freshwater metagenome | isolation source: freshwater sample F1-20 | place: China: Fuxian Lake, Yuxi | collected 2017-12-25 | reverse complement strand
TGCGGGCGGTGGGCGTCGTGCCAGACGATGAGGGCGCCGGGCGCGGCGTATTTCGTGGCGAATCGAAAAGTGCCGGTGCGGCCGAAGTTTTGCGGATGCGCCGAGCGCGGGCCGTCGAGGAAGAGGAAGTCGAAAGGCTCGCCATCCCACGGCACTGCGTCTTTTTCCACACTGCGCGGGCCTTCGGGCGTGACGGTGTATTCCCGCCAGTCCACGCGCGAGAGCCATGGCGCGTCGGCAAACGCGGTCTTCAGCTCCGCGATCCACTCGGGGTAATTATCCCACGTCGTGATGCGCGCTTCCGGCGCAAGCTCGGCCCAAAAGCGCGTGGTGAGTCCGCTGCCAAACTCGGCGATGCGCTTCGGTTTTGCCGAGCCGACGAGCTCTTTCAAAAGAGCCGTCTCCTCGGGATTCATTGCAAATTGGTTCAGGTCGATGGGCATGTATGAAGTGACGAATGACAGAAGGACGGACGACGAGACACGCCCAAAATCGGGCGCGTCGAGTGCCTCATTTCAAAAAGGGCGAAGCATCCACCGTGACGTATTCGCCGCGCCGGTATTTCTCCGCTTTGTAGTCGGACTCGGATTTGCGGCCAGTGAGACGCGCAAACGCCGCGCGCAAGCGGTTTCGCAGGCCGAGGCTCTCGGTGACGTTGCGCCGCGAGGTATTTTCGTCGAGCGAACTGCGCGGCATCCAGCACGTGTGCAGCGCGCGAAACTCGGAGTCTTCCCACGCGACTTCCTTATACATTTCCCAGCGCGAACTCACGCCGTCCCATCCGGGGTTAAAGACGTTGTTCTTCCCGTGAAGCCGATGCTTCGTTGCTGGGTCGAGACGCTCGACGGCGGCGAAATTGTAGAGCTTCGTCATGCTGCGACACGGCGGCGCGAACCAGCCGCTCGCGGTCTGTGCGGATTCATCGAGCACGTCGCAATTCAGCACGTTGCCAAAGACGACCCACCATTTATCCCACTCGCCCGCGTGCAGCCGCGCCCGCACTTTCGCGAGCCCGGCTGGATCGTAAATTTCATCGCCATCCACGCCGAAGACCCACGTCTTCGTGTTCGCAAGCGGGACGAGCATCTCGTGCGACTCCCGAGGATCGCGGATGCGGTAAATCTCGAATTTCGGCGAAGTGCGCGCGAGCTCCTCGCAAATCTCCGCCGTCCCATCCTGCGACTGATGATCCGCAATCAAAATGCGGTCGCAAAAGCCGAGGATGTTCAGCGCCGCGCGCCGGAGGAACTTGTCCTCATTGCGCACGAGCATGATGGCGACGATTTGGGGAGTCATTCTTTGGAACCGCAGATTATCGCAAATCTCCGCGGATAAAGTTGGAGCGAATCTGCGTTCATTTGCGCTTATCTGCGGTTTCGATTGACCGTTTTGCCGCCCACCAACGCGGTGAAATTGCCAAGGCTGGATTCTCTTTCCGAGCCCGTTGCAAAAAGTCCCGTGCCGCCTCCGGATTCGCCTTCGCCGCGCTCTGCGCGAGGCCGAGCCAGCGGCGGCCCATTCCGATTCGGCGGGCAATGGTGTTGCGGGCACGACGGTCGGGTTGCACGGCGTTGAGCAGTGGGGTGAAGACGCGATCTTTCTCCTCGTAGATGCGCGGCATATGTTTGATGGTCTTGGAATCGGGCTGGCGTTGTTGTTTCGCAAATGCGGCGTCCACGCGGTGGAATTTGTGATGCTCGCTCACTCGCCACCATAGCTCCGTATCCATGACAACGTGCAGGTCTTCGCGCAGCGGCCCCACTTCTTCGAGCAGGCGGCGACGGAAGAATACGGCAGGCTGGAGCAGGTCGGTGCGCTTTTCCCACCAGATGAGCATATCCTCGCGTCGCTCAAATCGCGCCCGCCGAATGCGCGGCGGCTGGCCGTCGCAAAAGTCTTCCTCGCAGTCACCGAAAATCACATCGACATCCGGCTTCGCAAACTCGCGGCGGACGATGTCGAACGCACCGGCGAGATACTGATCGTCGGCATTCAGCCAGCAAATGATTTCCCCGCGTGCGAGCGCGAAGGCTTTGTTGAGCGCGTTGGATTGGCCGCTGTCCTTCTCAACACGCGTGATGAGATGCGGATGCCGCGCGAGCACCGCTGCAGTGGAGTCGGTCGAGCAGTTGTCGAAAACAATGTGCTCAAAATCCGTCGCACCCTGCGCAAGGACGCTTTGAATGCAGCCATCGAACCACTCGCCCTGATTCCACGAGGGCGTCACCACGCTGAAGAATGGCGCACTCACAAGCCGATGAATTCTCTCACGCGAAGCTCCATATCGCGAGAGAGTCCCGTCATTCCCCCGAGCCGGCGGGCGCGTGATATCGCGGCGGATTGGACTCCGCGCTGCTCCGCCTCATTCGCGATCCACATCGCAGCATCGAATGCACGCTCCTCAATCGCGCGGTTCGCGTTTCGTTCGAAAATCTCGAGCTCAGAGGTTTCCAGAAATGCGGTATCCACGCTGCGTGCAGCGCACCATTCCAGAAATGCAAGCTGCACCTCCACCGCCTGACGGCGTCCGCGATTCCTGTCCGACGACATGTTTGAGTCGTGGACACGCCGCTCGATAACGACATCGTGCACAAATCCGAACTCCGCGACCGTCCCGATGCGACACCACAGGTCGCGGTCCGCGGTGGTGTTAAAGCCCGGATTCCAGCGACCCACATTCTCAAACACCGAGCGCCGAATGATTGCAGCACCCGGCGTAGCGATGGGTGCTTTCCAAAACGCTACCCGCGCGCCGAGAGGCACGGGACCTTGCATGGCGCACGAGCCGTGCTCCTTCCCAAATTTCGCCCCAACCGGCGCATGCTCGGTGAAATCGACACTCCGGCCGTAGATGCAGCCAAGCGTCGCCTGGTGCGCACGCGACAAAAGCTTTTGCAAAGCGTCGGGCCGCAGACGGTCATCGGCATCGAGGAACAACAGCCACTCGGCGGACGTCTGCGCGGCACCGTAGTTTCGCGCGGTGGAAACACCGGCGTTTGGCTGGCGGAGCAGCATCACCGCGTCGCCAAATCCTCCAGCTACAACCACTGTCTCGTCCGTGCTGCCATCGTCCACGACAATAACCTGCGACGCCGCGCGCGTCAGCGCCAGTGCGCTTTCGATCGCCTCGGCGAGAAACGCTGCTGCGTTATAGGCGGGGATGATGACGGTGACGGTCATTGGTCGTTACTTTCCTGACATGCCGAGAGTGCTTCTAGCCACGCCAGGCGGGAGTTGCATTCCGGACAGACGAAATCGTGCGTATGCGCAGGGAGCGGGTAAATCTCTCGGAGAAACTCAATGTCTGGCTCGCGGACTCGCCGTCCAAGAAAATCGGGACTCCAAGAATGGAGGCCCATATAACAGCGGATGCAAAGCGCGAATGTCGCACGTCCAAACAAACGATATTCTGCGAACTCCGGCTTTCGTTCGTTAAGTTTAATGAGTTCCTCAGGGAAGTGTCCGCACTCGAAGCACGGAGTTACCTCGCGGCGTTCCATCGGCGAGAAGCAATTTGGGCACTGTGGAGCGGGCATTCTCTACAACTAGACGTTTACGCTTTTCATCTCCCACTTTCCCGAGTGCCGGTTGTGCCGGATCACTTTTGCTGCACGCATCGCAAAACGATGCCGTCTTTTCCACTGCGCAAACGCGCCCGGCCTCGCTCCGCCATGCACGAGCAAAGCCTGCTCTGCTTCGAGCATGTAATCCGCACGATCACCGCCGGTTTTCTGATCACCGTGAAATCGGAATCCGCCGAGCGGCACTTCCACGGCGTAAAGCTCGGCGTGCTTGAAGAACCGCGCCCACAGTTCGAAATCACCGGCGAGCGGATAGCCCGCGCCGATTTGTGCTCCCGCCCTCTCCCAAAGCGAACGCCGCCAGAACGTGCTCTCCTGCTGAATCCAGCCGACGGAAAAGTTCCGCCCGAGAGGAAGATGCTCGCCAGCGAAAAACGCGTCGCGCGAGTAGCCGGGGACGTTGAGCACACGGGCGATGCGGCCTTCGGAGTCCCAGCGAATCTGCGCCGTCGTCGTGAGCCATTGCACTTCCGGAAACTGCGCAAAAATTTCCGCCACCGTGGTGAATGTGCCGGGCACATACGCGTCATCGCTATTGATCCACGCCATCACATCGCCCGTCGTTTTAGCGAAGCCACGCGTGATTGCATCGTATTGCCCGCCGTCGCGTTCGCTTTGCCAGTGGGCGAGCCGCGACGCGTGACGTTCGATGATAGAAACGCTGCCGTCCGTCGAACCGCCGTCCATCACGACGTATTCGAGTTCGCCGGATTGCGAGAGCACGCTCGTCATCGCGGCATCAAGAAACCGTGCCTGATTGTAGCTCGGAGTGACGATGGAAAACTTCATACGCTCAACTGCGAGAGTGCGACCTTCACTTTGGCACCATGCTGTTTGTAGAGCCGTCGATAGAACAACGTGCGCCAGCGGAAGAGCCCGAGCTTTTTAAGCCGCGCGAGACCCGGGCCGAATGTCGGAAGCTCAGCCGCGACATCGCGAAACGCCGCGCCCCATTCCGCTCCCGCGTGCTTCTCCACGAACGCGCAAATCTCCGCTGCGCGCTTCGGGTTCCCGCTGCCTGTTTTGTGACCTTCGTGAAAGCGATAGACCGACAGCGGCTCATTCACCTGCTGAAACTCGCAATGTTCGCTTGCTCGCAGAAACCAGTCCCAATCCAACGTGAAATGCTGCTCGATATTGAGTTCGCCAGTCTTTTCCCAAAGCGCCCGCGTCCAGAACGCGCTCGGCTGGTAAATGAGCGCGCGCGTTTTCAAGGCCTCGCGCGAGAACGGCGAGGCCTGCCATAATTTCGTTTCGCCTTTCGCTTCGTTGAGCGCGACGGTGCCGCCATACGCGAGCCGCGGCTCACGCCCGTCGCCAAGCAACGGCGCGACTTTTTCAATCACTGCGGGGAGGTAGTAATCGTCGCTATTCAGCCAGGCCAGCAGGTCGCCTTTCGCGAGTCGAAATCCTTTGTTGATTGCGTCGGCCTGACCACGGTCGTGCTCGGAAACAAAGTGCGTCACCGCATTTCCAAAGCGTTGCACGACTTCGCGCGTCCCGTCAGTCGAACCGCCGTCGATTACGATAATCTCGGTCCGCGGCCAGCACTGGCCGACAATCGAAGCAAGCGTCTGTCCGATGAACCGCGATTGGTTCAGTGTAGGGACGATGATGGAAAGAAGCGGGTTCAAGGTTTCGCTATCCTCAAAAAGTCACGTCCGACGTCGGCGATACGCGCGTTTGCTGTTTCACGCGCGGCGGCTTCGGCATGGATATCCGGACCAGCAGGTAAATGCTCCCATGCTTCAGCGATCAATGTTGCGAGAGCCTCGGCGTCGCTGCCGGGGAAGAAGCGAGCGCCCGGCGGATTCTGCTCTTTGTGAACGCTGAGATCGCTGAGGAGCGTCGCCTTCCCAAGCACGCGCGCATCTTCGACCACTGTACTCCAGCCCTCAAAGAGCGAAGGCTGAATGACCGCGAGGCTGCGGCGGATGATTTCGATTTGAAGGCGACGAGGAACGAGGCCGAGCAACATCACCTGCGCACCAACTCCGGCACGGTGCACTTGCTGGAGCAGCCGCTCTGTGTGTTCCGGTTGGCGGAAATCGACGAGTGCGCCAGTGCAGACGACCATTGGGCGAATGCCGCGAACAGCAAGAATTTCGAGTGCCTTGAAAACAGTCGCGTGGTTTTTGTGTGACCAAAACTGATTGCAGACCACGAAGTATCGCGGCGGCAGCCAGGCGAGGTTTTCTGCATCGAAGGGCTCATACCAATTTGCATCCGGAAATGTCGCGAACCGCAGCACGTCGGCCTTCGCCGCATGCTCGGGAAAAAATGTGCGGAAGTCGCTCGCGGCGCTTTCGCTGCTAAGCACGACGCTTTTAGCCTCGTCGATCACTGCGGCGATTCCGCGGTCGCGCTTGCCGATTTCCCTTTCGGTAAAGAGCTGCGGAAGATGGCGGTGCTGAAAATCAGGAATCCACGCAGCCCAACGACATGGCAGTTCGCCGACCGGCAGGGTTACTCCGACGTTGTATTCGTTGTCGTACGTGAACGGGTAAAGGAACTCGACTCCGCTTCGCGCCACCGCATTCGTGAAGTCGCGATTGCTGGCGCGGAAACGATCGAGCCACCCACGTTTCTTGCGCACCGGGACAATGTTCATCGAGTCGAACAGCGTCGCGTGATTCTTCCACTCCGCGCGCTGAGGTTCACCACCGAACAGCGATATGCGAACCTGCTCACCAGTCGCGCGAATCGCCCGGGCAAGATTCCGGACATACTCCGAACCACCCGCCCAGCCGGCACCGCCTTGCGCTATGAGTCCGATGTGCATTCTCTAACGATGAAACGGCGGGCGTTACGCTATGCCCAACTCGGCTTTTGCCCATGCGGCGACCTGCGCGAGGCCCTGCTCCAAAGCGACTGTCGGCGAAAAACCGAGCGCCACGAGCTTCGAGACATCGGCACGCCAGTTAAGCGGATCGCCAGCGCGCGTCTTTCCATCGAACGCGGGAACCACATTCATCCCGAGTGATTTGATGAGGTGTCCGGCGAGTTCGGATATGGTCGTCTCGCGACCGGTCGAGAGATTGTAGATTTCACCTTCCGCGGGCGCTTTCTCCGAGAGCAGCGCGAGCGCGCGGGCGATGTCGGTCGCGTGGATAAAGTCGCGGCTTTCGTTGCCTGTTCCGCTCAGCGACAGCGCGCCATTTGTGAGAAGCCGCTCGCAGATATCCCACACAACTTGCCGACGAAGGCCCGGGCCGTAAGCGGAAAAGATGCGCACCGAGACCGTCGGCACCGCGTAGATGCGGGCGAACTCCTGGCAGATGAGTTCGCACTGGCGCTTGTGAAATCCATACGGCGACAGAGGCGCGACGTGAGTGTTTTCGGAGACAGGAAGCGCCTTCGGATTTCCATACACCGCCGCGCTGGAGAGCAGGATAAACCGGCACCCACTCGCGTTACGTCGCACCGAGTCGAGCAACTCAAAAGTGAGCACCGTGTTGTCGTGGAAATCCGCCGCAGGATCCTGCATCGAAAGCGGCACGGAGGCGCGACCCGCGCAGTGGATGAGAACGTCGGGCTTCGTCTCCGCGAGCAGTGCGCCAAATTCTGCCGACGGCAATTTCATGCGCGCGTAACGCACTCCGGCACCTAGCTGCACGTTCTCCGGTGCGAGTGAGTCCACGCCGACAACACGCCAGCCAGCGCTTGCAAAATGACGCGCGATGTGGCGACCGAGGAATCCGGCGATGCCGGTCAAAAACGCAGTCTTCATTTCTCCACCTCCACCCACGGCAGCGAGTTCACTAATGCCGCTTCTTCTTCAAAAGTCGGGAAGATTAGTTTTCCCTCCGCATCACGCGCTTCACGGAATCCTCGGCGCACATAGCCCTCGGCTGCAGTCAATTCACGCAACGGTCCCGCGAGTAGTTCGCGACGCACAAAGAAGGCGTTGTTTCCAGCCGAGTTCGATCCAACGAAAGCCATTCCCTTTCGCGTTCCGAGCGCGACGAGCGCGGCGAGCGATGCGCCGTAGTAGCTGTGCGAGTGGTGCGCTTTCGCACGCTGAAACTCCGGGTTATAGGGCACAGTCACCGCGCGCTCCGAGCCGAGCAGCGAATTGTATTCTGCGACGACGATTGCAGGCTGCACGGCCGTGATGGCTTCCCAAACCCAGTAGTCCACGCCGTCAATATCCACGCTCAGGATTCCTATCTCGCCGGTGAGACCCTGCGCGGTGAGAAGGTCGTTGATATTCTCCCGCGTAATAAAGGCCTGCGCGGCCTTCAGCGGATGCTGCCAGTAAACCGGGTCACGCCGGATTGTCGCGATATTGTCCTCGCTGCCATCGAGCACGAGTCCGCTCCACTCATCATTTACCAGCAACCAACGCGTATTCGCCTCGACGTAAGTCTCCACGCCAAACTCCACGAACACCTTCCTCGGAACCTTCACGTGGCGCAACAAGTGGGCGAGAATTCCGTCCTCACCCCATTGCGAAAACACGCGGAACTCCTGCTCGGCGAAACCGGTTCCCGCAGTCGCAGTCTGCCGCGCTTCGATTCGCCCGAGTGCCTCGCGAATCAGTGCTGCGTCACGCGAAAGCTGAGCGACGCTTTTCCAAATGGAATTCAGCCGCCGCACGGCGCGATTGAATGGTTCGAGAAAATTCATGGCTCTATGGTTTTCACGATCGTCGCCGGATTGCCAGCTACGACCGTGTTTGCAGGCACATCGCGGGTCACGACGCTCCCGGCGGCAACGACACTGTTTTCGCCGATGGTGACGCCTTTCATGATGATCGCGTTGAATCCGATCCAGACCCGCGCACCGATGCTTACTGGTTTCGCAGCGATGACACCGCGCTCGCCATGCGTCTGCACCGAGGCGTAATCGGCAAGTCTCGCAGTGGGATCGAGCGGATGGCTGTCGTTATCGAAAATCTGCACGCCATGAGCGAGCATCACGCCTTCGCCGATGGAAATACCTGCCGCTGCGCTGAGCAGACAGTCATCACCGATGTAGGCATTCGCAGCGATCGTGATTCGCCCACTTCCAAATTTCTCCACGCGCAAAAGTCCGCGGCATACCACACTTGCGCCAAGAACAATTCGCTCGTTGTCGCCCGCGCTGTTCACACACCAGGCGCTCGGCCCAAGCAGGCAGCCTTTCCCAATCGATGCGGAACTATCGAACTGCCGCCAAACATCCTCCACTTCGCGCTCGAGCAAAGTCGGGGATTTGGAAAAGAACCCGCGCTGCTTTGGCCGTGCGTATGCAAGACCGTCGGCAAAGGCGTGATGTCGGTTAATCGGCATGGATTTTACGGCGATGACGAACGACCGAAAGCGGCTCGCCGCTCAAAAGCGCGGAGCCAAAGTCAGCCACTTCGCACTGCTCCCAAAGCGCTTCGTGAGGAATTTTCACCCACGATCGAAAATCGTCGGGATGGGCTGTGAACGTCGTCTGGAGCAATGCGCACCGCTGTGTGAGATAATACGCGAGCGCGGCATCATCCTGCTGCGCAGCGTCCGGCTTGAATGCTCCGGAAAGCGCCGCGTCCACGCCCGCAAAGTATTCCTCTTTGGTCGTCGCCTTTCTGCAAAAGCCGAGGTCTTCGTAATACACTGCAGTTCCGAGAATCACCGGCAACCCGAGCAGTGCGGCTTCGATTCCCACCGTCGACGTATGAGGGAGCGCAACTTTTGCAAAACGGAGAAGGTCGTAACTATTGATCTCCTCATCCGCAGCCACGAAACGCACGCGTTCGCCGAGTCCGGAATGCTTTGCCAGAAGCGGCGCGAGGTTGTCGCTGCCCTTTGCAAAATCGAGTCGCTCGCGAGGATGCTGCCGGATGCAGATCGAAACGCCGGACTTCGAAGCCACCCATTCAAGAAGCGAGTCGAGCCAGTCCGCAACCGTCGAAAAAGCACGCTGACGGCCAAGCGCCGCGGAATCCCATCGAATATTGAGCGGAACAAAAATGTCGTATCGAAGATCATCGCGACCGGTGGCCGCAGCGACCTGAAAATGGCGGAAGTCTCGGGCATTGCAGCGGTCGTCGAGCTCCGCGCGACCCATCGACAGAACCTGAGCGCGTGTCTGGGCCGTGAGGGAACTCTTCACCGCGTGAAAGGCGGTCGGCACATCGGCGAGATGAGCAGCGATCCCTCGCTGCGTGAGCCGAAGCACGCCGCTGCCGCCGTCGAACGTCGCGAAATCCATCCCGAGTTGGCGTGCAATTGCTACATACAAAGCACTGAGCCCGAAAAATCCGCCAGGGATGAGAACGCGATCGATTCGTGAGACGTTGAGCAAGCCGCGGACAACTGCGAGGTGCTTCGCTATCGCCGCAGGAACGCTGCTGTTTCCAGCCATGAATTCGTCCGCCTTTACTTCGCCCCGCGAGCGCCAGATTGCATTCTCGCGGAAAATGGGGCGCGCCATTTCAGTATCGCTCTCGTCCGGCTGAGGGACCACCCCGGCGGCATCGAACCGCTCCAACGCAGGGAAGTTTTCACGAATGAGCTTCGACAGCGCCTCCGCGTGTGCGACCTCGGGCGAGTTTTGAATCAAATCCGCGGAGTCGAACAGAATCACCGGCGTGCGCCCCGAGCGGCGGAGCATCTCGGCGCATTCAAGCGCAAAGAAAGGGACCGCTGTTGAGAGCCACGGCGTGACGAGAATACCGATTCGATATCCACCGACCGGCGCTTCGTCCGGCCACTCCGAGGAGCGCTCCGCAAATGCATCGACGAGGTCGAGGAACGGATCGCGGCGCGCCGGCTTACTCGACGCGAAAAGGCTCTTAAGTCGGTTGAGAAGCTCAGGCATCAAAGTGCGCTCCAAGGATTGCGGCGAGCTCCCGTGCCTGCGTTTCGAGGCGGACAAACTTGTCGTATTCGGCCACAGGGCTGATGATTCCACGCTGGTGATAGTCGAATAGAATCGCCATCGAGAACCAGGCTGTCTGCCGCATCATTTCAGCAAGTCCGGGAATCGGCGAGCCATACGCTTCGCGCACGACTCTCAACCGCTCACCGAGCAGGACTTCGCCGGGCGCATCCGAAAGGCAGAAGCGCTGGACAAAATAGGCCATGTCCCAAGCCACTGGCGCAAAGGTCTGCACGGCCTCCTCGAAGTCCAGCAATACAGCGTGCCCGTCCGAGCGTCGGAAAAGGACGTTTGCGCGGTGCACTTGAGCATGCAGTCCTTGAGCGCCTTCCATTTGATCAAATCTTGGAGCGTATCCGTCCGACATCGCACGGAGCCAATCGGCATTTCGAGCCGCCCAAGTTTCGTCCACGCAGAATGCGCCCCAGCGTTTTGCGGCAAGCGCATCGGACATTTCATCGCGCACCTTGGCGAGTTTGGAAAAACGCTCGGAGGCGCGGGCTTTGATTTCTGCGATTTGTGGAAATGTGCGCATCAAACGATGGCATTCCGAGACGGCGATAGCGACCTGCCGCAAATCCTCTACAGAGCCATTGTCGTGTCTGGCATCCAGCAGTTCACGGACATCGATTCGCAACTCGTGCCCACCAAATGAGAGCGGGAGTCCGGCAATCTCGAGGTGATTCACCGCGAGTCCATTCGTCTTCAACCAGCCCGTGATAGCCTGCTCCAATTGCGCATCGCCGATGCGGGCGCTCACGCGGACAAAACATGCGCTTTTGGAAGTAGCGAGACGGTAGCGGCCGATAGCCCCGTCAGGCGGCGTAAGTGCCATCAGAGTCGCACCGTCGCGAAACTCCGGAAGCGCCTCGGCCACCACTGCGACAATCGCATCGCGAACGTCGTGCGCAACGGGTGAACGAAACACGACTTCACCGGGACGATCGCCTCCCGGCCAGCCAAATTCGGCCCGTGGTGGGTTACTTTGCAAAGCGAATGTCATCCCAACGAATTGCTTCTCCAGCAGCGACGGAACGACCAGCGGCACGACCTGCTACAAGCGCCCAGTCTTCGCTCTTCACACCCAGGGGTGGCCATGCGAATCCACAGTTATCGAGCGTCAAAATCTCTCCGCTGGCGATGTCGCGTAGCGCAACAAGACCTTTGCGGGTATTCAAATCGCGAGGCTCGGGAATCACTGGCAATCTCGCGCCAAGCGCGGCGGAACAATTGAGGAGCTTATGGTTGAACTCGCGAAGATCGCTCAAGTTGATTGCAGAAACAACGTCCTGTTCCACGCGGGTATTGTCATCCACTACGCCCTTCTCGATCACGTTCACTCCGAGACCGACTGCAGCGTAAAGAATCTCGTCGCCGCGATAGTGGCAGGAAATTCCCACCGGCACATCGAAGGTCTGTTTCCACGTCTGAATCACTCGGAGGTTCTGCTTTTCGGCGGGCGTAGGATTTGGGCCGGGATGATGATGAATGATCACCGGCGCGCCCTCCGCCTGCGCGATGCGAACGGCGCGCGCGAGTTCGTCCATATAGACCAGGCCAGCATCGAAAATCACCGGCAACCCCTGCTTCGCGCAATATTCAATCAACGGAAGGTGCGCCATGTTGTGCCGCGCGATCTTCAGCGCCGCACCGCCTTCGCGAACGAAGAAATCGACGCCTTCGAAATCATACACCGAAGCGACAAACGGGATATCGAGAGCGCGACATTCCGCAAAAAGCTTCGCGTAATCCGAGAGCAGAACCGTCTTCCGCTCAATGAGTGCGCGGTAGGATTCGACCTGCTTTCCCGTGGCGTGATTGAACGTGATGTTCAATCCGCTCGCTCGGAGACAGACGTCGGGGTTGTGCAGAATCTCCGTTTTGAAAACGGGCGCGCCGGCCGCAGCGACTTTCTGGAGATAGTCCCGCGCGAGTCCGATGTCTTGATTGAAGTAGGTGCCGACTTCCGCGACGAGAACGACAGGATGTTCATCGCCGACGGGAACTTTTCCGATGTGGACAGTTTTCATGGATTGAGGTGCTTCGAGGCAAGGTGTTCCGCAAGTTCCCATTGGTGCGGGTGATCGAGATCCATCGCACGCTCGGGCGGCAGCAGGAACCCAAGGACCGGAGGCACGTAGAACGATTGCGTTTCGAGGAATCGGGCGACGCTTCCGACGTAAATCGCGCCGTTCGGATGAAATGCGGGAACAACCGACTGGCTCTGCGTGCTGCGCGCATAAACATCGGGTTGGCGCAGACGCAGCGCATGTGTTGCAGAATCAAAATCGCACGCAAACTCAGGCGGAAACTCGTAAGGATTCACACTCACGACGAACGCATCGGCATTCTGCGACTGAAGTTCCACAGCAGCGCGGATGTCTGCCGCGGACCGAAATGGACACGTTGGGAGGAGAACTACCACGCGCTGAAATCGCCCCGCGTTCTCCGGCCGACGCAAATACTCATCGAGCACCTCGACAAATCGCACGCGATCTCCGCTCAGGTGTTCGGATCGACGATCCGCGGCCGCACCATTTGCGGAGGCGATCTCAAGAATGCGTTCGTCGTCCGAAGAGACGACGAATTCTCCAAAGCAACCGCTCGCTTTGGCGGCAGCAATCGTCCACGAAAGCAGCGGCTTGCCCGCAAGCGTTCGGGAATTTTTGCCTGGGATGCGCTTCGACCCCCCGCGCGCCGGAATGAAGCACAGTGTCATACGGTGGCAGGCGTTTTCTTTCTCAACAGATTTCGCGAGAGAACCATGAACGGCTTCTCGACTCCCAGATAGAGCACGATCGCGGCGGAGAATGTGAGGATGAAACTCACGGCGAGCGCAACGGGCTCCTTTATCGACCATGCCACATTTCCGCCCGCGGTTGGCAGGAATCCGAAGAGACTGTTCACGAGTCGCAGGATCGGAAAGTGGATCATGTACCAACTAAAGCCGGTGACTCCGATGAGACGAAGGACTCGAAGATTGCAAAGCGCAGCGAGGAAGCGACTCCCGGAAAGCGCAGCCAGTGCGACGATCGCGAATCCGGCACCATAGAGAAGGGACCAGGACTGCGGACCAAACTTCGCGGGTGCCTCAAGTGCCTTCCACCACGACTGTTCGTTTCGCCAGAAGCGACCGAATCCAAAAAAGTTTTCCGCAACAAGCACCAGCGATACGAGCAGAATGATGACGAAAGCGGCACTCGCCGCCGTGTGGAGGGTTCGGGCGGAGCCGGAATTTTCGGCGAAGCCGGGACGTTGAAAAATCCATGCTGCGATGATGCCGAGGAGGAAAACGTCGAGATACTGTGAATGGTGGACGATGTTCGCGACTTTGAGCGAATAGCGCGGATCCACTTTGCCAAACTCGATCAGGATGTACCAGACGCCGATGAATGCCGCGACGAGCGCGTAAAGCACCGCGATTTTCGCGCCACCGCGCGCGAGCGCGGCGACAAGAAACGGCAGGATGACGTAGAACTCAAACTCTGCTGCAATCGTCCAGAAAACGCTGTCGCCACGGTAAAACGCGAGGTGCTGCCAGAAGCCAGTCCAGCCCTCTTTGACGTGCAGATTAAACAAATCCACCTTCCCGCTCCACAATTGCACCGCGAAGACCGCGGTGACGATGAGGTAAAATAAGGGCGCGATTCGAAAAAAGCGCCGCATGTAGAATCCTGTAAAATTGATGCGCCGTGCGGCGAGAAGCGACCATGTGAGCAGGAATCCGCTGAGAACAAAAAAGAGGTAAACGCCAAGATGTCCCGTGCCGTGAAAGCTCGTCCAAGGCGTCAGACGCTGGCGAAAACCGGAGCTGTGGCTGAGAAACACCACAAGCACTGCGATTCCACGCAGCCCGTCGAGCGGCGAGAACTTTGTCCCGCTCGTGGAGGTGTCTTCGAGGAGACGCTCCGTGATTTTTCTCCAGATTTCCAAAACTACCGAACTACGCCGCTGCGTGGTTTTTCAATGTCAGCGCAGTGCGCACAATATCGGCGATGGCTGCGCAGACGCGATCCACGTCTTCAAAGCGGATGTCATTTGCAGTCGGCAGCGAAAGTCCGCGCGATGACACATCGGTCGTTACCGGAAACGCATCCGTGCTCGCATAGGGCGGCATGATGTGGAGCGGGAAAAAGAACCCGCGGGTCTCGATCCCGAGTTCACCGAGCCGGACCGCGAGCGCGTCTCGATCGATTCCCGCAAGGGCGGGGTCCACGAGGATCGAGTAAAGCCAGTGAATGTTTCGCGCCCACGGCGCTCGCGGCGGCAGGACGATTCCGGGCACTTTTGAAAGCGCCGCATCGTAACGGGCGACAATTTCATCACGCCGCGAAAGAAAGTGTTCGAGTCGCTCCATCTGCGCGAGACCGATCGCAGCCTGCATACTTGTGAGGCGGTAATTAAAACCGGGGACGAGATGCCAGTAGCGACGGCTCTTCTCCATGCCGTGATCGCGGAGTACCTGCATCTTTTGGAAAAGCGCGGCGTCTTTGCAAATGACCATCCCGCCCTCGCCGGTGGTGATGACTTTGTTTGCGAAAAAGCTGAAGCATCCGACATCGCCCATCGTTCCGGTCTTTGCTCCGCGATACTCGGCTCCGAGCGCTTCGGCGTTGTCTTCCACGACGAAGAGATTGTGTTTCTTCGCGAGCGCGAGAATCGGGTCCATGTCGCACGGATGACCGTAAAGATGCACAGGCATCACCGCTTTCGTGCGGCGCGTGATTTTGCGCGCGACGTCCGCTGGATCGAGCGTCCAAGTATCCGGCGTGACATCCGCAAGAACCGGCGTTGCGCCGCAGTGAATGACGACATTCGCCGAGGCCGCGAAGGTGAGGTCCGGAACGATGACTTCGTCGCCAGGCCCGATTCCGAGAGCAACCAGCGCGAGATGCAGGGCGACGGTTCCGTTTGAAACCGTGAGCGCGTGCGGAACGCTGTGGAAGGTGGCGAAGGCTTCTTCAAAGCGGCGCACATACGGTCCTTGCGATGAAATCCAGCCGGAGCCGAGGCAGTCGGTCACGTACTTGAGTTCGTTGCCGGCGAGCGACGGCTCCATCACGGGGAGTCGCCACATTTCGGCCCAGGTAATCATATCGACCGGGCGCCCGGCTTCGTCCACGAGCGGCAGGTGGCGGACACGTTCGTTCAGCAACTTCAGATTTTCCTGCCGAGAATCGGATGCCTTCCCGACCGTGAACTTGCGGTTCATGTGCTGCGCAGCGAAGTCGCTGAGATTGCCGCCACCAAGAAGCGCGCGGCGGGCATCGCCATCGGTGAACAGTCCAGTCATCGCACCGGAATCGTCCACGACGAAAACGACGCCCTGAATTCCTCGATTCAGAGCAACGAGCACGTCTTTGAGCGTTGCACTACCGGACAGGATGTTTTCGGAAATATCGCGGCGTTGGATCATGAAAGGAGAGAGAAAACCACATCGCGCTGCTGCTGGCGAGTTTCGGTCGAAAGACGGTAAACCTCGATCACGATTGGCAAGTCGATGCAGTCGCGGAGATGCGGCGCAAACCACGAATCGTGCGCAATCGGGTGATTGGTATCGGCCTCTCCGTCATTGTCGCTGAGGTGCAGCGCGCGGAGGTGCGGCTTCATTTTGAAGAAGTCCGCAGGATCAAAACCAAGAGCATTCGCGGCGACTTTTGCGTGCGCAACGTCCAGCAACAGGCCGACATTCTGGTCTGCGAGATCGTCGAGAAATGTGCGGCACTCGTCCGGAGTCGTCATCAGGAGCGACTCCGCGCGACCGGCTTCAACTTGCTTTCGCGTGATCACGTTGTTTTCCAAAAGCAACCCCACGCCTCGCGATTTCGCAAAAGCCGAAAGCCCGGCCACCGATTCACGGAATGCCCGATTCGCAGATTCGCGGTCGATGCAGCGGTCCGAAGCCAGCGCCGCCTGCTGGGATGGCTGGCCAAGTTGGTCGGCCGTCAGGTTCATCGCAAAACCACTGTGCACGCTGTAAAATGGAGCACCAACCGCAGCAGTGAGTTCGATCGCTCGGCGACAAAGCGCATGGCTATCGGCCTGAATCCGAGGGTCTGTAGCGGCGAGATTCAAAACGAACGGAACTTCAGGAGTGGGGAAATAATTGTGGATCAAAAATGCCGGCGCGCGCAGGGCGCGGACCGAGGATTCGAGTTCGGCACAGAACGGAAAACTCGATGTGAATTCAAGGCCGGTACCGAGCGCCTCGCACTCGGCGGCAATATCCGCCGGCGAGTGACTCGCGAATGCTCCACTTGAAAAGAATACGGGCAACGGGAGTAGTTCAGGAAAGCATCGAAAACTCGATGCGGGTCCCAGCGGGAATGTCCGAAGCGGCCGGGCGTCCTGCGACTTCCGCGACCCGAAGCGGGCTGATTCCGTTGGTCGGACGGCGGCACGTGAGCATCGCTTCGGTGATGACTGTTCCACGCGCGATGTCTGTGCGGGCAACGAGGCTGCGGCGCATGTTCGCAGCATTAGCAATCTCCGCAGCGCATGGTTCTTTCACTCCGCTTCCGAGAGCGGATTCAGCAGCGCGGATTTTTCGAACTAAGTCGGCGAACTCGGCTGGCTCGGCGGCGCTCGTGTGGTCCGGTCCGGGCATCGAATTATCGAGTGTGAAGTGTTTTTCGATCATCGTGGCGCCGAGCGCGACGGCGGCGATGGACGAGACATCGGTTTGCGTGTGGTCGCTGTATCCCACCGCGCAATTGAACTCCGACCGAAGGAACGGGATGACGCGCAAATTGGCATCGGCGACCGCAGACGGATAGTTCGTTGTGCACTGCAATAGCGTGAAATCCTCGTGCTCCACACCACGCATCGCAGAGACTGCTGTGCCGACTTCCGCGAGCGTCGCCATTCCGGTCGAGACAATCAAATGCCGCCCGGTCTTTGCAGCGTAGCGGAGAATGTGCGGCTCCACGCAATGGATGCTTGCGAGTTTGAATGCCCGGACACCGAGGCCGTGAAGGAAATCGATATCCTCCTCGTTGTATGGCGTGGAGAGAAATTCGATTCCGACTTCGCGGCACAGCGCGATTAGTTCGGCGTGCGCGGAATCCGGGAGTTCCAGTTTGCGCAACATTTCGATCTGCGACTCGGCGCTATCCGTGTTCCGGAGTTGGTAGTCCGCCTTTGGTGCTGTCGCCTGCGCAACACGCTCGGCTTTGAACGTCTGGAACTTCACCGCATCCGCTCCGGCCTCCTTTGCGGCAAGCACGAGCTTCCGCGCGAGGTCGAGTGAGCCGTTATGATTCACGCCCGCTTCGGCGATAATGTAAGAGCAACCTGATTTTCCGAATGTCATCTGCGTCAGCCTTAAAGTTTTTTCTCCATCATGTTATGGCGCGAAGTAGGACAAACTCCGATATGCACAAATCCGGCCCTTTCATAAATTTCGCGAGCCCGAAAATTTTCCGGCGCAACCTTTAGCATCAAACTGCTCACGTGGTTGCTTTTGCACCATGCAACAGCAAATTCCAGAGCCGCACGCGCCAATCCCTTACCCATGAACAGTTGTGCAACAAAAACGCCGAAACTTGGCCGTTCATAACCTGCATCAAGTCCGCGCAGCATCGAGAAACCAGCGAGCTGCTCTCCCATTTGCAGAACCCAGAAGCAGTCGCGTTTTGCGGTTGAGAACACGCTATATAACGTAGCTTCATTAAACGCAAAAGGATGGAAGTCTGCCAGGTACTGCGGCCCTTGCTCAGACAGCAGCCGCGACAGTTCCGGCACATCGGAACTGTCGATATTTCTTATCTTAATATCAGCCATCGACTCGTTCCATTCTCCAATCCGCGTCAACCAGCGAAGTTCCGCCCGCAAGCGCGGGAACAATCCCGGTTCCGAAATAATCAGCTGACTCAACCTCCATTTCGATTGCATCCTCGACTGCATCGATTAAGTCCCCGTGCCGGTACGATGTCGCGATTTGAAATGATATTCGGTAAGTCGCCGCCGGAATCGGGAGGCGGGGAATTTTGCACACGAACGCTCCCTTTTTCGGCAATTCTCCAAATGGCTGACCCGTTACAGTGTTTGATTGTGTAAAAACGGGTATACCGAGTTGGGTGCGAACATTGATTCGCGCATTTAGCGATCCAAATTGACGCTGAGCGTAATTCTCGAAGTGAAGCCAAACTGAAAGTTCGGACCCTGAACTTACAGTGCAGACGGGGTTGCCGCGGCTGTTTCGGATTTCTATTTTAAAAATTCTGATCTCGCCATTGCCGGTGCGATCGCGCCGGTCTCCCACGCTCGACCCATTCACTGAATTCGCCTCTGAATAAAACCTGAGCGCGTCTGTTTGTTTCCCGTCAAATGCCACCTTGCCGCTTTGCAGCACAATTCCCCGATTGCAAAGCGATTCCACGGTGGCGGCATTGTGGCTGACAAAAAGCACCGTTCGGCCGGAGCCTGCGACTTCGCCGATCTTTCCGAGACACTTTGCCTGGAAGCTTGCGTCGCCTACGGCGAGCACTTCGTCGATCATCAGCAGTTCCGCTTCCAAATGTGCGGCCACAGCAAACGCCAGCCGTACGCGCATCCCCGATGAGTAGCGTTTTACGGGCGTGTCGAGGAATTGCTCCACGCCGGAGAATGCCACGATTTCATCGAACTTCCGCTCAACTTCCTTCCTGGTCATCCCAAGAATTGCTCCGTTGAGAAACACATTGTCGCGCCCGGAAAGTTCCTGATGAAAGCCCGTGCCGACCTCCAGCAACGAGGCAATGCGGCCCTTCAGCTTGATCGAACCGCGTGTCGGCGAGGTGATGGAGCTGAGTATTTTGAGAAGAGTCGATTTGCCCGCGCCATTGCGTCCGAGGATCCCAATCACCTGGCCCTGCTCCACGTCGAAAGACACATCCCTCAGCGCCCAATAGACTCCCGGCGCATCGTCCGGCTCATCGCCCCCAAAAAGCTTCCGCCGCCAGTCGGCAAAGAAAGTCTTCCGACTCAGCTGGCCGAGTTGGTAGCGCTTGGCGATTTTTTCGACTCGGATGACGACAGCCATCTTTACACCGTATCCATCACGTTTTGCTCCGTGCGGTTAAACATCACGATTCCCACCAGCATGACGCTAGCGCACACCGCGGCGCTCAATGCCAGGTAACCGGCCGTCACTGTTCCCGCTCCTAGAAATGCAAACCGCATTCCCTCAACGACAGGGACCATCGGGTTTAACATCAGGATACTCTGATTCCGTTCGCTCAATTCCGAGACCGGAAAGGCGATTGAGCTCCCATACATCCAAAGCTGCACCCCGAAGCCGGTCGCCATCGCCAGATCCCGGTAGCGCGTGCTGATTGCCGAAACGATCAATCCCACACCGACGCCCAGCATCGCCGCCTGCGCCAGAAAAATCGGGAGCAGAAGCATGCGCCAGTTCGGCTCCAGAAAAAACGGATGAGCAGGATCCGCAAAGTGGTGCTTCTTTATCCAGTAAAACCCAAGGCCAAGAAGGAAAACGCCGAACTGCACGAAAAACCCGATCAAGCTGGTGAATACCTGCCCGACCGGCACCGCAAGCCGGGGGAAATACACTTTGCTGAAAAGCTGGGCATTTTTCGTGAAGGTATTCGATGTCTTGTTCACGCACTCGGCGAAAAAGCCCCAAATCACCAGTCCGCTCATATAGAAAAGGAAGTGGGGAATGTGAGCGGTCGGCGCGCTTACATCCGCTCCCGTCCGGAACCGGCCAAATATAAAACTGAAGACAAATGTCGTTAACAGCGGTTGGATGATGAACCAAGCCGGCCCCAAAACAGTCTGTTTGTATTGGGCAGTTACATCCCTCACCGCGAGCTGGCGGATCAAATCGCGATACCGCCACAACTCACCCCAAGGTATGGAAAGCAAGCCGCGTCGAGGGACGATCTCCTTATCCCACCGCGCCGTGTCTGTGTGAGATGAATTCATTGCCGAGATTTTGGCAGGCTACCGCCACTGGTCGGTCGCGTCCGTTTTGTGAAAGCGAGACCCTGGCAGGATGGCTGGCATCGCAGAATCATGGATTTGCGCGCTGGGCGGAACGTGCCGATAAATACACGACTGCGGCATGCAGGCGCAATCATCGCGACAGATAAATGAACGCGGCCCTGAGAAAGTTGCGGACCTTGTTCGCAGCAGCAACCGACAGGGCGGTTAGCGGAATTCTGTACCTGTGAGGTATTTCAGGAAATCCGCCTCCATCGCCGCAGCGCTGTCAAAGCCGTAGATCTTTGCGAGGCTCTCGGGGTCGGGCATCTGGCGGGAAGTGCTGATGCGCTGAGTGAGCTTGCTGTATGCCGACAGGCGGGTGAGGTTGCTCTGAAGGTAGCGGGCGAATCCGTAAACGAGAGCGATGCTCTTTTCGTCGGCAGAGGTGACTTCGAGGCCGTACAGGAAATCAAAAGTCGGTTTGATTTCACCTTTGCGAACAATCTTCTTCAGTTCGCTCGCCCAGTTACGGCTGTCCTTGAATCCACCCGAGGTGCTCACATCGTTGCCGCTGATGCTGCGGGCGCCGAGCATATTGGTCTCCGATTTTCCCGTGAGGCCGATTTCCTTGTAGTAACTGTGTCCGGCTTCGACTGCGAACCATCCCTTGGCCCCAAAGTTGGATACGCCGCCCGCCTGGATATCGAGCATGTCGCCCGCGAGGCAGTGGACGTAGAAGGGCACCCACACACCTTTGATCGCCTCGGTCCGTTTGCCATCGGCTGACGTTTTACGGTAGCCGCGGAAGACGCGCGCGTGCTGGAGCAGTCCATTGTCGCGCGCTGTGTCGACCGGGAGCGTCATGCTTCCGGCGGCGCTTCGAGGCCATGTGGCTTTCACGCGATTCGCCGCCTCCTGATTGCCCGATTTCGCAAGGAGTTCCGCATACCACGAACCGATTCCATCATAAATGGAATCATCTGGCGCGATGAAGATGGCCATTTTGTCCTTCGAAAACTTCTGCAGGAAGTCGCCGTAAAAGAATGCCCCATCCACCCACATGCGCTCGGCGAGTTCGCCCATATCATCCGCCGCGCCACCCTTCATATACATCACTTTAAAGTGCGGCGTCTCGAGAATATCGAACGTCGCATTCGGAATGGAAATCGTTCCCGCGTTCTTTTTGAAAAGCTTCGTATCCACCTTGGCCATCTTTGCCGGGACTGGAAGCGCCACGGCCTGCGCCGTTGAAAAGCCGCCCTTCGAATCCGGCGCGAATTCCTTCACGTAGTCGTTGTCGCCGATGCTGAGCCACGATTTGTCGAGCTGAAGCTGCTTCGAATCCTTGTCGAGAATCACTACCGCATTTCCCTGCGTCTTGACGAGAGTGCCCTCAATTGTGCGGCCGTCCGTGATCACCCAGGTTCTGGGCTCCAGTGCATTTGCCGTAGCGAAGATTGAGACGAGTGCGAGGATAAGCGCGGGAGTTCTCTTCATAGTGAACGGATTAAAACGCCTCCGGGCGCCGACTGTCCAACCAATTTCAAAGGCTTGCACAATACTCAAGCCAGCCGTACACGCTCCGAAAACCTCTATGAAAACTTCGCTCTTCGCCGCACTCACACTCGGCCTCGTCACGCTCACATCCGCATCCGCGCAGCAAGCCGCGGCCTTCCGCCGTTTTCAAACGACCGACGGCAAGAACTTCTACGCCGCGGTGATATCGAAGACCGACGCCGGTGTTTCGCTACGCCTGCAAAACGGGCAGCTCGCCAACCTGCTCATCCGCAATCTCTCCGCGCCCGACCAGCAGTTCGTCCGGAAGTGGACAAAGTTCAAAGACGAACTGCTCAACAACGCCGAGTTCTCGAAGCTGACCGTCCGCGAATTGCTCGAGCTTCGCGGCTACCAGTCATTCGAGTTCGACATCGAGGGCAATCACATTTTCGTCGAAGGCGAAATCAACGGCAAGAAGCTGAAGCTCATGGTGGATACGGGTGCGCAAACCTCCCTCATCCATCTTGAATCCGCGAAGGCCGCAGGACTTGAAATCGGCCCGTTTGATCAGGAAATCTTCGGCGTCGGCGGCAAAGCCATGGCAGCTGTGAGCAAGTTCTCGCAGCTCAAACTCGGCGACGCGCTCGTGGAGAACCGTCGGGTTCTCACCACCGATATGAGCCGCGTTGGCGGCGGGCGTGAATTCGACGCCATCTTCGGCGCAGATTATCTCCGCGAGCTGGATGCAGTCATCAGCTACCGCGAAGGTCGCATGTTTTTGAAGCCGGACAACATCAAGTCCATCGCTCCAAAACCCGCAAACGGCGCGCAACAGGCGCTTTCCGAATTCCGGCGCTGGACCACTTCGGACAACAAACCATTCGTCGCGGCCCTGCACGATAAGAACGAGAAGGAGGCGATTTTCCGCCTGCAGAACGGACAAATCACACCGCTCCCGCTGGAGCGTCTCTCCGATGTCGATAAAGACGCCGTCGCAAAGTGGGACAAGCTCCGGGACCAACTCGCGAAGAATCCTGAGTGGCGCACTTTGACCACAAAGGAATTGCTCGAACTCCGCAACTACCAATCGTTTGAGTACCGCCTTGATGGAAACCACATTCTCGTGGATGGCATGGTAAATACGCTCAAGGCGACGTTCCTGATCGACACCGGCGCGCACGGCGGCGTTTTCCATATTCCGTTCGCCAAGAGCGCAGGAATTGAAATCGGACCGATGAATCGCACGATAGTCGGCATCGGCGGCGAAGCCCCGGCAGCGGACGCAAAAGTCGCGATGATGAAAATGGGCGACGCGATTATCACAAACCGCGTCCTCATGGCCGCGGATCTTGAGAAGGACCGTCCATCCTACGGTGGCAAAAGCAACCATGATGCGATTTTCGGCGCCGACTTCCTCCGCCAGCTTGACGGCGTGATCAACTACAAGGAAGGCCGCATCTTCCTAAAGCCCGATCAGTCCGACAAACCCGACGGCACCCCCGCAGACCCAAAGCCGGCCTCGGATAAACCTGCGGAATCCAAACCGGCGACGGAAAAGCCCGACCCGGCAAAACCGCTTGATCCGAATCGGGATTGATCCTGAGAGCGGTTCTTCGTTCAGCGGGAAAAATCGGGCACAGAAGCCTGCGCTGACAAAGCGGTTCACGTAACAGGGTAACCGCATGAGCGGCTGAACGTGCGATGCCTTGAGTGAATCGAAGTGTAAGCTTCCCCGTCAAGCGGACAGAATGGAAGTAGAGGAAGAGGGTATTGGTTGTTTGGTTGTGGGTTGAGTTGTTCTGGTTCTGAAGGTGGAGGGAGGAAGGTTGTTGAGGGAGTCGTGAGGGCGCTCCTCGTTGTAGGCGAGCAT
>SXGQ01001345.1_pt1 | contig 23725 bp, 28 predicted proteins | sample 3178371 | NCBI WGS metagenome assembly SXGQ01 (sample SAMN11356859, study PRJNA531348) | freshwater metagenome | isolation source: freshwater sample F1-20 | place: China: Fuxian Lake, Yuxi | collected 2017-12-25 | reverse complement strand
TCAATAGAAGAGGGATATGTAGAATCTAAATTCAGAGAAGGACGCCTACAAAATGGTCAACATAGTTATTTAGCAGGAAAAGATCGATTAGCCGCCCTAAAGGGTTTACCAGTAGTAAACGTGGAAACAGGCGCTAGTGAGACGCTGTAGATTTTTCCAAGGTAAATGGATCAATAAATTCAATTTTCCCATCTTTTAGTACAACAAGTGGACTGTTTTTGGATTTTTTGTAGGCGATTAGATCTTCGCGGACCTTTTTCATTCCTGCAATAATTTTTTTGGCATTATCGCTGAGGACTATCTTTTTAACCGACTCAGTTCCTTTAACTTTTCCCATTTCTCAAAATTAAAAACCTCAATTAATTTTTCACCGGTAGCGTATGCAATTTTTAAAACATCAACTGTTGTACTATCAAAGATTAATGTTTCGTTAGCTAAAGGTAAATAAATTGAAAATAGATTTTGCAGTCCGCGGGTATACCGTCTTCTTATGACTTCAGTTTCAATATGATGTCCGCCCTCTTCCACTCGCTTTTTAACACGTGTGATGGCCATTTCTGGTGAGGACAACCAAAAATAGATCAGGGTTACATGGTAGCCCATAGCTTGCGCTAGTAAGATAGTTTCTTTATAAGATCGTGCCGCCAAGGTAGTTTCAAATGCAAAGGTTTCGCCGTTGCGGATTCGTTCATTGATCTGTTCGAGCATCATTCGGCCAGCCTCAAACGCTACACGTTCTACATTTTCAGGGTTCAACTCTCTTGCAATTTCATCAGCATTGATAAACACCTCGCAATCGAGAATTTCTGGCAAAAGAGAGAAAGAAGCTGTTGTTTTCCCCGCTCCATTACAGCCCGCAACGATGTACAACCTGGCACTCATCCAACAAGTATACTTAGAAAAGTAAAACCTTGCAAGCACACCCATTGAATTCCCCTAATTTTAACGCATGTTTTTTTACTGGGCATATGGGTTAGAGATTGTTTCAGAATTAGAATTCCCTGAGATGTATCCGTATGCAGTCAAAAAGCCTGATCTGGAAATCAAATTCGGAAAGGTTCCAACAGTACTCACAGGCCCTGAAGTGATAGCAAAAGAAAAGTTTTTTATTAGCTCCACTGAATACCTCATTCATTTACCGATTTGCTCTTACTACGTAAAAGAGGGCAATTCCATAACCATAGAGCTGAAGGAGCATGCGGACCTTCCATCGGTGCGATTATTCTTGCTTACTAATGCTATGGCTGCTGTGTTACATCAACGCAACAAAGTAGCTCTTCATGCAGGAGCCATACAAACGGAAAAAGGATTAGTGGTAATCTGCGGGGAATCAGGTGCAGGAAAATCAACAACCATTAGCGCTTTACAACAAAAAGGATACAAGATTTTTGTAGACGATGTGTTAGTGCTCGAGAGAGCGGGAGCGAAAGTTGTAGGTGTAGCAGCCTACCCCACGTTAAAATTGTGGGATGATACAATTGAAAAGCTAGCACTTGGAGTAATTCCTGAAGAACAGAAGTTGCGAGAAAGCGTGAACAAATACCGAGTGAGTTTTCAACAGGATTTTACAACAAAAACAATCCAGATTTATAAACTCTTTTACTTACGTAAAGAGGATGCGAACACCAGTATTGAAGTAATAAAAAAAGATGGATTGCAAGCATTCAAAATCCTTTATTCACAGCTTTATCGTACTTCGATGATTAATAATTACCAGAGTCAGGTAATGTTATTTGAAAGACTTAACCAAGTAATTAATCAAACTAACTTAATAGAGGTCACTAGACCTGTTGATGGAAACTCAATAGAGGAACTTGTACAAATTATAGAAAAGGAGATTCAATAAAACCTTCCATTTACTACATAGCTATTGAGATCATGCCGCATCCCGGTCACTACCCATTCATTAATGGTTAACCAAGCATGTCCTTGAACCTCACCACTTTCATTTTTTTTAAATCCAATAGTAAGTAGCGAAGGGATCCCCCTTTGCTGTAATAAATACTTAGCCGTGAGGGCTTGTGTGTAGCACTCAGTATTCCAGAGAACATAGCGATGAACCCTAGCAACTGCTAATTGAACCCTTGAGATTAAAACCAATTGCTCCAAAGAAAGTTCCACAACAGGAGGTTGATTAGTTACAGGTACACCCATCCATCGGAGTCGGTAGGTGCCCGATAGAAAACTGAGCATAAACCGCATCCAAGCAGAAACAAAAATTCCTTCTAAGAATAGAAAGCCTGCAGACAACTTGCTAAGCAAGGGATATCATTTTTCTTTTTTCAAGATCGGATAAAAATTGTTCTACCTCCGTCTTGCACTGTGCCTCGGGTACTTCAAAACGGCTAATCAAATCAGTCACTAACTCCTGGACAGATTTGGAGTCAGCGAGCAAGTTCCAAATATGTGTACCCACGGCATTTATTCCAAGATAATCTCCGGTTTTAGTGTCCATCAATACCAGCTCTTGGCCTAATTGACTTATTAAAAAGTTTCCTCCGTCTCGTTTGTAGCGTGTCATGGTGATAAAGATAATTCAAAACCCTAATTTTAGAGCTATGCTAGCTCTTGACCAAATAGCAACTCTTTATGGTGAACCCATGGCACTACTTATTCAGTGCTGTCGGGTGCATTTCAAGGCTGATTCAATTGAGAACTTGAATGAAAAGATTGAAAGACTAGGTGAAGAGAAAAGAGCAGAGGTACTAAAAAAAGTTCAGTTACTAAGCCGTCTGCACCGAATACGACCGGTGGTATATCGGGTGTTACTAAATACAATTGCACCAGAGCAGTTTAAAACTTTGCTTAAAAACGAATTACACAGTATTACCCTTAAGAATTTTGAACTTGCAAAAGAGACGGAGAGAATTGTAAAGAGATTAGAAGCTGCTAATATTGTAGCCATACCCTACAAAGGCGTAGCATTCTCCAAACAATTTTATGGAGATATTTCCATGCGAGAGTCGAGTGATATTGACTTAGCTATTGATCCAAACAGTTTATTAGCGATAAAGCCCTTACTAGAAGAAGATGGTTATGTAATTGCTGCAGGCATGGAGGACCCCAGTAAAGCAAGCGCAAATTATTACAAAGAGAATAAAGACCTCTGCTTTGATAAAATTACAACAAGGGAGCGTTTTCATATTGAGCTACACTGGATGATTACTCATCCGAATTACCAAGCTCCAGCCAACTTGAATAAAATAGACAGCGCTCAATTAGTGAATAGTGAGCTTGCCGGCACACAATTGAAATTTCTTGAACCCGCTGAGCACTTCAGAGCAACCCTACTTCATCATTTATTACATGACGGAATGGAGTATCTGAAATTACTCGTTGATATTGCACAGGCGCAATCAATATTGATAGCCGTTTCAGTTAATGAGAAAATATCACAATTAGAACAACACTACAACGTAGTTCCAATATTCTTAGCCATTGAAGATTTATTTGGAGTCGGTCAAGTGAGTGAACAGCCGAATAAAAACCCACTTAGTGCCAGTATTATTGACTATTGCTTACGCTCTACAATTGGAAGATATCAACGCCATAGAGTTTTTAGCCTGATTGGTCATTATAGACGAACACTACACAACCGTGTAAGATTTATTAAGGATAAAAAAGACAAACGTCTTTTTCAACTTAGTTATTTACATGGCTTAATTAAACCAGGGCTTGGTGAGCGAGAATGGATTCCTCTACCCAGTTACTTACATGGGCTATATTATTTAATTAGACCGATTCGAATTTTACTGAGAGGAAAAGAAGAATAATGGGGAGACATTAGCGCCAAGACTTGAGCGCTGCTTTTAAGAAAGGCCAGGTAGGCAAAGAGGAGATAATCTGTAGCTCTTGTAAGAGGTTTGTTTCGTTGTCCAAAAATTGGAATACGCGATGCGCGGGATTTTTTTCAAATAGTGTGGCAAAGACTTGGTCACCGGGGTAATAATTGGCTGCCAATACATTTAAGAGCACTCGGTCGTAGAAATGAAAGCGTTTTGCATCCCCCTGTAATTGTACTAAAGTTGATTTAAGTTTAGACCAATCAGTATTGCTTTGTAGTAAAGCAGATAGTTCCGCAGATCTCTTTTGGATAAACTGAAAGGTGTACCCACTGGAGCCCTTAGTTTGTCCGCCAGCGGTTCCGATATTAAAAGCGCCATTAGCATACCAGGGGAATTGCTGGCAGGTCATCGGAATGATGCCAAATTCCTCTTCCACTATTTTGTAGTCACTAACTCCTAGATACGTTGTGATATAATCGGCTATTCCTTGGTTGTACTGCTCTGCGCTTAATAAGTCAGCCGTAAATAGCGTGTATTCAACTAGAGCTTTATTTTTTGATAGAGGCAGCACATAAATAAAAGTGGTGCCTTCTGCTTGGCTCACTCTGAAGTCCATCAGCGTGGCGCGGTTGGGATCAAAATTGAATTGATCACTTTCTACAATAACGCCTTTAAAATGCTGTAGTAAATTAACGATGCCATGCTGTTTTTTTCCCAGATCAGGCGGTATAGAATTGAAGATTAAGTGGGTTTTTACTGAGGCTTTTCCTGTTTTTTTCCCGGTTAAAAAGAGCATTTCATCATCTCCAACTGTGTGCACAACCTCTGTACCATGGGTTTTTTCACCACGAGAATCCGTGTTTTCAACACGCCAATCCGTTATTTCATCCTGCAAAAAGTCCACTTGACCACTGGTCCATAAAACTTGAAGGCAATATTCATAAAAATCAATGCCCCGGATCATTTTGTAATGGTAGCCTCCCATATCAAGGCTCCCAGAGAAACTGGATTGTTTAAAATCCAGCTTCTCCCACTCATGATGAACTAGTTTTTCAAAATAACCCGTGCCCTTTTCCCAAAAACACCAGGTGCGATCATTAGACTTCTTATCAGAAGGATCAATAATTAAAAATCTCTTATCAGAGCAAGCGCCCGATTCAATTAGTCGTGTGAGTAAACTAAGCGCAGCACATCCCCCTCCCAAAAAAACCAGGTCATAGCGGGGTTGAAGCATGAAAGAAAATTAAAAGATTAATCTTTTTGTGGAGCGTAGGCCACACGAGAGTTGCCGGCCATGAGTTTTTTATCACGGCGGATTTTGTCCCAATAGATTTTGTGTACATAGAGCATACCAAAACTCTCGCCATCCTCTTTACCTAAATGCTTGTGATGCATCTTGTGGGCCCAACGAATAGCGCGTACATAAGTACTATTGCTACGGGTAAACCATTTAAAACGTTGATGTATGATTACATCATGTACCATAAAATAGGCAAAACCATAGGCCATGATTCCAAAACCAATGGCTTGCATCCACCAAACACCATCATAGGTTCCAAAGCCAATTAATAACATACTGGGTACAGCAAAAATCACAAAGAAGGCATCGTTCTTTTCAAAAAAACCAGGCTCTACCTGATGATGATCGCGGTGAAGCACCCACAAAAAACCATGCATCACATATTTATGTGTGCACCAAGTGATGCCCTCCATCAGTAAGAATGTTCCGAGTAAAACAGCTATGTAAAAAAGTACTTCCATGAGTTGCAAAAATAACGCCTATAGGCAGAATAAGTTCGAGGAATTAATTAGCGATTGTGGCGGATTGCTGCTCCTGTTTCCAACTCCTTAACCGGGGAAAAGCAATTTTAAACCACTCCGTGTATCGATCAGGTCGGGTCTCTAATTGATTTTCGATTTCTTCTAAAGAAAGAAAACAATAATCCATTACTTCTTGCGTGTTCACCTCCAAAGTGCCCTCATATTGTCCAACAAAAACATGATCAAACTCATGTTCCGTTAAACCATTATCAAAAGCAGCAAGGTAATAAAAATCAAAAGCCTTGTTCAGTGAAGTTGTAAAACCCATTTCCTCCTGCAACCGGCGCTGAGCAGCCGTCAAATTATCCTCGCCAGGAAAAGGATGACTACAACAGGCATTGGTCCAAAGACCGCCACTATGATACTTAGAGAGGGCCCGCTGTTGTAATAACATTCGCCCTTGGGCATCAAAAATAAATACGCTAAACGCACGGTGGAGTAATCCCTGACGGTGGGCTTCCATTTTTTCGCAAGTGCCTACAGGATTGTCCTGTTCATCGACCAGTATCAACTGATCTGTTATAGCTGCCGTCGAAACCATTAGATAAGACGCAATTGATTTTTAACGCCAGCCCGAAACACGATATAGGCTTTTTGGATATTGGGAATACGAATGCGTGCTTGTAATACCGAAGCTGGCTCCAAGCCACGGATCTTTTTAAATAGCGAGAGATAATATTTGTAAGCTACATAAACTCCAAAACGAGCTTTGAGCGGTAATTGCTGGATACCATTGTAAGCTGCACGAAAATCCTCCTGGATATCTTTTTCAATAGCTCGTTTATCAGCCTGTGTAAAATTAGAAAAGTCACAACCCGGAAAATATACTCTGGAAAGCCCCTGATAATCCGCGCGTATATCACGCAAAAAATTCACCTTTTGAAAGGCAGCTCCGAGAGCACGTGCGGGAGATTCCAATTTGGCATATAGCTTCTTATCCCCCTCACAAAAAACGTAAAGACACATCAGCCCCACCACTTCAGCAGAACCATAGATGTATTCCTGATAACCGGAGGTATCGTACTGCGTACGAGAAAGATCCATTTCCATACTATGGAAAAACGCCTCGACAAGCGCCAAATCGATTCCGAACTGGTTGACCGTCCTTTGAAAACTATGCAGAATAGGATTAAGGCTGATTCCCTGTTCAATAGCCGCATAGGTCTCTACCTTAAAATTGGCCAATAGCTGCGCTTTGTTGTGCTCATGAAAGGTATCCACGATCTCATCCGCCAGACGGACGAACCCATAAATATTGCAAATAGGTGCGCGAAGGTCCTCATGTAACAAACGAATAGCCGATGCAAACGAAGTGCTGTATCGCCGGGTAACGACGGCACTACACTGCTCGCTGGACTTATGAAAGAGGTCAATCATACTAGTAAGTTAGGACTTTTGCGGGAAAGACCGAATAACCTGGTTAGCCACCACCTGTCCGCTGATAAGCGAAGGAGGAACTCCCGGTCCCGGCACCGTTAACTGCCCGGTATAAAAGAGGTTAGATAATTTTTTACTGCGGCAAGCCGGACGGAAAATAGCAGTTTGCAAAAGCGTATTAGCTAGCCCATAGGCATTGCCTTTAAAAGAATTATAGTCATTGATAAAATCCTGGACTGCTACTGTTTTTGTATACACCACGGATTCACGAACAGATTCTCCGATATGATGTTCCATTCTTGCTAAGATCATATCGAGATAACGCAAGCGTAATTCCTCCGTATCTCCAGTTAATCCGGAAGCGATGGGAATTAACAACACTAAATTTTCATGACCTGGAGGGGCTACGGCTGTGTCTGTAGCAGAAGCAATACTCACGTAGAATAGTGGTGCTGTAGGCCATTTTGGATCCTTGTAGATCTCCTGCCCATGCACAGAAAAAGGTTCGTCAAAAAATAAACAGTGATGAATGAGATTTTTTAGTTTTTTATTCAGCCCTACATAATACAACAAACAGGAAGGCGCCATCACACGAGACTCCCAATATTTATTGGAGTACGAACGAAAAGCCGGTGGAAGAAGTTTTGTTTCTGTAAATTGATAATCCGCTCCACTTACCACTACATCAGCCGTATATGTTTTGGTAGCCGTTTTTGCTCCGGTAATTACTGATTTTCCCTTGGAAGATTTGCCAATTTCTAAGGATTGCACCGCTTCATTAAACTTGAACTCTACCCCCAGCTCCACGGCTAGTTTATACATGGCTTCTACTACCGCATACATCCCTCCCTCTGGATACCAGGTTCCACCCTTAATGTCGGCGTAGTTCATTAAACTATACAAAGCAGGGGTTTCTTGTGGCAATGCACCCAAGAACAACACCGGAAACTCCATCAACTGACGAAGCTTGGGATGGGTAAAGTGATGCGCAATATGTTTGCTAATGGAAGTGAGTAGTTGCAATTTGAGTGCGCCACTGATGGTCTCCCAATTCATGAACTCAGTAATGGAAAGGCCTGGCTTATGTACAAAACGGCCCATGCCCACCTCGTATTTGATATGTGCTTCTTTTAAAAATTGATCAAGCTTGGCGGCACTACCCGGTTCTAATTCTTCAAATACTTTTTGCAAGGATGCATAGTCTGCGGGCATATCTGTAAATCCATCCTTCCAGTAGACCCGGTAAGAAGGATCTAAACGAGTAAGCTGATAATAATCAGCAACCTTTTTTCCAAACTCAGCAAAATAGCTATCAAACACCTCCGGCATCCAGTAAAAACTAGGACCCCGGTCAAATACATAACCCTGGTCTTTTAATTGAGCAGCACGGCCACCAGGACCGGCATTTTTTTCAAGAACCGTAACGGCATAGCCAGCTTTGGCTAAAAAGGAGGCGGCAGACAGACCGGCAAAACCCGATCCGATTACAAGGACAGTTGGTTGAGGCACGGCCTAAAGTTAGGAATGCTGAATTTGCTCGCGGAGTAATTTTCTAGCAAAGTGAATACGGCTCTTAACGGTACCCAAGGGTTCGTTCAAAGAATCCGCAATCTCGTTGTATTTGTAACCTTCGTAATACAATTGGAAGGGAACTTTAAAGATCTCTGGAAGTTGCTTAATAGCCCGACGCATCTCCTTCATCTCAATATTTCCCTCGCCACGATTCCCCTCATTGGCTCCATTGTTTAAAAGATACTCATTGGGGGTATTATCAAAAATGGTACGCTGCTTAGCCTTTCTGCGATAGTTATTGATGAAGATATTACGCATGATAGTAAAGAGCCATGCTTTGATATTAGTACCTGCATTATACTTTTCACGATTGGCTAAGGCCTTATAAAGGGTTTCCTGGTAAAGATCATCCGCCGCATCTGAATCACGAGTAAGGTTGATGGCAAAGGGGCGTAGGAAGTCCGCATGCAGGACCAAAAGCTGATTGAACTCTACCGTAGACATATTCTGTTTAATTTATTGAAATGCTAAGTTAAACAGAATATGGTGGGCGCCGCTTCTTTTTGTTTAATATTTTATTAAAATTATTAAACAGAGTAAGGGCGAACAAATTTTGCTTGATTATCAGTAAATTAAGATCAGGTTCGGCACCCATTAAAAAATGTAACCATGGAAACCCCTACCCCCAAAACCAAAGAAACCTGGACTAAACCAGAGCTAATCCTGGTTGAGGTGAATAAAATAAAACAAGAAGAGATGGAGAATTGGTTGCGGATGATGGAGGATCCGGAAGTGTTTCAGCGAATTGTAACTAGTTCACCCGATGGCAGAATGTGAGGGTGAGAATTATGCCCTTTCTTCATTTGATTGGACAACTTTTAATTCGTTGTTTCCTTGATTCTTTCGAGTCAAGTAGAGAATGCCCACATATAAATAGAAGATTAGAATCAATACAAAAATGCCAAGAGTACAGCCCACTTTAAAAGCAAGGTAATAGCTTACTAAAATTGATAAAATTCCAATAAAAGCAGAGAAAATTGCAATAGCCCGATGACTCATGCCCCTATCCAACAATAAATGGTGAATGTGATTTCGGTCAGGACTAAAGGGTGAACGGCCTTTGAGCATACGGAAAGAGAATACGCGTAGCGTATCCATCATGGGTAATAAATTGAAACCAAAACCCAACACGGGTGATGCAGCAATAGCGTGAACTTTTGAAAACGGTGCTGAGGATATAAATTGAATTGAAAGAATTGCAATGATAAGACCGGTAAACATTGATCCCCCATCTCCCATAAATATTTTTGCGGGCTGAAAATTAAAAATTAAAAAAGCAAATAAACTTGCACATAAGGTGATAGCAAGTAAGCTGTAAGAAAATTGACCGTCAATAAAAAAATAAAATCCAAAAGCCCCTGCAGCTATCAACCCTACCATACCCGCTAGTCCATCCACGCCATCAATTAGATTGAAAGCGTTGATAATTACTATGACAGTGAAAAGAGTTAATGGATAACTGAGAAAAGGTGATAAGGTTGAAAAACCTAAGAATCCATGCATGCTATCTAATAGCAAATCAGCTTTGAAACAAAGAATCAGCGCAACTATTATCTGCCCCATTAATTTTTTCCATGGTGAAATAACCAGAATATCATCTTTTAGTCCTAAAAAGAGAATAATCACAAAAGTGGCCAAGTAATATGGGAATGATGTGGCAGAAGCCCATATGCCACTGAACGCTGTTATTGAAATAAAAACTCCAAGAAAAATTCCCAAACCGCCAAGAGAAGGTACAGGAGTTTTGTGCAACTTCCTAAAATCATCTGGATTGTCGTATAATTTTTTAACCTGAGCAACCCTGATAATTACAGGAATACAATAAAAGGTGATAGCAAATGATAAAATAGCACTTAATATGAGTTGATCCATTAACAAGAGTATAATAGTAATAAAAGTCTGATTTTTTTAGGAATTTATAAATAAGTGGAAATAATTATTAGTTTGCAATCTAAATAAGATTTAATTAAATTGAAAAACAATACCGATTCCAGTTTAGATCGAAAACAAATAAGTCATCGAGCCAAAAATAAAATAATTTTTCAGTGAATTTAGTTCTAGTAGGAGACGCATTTCCACCATCAAGGACATCTGCGGCAATTCAACTTCAAGACCTGGCAAATGAAATTGTAAAACAAGGACACTCTTTAACAGTACTTATCCCAGACTTTAATATAGAAAAATCCTATCAAATAGAAGTCCTTTCAGGTACAAAAGTGGTTAGGCTAAAGAGCCCAAATCATAAAACGAGTAATAATTATCGACGTGCGATTAATGAATTACTAATGCCGGTCTGGATGTATAAAAACTTTAGAAAAACAAAACTAATTAATGATAAATGGGACGGAATAATTTGGTACTCCCCATCAATTTTTTTAGGAATTTTAGTAAACAAATTGAAAAGAGAATTAAAATGTAAAACATATTTAATTCTCAGAGATATTTTTCCGCAGTGGGCGCACGATTTAGGAATATTAAGTAAAGGACCAGCTTACGTTTTTTTTGGCGCAATAGCCAACTACCAATATTACGTGGCGGATAAAATAGGAATACAATCACCAGGAAATAAGTTTTTTTTACCGGAAAAGCATAAAATAAAAGTTGAAATTCTGAATAATTGGCTAGCTAAATCTATTCCAAGATCGTCTGCTATAAATATTGACAACACAATTCTAGCAAATAGAAAAATATTTATTTACGCTGGCAACATGGGGGTAGCGCAGGGAATGAACACTATAATAAGGTTGGCTAAATCATTGAATTACAGAAATGATATTGGGTTTTTACTAATAGGGAAAGGAACTGAGCTTGAAAACCTTAAGAACTCTGCAACAGAGGCCAAACTCTGTAATATTTTATTTTTTGATGAAATAAATACGAACGAACTACAAGACTTGTATAAAAGATGTTTTGCAGGGTTAATAAGCTTGGACCCTAGGCATAAAACACACAATATTCCTGGAAAATTCATTTCGTACATGCAATGTGGTTTACCTGTCCTAGCAAACATCAATCGGGGAAATGATTTGAGTGATTTAATCAAGCGAGAAGACATTGGTGAAGTTTGCGAAACAGCAGATATTAATCGCCTAAAAGAATCAATGCTGACTATGATTGAAAGATTTGAAAGTGATAAAAGCTTATCAGATCGATGTAAAATGCTGTTTGAACAAGAATTTTCAGTAGAGAAAATTGCTAGGCAGCTAATAAGCAGTTTTAAATTAGAATAATCAAATGAGAATAATAAATAAAGATAACTTGGAAGGACTATCAAGAATTGCATCAATAAATCAGCGACTAAGACAGCATTTTAATTTACATAATGACTATAATGAAAATTGTCAAAAACTACTTAATGCGATTCAACCAGATAGTTACATCCAACCCCACAGGCATTACTCAGACCCCAAAAGCGAATTATTAATAGTAATTAAAGGTGAATTTGCTGTAGTTTTCTTTAGTAATTCAGGTGAGGTAAATAATGTATGTTTCCTCCAATCAAATGGAACAAAAAAAAACTCATGTAATATAATTGAAATTGAAAGTACTGAATGGCATACTGTTGTTGCACTAAAGCCTAATAGTATACTTTTAGAGATTAAAGCAGGCCCTTTTGATCCAAACTACGCTAAAGACTTCGCTTGTTGGGCCCCAAATGAGAATACAATTGAAATGAAATGCTATTTTAAAGATTTAAAAAATAAAATTAAGAAGGAATACGATAAGATTTAAAACTTGAAAAATAAACTCATCAAACTAATACGCATTTTCATCCCCCTTAATTAAGTTAACTATTGTCTGAAAAAAAATCTGACAATCGAGCCAAAAACTCCAGTTTTCAATATACCAAAGATCAAACGCTACACGTCGGCGCATCTCTTCAGGAGACTGCACTTCGCCACGACTGCCATTCACTTGGGCCCAACCCGTAATACCGGGCTTTACCAAATGACGCATCAAATAGTTCTGCACAATATCTTTTGATTCCATAGATAGCGGGATGGGATGCGGACGAGGGCCCACCACACTCATGTCACCTTTCAGTACGTTCAAGAACTGAGGTAATTCATCCAAACTGGTTTTACGCAAGAACCGACCCAGGGAAGTTACTCGTTCATCATTCTTACCTGCTTGTTTAAATTCACTTTCAATCTCAGCATTCACATGCCGCATGGTTCGGAACTTATAGCAAACGATCTTTTCATTGTTCAAACCCCAACGATCTTGTTTGAAAAATATTGGGCCTTTGGAGTTTAATTTGATCAGCAAGGCAATGATGGGAGCCAACCAGCTAAATATGAGTATCAAAAATAAAAGCGAAAACAGGATGTCAAAACTTCGTTTGAACAAACGGTTCTCTGCATCATCTAAGGGGAAATAACGCAACCCCACTACCGGGAATCCTGCGTAGGTAGTAGTACGCAGCGAGCCGCTTCCGATACGGCTAAAGTCATTGATCACATTTACCTGTACCTGCTTCTTTTCGCAACAATCAATTACAAAATTGATTACCTCAGCTTGAGAGCTGGGGAGTGCTAAAAACACTTCATCAACCTCATTATTGTCAAGGGTAGTTTCCAACTCATTAATAGAGCCAAGGTAATTTGCAGCAAGTCCATTAGGAGGGCGCTCTCCTATAATCCCAACCAAGGTGTACCGAAGATTATTAATGAGCATACCCGAACGGTACAAAGAAGCAGAAAGTTCAGCAGAACCCACTACCAGAATTTTTCGGGTATACTTGTACTGGTTGCGAACATAGGCCGCAACAACGCGGTAGAGATATTTAGAGACAGGAATTCCAATCAGGATAAACAGATGATAATACAATAAAAAGGGGCGAAGAACAGCCACCTGATCGGTAAAGATGGCTACTCCAAAAAACAGGAGCAGCATATGCGTAAATAGTACCCTCAAGAAAATAGTCATCTCCTGCGAATAGGTAAACAGCGTGATACTGGTGTAAAAATGCACCGCACGGGCTGTTACATACCAGGTAATAAAACTAAATAAGAGTAAGACTTGAGAAAGGGTATGCCCCTCCAACTTGGCGGCCCACCAAGCACAGGCCCCCATCAGAAGGAGATCTAAAAAAAGACGGAAAAAATAATTGAGGCGGGGGCCCCTAAGCATATGTAATGAGATTAGGGGCTAAAGCTACATCAAAAGAAGGAATCAGAGCCCGTAACTGAGCCCTGCGTTGAACTGGAGATTGCCACTCAAGGAACGCAGAAAAACTTGCGTATTGAGGCGGGGGATGGTTTCGTAAGTGGCTTGAAATAAAAGATCATTCCACTGCTTGCGCTCGCCAAATAAAAACTTTGGTTGGGGCTGTTGTAAGTACTGCTCATCCAGCGTGCCCTCCTCCCCTTTACGAACAAATTGATATTTCAAATGCAGTTTTAAACGAGGAAGAGGGGTATAATTTGCAAACAATACAATTCGGTCGGCATTAGCACCCATCCAGTCCCCCAAGGCAAAACTTGCGGTTGTATAATTTTGAGCGGGTAAAAAATTTCTATAGACAAAGGGGCGAATGCGGGTATACTCTGCGCCCAACGTTAAATAAGGTAAGCCCAGGTCCGTGACATTAGCACCAATGGTGTATCCCAAGTGATTGCGTCTTTCTGTTGAATTAAAGACCTTGGAGATCTTTATTTCATCAATGAACAAGGTAGTATAAAGATGTGTATTGGGCAGTTGATTGCGTGAGCTTAATTGCAAGAAGAACTGCCCGTTGGACCCGCGATTAATGTTGTTATTCCCACTGTAATTATCAAAGGCTTTAAAGAACATCACCGGAATAAAATAACCGAGATTCAACCGATCGGTATAGAGCATAGACTCTCCGAGCATCAGGTTCAATCCTTTCATCAGCCGGATATCCAAGGAATGCTGGGCCAGAAATTTCTGTACCATCACTTCTCGTACTCCTCCGTAAATACTATCGGCAATAGTATACGACTTAGCCGAATCAGGGATATCTGATTTTAGCCAGGCGTGAGAGTAGTGAAAGCGAAGCCAGGGGAGTAATTGCAGATCCAAACGCAGGTAAGGATAGGTAGGGGCTTTATCAGAAAGCACCAGCTTTCCTCCCTGCCCATAGCCCCAGGTTAAATAATCTTGCCCTACCGAAATCATACCCTTCTTAAAAGCATAGGACAGATGCGCTCTTATTTCTGTGTAGTTTATTGACTTATTATTGAAAAGGCTGTTTTTTACATAGCCAGTTTCCAAGGCAGCTTCGATACTTTGTTTGGAAGTATCCAATAAAGATCCTTTCTCAGTGATGTCCTGAAAGGAAAGCTGATAACCCCATCTTTTGGAGATAGCTCCGTATAGATTAATGCCAATGTTTCTTTTAAAATATTGAATTGAATCGGAACTATGCAATACACCGGTAATAACGGGAAAGAGTTTAAAGGAAAAGTCTTCGTTTTTATAGCCGAGCTGATATTTTTTGGAAACTGATTGATAGAAATTTTGATAAAAGCTCAACTCTTTTTTTTCTAGTGAGCTCAAGTTCGATGCACGAGCTTGTAAGGAATCCAGTGCACCCGTAATCAAGTCCATCCGTAGGGGCTGAATATTATCTTCCCACACAATCAAACCCTTTTGCGCCATACGAGCAAGGTATTGATTGACCTCCACCGTGTGTCTTTCATAGACAGGCTGCGCCGCTACTTGTAGGGTTAGTGCAACCAAAAAAATAAGCAGGCAATTGGGGAGTCGAAACATGTACTTGTTTTATGCCGGAACTGATTTGGCTACCTCGGCGGCAATCCAGCGATAGGTTTTCTCGATGCCCTCACTCAATGGTTTGGAAGGTGCCCAGCCCAGTTTTTCCTGAATCAAGCGATTATCAGAACGACGGCCTCTTACTCCCTCGTAGCTAACAGGCTTATTATAAATAGACAGCTTCTTTCCTGAAATCGCAATCACCATTTTAGCCAGATCATTCAAAGAGATCATTTCTTCGGACCCTATGTTTACCGGGCCTTCAAAATCACTGTTCATGAATCTTTCGACTGCTTCAAGGCACTCATCGATATAGAGAAAAGAACGGGTTTGCAATCCATCCCCCCATACTTCTATCTGCCCCCCTTCTTCTGCTTCCGCTACTTTACGACAGATAGCCGCGGGCGCCTTTTCTCTCCCACCCGTCCAGGTACCTTCCGGACCAAATACATTATGAAAGCGAGCGATGCGCACTTGCATACCATGGTTACGGGCAAAGGCCTGGAACAATCTTTCACTAAAGAGTTTTTCCCAGCCATAATCGCTATCTGGTTCTGCGGGATAAACTGAACTCTCGGCACAATTAGGATTATTAGGATCTTGCTGGTTGTAGGCAGGATAAATACAGGCGGAAGAGGAATAAAAAATCTTCTTGACCCCTTTTACATACGCCTGCTGAATAATATTTAGATTAATAGAGGCCGAGTTATGCATCAAGTTGGCATCATTCTCCCCGGTAAAAATATAACCGGCCCCTCCCATGTCTGCCGCTAATTGGTATACTTCATCAAAAGATTGGTCCATTACTTTTTCTACCACGCTTTGGCGAGTAAGATCCCCGATAATGAATTCATCCGCCGGTGAGGACGCAAATTCATGTTGCTTAATATCTACCCCACGTACCCAAGCTCCTTCCTTTTTTAGTTTTTTAACCAGATGTCCGCCAATGAACCCTCCGGCTCCACAGACCAGTACTTTACGCATATCAATTTCTTTTTCGCAGGTAATGCTTAATTAAATCTTCACCTGCCAGTATCGCGAATTTAGGCACTATTTCTATATAGCGTTTCCAGAGGCGACGAGGCTCTTTACACAAACGATAGAACCATTCCAATCCGGAGCGTTGCATCCAACGAGGGGCCTGCGCTAACCGACCCGTATGAAAATCAAAAGCTGCACCAACGGTGATGATGTATCGAACTTTAATAAGTTTAGACAATTCATAAGCGAATTTCTCTTGCTTGGGTGTGCTTAGTCCAATCCAGATTATTTGTGCAGCAGAGTCATTTATTTTAGTTACTAAGGTGCCCCAATCGTCTTCTTGCATAGGGCTAAAGGGAGGACTATAAGTACCACTTACTCTTTTATTACAAAATTTGAAATCTACCGCGTGCTTCAATTCCTCTGCCACCCCCTGCTTACCTCCACAAAAAAAATGAGCCACTTCCAAACGGGAAGTAGCTTGCATGATGGCCGCAAAAAAATCTGGGCCATAGCAACGGTCCATGGTGGTAGATCCTTTCAATCGGCCCCACCAAACCATGGGCATGCCATCGGGAAGATTCCAGAAAAACGAGGAGAGAAGTCTTTTAAAAGAGGGATCTTTTTGAGATTCTACTAAACCATGGGCGCCGGTGGCACTGATGCAGCGAACGGGCTCCTCATCTCTTAAAGGCGAACTTAGACTAGAAACAAAATCTTGAACTGCCGAGGAAAGATCATGCTCATAAACGGGGATGTGGTTAAAATGTAGCACATTCAATTAAGATGCCATGAGGTTTTTATACCAGCGGCGGATAAGAAAAAAAAGAATAGCCAAGAACCCTCCTATTAAGAAACCTCCTGCAAAATAAAACAGTTTACTTTTTTGAATTTTTTTTAATGGCGAGTAAGGCATGTCAATTACAGTCAAGGTTGGTATCGCTGAATCATTCATAAACTTGAAAGTCTCTAAATTCTTTTGAGCCTCAGAAAACATAGCCATTAACATCTGTTCTCTAACAGCTAATTTTTTTAATTCAACTTTATCTTCCTGGAATAACAAACCAAAAGATTGATCAGTAGTTCTAGCATAAGATGATTGTACTTTTGCTAGCTCGAATTTAATACTATCAACCTTCCTTTGTAAAATCAAAACATTGTTAGAGGCAGAGGTTGTCATTTGTTCAATATAAAAATCCCGTAATTTGTTAAAAATTTCTTTAGCTATAACAATTGCAAGCTCTTCTTTTTCATGTGTCGAGGATATTGTAACAACTCCAGATTTTTTATCGAACGTTTTAGAAACTATTCCATCACCAGACTTTGGAATTAGCAAATTTTCAAGTATCTTAATAGACTTTCTTTTAGAAAAATTCAGCTCATCAATTACCTTATCTTTAGAAGAAAAATAAATATTCCTTAACGCAGTATCAGAATTCCAAACATTACCCAATTTATTTAGCCTAATAAGAATATTAGCTAAAACTTCGTTTTTCCCTTCAAATTGCACTTCAGAAAGTAGTGCAGCACCAACAATTCGATCAGAGCCGGCAATTTCAACTGTTCGTTCCAAGGGTGAACCTCCTGTCCCTCCGCCTAATACTGAACCAAATCCTCCAAGCATACTACTTAAACCAGATCCAGAGCTTTCACTTTTAACTACAAACCTTAGTTCGGCATTATAGACAGGTATTGAAGAGTAAGCAATAGAAAAACCAATCAAACCAAAAAACATTGCAATTATGGTGACTTGCAAAATATATTTACGTAATAACTTAAACCAAGACTGAATTTGCCTGATTAGATCTATCACATTGACTTCATCATTATTGAATTGAAGATTATCTGGATTATTCATTATTGAAAATTAATACTAAATGTAAACCTACGAAATACTAAATAATTATAAAAGTTTACAAGCATAAAACTAATAACAAAAAATGAATTCTTGAAATTCACAAAACTAAATGTAACAGTTAATTTTGAATTAAAGCCTTATTAAGGAGATTTTTTGAAAGATATTTCAAACCACATTAACAAAATTGACAAATCAATACAACAAACCACTCTATTTAGTCGTAATTTAAGCTTCTTAAAAAAAACACCTATAAAACTTGTTACAAAAAGGATATTAAAGTCAATTTATACATTCCTTTCTACTATATAACCAGTTCAAAATGATAATATGATACAACTGTTTGCCATATTTATATGTAATCAAAATGAGATATTTAAAAAAATAAATTGCTTTCGTTCTTCAATATTTAATAATACAGATTAATTATACTAAATATTTTCAGAATAACAGATTTTAAAAATAAGACAACTAAATAAATATAATAGAATAATTGAAGGAAATATTTTAAAATATTCAACTTAACTTTAGTCAAGTTAGTATTAATAATTAATTAGTATATCGGCCAACATTTTTAAAATTTTTGGCACAAGCTGAGGATTAATTTTTTTTAATCTCCACAAGTACATTTGAAGCAAATATTTTAAGATTTAATAACGAAGATAAAGTATTGAAAATTAATATAATTATAGCGAAAGGGAAAAAAAATGAAAAGTAGTCTAATGCACCGTAGTGATATCTCACCTTGAAATCAATTCCATTAATTTTACTTAAGAATTTCTCTAATTTATACGCGTTGCCTAATTTGTAAAAAGCTGGATACCCTGTAACAGTCTCTGAGCCTTTTCGAATAATAGGAATAATACTTCTCGCTAAGTCATTACCAACCAGTTTGTTTAGTAATGAGAAAGGATGATATCCTAGTGGATATAAATGTACAATAGTCCCGCCGGAATTTAATGCAGCTATTTGATTTAAATAACTAATTTCTACATTTTCGATATGCTCCATTAAATATTTTGAGAAAATTAAGTCTGCATTTTCAGGCAAATTTTCTTCAACACTTTTACAATAAAACACATCATAAAAATAATTATGATTAAAGTTGCTATCAATGTCAATCCCTATATACCTATAGCAATTATTTTTTTCTAAAACTGGACGAGACACACCGCCAAGTTCAATAATTGTGTTAACATTTGTTGCCTTTTGATTAATTACCTTCTCAAAATAAGAATCAATATTAAATTCTAATTTAACAAAAGGCTTAGATAACCACTGATTTATTTTAATAAACATAAAATAGAAATGAATTACGAACTGTTATATACCAAATAATATAATTACTAACTAAAATTTATTAACAATACTTATCTATTAACTCATATCGTAAATATCAAACATATAAATAACTATTATAAAGTAGATAAATTATCCATAGACTAAACCTTCAACCTACTCAAGGCATGATACATGAATTTAAATACTCTCGACCTACGCCCATTTCAGTATATAGTTCTATTGATGTTCGTTGAATTGCCTAAGCAATAATATTAAATAATACTGCTACTGACTCTAATAAGAAGAAATGTTGTAGACTACTAGATGATAATTCAGCTACTAAAGTTATTTTCATTGTACTTTTTCTTACTCGAAAAGCATAGCACATTTAGTATTTATATGAAAGAGGTTTGTATTAATTATAAAATGATACGAATTGCGATTTACAATTCTAATTTTATATCACCTAAGTGTGTGCAAAAAATAAAGTGCGACACGATAACACTAAAAAGAGCTGATAAAGCATTTACAATATGATTGACAGCCTTTTTTGATGCAAATTCTCGTTCAAATAAATTTAAACATCGATTTGACAACTCATTATCAATTTTAATCTGATCAAGTAAAACTTGAGTGAGTTGCAACAGTTCATCAATCTGATTACTTTCACAAACTTGACCAACCCGTTCTTGTTTAATTAATTTAGCCAAGTCATTTCCTGAATTTATACTAGCAAGTACCGGAAGCCCATTTTGCATATATGAAAGAAACTTTCCTGGAATATTATGAGACTTGTATCTGTGATCCAGCGCAACGATACCAATGTGGCACTGCTGGTAAATTTCTTGAATCTGATCTGGATTTATTTCATCAAAGAACAAAATGTTATCAAGCTCCAAATGTCCAGCCATTTTTTTTAAAGGTATTGAATCTTTTCCACGACCAATAAAAAAAGCCTATATCATCTCTAATTCTTAGTATTTGCGCTAGTTCTAATATGATGCCAAAGCCCTGTACCAATCCCATATTTCCAGCATATACCAAAATCTTGCGTCCTTTGAGTTTTGTTTCTTCAACTCTGATTGGACAAAATAAATATTTAGGCTCGCTCAACCAGTTTTGAAGCACTTCCAGTTTACGACCATGTTGCTTAAGCCAATTATCAAAATTCCACTTATTACCCTCAGCCTGTACACCAATTATATCTGCTACTGAATATTAATACTTTGCAATCCTATCCAATAATCTGTAGGCAAATCCAGGACTAATTAAACCAAGATCCAATGCCCACTGTGGGAAAATGTCTCTGATAATTAAATTGCTCTTGCACCCGCTGTACCTTTTAAGCCTACTAACTAATGGGGCATGGAAAATAGGGGGTGAATAAAAAACTATTCCATCCCACTTTTCAATTGAAAAAAGACTTTTGCAAAAATTTCGAATCATGCAGAAAGGCATTACAAATTCTGCAATCAAACGACGAAAACACCCCACATCTTTCATCCGAGGTGACATTATAAGTAGAACTTTTATTCCACTAATAGTTTCAATTTTCCAAGGCTTATTTATATCGGATGCTGGTAGAAATACAGTTAAATCATGCCCTAGTTTGACAAATTCTAAACATAAATCATGAATTTGAACTGCCCCAGAAAAACGAAAGGGTGGAAAAGTATCAGAGACTAAAACAATACGCATTATACAATTGATTGATATTGCGGGTAAATTTCTTTATAATTTAATATCCATGACTTCATGTTTTCAATCATAACTTGATAAGAGGGAACTTTATAATCCAAATCTGATCTTGTATTTATAAGACTCTTGTCATAACGATAAAGACTGCAAGGCTTTATTAAAGTCACAGCACTTTTGCTAAAAACAGACTTAAAAATATTCAATAAATCATACTTGGATATTTTAGAGTCATTTACAATATGATACAAACCAGTAACATCACTCTGAATACAATGAACGATAGCAGTACTTAGCTCAATAGTTGTAAGACCAGTCCAGAAAACCTCAGAATAGCCTTGTATAACACCACTTTGAATAGAAAACCAATGAAAAAGACCAATTCCATTAGTACGTAATTCAGGGCCAATGATAGATGTACGTATTGTCAAATCTTTATCATTTTTAATTTCACCTAAAGATTTAGTTCTTCCATAGTAATTATCTGCATCAGTAAAATCATTCTCTGAGTAATCACCTCTACCCCCTGAAAAAACGCAATCAGTACTTATATGAATCACTCTGCAAAATTGTGTTTCTGTAATTTTTTCCAAAAAATGTGGCAAATAGCTATTAATCAAAACAGCATTAGCAGGACAATTTTCCGCTTTGGAATTTAAAACTCCAACACAATTAATTATAATATCTGGCTTTAATCTATTATATAATTTTAGCAATTCAGCAAAATTGGTAACATCCAATTGGACATCAGGTTTTAAAAAATGAGATTCCCTAGCAACATCTGTTACGGTGAAAAAATCATTCAAAGAACGAAGATGTAAATTAATTATATGACCCAACATTCCATTTGACCCTAAAATGAGGATTTTTTTTTTCATAAAACCAACTATTTACGCCAAGTCTCTCTGTTTATAATTCCAGTATAACTCTGAATAATTCGAATAATTCTATTAGATGTATCTAAAACACTATATTCCCAAGGTATCATCGTGTTTTCCCTAGAATATGTCGCCTTACATATTTCGATACTATTAAGAATATTGATTTTATCTACACCTCCAACTACTATTGTACCTGCATCTATAGCTTCCGGTCTTTCTGTACTAGTTCTAATACTAAGTGCTGGGAATCCCATCATGGAAGATTCTTCGCTAATGGTTCCACTATCAGACAGAACACAGTAAGCATTTAATTGCAATTGGAGATAATCGAAAAAACCAAATGGCCTAAACATACGTATAAGTGGGTTAAATTTAACACCCATTGAATCTATTCGTTTTCGGGTTCGAGGATGCACAGAAAAAATTACTGGCATTTGATAAGACTCAGCAACAAGATTTAATGCTTCCATCAACTTTGCAAAATTCTCATCAAAATCAATATTCTCTTCACGGTGTGCACTAAAAACAAAGTAGTGATTTTTTTTCAAATAAAGTTTATCAAGTATGTTTGATTTATTAATACTTAGTCGATATCGTTCTAATACCTCACGTAATGGCGACCCTGTTACAAACACGTGATCCTTTCTAAAACCTTCACTTAAAAGATATCTCCTTGAATGCTCTGTATAAGTAAGATTAATATCGCTAATATGATCAGAAATTTTTCGATTAATCTCTTCAGGAACATTTTGATCAAAACAGCGATTACCAGCTTCCATATGAAAGATGGGGATTTTAAGTCGCTTAGCTGATATTGTGCATAGTACACTATTGGTATCTCCTAAAACCAGAATAGCATCTGGCTGTTCTTGAACGAGTATGTCATATGATTTTGAAATAATATTTCCAATTGTTGCCCCTAGATGCGCCCCGGTTACAGATAAAAAATAATCAGGCTTTCTTAAATCCAGATCCGTAAAGAAGATTTCATTTAAAGTGTAATCATAGTTTTGACCTGTATGAACTAAAACATGATCAAACAATTGATCTGCTTTTTTAATTACTTCTACTAATCGGATAATCTCGGGTCGTGTGCCGACAATGGTTACTAATTTGAGTCTTGCCATAACTTAACCTTTATAACCAATTTTATTCAACAATGAAATAAGTTCTATCTGACTTAGTCTTCGGGTGTTATGAGAATGATAATCATCTATTGTTGCAACACTTTCTTTACCCTCAGTAAAATACTTATTATAATTCAAATCTCGATTATCCGCTGGCAATCTGAAATAATCTCCCAAATCTTCAGCTATAGCCATTTCTTCTCTTGACAATAATGTTTCGTACAGTTTTTCTGCATGACGTGTACCAATTACTTTAATATCTACATTAGACTTATAGATCAATTTCATAGCATCTGCTAACTCTCCAATCGTAGAAGCAGGTGATTTTTGAACAAAAATATCCCCCGACTTACCATGAATAAAGGCAAATAATACAAGTTCAACCGCATCATCCAGTGTCATCATAAATCGAGTCATTGAAGGATTAGTTACAGTAAGAGGATGATTTTGCAAAAGCTGTTCATAAAAAAGAGGTATAACAGAACCCCTTGATGCCATCACATTTCCGTATCGGGTGCCTACTAAAATTGTCTTACCAGAATATCTAGATTTTGCAATCATGATTTTTTCCATCAGTGCCTTAGACATACCCATAGCATTAATTGGATAAAC
>SXGQ01117728.1_pt1 | contig 23732 bp, 25 predicted proteins | sample 3178371 | NCBI WGS metagenome assembly SXGQ01 (sample SAMN11356859, study PRJNA531348) | freshwater metagenome | isolation source: freshwater sample F1-20 | place: China: Fuxian Lake, Yuxi | collected 2017-12-25 | reverse complement strand
GACGTGATCCGCATCCGCACCGGCGAGCGCGGTCCGGCCGCCATCTAAGTTTCAGCGCCATCCCTCCCGAGGGCGACCCGCAGGGTCGCCCTTTTCTTTGCTCCGGCACCTACTTCGGGGCCGGCACCGCGGCCGTCTTCGCGGCGGCCTTGGCTTCGGCCAGCTGCCTGAGCATACCGGGTGAGTTCCACTTGATCACATGGTACGTCGCGGGCGTTTCGCCGGCGTTGCGGATGGCATGCTCGATGCAGGAGGCCTGGAAGATGATCGAGCCGGCCCCGAGCTTCACCCAGGCGCCGTTGACGAGCGCCTCGACCGTGCCGTCCTTGACGATCAGCAGTTCCTCGTCGGCGTGCGCATGCGGGGCATGGGCCGCCTCCCCTTTGTTCAGGGTCGTGATGTGGATCTCCAGTTCGTCCAGGGTCGGCGTGGGCCCTTGGCAGACCTTCCGGACGGCGCCGACCTTGGTCGGCTTGACCGTCAGCTGCTCCCAGTCGAAAGCGGCGGAGGTCAGGGCGGTGTTCTTGGACGGCGTGAGCTCGAGCTTCGGTTTGACCGGGGCGAAGGACGTGGCCCCGGGCAGGACGAAGACGACGGCCAAGGTGAGGGAGGCGACGGCGAGGTCGCGGCGCGTGAGGCGGGGCATGCGTTCGTTCTAACCCGCCCCCGAGGTGAGTAAAGACGGCAGACGCCCGCGAACCCCGACGGACCGCTTGCCCTCCGCCGTCCGCCCCGCCTAATCTCGCCCCATGCGCCGAACCCCGCGATGCCTCGTGCCCGCCCTGCTCTGCCTCTCGCTGGCCCTGGTCGGTTGCGGACCCAAGGAGGACACCGCCACCCGGCGGGCGCGCGAAGGCTACCTCATCATCAACAATGCCGCGGAACCGTCCGGCCTCGACCCCCAGGAAGTCACCGGCCTGCTGGAGTCGCGCATCGTCTACTCCCTCTTCGAGGGCTTGGTGAACTACAAGGCCGACGACCTGAGCCCGATCCCGGGCGCGGCGGAGAGCTGGACGAACTCGGCCGATGGCCGGACCTGGACCTTCCGGATCCGGCCCGCGGCGCGCTGGTCCAACGGCGATCCGGTGAGCGCGCGGGACTTCCTGTTCAGCTACGAGCGCATGCTCCTGCCGACCTTCGGGTCCGAATACGCCTCGATGCTGCACTGTGTCCGCGGCGCCAAGGCCTTCAACGAAGGCAAGCTGAAGGACTTCGCGCAGGTCGGGTTCCGCGCGCCCGACGACCGGACGCTCGTCATCGAGCTGGACCATCCCGTACCCTACTTCCTCGGCCTGATCTGCCACCACAGCTGGTTGCCCGTCCACCCGCCCACCATCCTCAAATACGGGAAGATCGACACCCTCAACACCCCGTGGACGCGCCCGGGCGCGCTGGTCGGCAACGGCGCCTTCACGCTCGAGACCTGGGAGGTCGCCCGGCGCATCGTGGTGCGGCGCAACCCGGGCTACTGGGACGCCGCGAACGTGGGCCTGCAGGCCGTGGAGTTCCGCGCGATCACCGAGCTCTTCGCCGAGGAGCGCGCCTTCCGCGGCGGCGAGCTGCACATCACCGGCTCCGTCCCCCCGCCCAAGGTCGTCAAGCTGCGCGAGGCCGGGTCGAAGGAGCTCCGGCTGGACCCCTACCTCTCGACCTCCTTCATCCGCGTGAACTGCGACGTCAAAGGGAACGAGGCGGCCCGCAAGGCGTTGGCCGACGTCCGCGTGCGCCGCGCCCTGGGCATGGTCATCGATCGCCAGCAGATCGTGGAGAAGGTGCTCCGCGCCGGGGAATCGCCCGCCCTGCACCTCACGCCGCCCGGCACCGGCGGATTCATCGCCCGGGCCCGCTGGCAGGAGGACCGCGCGGAAGCCCGGCGTCTGCTGGCCGCCGCGGGTTACCCGGGCGGGAAGGGCCTGCCGAAGCTCGAATACCTCTACAACACGTCCGAAGGTTCCCAGAAGGCCGCCGAGGTCTACCAGGAGACGTGGCGGCGCGAACTCGGCATCGAAGTCGAGCTGAAGAACCAGGAGTGGAAGGTCTACCTGAGCTCCCTGCACAAGGGGGAGTACCAGCTCGCGCGCTCGGCCTGGACGGGCGATTACAACGACCCGAACACTTTCCTGGAGATGTTCATCACTGGGAACGAGCTGAACCAGTGCAACTGGAGCGACCCCGAATACGACCGGCTCATCGGCGCGGCCGCGCGCGAGCCCGACCCGTCCAAGCGCTTCGAATACTTCCAGCAGGCGGAGCAGCGCCTGGTCGAGGGCGCCCCGATCCTGCCGGTGGCCTTCAACAAGAACAAGTTCCTGATCCGCCCCGAGGTCACGGGCTGGTACCCGACCCTCATCGACCAGCACCCCCTCAACGCCGTACGTCTCCGGGCGCCGAAAGGAGATTGAAGCCCGCGGCCCGACCACCAATATGACCCACCTTCCCATGCGCTCCACCCTCCTCGCCTTGGCCTGCCTCCTCGCCCTGCCCGTCCTCCGCGCCCAGGAAGACCCCAAGCCGGTCAAGATTCCTGAGGACCGCACCTTCGCCAAGCTCCGCGGCATCTCCTATTTCTTCATCGACGTCGTGACCTCCGAGTCCCGTCCCGAGGATGCCGACCTGCGCAGCGAGATCCGCGACGCGATCGAGCTCGAGATGCGCCGGAGCAATCTCGTCCCCAAGGAATTCGTGGGCGGTAACAGCGAGGCCGCCACGCCGCTCCTGACCATCGAGGTCAAGTTCGAGCGCGGCCTCGGCCGCTACGAGGCCGTCATCAACCTCACCATCCGCGACAACGCCACCATCACCCGCAACCGCGAGCCCGTGCTGGCCGTCACCTACGCGCAGACCAAGAAGGCGGTCGGCTCCTCCGACGGCACCCTGGTCCGCGAGATCAAGGGTCGCAGCCGCGAGCTCGTCATCGAGCTCATCGAGGGCCTGAAGAAGTCGCAAGGCAAGTAAGGCCGCGTGGAGCTCCTCCGGAAGATGCGCGGGGCGGGCGAAACGCCCCCGCCCCGGCCGGCTTGGCCGGAGATCCTGGCCACCGCCGTCGTCGCGGCGGCCGTGGTCGCCGGGCTGGCCTTCCTCACGCGCGAACTCGAGGTGCTGCTCCTCCTGGGGTCCTTCGCCGCCAGCACGCTCATCGTCTTCGCCTACCCGGATTCACCGTTCGCCCAGCCCCGCAGCGTGCTGCTGGGCCACCTGAGCGGCAGCGCGGGCGGGCTGGCCGCGGCGAACTTCTTCCCCGGACACTGGTGGGCGCCCGCGCTCGCAGTGGGCCTCGCCATCTGTCTCATGAAGGCCACCCGGAGCGTCCACCCGCCCGCCTGCGCCAACCCGCTCATCGTCTGCGCCCTGCCCCACGCCCCGTGGTCTTTCCTGGTCTGCCCCACGTTGGCCGGTGCCGCCACGATCGTGGTGGTCGCCCTGTTCTATCATAACTTGCGCCGCACGGCCCCCTGGCCCAAGTATTGGCTCTGATCCCCATGTCCTCCCCCGAAGCCCGCCTCGCCGAACTCGGCCTCACCCTGCCCACGCCGCCCGCCGCCGCCGGCGCCTACGTCCCGGCCGTGCGTACGGGCCACCTGCTCTACCTCGCGGGCACCCTGCCGATGAAGGACGGCAAGGTCGCCTCGCTCGGCAAGGTCGGCCGCGAGGTCGACCTGGCCCAGGCCGCCGAGGCCGCGCAACTCTGCGCGCTCAACGCCCTCGCGAACGCCAGGGTCGCCCTCGGCTCGCTCGACAAGGTCGTCCGGGTCGTGATGGTGAACGGCTTCGTCAACGGCGTCGACGGCTTCAGCGACAGTCCCAAGGTGCTCAACGGCGCCTCGGAATTCCTGCTGCGGGTCTTCGGCGACGCCGGCAAGCACGCCCGCGCCGCGGTCTCCGTCAACGGCCTGCCCTTCGGCGTCTCCGTCGAGGTCCAGCTCGTGCTCGAGGTCCGCGACTGAGCGGGCTCAGCCTTCCGAGACGCCGACCTTCGGGAAGTCGATCACGAACCCCTTGCCGCCGGGTGGCTTGCCGCAGTTTCCGATGCGGGCGACCGCCTGCTTGACCAGCTGGGCGAAACGGGCGTCCCGCGGGGCCGTCAGCCAGCCCGAGAACGCGACGCCGCCCGCCGCGTCGACGCGCAGGGAAACGCCGCAGCTGCCGGCGGATTCGAGCGTCGCGCCCTCGGCGGCGAGCAGGTCCGTCCAGGCCGTCTGGAAACGGGCCTTGACCTCCCCCGCGTAAAGCTGGCGTTCGTTGGCGGAACCGCCTTCGCCGCCATTCTCCCCGGTGCCATAAGAGCGGCCGAGGGCAACCTTGGTCCCGCCGATCGAGCCGACTTTGCCGCTCGCCGATCCGCCGCTGCGTCCCGGGTTGGCCTTGTTGAAGGCCTCCAGCGAGAGTTTGGACGAGCCACCGGGGGCCGTCTTGGAGGTCACCCGGGGCTCGGCTTTGGCCGACGAGGTGGCGCCTGGGTTGGACTGCTCGACCGCTTTCTGTCGCTCCTGCTCGACCTTCGCGAGGTCGAGTTTCTTGAGGTGGATGCGCGGGATGCCGCCCGCTACGCCGCGCTCATCCCCTTGGGCGACGCCCGGGGCCTTGCCGATCTGGCCGGGTTTCTTGCCGGGGATGTTGTCCAAAGTCACGATAAGCGGATCGACCGCCTCGAGGTTTTCACCCGGCTGACGGGAAGCGTACCAGGAGGCCCCGACGAGGACCGCGAGGATGCCCGCATGGACCGCGAGGGAACCGACCCAACCTTTGTTTTCGCCGGACATGTCAGCGCGTCTCCGAATCCAGGCCGACCTTCGTCAGCCCCTTGGTCTTGGCCAAGGAGAGCAGGTCGATGATGTTCTGGTAGACCTGGGCGCCGTCGCCGCGGATGCGCACGATGGGCTGCTCGGCCTCGGGCAACGCGGCGATGGCCGCGAATTCCGCCTCGAGCTGGGCCTTCGTGACCGGCTTGTTGCCCAAGGCGTACTCGCCCTTGGCGGAAAGGGAGACGATGCGGTACTGGACCTTGGTGTCGATCGGCCGGCCGGCTCCCTTGTCGGCCTTGGGCAGGTTCACGGCGGTGGTCTGCTCGAGCACGGGCGTGGCGATCATGAAAATGATCAGCAGGCAGAAGCACAGGTCGAGCATCGGCGTGACGTTCAACTCGTTCATCACGTGCAACCGGCCGGGCTTGGAGAAGGAACGGGCCATGGGATCAGCGTGCGTCCTCCCAGCCCGGCAGGCTGGGCGGAGTCTCGGGGACGAGCGGCGCCGGGGTGGTCGGCTGGGCGACCGGTTGGGCGGCGGCCGCGGCGGCGCGGCGCAACTGCTCGCGTTCCTGCTGCTGGTCGAAGTTGCGGCGGGCCTCGCCTTCGAGTTCGAGCTCGACGCGGTCGGCCAGCGAGCTCGCGAAGTTGTCGAGCTCCGTGGACATGATCTTCACCTGGGTGAGCAGGTAGTTGTAGCCAAAGGTGGCGGGGATCGCGACCAGCAGGCCCAGCGTGGTGGTGACCAGCGCGCCGCAGACGCCCGGCGCGAGCTGCGCGATGCTGGCCTTCTCGGTCAGGGCGCCGAAGGTGACCATGACGCCCCAGACCGTGCCGAGCAGGCCGAGGAACGGGCCGCCGGAAACGAGCGAGCTGAGGAGCACCATCTTGTCCTCGTACTTCACCATCGTGCGCGAGACGCCGCGCTGGACCGCGTTCTCGACGTGCCCCATGCACAGGGTGACGTCGGACTGGCGGACGAGCCGGCCCTTATGGCGCTGCACGGCGGACACGGCCTCGGCCACGAGGAACTCGTAGGGGGCGAGGTTGGAGGTGCGGGGGAAATTGAGGGCGACGACCGAGGACTCGTCGCGCAGGCGACGCTCGAACGCATGGTTGCGGCGGCGGAGTTCCTGGACGTCGGACCACTTCTGGATCATCGCGCCCCAGCCGATCAGGGAGCAGACGACGAGCACCGCGGCAACGGCCATGCCCGCCGCGTCCATCTGCTTGAAATACCAGACGGCGCCCTTCTCGGTCTCGGCCAGCACCAGCATCAGGACAGGGGAAATCATCGCCCCCTAGGCAATCCGCCCCGAGCGCGGCTTCAACCGAAAAGGTGCTCGATGCGCTTGCGGACGGAGCCGGCGGCGGTCATCCTGACCGACGATGGTTCCGCGTCCGCCCGCCTGCCAGGGCTGCACCCAGGAGTGCACCCTCTTCCTCTCGCTCGTCGCGGGCGGCAAGGCCACGCACTTCGCCTGCTGCCAAGGCTGCCCGTCGGTCCAGCAACCTGCCGGCGGCGGCGTGCTGCCCTCATGGGCGCTCGGCGTCCCGCTGGTCGTCCCCAATCCCGCGGGCCGGAGCCGTTGCCCGACCTGCGGTTTCCGCTGGAACGACTTCGAGCGACTCCACCGCCTCGGGTGCCCGACCTGCTACGAGGTCCACCAGACCGAGGCGCTGGCCACGATCGCCCGCCTCCAACCGGGACTGGACCACCAAGGTCGCCGCCCCCAGTCCAGCGAGGCCGAACGGCGCGCCCGCCTGACCAAGGCCCAGGAAGACCTGCGGACGGCGGTCGCCGAAGAGGACTTCGAAGCCGCGGCGGGCTTGCGCGACCTGATCCGCGAGCTGCAGGCCGGCCTGGGCGAGCTGCGGTCCTAACCTTCCGCGTTGCCCGTCGGGCGGCGGGCGCCACGCTGGGGCGACGCATGAAACCCACGGCCCTGCTCACCAACGACGACGGCATCAACGCCGCCTTCCTCCACGCCCTGGCCCGGGCTTGCGAAGAGACGGGTTTCCGGGTGCTGGTCGCCGCCCCCGCCGGGGAACGCAGCTGGATCGGGCGGGCTTTCAGCCGCCACCGGGAGGTCACCTTGGCGACTTACCCGGGGCTCGGGGAGCAAGCCTGGTCGATCGACGGGACCCCCTCCGACTGCGTGAACATCGCCTTGGCGCACCTTCTGCCTGTCCGCCCCGACGTGGTGATTTCAGGTATCAATATCGGCTTCAACGCGACGATGCCGCTCTGCCTGAGCTCCGGCACCTTGGCGGGAGCGACCGAAGGTGCCGCCTGGGGTCTGCCAGCCGTGGCCTGCTCCCTCGACCTCGAGCAGTCGATCTTCGAGCGGGTTCATCGCAGTTCCGCGGTGTGCCCGGATGCACTCCGGCCCCACCTCGACGCGGCCACCCGACATGCGGCACGTTTCGCTCACGCGCTGGTAGGCCAACCGGTGAACGGCATCCACGTCCATAGCCTCAATTACCCAGCGGCGGTGAACGAGAACACTCGCATGGAGCGGAGCCACCCGGCCCTGGTCCGGCATGGCTCACTCTTCGAGCCCACGGCGCTGGGCTACCGGTTCCGCTGGAACGACGGGCAGAACTTCTCGCCCGAGCCCCAGACCGACCTAGCGGTCTTGGAGCGCGGGCTGATCAGCCACACCCTCTTCGACTTCGGCACCGTCGGCCGACCCTGAGCCGACAGCTCAGTGGTGGTCGTGGCCGTGGTCGGACTCACCCTTGCCTTCGCCGGACAGCAGGGCCGGCAGGAGCAGGACGAGGCCGGCGATGAAGGCCGGGGTCCAGGCGTTGCGCAGGCCATGGGCGGAAAGGAACGGGTAGAAAGCCACGAAGCCGGCGAAGAGCCAGGCACCGAGGTGATTCGGGAACATCCAGAGCCCCATCAGGCCGGCGTCGTTGGCGCGGCGCTGGACCGCGACGGAGAGGAAGCCGGCGAAGAACACCGCGGAAAGGATCAGCAGGAAGACGGCGAAAGGCGCCCAGCCTTCGACCGCGTGGTGATGGATTTCCTCGGCCTTCTTCTTGGCCTCCGCCTCGCCGGCGGCCTTGGCCTGGGCTTGGGCGGCGGATTCGTCGAAGGCCTTGCCCTTGGCGGCTTTCTTGGCCTTTTCAAAGGTCTTTTCGGCGGTCTGCTCCGCGAGCTCGGCCGAATGATGGGCGGCACCTTGATGAGGCAAGGTCACCGTCATGTAATGGTAGGAGGCGGCCGACACGACGTAGAACAGGGCGGTCAGGACGACCAGGTTGATGGCCAGGCCGGTGCGGCTGAGGGGCTTGGTGAGATCCGTCGAGAAGGTCATGGGAAGAAACCGCAACCTACGGCACGGCCCCTTTCCTGCAAATCCAAACTTGGAAACCGCCCCCGATACCCCCTGATTAGGGCCTTCCCATGGCCCGACCCCTCCCGCAGACCGTCCTTTTCGACCTGGATGGCACCTTGGTCGACAACTTCGAGGCCATCCACCGTTGCTACGATGACGTGATGTCGATGATGGGCCTGCCGAGCGTGACCTTGGAGCAGATCCGGCGCGCGGTCGGAGGCTCGGTCAACGTCACCGTGGTCAAATTGGCCGGCGAAGCCAACGCCCCCACGGCGACCCGGCTCTTCCGGGAGCACTTCCCGTCCGTGATGTACCATGGTCTCCGCGTGTACCCCGGTTGCCGGGAGCTGCTCGAAGCCTTACGGGCCCGGGGAGTCCGCACCGCGGTGTACACCAACAAGGACGACGCCAACTCCAAGAAGATCATGGAGCACCTCGGTCTGGACCACCTCTTCGACGGCATCTACGGGACCAACGCCCACCCTTGGCGCAAGCCGCAGCCGGAGTTCACCCATTTCGTCCTGGGGTCGATGCGGGCCGACGCCGCCACCACGGTGATGGTCGGCGACTCCCCCTTCGACATCGCGGCGGCCCGCAACGGCAAGCTGGCGGCCATCCATTGCGTGACGACCGGGAGCCACACCGCCGAGGAACTCGCCCCGCACGCGCCGGACACCGTGCACGCCGGACTGGCCGAGCTGGGGCGCGAGGCCTTCGGACTGGCGTGATTTTGCCTTCGCTCCCGGGCGACGGGGTGATTGGCTGAAGGTATGGCGCCTCCGCGCGAACAACCCCGTGGACCCGAGGTCACCCTCTCGGGCGTGGTCGAGCGCATCCTGTGGCTCGACGAGGAGACGCACTTCACGATCGCCGAGCTGGCGCCCGAGGCCGGCGACAAGGTCATCATCCTCGGCAACATGTCCGGCCTGCAGTGCGGCGAGACGGTCGATGCGACCGGTTCCTGGGAACACCACCCCGCGCACGGGCCGCAGCTGCGCGTCAAATCCTTCCAGTCGCGCCTCCCCTCCTCCGTCCACGGCATCCGCAAGTACCTCGGCTCCGGCCTGATCAAGGGCATCGGCAAGACCTATGCCGACAAGATCGTCGCCAAGTTCGGCGTGCGCACGTTCGACATCATCTCCAACCAGTCGGGCCGGCTGCGCGAGGTCGAGGGCATCGGCCCCGGCCGGGCGAAGTCGATCAAGGCCGCCTGGGAGGAGCAGAAGGCGCTCCGCGAGGTCATGGTCTTCCTCCAGACCTACGGCGTGACCAACGCGCTCTGCCTGCGCATCGTCAAGGCCTACGGGCAGGACGCGAAGAAGGTCGTCACCACCGAGCCCTACCGCGTCTGCCGGGAGGTCGAGGGCGTAGGCTTCAAGACGGCCGACAAGATCGCGCGCAACCTCGGCCTGCCGACGGCGGGTCCGCAGCGCGTCGACGCGGGCCTGCTGCACACGCTCGAGGAACTCGAGGGCGAAGGCCACAGCGCCTTCCCCGACGAAGGGCTGCTCGAGAAGGCGACCGAGTTGCTCGAGGTCGATCGCGCCGTGGTGCAGGACCGCCTGCGCCGGCTGCTCGACGAGCAGGCGGTCGGCTTCCTCGACGTGAACGGCGTGCGGCTCATGCAGCTGCGACCGCAGGAGAACGCCGAGAAATCGATCGCTGCTTCCGTGCGACGGCTCCTCGCCGGCCCCAGCGGGCTGCCGACCATCCAGGTCGACAAGGCGGTGGAGTGGGCCCAGACCCGCGCCGGCTTCGCCTTCTCCGAGGCGCAGGCGGCCGGCGTGAAGATGGCGCTGCAGCATAAGGTCGCGGTGCTCACCGGCGGCCCCGGCACCGGCAAGACGACGATCCTGCGGGCCCTGTGCGACATCCTCTCGGCCAAGCGGACCCGCATGGCGCTGGGGGCGCCGACGGGCCGCGCGGCCAAGCGCATGACCGAGGCCACGCGCCTGCCGGCCTCGACCATCCACCGTCTGCTCAAGTTCGACCCGGCGCTGGGCGGCTTCACCGCCACCGCCGACGACCCCCTGCACGCGGACTTCGTCATCATCGACGAGTCGAGCATGCTGGACACCAAGCTCGCCGCCGCGCTCCTGCGCGCGATCCCCTCGACCGCGCACCTGCTGCTCGTCGGCGACGTCAACCAGCTCCCGTCCGTCGGCGCGGGCAACGTCCTGGGCGACCTCATCGAGTCGGGCCAGGCCGCGGTCACGCGCCTCGACACGGTCTTCCGCCAAGGCGCCCGCTCGGGCATCGTCACCGTGGCGCACGGTATCCTGCACGCCGAGACGGCACCGCCGGAACCGGTCGAGGACCCGACCCGCCTGGATTTCAACCAGGACATCCACTTCGTGAAGGTCGAGGACCCCGAGGCCTGCGTGGCGATGGTCACGAAGCTGTGCTGCGAGGTGCTGCCTCGCGCCCTGCGGCTGGACCCGCTGCGCGACATCCAGGTGCTGGCGCCGATGCACAAGGGCACGGGCGGCATCCAGGCCTACCACCAAGCGCTGCAGGCCCGCCTGCGCGGCAAGGACGCGAAGCCGGGGCGCATCCAGCCGGGCGACAAGGTGATCCAGACCCGCAACAATTACGACAAGCTCGTCTTCAACGGCGACTTCGGGGTGGTGCTCGGGCAGAACGAGGAAGGCACGCTCCTCATCGACTTCGACGGCGCCCGCGTCGAACTCGAGCGCGGCGAGCAAGGCGACCTCCATCTGGCGTACGCGGTGAGCATCCATAAGTCGCAGGGCTCGGAATTCCCCGCGGTGGTGCTGCCGCTGCTGCGCCAGCACAGCATCATGCTCGCGCGCAACCTGATCTACACCGCGGTCACCCGCGGCCGCAAGCAGGTGATCCTCGTCGGCGACCCGACGGCCTATGCGATGGCGGTCCGCAACGCCGCGGACTCGCGGCGGGTGACCAGCCTCCTGCCCCGCCTGAAGAACCTCGAGTGAACCGGCTCAGACCCGCACCCGCAGGGTCCCGCGGGTGACGCCGAGCTGGTTCAGCACCTTGAGGTCGTTCCAGAGGTCGACGCCGGCCAGGCGACCTTCGAGCAGGTCCTGGTACTTCTGCAGCGTGCGGGTGACGGTCTCCGCATCCTCGTCGACGAACTCGACGCGGAAGCGGCGCACCCCGAGCTTGAGGAGGTCGGCCACGTACTCCGCGCCGGTCTGCGCCCGCGCGTTGAAGAGCGTGTTGCGGCAGCCCGCGTCGGCCTTGAGGATGTGCTCGGCGCCCACGCGGTCGCGCAGCTTGACGCGGTGCTTCTCGCAGGGACGGCCGCAGTCGCGGTAATCCTTGCCGGGCGAGAGGAAGGCGCAGAACACACAATGCTCCATATGGAACATCGGCATGTGCTGGTGGATCGTGACCTCGAACCACGCGGGCGGGGCCGAACGGAGCAACGCGGCCAGCTGGCTGGCGTCGAGGTCGTAGGAGGCCGTCAGCCCCTCGAGGCCGTGCTGCTCCATGAGCCATTCGGCGGCGAGGCCGTTGGCCACGTTGAGGGAGAAATCGCCGCGGCGGCGCTTCCCCGCGAAGGCGCGGAGGTCGTCGTGGTTGCGGGCGAGGTAGCCGTCGGCGTCACAGGAGAGGACGATCTCGGTGACGCGGTCCTCACCCTGCTTGTGCACGCGCGGACCCATCGCCCAGAACTCGACCTTGCGCCCGGCTTCCTGCTCGTAGGCGCGGACGCGCGCGACGGCGGCGCGGAACTTCTTGGGGTCCTCGAACTCGGCGTAGATGACGCGGGCGCCCCAAGCCAGGGCCGGCTCCAGCTGCTCAGGCTCGCGGATGACCACGACGATGAGAGGGTCGACGGCCGGCTCCGGGCCGGGCGCCGTGACCGTCGTCGCGGCCGGGGCGTAGGGCAGCAAGGTCCAGCGCGGCGGCTCGCGGCGCAGGGCCGTCAGACGGTCGCAGAGGTCGCGGCGCAGGCGGTTCAGCTCGCTCACCGGCACGATCAAGGCTCCTTCGAGGTCGGCCTCGAGCCCGTCCAGCACATACCCCGTGTCGCCGAGGCGTCCGAGCTGCTCGTTCAGCGAGACGGCGTCCATCGGCCGCTTCTCGGCGACGGCGCACGGCACACCCGTCTCGCCGGTGACCACGTGACCTTCGCCGTCGTTGAACTCGACGCGCAGCGGCTGGCCGGGGCGGCCGATGACGCGGGCGGCGATCGGGCGGCGGTGGTTGGGCTTCTCGCGGTCCCAGGAGGCATGCAGGAGCTTGTCGAGTTCCTGGTCCTTGGTCTTCCAGAGCAAGGCGCCCGGCTGGACGCGGCTCCAATCGATGGCGCCGGCGCGGTCGAAACGGACGTAGGTGAGGCCGCCGCGGGCCGGCTCGATCCCGTGGACGAAACCGCCCTCCTCGCGTTCGGCGGGCTTGCCTTGGTCGAAGACCACGCCGTCGCCGGGCTTGAGGGGGCCCTCCAGCCGCAGGGTCACGCCGGGATGGGCGACGTCGACGACGGTACCGAGGAACGCCCCGCGCTTCTTGCCGAAGCGCGCGTGCACCAGCTGCTGGTTGTCGATGCCGCGCAGCCAGCCCGTATGGAGGCCGCGGGAGAACGTCATCTGCATCGGGTAATCCTCCTCCTGCCGCACGCGGAGCGCGGCCCGATCGGCGTCGCCGCCCTGGAGCAAAGCCTCCCACGACGCGTCCACCGCGCGGCGATAAGCCTTGGTGATCGCGGCCACGTATTCCGGGGACTTCAGGCGACCCTCGATCTTGAGCGAGCGGACGCCCGCGCGGATGAGCTCGGGCACGACCTCGATGCCGGCGAGATCCTGCGGCGAAAGCAGGTAGGCCTTGTCGCCCAGCGGTTTCACGACACCGTCGACGACCAGCTCGTAAGGCAGTCGGCAGGCCTGCGCGCACTCGCCGCGGTTCGCCGAGCGGCCGCCCAGCGACTCGCTCGTCAGGCACTGCCCGGAATAAGCGACGCACCGCGCGCCATGCACGAAGACCTCGAGGTCCAGCGGGGCGCCCTTGGCCCCTTGCTCCGCTTGGAGCTTGCGCATCTCCGGCAAGGAGACCTCGCGCCCCAGCACGGCCAAGGAGGCGCCGAGCGCGCGGGCGTAATCGACGCCGGCCGCGCTCGTCACGGTCATCTGGGTCGAGGCGTGGATCGGGAAGTCGGGCGAGATCCGGCGGATCAACCGGCAGATGCCGGCGTCCTGGACGATGGCGGCATCGACCCCGGCCGCGATGATCGCGCGCAGCGTGCGGGCCGCCTCAGCCAGCTCCTCCGGGAAGATCAACGTGTTGAACGTGACATACCCCTTGACCCCGCGGCCGTGCAGGTAGGCCATCAGCTCCGGGAGGTCGGCCTCCTCGAAATTCTTGGCGCGGACCCGGGCGTTGAAGCGCCCCACCCCGAAGAAGACGGCGTCGGCGCCGTTCTCGACGGCGGCCTTCACGCAATCCCACTCCCCGGCGGGCGCCAGGACCTCGGGTTTGCGGAGTCCGCTGCTACCGGAAACGACGGCCATGCCTCCATCAAGGGGCCTCGGGCCGGGGAGGGAAGCGGGAAGTTCGCCGGTAGCCCGAAACCCCGGGCCTGCTTCCTTTGTTGCCCCGCCACCCGGAGGTCGTTTGGATGGGGTATGGCCGATAAACTCGAGGAAATCTTCCGGATGCAGGAGGCGCTGAACCAGCGCATCGGCGTCGAAACCAAGGGCATGACCGAGGAGGAGAAGATCAAGTGGACCCTGAACTACCTCCGCGCGATGCAGCAGGAGATGGCCGAACTGACCGACTCCGTTCCCTGGAAGTGGTGGGCGAAATACCAGAAGTTCGACGAGCAGAACGCCCGCGTCGAGGTGATCGACCTCTTCCACTTCCTGATCTCCATCGCCCAGGTGCTCGGGATGTCCGCCGAGGACGTCTACCAGGCCTACCTCAAGAAGAACGCCGTCAATCACCAGCGGCAGGACTCGGGCTACGTGAAGAAGGACGAGAACGACTCCCGCCACATCTGACCGCCATGACCACCCTCCCCCGCCGCCGCGCCGGCTTCACCTTGGTCGAACTGCTGATGGTCATCACCATCATCATGATCCTCGCCTCCGCCACCTTCGGCCTCTACCGCGGCGTCTCCAACACGCGCATGAAGGCCCGCGGTCGCGGCGAGATCCAGCGCATCATCATCGCCTGCGAGAACTTCAAGAAGACCTACGGGGACTACCCGTGCGCCGTCCCGGGCACGTCGGTCAGCACCTCCGCCCACTTCAGCGGTTTCCGCACGGACCTCTTCGACCAGCTGAGCGGACGGCGCATCATCTACACCCGACAGATCGCCGCCGGCGGCTTCGCCGTCGAGATCTGGCCCTACAACTCGACGAGCCTGCCGAACGGCGCCAACCGCAAGCCTAAGCCGTTCGTCGCCTTCGATGACATCCCCGTCACGGTCTTCACCACTCGCCTCGACGCCCTCCCGGCCGACCTGGCCAACATCGCCACCGCGCTCGAATTCCGCGACCCGTGGGGCAATCCCTACGAGTACCGCTACCGCGTGCTCAGCTCCCCGGGGGTCTCCGTGCAGAACCTCACCACCGGCGCCTATAACCCGCCCTACGGCAACTGGCTGTCCGCCAACTTCCTCCTGGTGAGCTGTGGTCCCAATTTCGCCCTGCCCACGACCGAAGGCGACCAGCCTAATTTCAACGAGTACTTCGACCCGGAAACCACCAAGACGATGGTCCGTACCGGCATGATCCCGACGAGCTATTTTGACGACGCCGACCCGGCTCCCCAGCGCTCGGACAACCTCGTCAACTGGTCGAACTGACCCCGGTCGGGCGGCAGACCCGCGCCAGCCCGGCCGCCAGCAGCCAAGCCAAGGCCGCCGTCGCAAGCGTATGGGAGAGGAAATGCTCACCGCGGGCGACCTGGTAGAGGCCCATCCATCCGCCGAACAGCAAGGCGATCAAGACGCCTCGACGTCGGGCGACCGCCGAAGACCAAGCAAAGGCCAAGGCCAGGAGCGCGAACCCGCCGCTGGCGTGCCCGGCGGGAAACGCATCGCTCGGGTAACCGGGCGGCTTGGTATCGAAAAGCAGCAGGTGCGGGACGCCCGGATTCGCACCGTACATCGTCAGCTGACGCGGCGTGGCCATGAAGGTGACCTCCCGGAGTTGGGTGCAGGCGACGGAGACCACGGCCAGGCACAGGAAGAGGTACGCGGCCCGCCGTCGGCCCAGCCAGGCGGGGGCACGGGTCGGCAGCGCGATCGTCCACAGCAGGCCCAGCGCGAAAAGGTAGAGCAGCACCTTCGGCCCGGTGTAGGCGAGCGTGTGCGGCCAACCGGAGTTCTTCGGGATGAGCCAGTCCCGCCCGTCCCAGAACCAGGCCTGGACCCGGAGATCAAGCCACTCCCCGCCGGTCCCGGGAAAACCGAAGAAGATCAGGACCGCGGCGACGGCCAGGAGCGGCCGGAGCAGCGACGGGCCGTCAGCGGGCGGGATTGGCGAGTCCACCGCGGTTGAAGAGTTCATCGGCGCCTTGGTAGTATTGGATCGCCTCGGCCGCGGCCTCGGTATCGGGCGAGGGCAACGGGCTGAGGGCGCCCGTGGCGAGGTCGGCGCGGAACTGCGCCACCTGACGGACCGGCTTGAGCACGGTCAGCAGACCATCCGGCCGCAGCACGGCGACCTTCTGGTAGTTGCTGATGAACGCGCGCGGTTGGTAACCGGGAGCGAGCGCATCGGCACCGACGAACCGGCCGGCGTAAGGCAGCTTGAGCAGCCCCAGCAAGGTCGGGACGTAGTCGATCTGGCTCATCATGAAGTCGACCTTGCGGGCGGGGACCAGGCCGGGCGCCCAGATGAACAGCGGGATCTCGTACTTCTTGATCTCCAGTTCGCGCTTGCCCGCGACGGAGGCGCAATGGTCGGCGACGATGACGAAGACGGTGTCCTTGAACCAAGGCTTGGCGGCGGCCAGTTTCAGGAATTCCCCGATGGCATGGTCGGTGTAGGCGACGCCCCCCTGGCGGTTGCGCAGCGTGGGCGCGATCCTTCCCTCCGGCCAGGTGTAGGGCCGGTGGTTGGAGGTCGTCATGATGAAGTGGTGGAAAGGCTTGCCGGCCGCATGGGCGGCGTCGGCCTCGGCCATCGACCAGGCGAAGGCATCCTCGTCGCACGCGCCCCAGGCGTTGGCGAAGCTGATCTTCCGGCCCGCCTTGAGCGCGGCGGGCTGGTCGACGATGCGATAGCCGTTCGCGCCGAAGAAATAGCTCATGTTATCGAAGAACCCGTCGCCGCCGTAGATGAAGGCGGTGTCGTAGCCCTGATCCGCCAGGGCCGAGCCCAGCGTCGACAGGTTCTCGCACCCTTGGCGACGCAGCACCGACTGACCGGGAATCGGCGGGATGGCCAAGGTGAGCGCCTCCATGCCGCGGACCGTGCGGGTCCCGCCGGCGTAGCAGCGGCTGAACCACAGGGACTCGCGGGAGATCCGGTCGAGGTTCGGGGTCAGGCCGAGCTTGCCATAATCGACCTTGTCCTCGTCGTCATTGACCCCGTAGCACCCGAGGTACTTGGCGCTCAGGCTCTCCACGGTGATCTGGATGACGTTGAGTTTGCGGGCGCCGGCGACCCCGGGGACCCGGCGGAGGATATCGGTCGTGGCGCCGGCGGCGAGCGGGGCGCCTTGGGCTTTCAGACGCGCGGCCAGCTCCGAAACGGCCGCTGGATGCGAAGGGTAGAAACGCTTCCAGTCCAGTTGATTGGCCCAGAAGGCCGCCAGGAAGGCGTACTCGCCGTTCTTGGCGATCTCGGTGTCGTAGCTATTGGCCCAGCCCGGCTGCGGGGCACCCATGTGGCGCAGACCGGCCGTCAGCCGTTCGCCGAACGAGTCATGGACGGAAGCCGTGACCTGCAGGTCGTGTCGTCCGGTGGCATAGGCCACGCCCAACAAGATGAACAAAGGCGCGAGCAACGCCGCGAAACCGCGCCAGCGCGGGGTGACGTCGGTCTGGGCGCCGGCATGCCAGGCGGCGGTCCAGCCGAGCCGACGCCAGGCCAGGTAAGCGGCGGTGGCGACCAGCGCGACGACCGCGACGATCAGCGGGAGGTTGTAGGACTCCTTTATGTTCTTCACGACCTCCGTGGTGTAGACGAGGTAGTCGACCGCGATGAAGTTGAAGCGGACGCCGAACTCCTCCCAGAAGAGGATTTCGGAGACTTTCCAGAAGGTGAACAGGAACGCGCCGAATCCCCAGGCGGCCACGAGCGGGAAGCGCCAGCCGCGCGTCGGCCAGCACGCCGACAGCAGGCCGAAGGGCAGCGTGAGGAACCACGCCATGACCAGATCGAAGGCGAACCCCACGACCAGGGCCCCGAAGGTCGCGAGCCCCCACGAGACATGACCGGCGCTCGCCACCAGCAAACCAAGGCGGAGGAGAGAACCCAGCAGCACGTAGGTCAAGCCGAGCAAAAGCGTCCCGCCTTGCCGTGAACCGATAATCCGAGCGAGCAACGTCCTCACGTGGCCACTATGCGTAAAACCGCCTCGACAGGGCGAGATAATTCAAGGCTACGCGGGCCCCTGCGCGGTCATCGTTCCGGCACCTCATCGACACCGGAACCGCCCCACGGGTGGCAACGGCAGAGACGCCGGACCGACAGCCAGCCGCCGCGCAACAGGCCGAAACGCCGCAGGCTGGTGGCGGCGTAGCACGAGCAGGTCGGATGGAAACGACAGCCGGAACCAGGCACCAAGGCGTGCAAAGGACGCGACAGCCAACGCTGGTAAACGCGCACCAGCGCGAGCACGGGCCATGCGGCCCAGGATGGGCGCTCGTCGCTCATGCCGCCGGCCCCGCGGACGCGCCGCCGATCCTACGGGCGGCCTCGGCGAAGACTTTCCGCAGTTCCGACAGCCGCCGGCGGAGCATGCCCGAGCGGATGACCAGCACGACCTCGGCGCCGGGCGGGAAGGCCCCGGGATCGGTGCGGAACAGTTCCCGGGCCAGGCGTTTGGCGCGGTTACGATCGACGGCCAGCGGCAAGGTCTTCTTGGCGGCGATGACGGCGAAACGGGCGGGGGCGCCCCCCTGCCCTTTCTTGAAATTCAAAAGAAAAGGCCCGCAGTCGAGCCGCGAGCCGGTGGTGCGGATGCGATTGAAATCGGCCGAGGCGCGGATCCGACGCTCCCGCGGCAGTCGCATCGGGATCAGGAGGCGCCGAGGCGCTTGCGACCCACCTTGCGGCGATTGGCGAGGACCTTGCGGCCACCGGCGGACTTGGAACGGGCGCGGAAACCGCACTTGCGGGCGCGGGCGATCTTGGACGGGCGGTAGGTGGGTTGCATGGCGTTTGAAGCCTCCAGCCAAGGGCACCCCTCGGAGGGTGTCAAGCCTCCCGCTTCCCGGCTTGCAGGTGACCAAAAGCGGGGGAGGATAGCCGCATGACGCCGGAAAAAGGGAAACTGCGGCCCACCCCGCCCAAGGCCTACCTTAACCCCGAATTCATGGGGAGCCCCCAGGCGCGGAGCATCCGGGTGCTGACCGAGATGACCGAGCCGCACCTGCGGTTCAAGAAGCACAACGTCCGCAACACCGTCGTGATGTTCGGCTCGGCGCGGACCCTGCCCCCCGAGGTCGCGCGCAAGCGCCTCGAGGAAGCCAAGGCCCTGGCGGCCAGCGGCCGATGCGACGGCGCCGAGTGCGCCCACCGCCTCCGCGTCGCCGAGATCGACCTCCGCAGTTCGGCCTATTACGAGGCCTGCCGCGAGCTGGCCTATGAGATGACGAAGTGGTCGCTCCAGTTGCCGGAGTGGCAGCGCTTCCTCGTCTGCTCCGGCGCGGGCCCCGGCATCAGGGAGGCGGCCAACCGCGGCGCGCACGAGGCCGGAGGACGGTCTGTCGGCCTCGGCATCTCCCTGCCCTTCGAGCAGGAGCACAACCCCTTCATCACCCCCGAACTTGACCTCGAGTTCCACTATTTCTTCGTCCGGAAGTATTGGTTCCTCTACCTCGCCAAGGCGCTCGTGGCCTTCCCCGGCGGCTTCGGTACCTTCGACGAACTGTTCGAGATGCTGACGCTCATCCAGACCCGGAAGACCAAGAAGCAGTTCCCGATCCTGCTGTTCGGCTCCCCGTTCTGGAAGAACGTGGTCAATTTCGAGACTTTCCAGGAATGGGGCATGGTCTCGCCCGAGGACCGCAACTTCTACGTGCACGTCGACTCGGTGAAGGAAGCGCGCGACATGCTGATCGAGATCATCACCGAGAAGTACCTGCAAGGGGACGGCGAAGGGCATGACTGACGCCGTCGGCATCGCCTGGACCACCCTGCCCTCGCGCGAGGAGGCCGACCGCCTCGCCGGGGACGCGGTCGCCGCGGGCCTCGCCGCCTGCGCCCAGGTCGACGGCCCGCTCCGCTCCCAGTACACCTGGGAGGGACGCGTCCAAGCGGAGGAAGAATACCGCCTGACCTTTAAGTTCGCCGCCGCCAAGGCGCGCGACCTCGAGACCTGGGTCCACGCCCGCCACCCCTACGCCGTCCCGCAATGGCTGATCGTGCAGGCCGACCACGCCTCCCCCGGCTACCGCGCCTGGGTCCTCGGTATTCGTTGAACCATGGAGAAATCGACCGAAGCCCTCCTCGCCTTCGCGCTCGGTCTCTGCGTGTTCGCCGCCTGGTACGGCGAGTTCCGTCTGCGTCGCCGGACCGGCGCGGCCGAAAAGTTCTGGCCCGGCACCACCCTCGCGCCGGCCGCGGCTTACCTGGTCGCCGCGGCGGGAGCGCTCCTGATCACGGTCGGCGAAGCGGCGGTCGAGATCCGCTTCGACGTGACCGCGAGCCAATCCCAGCTGCCGCTCATCGGCCTGCTCGGGCTTATCGGGGCGGCCGTGACGGAGGAGGCCGTCTTCCGGGGCTTCGCCGCGCCCAGCCATTTCACAGGGCGCAAGCTGCTCTTCCTCATCCTCGGCGGCTCGACGGTGTTCGCGTTGATCCATATCGATCTGCTGAACTTCAACCTGCACGACGATAAGCAGGTGATCATGCTGACGTTCGAGTTCCTGACGGCGGTCTGGCTGTACCTGAGTCGCTTCAACCCGCTCAATCCGTCGCGTTCGCTATTGCCCTGCTTTATGGGGCATATCGTGCGTAACTTGGCGGTGTTCGGGATTAAATGGGCCCAAGGTTTCGTAACCTAGTCCGTTAAAGAAAAGTCCCTAGGCTAAGCATTGCAACCTCGGTGGTCCTCGGCTGTCTTGGAAAGCACCCCCATGAGCCTACCCGAAAAGAACTCCCGTCGTGATTTCCTGAAGTTCGGCGCCCTCGCCGGCGCCGGCCTTGGCCTGAGCGCCCTCCCCTCCGCGGAGGCGGCACCGGATCCCAAGGCCCTCAAACTGCTGAACGCCCAGGACATCTCCGCGACCCGTCCCCGTCCGGCGGGCAACAAGCCGGTCTGGGACCTGCAGACGAAGCCCCTGCAGAAGGTGCGTTGCGCCTTCATCGGCCTGTCCCGCGGCATGACCCACGTGAACTCGGCCGTGAACATCGACTTCGCCGAGGTCGTGGCGGTCTGCGACCTCAAGCCTGAGCGCGCCAAGCGCGCGTTCAACCACGTCAAGACCAAGACCGGCAAGGAGCCGGCGGTCTACACCGACACCGAAGATGCCTGGGAGAAGATGGTCGCCCGCGACGACATCGACGTCGTCTACATCTCCACGCCCTGGGAATGGCACGTGCCGATGGCCGTGAAGGCCATGGAATGCGGCAAGCACGCCTTCATCGAGGTCTCCGCCGCGGTCTCCGTCGACGAATGCTGGCAGCTGGTCGACACCTCGGAGAAGACCCAGCGCCACTGCGCGATCATCGAGAACTGCTGCTACGGCGAAGAGGAACTCTTCGTGCTGCACATGGCCCGCCAAGGCCTCTTCGGCGAACTGAAGCACGCCGAGTGCGCCTACATCCACAACCTGTCACAGGACGTGCTGTGGAGCCTCGGCAGCGAAGGGGGATGGCGCCGCAACTACCACACGTTCATGGACGGCAACCTGTACCCCACCCACGGCCTCGGCCCGGTGGCGCAGTATCTCGGGGTCGGCCGCGGGGACGCCTTCAAGTTCGTGGTCTCCGTCTCCTCGCCCGAGCAGAACCTCACCGAATACCGCGACCGCAAGAACCCGAACGGCGGCAAGCACAAGGACGAGAAGTACGTGTGCGGCGACATGAACACCTCGATCATCAAGACGCAGCTCGGACGCACCATCATGATCCAGCATGACGTGGTGAGCCCCCGTCCCTACTCGCGCATCAACGCCCTGTGCGGCAGCAAGGCGACGTTCTTCGGCTACCCGGGCCGCCTGGCGGTCGACGGCGCCAACGACCACCCGTCGGTCAAGGGCATGAAGCTCAACGCCCACAGCTGGCTCGAGAAGGAGAAGCTTTCGGAATTCATGAAGGCCAACCAGCACCCCCTCATCAAGAAAGTCGGCGAGTCCGCCAAGAAGGTCGGCGGCCACGGCGGCATGGACCACGTGATGAACTTCCGCATGCTCGATTGCCTGCGACAGGGCATCACGCCGGACATGACCGTCTACGATGCGGCCGACTGGTCCTCGATCCTCGAGATTTCCGTCCGCTCCGTGAAGGACGGCTCGATGCCGATCCAGTGTCCCGACTTCACCCGCGGCGGCTGGAAGGGCATCAAGCCCCTCGGGATCGTCTCGTAAGCCGGGCCAAGAGCCTCGCGACCAGACCCGGCCCCGCGGCCGGGTCTTTTGTTTGCGGATTGCCCCCGACCGCCCTGCGGGGAGACTGCGGGCATGGGTTCGCCCGCCGACCTCGCCACCTGGACCGCCGGACTCGTCACGTTCGCCGGCGAGGAGACGGAACAGGCCGCCGCGGCGTTCGCACGTCTGCTGCCGCCCGATACGGTGCTGGCGCTCGAGGGCGACCTCGGGGCGGGCAAGACGACCTTCGTCCGCGGGCTGGTCCGCGGGCTCGGGGTGATGGGGGACATCACGAGCCCATCCTTCGCCCTGCTCAACGTCCACCAAGGCGACCGCCAGGTGTTCCACGTCGACGCCTACCGCCTGACGCGTCCGGAGGGCTTCGACGACCTCCTGATCTGGGATCTGGCGCACTCCCCTTGGAACGTGCTGGTCGAATGGCCGGAACGCGTGGCAGGCCGCCTGCCGCGGGACCATTGGACGATGAAGGCCGCCCTCCTCGCGGAAGGCGGCCATCGGTTCACGTTGGTCCGGCCGGGCTGAGCCCGCGGCTCACGAGTTGCGCTTGCGCTCGTTCTCCGTCAGCCAGCGTTTGCGCATGCGGATGAAGTTCGGCGTGATCTCGACCAGCTCGTCGGACTCGATATACTCGAGGCAGGCCTCGAGGGACATCTGGCGCATCGGCTTGATCTTGGCGGCGTCGTCGGAGCCGGAGGCGCGGACGTTCGAGAGCTTCTTGTTGATGACGAGGTTGATCTCGAGGTCGTTGTCCTTGCAATGTTCGCCGACGACCTGACCCTGGTAGATCTCGTCGGCCGGCTTCACGAAGAAGTCGCCGCGGTCGTAGAGGCGGTCGAGGGAGTAGGCGGTGACCGCGCCGGCCTCGCCACCGATCATCACGCCGGCGGCGCGACGGGGCGCCTCGCCCTTGACGGGCTCGTAGCCAAGGAGGTTGTGGTACATCACGGCTTCCCCGCGGGTGGTGGTGAGCATCAGGGTACGCAGGCCGAAGAGGGCGCGGGACGGGACCTTGAATTCCATGTGGATCCAGCCGCTGGTCCCGGCCTTGGCGTCCATCGAGCGGAGCTCGCCGCGCCGGCCGAGCACGAGGGACATCACGTCGCTCTGGGAGGCCTCCGGGCAGTCGACCGCGAGGGTCTCGACGGGCTCGCACTGGACACCGTCGATGGTCTTCATGATCACCTCGGGCTTGCCGACGGAGAGTTCGAAGCCTTCGCGACGCATGGTCTCGATGAGCACGCCGAGGTGCATCAGGCCGCGGCCCGAGACCTTCCAGGCATCGGCGCCGGCCTCGCGGTCGACGCGAAGGGCGACGTTCTTCTCGAGCTCCTTGACGAGGCGCTCGCCGACCTGGCGGCCGGTGACGAACTTGCCGTCGCGGCCGGCGAAGGGCGAGTCGTTGACGCGGAAAGCCATGGTCACGGTGGGCTCGTCGACCTTGACGGGCGGCATCGGGCGGGGGTTCTCCAGGTCGGTGATGGTCGCGCCGATCTCGACGTGGTCGAGGCCGATGACCGCGCAGATGTCGCCGGCGGTGACTTCCTGGGCCTTGACGCGGCCGAGGGCCTCGAAGACCTCGACCTCGAGCACGCGCTGCTTGAACTGCTCACCGGAGCGGGTGACCATCATGACGGGCATGCCCGGGGAGATCTTGCCGGCGGTGACGCGGCCGACCGCGATGCGGCCGACGTAGTCGGAATAAAGGATGGCCGTCACCATGATCTGGAGCGGATTGGCCAAGGCCTCCGCGCGGGACTTGAAACCGGCGGCGGCGCCGCGGGAGGAACCTTCCGCGTAAGGCTCGGGGATCTTGTCGACGATGGTGTAGAAGAGATCCATCAGGTCCTTCGGACGCTGGCCTTCGACGGTCTTGGCGCGGTCGAGGGTACCCCAGCCTTCGCGGCCGGAGGCGTAGACGATCGGGAAGTCGAG
>SXGQ01175002.1_pt1 | contig 23733 bp, 24 predicted proteins | sample 3178371 | NCBI WGS metagenome assembly SXGQ01 (sample SAMN11356859, study PRJNA531348) | freshwater metagenome | isolation source: freshwater sample F1-20 | place: China: Fuxian Lake, Yuxi | collected 2017-12-25 | reverse complement strand
CGCATTTTTGACGGAGTATGTGAGGATTCCGGCGTGATCCGCGTAGCCGATGCCGAGCGAGCGTTTGACGTAGCCGCGACTTTCGCGACACAACCACTGCCCAAAGGGCCGAACACAATTATTTTGACGACAGTAGGCGGGTGGGGCGTGGTCACATCGGATGTTGTAGCCGAGGAACAAGTCTTGAACTTGATGCCCTTGCCTGAGGACTTGTCGATTGCAATATCCGAATTACTGCCAGCGCGATGGAGTCGCAATAATCCCGTGGACTGCGCCGGGGGCGAAACTCGTGAAACCATCGCTGACGTGATGCGGCTGATCGCGATGCATCCGAAAGTTGACTCAATCATTTTTTTGGGACTAGGAATACAGTCGAACCAGGCGCGCCTGATGCGCGAAGGTGAATTTTTTGATGCCTTCGAATTGGATCGAATCGTTAGTTATCACGAACGACAAGACACGAAGTATGCCGAAGTGGCCGCAGACCTTTCACAGCAAACCGGAAAACCGATTCTGGTGGCGACTGAACTTGGGGTCGCCGACCCCACGAACCCAGGAGTGCTCGCGGTGCAACAAACTGGTCGGCTGTGTTATGCGAGCGGTCAAAGGGCGGCACGCGCACTGGGTGATGTTTACCGATATGCAAAGTGGAAGGGCTCGGCTAGATAGAAATGAGGTCTCTTAAACCGCGTTTGATTTTGTTGCGGCTGTCGCAAAATTCTGAGCGCATGTCGACTCGCAGACTGATGATTGCGCTTGTTTTAGTGGCGATTATTGGCGCCATACCGCTGTTGTCGGTTTGGCAAGTTGCATTTGTTGCCGGGGATGAGGTGCGACCGTTGGAGATACAAAGACCCTTGCAGCCGCCCGCTGTCACTCAGATTTTGTCGGTCCGCAGGGTGCCACAAACTCTCGTAGATCTGCAATCTGCTGCCAAAGTTCAGATGAAACTTGAGCAAGTTGTCGGTGCATTACCAGCCGAGTCATGCCTGGTGGTTTCTACGGATGGCAAATCGATCATTGAAGTCAATTCGAAAATGGCGTTGATTCCTGCCAGCAACCAAAAATTGATCACCGCAGCGGTTGCTTTGGATGTGCTCGGACCCGACCGAAAATTCACGACACGATTGCTAGGCATCGTCGCCGACTCGGTCGTGCGCGGCGATCTCTGGTTGGTGGGCTCTGGGGATCCGTTGCTTACGACGCGTGCGTATCCACTTACTGAAAAATTTCCGACCCTGACCCCGACAGATGTTGAAGCACTAGTCGATGCTTTGGTGGCGAGGGGGATCACTTCGGTAGATGGCGGTGTGATTGGCGATGAGACAATTTATGATCTCGAACGATACGTGCCGAGTTGGGGTGATGGGATTCGAAGCGTAGAGGCGGGACCACTTGGCGCGTTGATGATCAACGACGGTTCTGTTACTGATACGCCACTTAAACCAGCAAATCCAGCTTTTGCCGCGGCCAGTGAATTCACTAAATTGCTCATATCGCGCGGAATTTCAGTCAAAGATCCACCGGATGTCGGCGCAGCATCGACGGATCTGCCGGTGATCGCTGCGATTGAATCTGTGCCAATGAATCAAATCGTGGTTGAAATGCTGACGAACAGCGACGACAACACGGCTGAATTGCTCGTCAAAGAAATTGGACTCGTGGGGCGAAATTCCGCAACACGCATTGACGGACTCACCGTGATTGCTGCGAAGATCGCCGAATGGGGATTACCTGGCGAGGGTATCGCCCTGATTGACGGGTCTGGTTTGGATCGAGATAATCGCTTGACTTGTGGCTTGATCGCGCAGATGTTGCAACGAGATGGGCGAAACGGTTTGGTCACGACTGCAATGGCAGTGGCCGGCAAGACGGGCACATTGCGTGACACGTTCATGTCGGGTCCTGGCTCTGGAACGATGCTTGCGAAAACCGGCACTCTGAATGGCGTTAAATCTCTGTCTGGAATGTTTCCATTGAACGAAGAGCGCAGCAGCGTTTTTTCTTTGATCATGAACGGTTCGGGAGTTTCGACATTGAACTTCTACCGTTCAATTTGGAACGACTTGGCAACCGCGCTTTCTTTTGGTGACGAACGAACAGATGTCAATAAACTTCTGCCTTTAACCCAAGCAGTTGCGCCGTAGAATGGTGTCGTGACTGGGTTCAAGATTGATTCGTCAAAAAGTGAAGATTCGGAGAGCAAGTCTTTCGCCGACGCCTACGAAATGGTTTTTGATTACGCCAAACGCGAAACATTGAAACCGATTCGCGGTGCAGGCAGATGGATCGCCTATGGTCTATTGGCTGCGCTGTGCCTTAGTGCCGCACTAGTTTTCGGCGCGCTCGGCGTGTTGCGACTGTTGCAGACGAGCGATCTTGGCGGTTCGAGTTCATGGTCTTGGTTGAGTTATTTGCTTGCACTCGTGGTTTGCGTTGCTTTGTTTTTTGTCGCAAAGTCACGCATTCGCAAAGGAACGCTAAATAAGTTATGAGCCAAGAAGATGAAGTATCGCGCGATGAGGTTATTGCAGGCCTTGAGCGATTTCAGGATGACCTGAAAGTCTCTCTAGGCAACAAGTCCCTGCAGTTGAAAGCACTTGTCGGTGGGGCATCGACGTTAGGAATGCTCTCGTCATTTCTTTTGGGACGAAAAAGTGCCAAGAAGCGCGGCGCAGAACCTGACACGAATTCAACAGATTAAGTTGCTGTTCTGATGTTTGCTTACGGCGAAAAGGTTTTGTTGATCGACGCCAAAAAACGGCGATACTTGTTCACGTTGAAAGTCGACGGAGAATTTCATACGCATTCTGGATTTTTAGCGCACGGCGATGTTTTGCAGATCGAAGAAGGATCAATGCTCAGATCGACGAAGGGCGCCGAATATATTGTTTTGCGTCCGACCCTCGAAGATTTTGTGATTCAAATGCCGCGTGGTGCCCAAGTGATTTATCCGAAGGATCTCGCGCCGATTTGCATGATGGCGGATATCTTTCCGCTTGCCAAGGTCTTCGAATCGGGTCTGGGTTCTGGGGCATTGTCCCTGACCCTGCTTCGCTACGGTGCAGAAGTTACCGGCTACGAAATTCGCGAAGATTTTGCCAATCGTGCCCAAACGAATGTCCGGGAATATTTGGGCGCTGACGCGTTGAGCCGCTATCACGTCTCGGTGCGAGATGTTTATGCAGGCATCTCTGAAACAGGTTTTGACAGGATGGTTCTGGATTTGCCCGAGCCCTGGCAAGTAGTACCCCATGCGCAAGGTGCATTGCGCAAGGGAGCGATCCTGGTTTCTTATTCGCCGAGCATTACCCAAGCGGTCAAGACCCGCGAATCGATGCGAGACGGATGGCTCGATCATCGAACACTCGAAGTGCTACATCGCACTTGGCACATTGACGGCGCGTCCATCAGACCAGATCATCGAATGGTCGCACACACCGGATTCTTGACTTCAGCCCGATTTGTCGGAGCCTAAATATTTTTTAAGGTTCGATAAAAATACATTCGCCAGGGCATTCTTCGGCCGATTCAACGACTGCATCGAGTTGCGAGTCTGCGAAGTTTGCCACCCCGGCGGCACCCTGCGCGTTTCCTTTGGCAGTGGCATAGACAGTTGCGCCTTCTTTGACGTATGCCAAACCATCATCGAGCAAAGTGAAAACCTCTGGGGCGATTTCTTCGCAAAGCCCATCACCAGTGCAAAGATCTTGATCGATCCAAACTTTCATATCCTGGTTTCTCCTTGAAATTTATGCAACTGAAGTATTGACGACGAAAATAGGCTACACGGGCTTTCCAAGGATTTTGTGCCATTGGCACGACTTTTGGATTTAGGTGTTTGACCTATACGGTAGGGCTCGCGACTTGAAAGGCGGAATTCACGATGGCACGAGAAGGTGACCCAAGTGCTGAATCGGCGCGTGACCGAACTCGTCAACTCGAGGAAAATCTGCTCGCAACAAAAGGACAGTTGGCCCAAGCGGTGTCTCAAAATGAAAAACTCTCGTATACATTGCGCGAATCACGTGAACACATAGCGTCATTGCGCGATGAAGTAGACAAGTTGACTCAACCACCAAGTGGATACGGCGTCGTCGTCGGCAAGAACGATGATCAAACAGTCGACATTTTGACTAACGGCAGAAAAATGCGCGTTGCCGTGCATCCAGACATAGATCTCGAAAATCTAGAACGGGGTTGCGAAGTCGTACTCAACGAAAGTTTCAATATTGTCAAGGTGCGCGTCGCTGAAGTTGTCGGTGAAGTCGTTCATCTCAAAGAGTTGCTTGACGATGGAGTTCGAGCCGTGGTCACGGGTCGAGGTGATGATGAGAGAGTTTGCGAGTTGGCAGATTCAATGCGCGGCACTCATTTGCGCAGTGGTGATCTGTTGAGAATGGATCCGAAATCGAACCTGCTTCTCGAACGACTCAGTCAACCCGAAATTGAACACCTCCTCTTGGAAGAAGTACCGGATATTTCCTACGCCGACATTGGCGGCCTTGACGATCAAATTGAAGAAATTGCAGACGCTGTAGAGCTGCCATTTCTTTATGGCGATCTATTTGCTGAGCACCAATTGCCCGCACCGAAGGGAATCCTGCTTTACGGACCACCAGGCTGCGGTAAGACACTGATCGCCAAGGCTGTGGCCAATAGTTTGGCGAAGAAGGTCTCTTCGGCGAATGGCGGCGAGAAGGCAAAGAGTTACTTCATAAATATCAAGGGACCAGAGTTGCTCAACAAATATGTGGGTGAAACCGAGCGACAAATCAGGCTCATCTTTCAGCGCGCACGCGAAAAAAGTGAAGAGGGTTGGCCAGTCATCGTATTCTTCGACGAAATGGACTCGATGTTCCGCACGCGTGGCACCGGCATTTCTTCTGATATGGAGTCGACCATCGTGCCGCAACTCTTGGCCGAGATCGATGGAGTAGAGGGTCTGCGCAACGTCATCGTGATCGGGGCGACGAATCGAGAAGACTTAATTGACCCGGCTATTTTACGACCAGGTCGACTTGACGTAAAAATACGTATCGACAGACCAGACGAGTCTGCCGCCCGACAAATTTTCTCGAGGTATCTAACCGTCGAAGTGCCAATCGCCGAATCTGAAATTGATCAACACGGGGGCTCAGTTGACGCGGCGGTCAGAACAATGATCGAACGCACGGTGGAGGAGATGTATCGCCAGAGCCAAGCGAACCAGTTCTTGGAAGTCACCTATCAAAATGGTGATCGGGACGTGATGTATTTCAAAGACTTCGCGTCTGGTGCAATGATCGAAAACATAGTTCGTCGTGCCAAAAAATTGGCGATTAAGCGACTGATCGCAGGCGGTAAACGCGGTGTGTCGATCGAAGATCTGACGACTTCTATTCGACAAGAGTTCAAAGAACACGAAGATCTGCCGAATACAACCAACCCTGACGACTGGGCGAAAATATCGGGCAAGAAAGGTGAACGTATCGTCTTCATACGCACCCTCGTGCGTGACGACAAAGATGCAAACTCTGGCGGGCGGGCGATCGAAAAGACCGCCACTGGGCAATACCTGTAGGGGTCCGCTTTGAGCATTGCCAAGGTTCTCGGTATCGAAACCGAATATGGGATTATCGCCATCGGGATGGACTCAAGCCCGATCACATCCTCGTCTTTGCTGATTAATTCGTATGTGAGCCGATTTGATTCGTCTATCGGTTGGGACTTTGCCGCAGAAATGCCCGGCACTGACGCGAGGGGTTACAACCTCGACGATGTGTTTCCACCTGACATCGAAGTGCAGATGGTGAATACGGTCTTGACCAACGGCGCTCGTTATTACGTCGATCATGCGCACCCCGAAATCTCGACCCCTGAGTGTCGGTTCGCATCGGAGGCGTTGTTGTTTGATCGCGCGGGCGAAGAGATCGTCAGGCAAAGCATGGTGACTGCAAAAACCGTGCTGCCCAAGGGTGCCGAACTGGTTGTCTACAAAAATAATTCGGATGGAAAAGGCAATAGTTACGGATGTCACGAAAATTACCTGCTGAGCAGGGCCGTGCCGTTTGGAGAAATGGCGACGCTGATTACACCGCACTTTGTCACGCGGCAAATTTTCTGTGGAGCCGGCAAGGTTGGTAGCGAGTTTGAGGGGATGCCAAGCAACTCCGTCGCGTATCAACTTTCCCAACGTGCCGATTTTTTCGAAGAAGAAATCGGCCTCGAAACCACGTTAAAACGGCCGATCGTCAACACCCGGGACGAGCCACACTGTGATCCGAGCAAATATCGCCGACTTCATGTGATTGTGGGTGATGCAAACATGAGTGAAGTTGCGACTTTTCTGAAACTCGGAACCACGGCGATCTTGTTGGCGATGATCGAAGATCGACAACTCGGCGAAGATCTGTTGCTGGCGAGCCCTGTGGCGGCGATACGACAGGTGAGCCACGACCCGACATTGCGTCAAAGAATATTGCTTGAGTCCGGCAAAACAGTGACAGCGCTCGAGCTACAAGAAATTCTCTGTGAGCGAGCAGAGCGCTACGCCACACAATTCGGTCTTGAGTCGGTTGGCAACGAGGACGGAAAGCTGATTTTACGAAGATGGCGCGAGGTGATAGAAGGTCTGAAGGAAGATCCACTCTCCCAAAGCCACATTGTCGACTGGGTTGCAAAGAAACGAATCATCGATGGCATGACCGAACGTCACAATTTGCGAGCCAATGATCCGCGATTGAAGGCGATCGACCTGCAGTATCACGACATGCGCCGTGAAAAGTGCCTGGCGTTACGCGCCAATCTAGAAACCATGGTCAATGACGCAGAAGTTCTTCGCGCGGTTGACACGCCACCAGACACCACGCGCGCATATTTTCGAGGGATGTGTCTAAAGAAGTGGCCGTCGGATGTAGTGGCAGCGAACTGGGACAGCATCGTGTTCGATATCGGCAAAGAACCGCTTCGACGCGTGCCGATGATGGAGCCACTGCGAGGAACGAGATCGATGACCGAACATTTATTCGAAAAATGCGAATCGCCGGCCGAATTAGTCGCGATGCTCGGAAATCAAGTCTCAAGTTCCGACTTTAAGCCGACTAATTGAGCCTTTCAGGCTGATCCGCAATAGTTTTACTTCTGTCGTTTTTTTGGCTATGGTGCGCATATGGCTGAAAGAACCCGTAAACAAAAAGCAAACACCGATCGAATTAAAGATGAAGACGTTGTCGAGGCGAAGGTCGTTCCCAAAGGCGAAAAACTGAAGGCAGATTTAGACGACCTGCTTGATGAGATCGATGAAGTTCTTGAGTCAAACGCCGAGGACTTCGTAAAGAGTTACGTGCAGAAAGGTGGCCAATAGCCGTATCCTAAAAATATGGCTATGCCGATGTTCGCCGCTGGTTCTGACCCGGGCGCAAATTTTGGAGAATTACTCAAACGTGTCGGATTGTCGCCGTTTGCTTCGCACTCGGACGAAAATGATCTAGACATTCCACACGCCACGACCTGCGTGGCGATGCGATGTTCGGGTGGGGTGGTCATGGCGGGAGATCGTCGCGCCACATCGGGCAACCTGATCAGTCACCGCAGCATGGAGAAGGTCGTTTCGGCTGACGATTTCAGCGGTGTGGCAATCGCGGGTGCAGCCGGACCAGCCATGGAAATGATCAAACTCTTTCAATTGCAACTCGAACACTACGAAAAAGTGGAAGGACAAACTCTTTCTCTAGAGGGAAAAGCCAATCAACTGTCGATGTTCGTGCGCAGCAACTTGCCGGCGGCAATGCAGGGTCTCGTGGTCGTGCCGATTTTCGCCGGTTTTGATCTGTCATCAAAATCAGGCAGATTATGGGACTACGACGTCACCGGTGGCCGGTATGAAGAAAAAGATTTCGTCGCTACCGGTTCTGGAATGCTGCACGCCAGCACCGTGATGCGAGTCGCTTGGCGCCGTGATCTGACAGTTGACGACGCAGTGAAACTTTGTGCCAAGGCGTTGTGGGAAGCGTCAGATGCAGACTCGGCCACGGGAGGCCCCGACGCTTTGCGGGGCATTTATCCCGTTGTGGCTTCAATTACCAAAGATGGCTGGAGTGGAATTTCTAACGAGAAGTTGAGTCAGATCTATGGTGAAATCGCCAAAGAAGTGGGATCACGATGAGCATGCCTTATTACGTTCCGCCAGAGCAATTCATGAAAGATCGGGCCGATTACGCCCGAAAAGGAATAGCCCGAGGTCGCACACTTGTTGCGCTGCAATACGAAAATGGCATTGCGATTATCTCGGAAAATCCATCCACGACTTTGCACAAGATCAGTGAAATTTATGATCGAATCGCCTTCGCCGGTGTGGGCAAATACAACGAATTTGATCAACTTCGCGTTGCTGGCGTGCGTGCAGCAGACCTCAAGGGCTATCAATTCTCGAGGCAAGACGTAGATGCTCGTAGTTTGGCCAATCAATACGCCCAGATTCTGAGTCAAATGTTTAGTGAGGGACCAAAGCCGATGGAGGTTGAGCTGTTGGTCGCCGAAGTTGGCGTCGATGCATCATCCGACAGGTTGTTTCATGTGCTGTATGACGGCACCGTGTTAGACGAACACGATTTTTCGGTGTTGGGTGGGGACAGCGAAGCGGTTCTTTCCAGACTCAAAGCCGGCTATAAATCGCAGATGTCGATCCAGGAAGCCATCGCAGTTGCGATACAGGCCCTCTCTGGTGCGGAGCGGAAACTAAATCACGACGAACTCGAAGTCGCTCTGCTCGAGCGCAACGGTCGGCGACGCTGTTTCCGACGTATTGAAGACGCAGAGATCAAGGCGCTTCTCGGCTAGGCCGGTTAGCGCGGGCGGTCAGAAATGACTAGGTTCTGAATATGGAGCGTCGGATATTCGGATTAGAGAACGAATACGGCGTGACTTGCACGCTTCGTGGTCAACGAAGGTTGAGCCCAGACGAGGTGGCCAGATATTTATTTCGCAAAGTCGTTAGTTGGGGACGTAGCTCAAATGTTTTCCTTGAGAACGGAGCCCGACTTTATTTGGACGTGGGATCTCACCCCGAATATGCGACACCGGAGTGCGACTCGATACATGAGGTGGTCGTGCACGACAAAGCCGGCGAAAGAATTCTTGAAGATCTACTCGTTGGTGCAGAACAGCGACTGCGCGACGAGGGCATTCGGGGGACGATTTATTTATTTAAAAACAACACGGATTCGGCGGGCAACAGTTATGGCTGTCACGAGAACTATCTCACTTCTCGCAGCGATGAAATAGAGAAGTACTCACAAGTTCTGATTCCTTTTTTGGTGACGCGACAGATTTTTACGGGTTCAGGCAAGGTGCTGCAGACTGCGCGGGGTCCGATTTATTCGATCGCCCAGCGGGCGGAACACATTTGGGAAGGATTGAGTTCGGCCACGACGCGAAGTCGACCGATCATCAACACACGTGATGAGCCACATGCCGACGCCGAGAAGTACAGGCGTCTGCATGTGATTGTCGGCGACTCGAACATGAGTGAATATTCGAACTACGTCAAGGTTGGTTCAACAGCGTGCATTTTGCGAATGATGGAGGACCCTGGTTTTGATCTGCGTGATCTGACTCTAGAAAATCAAACCCGAGCAATCAGAGAAATTAGTCATGACATCACTTGTCGCAAAAAAATACGACTTGCGTCTGGTAGGGAGTTGTCTGCGCTCGACATACAGCGTGAATTGCTGGATCGCGCACTGAAGTATGCCGACACCGAGAGGTTTCCCGCCGAAGAGCTCAAGGCGCTTGAAATGTGGGAGCATTGCATTTCGACGATTGAAAACGATCCTCTAAAACTGAGTCGAGAGGTCGACTGGGTCATCAAATATCATTTGATCGACGCATTTCGCAATCGACATGGTTTGGCGCTCGACGACTCTCGGGTTCAATTGGTGGATTTGCAATATCACGACATTTGTCGCAACCGCGGTCTTTTTTATAAATTGCAGCAAAGCGGACTTGTGGATCGCGTTTGTAATGACGACGAGATCGAGATTGCCCGAGATCGGGCTCCGCAAACGACAAGGGCAAAGTTGCGTGGCGATTTCATCAAACGGGCGAAAGAGCGCAAACGTGATTACACCGTGGATTGGGTGCATTTGAAACTCAATGATCAGGCCCAGCGCACAGTGCTATGCAAAGACCCTTTCAAAAGCAAGGACGAGCGAGTCGACAAATTAATCGCTTCACTCTAAAGAAATTGTTCAGCACTACGATGAATGTGTGTCAGATAGCCAAATAGACAGAATGCAGCGTCGAAAATCGCTGGCTTTCAAGCAACTCGTTGAATGGGTTGTCGTGATCGGCCTTGCATTGATGGTCGCCGTGTTTCTGCGTGTTTTTTTGGTGCAGCAGTTTTACATTGCGGGTCCGAGCATGGAGACCACGATGTTCTCGGACAATAGGGTTCTGGTCAATAAACTCGCATACCGCCTGGGCGATATCGAACGCGGGGATGTCGTCGTGTTTGACAGGGCTCTAATCAACGGCTCCGAAGTCGAACACGATGACCTGATTAAACGCGTGATCGGACTGGCCGGTGAAACTATTGCGATCAAAGATTGCGTCGTGCTGATCAATGGAGAGGCATTGTCTGAGCCCTATTTGCCAAAACGGGACTCGATCCTGACTGAATTGGTGGATAGATGTGGAGTTGTAGAGATGATCGAGACCAAACTTGCGGCTGACGAAGTTTTTTTGATGGGAGACAATCGACCTCAGTCCTTTGACAGTCGAATGTTTGGTGCGATCAATCAGAACCGAATCATCGGACAGGCCATTGTTTTGATTTGGCCGCTACGTTCGGCGAAGGGTCTGTAAGAATATCTAGGACGGCAGCGTTTTGTTGATTGCATCGGTCATGCGATCGGGCCAGTCACTGTAAACCGCGTCAACGCCCATCAAAAGCGCCGTTCGTAGTTGTTCGTCGTGTTGCAAGTCCCAACTGAACGCAGCAATGTTGAAACGATGGGCCAAAGAAACCAGACCACCGTTCCAATCCGTGTGATGCATGTTCAACGCATCGATTTTGAATTTTGCCAAGTCTGCGCAGCGTCTTTCTGGACCTTCAACTATTTTGCCCAGGCGAATTGAATTGACGTAGCGAAATGCAGGGTAGAGGACTTTCCAAGATTCCAACACTCTGATGTCTGGATGACAAATGAATATTCGACCAGGATTATCCTTGTGGCTGGTCGATGCGGCGATGAGGGGCATCGCTCTGGTATCACAAACATCGATCGAAATCGACACGTATTCGGGACAAAGTTTCAGTAACTGACCGTATCTCGGAATTGAGCCTGGAAGTTCGGTAGATGCGACCTCAGATATTTTCGTCGAGCGCAATATCGAGAATATTCCTCCTTTGACTACGCCGTCATGATCGAGCACGACCTCGGAGTCCTTCGTCACCCAACAATCGGTCTCCAAACCCGTCGCACCAAGTTTCAGTGCCAGTTGAAACGATTCACGAGTATTTTCGGCAGCATGCGCACTCGCCCCGCGATGAGCAAACAGTATGGGCTTGTCGTAGAGCGACGCCAGACGTTGTTGCACACTCCGATGATACGAGAACCGTTCTCCTAGACTTTGAGCATGTTCAACTTGACCGGCAGCGAGATCATGTTCTTGTTGATTATCGGTCTCGTCGTGTTGGGTCCAGAAAAGCTGCCAGACGCCATTCGCCGCGTAGGGCGGCTGTATGGTGAATTGAAGCGCATGTCTTCTGGTGTGCAGTCGGATCTTCGAAAAGTGATGGATGAACCGGTCAAGGAAATGATGAAGTCCACAAATTCATTGAAATCGCTGTTCACAGATACGGCAAATGATCTTCAATCGGTGGCCAAAGATGTCGTTCCTCCCAATTTTGTGCCGTATAGCGCGACGACCAACGGCGAAACTGCGCCACCCAAATCGAGCGAAAATCCAGTTGTCTTATATCAACCCAGTGCGGAGGAGATTGCTCAATTTGAAGCAAGCGACGCAGAAAACGAAACCACAGAAGCCACTTCAAGGGTTGCTGAAGTAGCCACTCAACGAACGCAAACCGAGCACGAAGCAGAGACAACTTCAACGCCTGTATTGGATGACGTCTCATAATGGGTTTTCGTTCCTCTGCGACTGGAACCTCAACGATGTCTTTGGGCGATCATCTGGGTGAGTTGCGCATGCGTTTGATTCGATCCATCTTGGCAGTGGCACTTGGCGCGGCGGCGATACTCGCGTTTTACGACCCGGTCTTGAGATTTTTGACCCGTCCTTACCGCAACTTATGCGCCGAAAGATCCGACTTCAATTGTGATGGATCGCTGTTCGCCCTCGGACCCCTAGACGGTCTCTCTGCGCGCATGAAAATCGCCGGATACGGGGGTTTAATTCTGGCTCTGCCGGTTTTGTTGTGGCAAATTTGGCGGTTTATAGTGCCCGCGCTGAGCAGCAAAGAAAAAAGGTACACGATTCCGTTCATAGCATCCTCGGTGATTTTGTTCGCATCGGGATGTGCACTCGCATATTGGACGCTGTCACGCGCGCTGGAGTTTTTGATTTCTTGGTCGGGCACAGATGTCAATCAGGCTTTTCAAATTACGAAGTACGTGAGTCTTGTTACTTTGATGATTTTGGCCTTTGGCGTTGGTTTCCTCACGCCGTTGTTGATCGTATTTTTGCAACTTGCCGGTGTTCTGACCCCAAAAACGTTGCTCAAGCAATGGCGCATTGCGATCGTTGCAATTTTTTTCACCGCCGCGATCATCACCCCGAGCGGTGACCCGATCACGCTGATGGCACTCGGCTTGCCGTTGACGCTGCTGTACTTCGTGGCAATTTTCGTAGGCTTCATTGCGACTCGCAAACGTACTCGTGAAGCTGATTGAGATTCGCAACCCGCTCGATGTCTAGACCGAGTCGTGAATCGCTGATTTCGAGATACAACTTTGGTCTCGACAAATTTCAGATCGAAGCCCTCGACGCATTAGACCGAGGCGATTCTGTGCTGGTTGCCGCGCCAACCGGTTCTGGCAAGACTCTTGTTGCCGAATACGCAATTGAAGCTGCGCGTCAACAAGGACAGCGGGCGTTTTACACCGCTCCGATCAAGGCTCTTTCGAATCAAAAGTTCAACGACTTGGTCGCTCACTACGGAACAAGTGACGTTGGTTTGCTGACTGGTGACAACAGCGTCAATTCAAACGCGCCAATTTTGGTGATGACAACAGAGGTTTTGCGAAACATGATTTATGCTCGATCTAAGGCTCTGGACCAACTTGCGGTCGTCGTGTTGGATGAGGTGCACTTCTTGCAAGACGCCTATCGCGGTCCAGTTTGGGAAGAGGTGATCATTCATCTCGACCCGACGGTGCAGTTGGTCTGCCTCTCGGCAACCGTGTCTAATGCCACAGAAGTAACAGAGTGGCTGAGCACCGTTCGGGGTCGAACTCTGCCGATCGTCGAAGAGCAACGACCCGTTGAATTGGTCAATCACTTCGTCGTCGGTGATGCGAGTAGTCACGAAGTAAAAATGTACGAGACGATCGTCAATGGCGCGGCAAATCCCGAGGTTGCAAAACTCGAACTTCAAGTGACGGCAAGTCGCACCAGTGACGGCTCGAGTGACAATCGACGGTCATATCGAGCAGGCCGAACTGGTAGCCGCCCAAGAGTATTCAGCCCGAACCGTGTCGAGGTAGCGGATCTTTTGCAGCGACAAGATTTGCTACCGGCGATCGTGTTCATTTTCAGTCGCAATCAATGTGACGAAGCCGCTGAATCTTGCGTGCGTGCGGGTTTGCGTCTGACTGACCAAGAGCAACGGACCGAAATTTCCGAAATTATTGATGCCCGTGTCACGATGTTTAGTGACGATGATCTGGCTGCTCTCGGTTTCTCAAAGTTCGCCAACCAACTTGAGTCGGGCATCGGAGCACACCACGCTGGCCTGGTGCCGGCGTTCAAAGAAATTGTTGAAGAGTGTTTTGTTCGTGGCTTGGTGCGACTGGTGTTCGCGACAGAAACACTCGCAGTAGGACTGAACATGCCGGCTCGAGCCGTTGTGATCGAAAAGATTACAAAATTTACGGGCGAGCACCATCAGCCGCTGAAGGCGTCCGAATATACACAGCTGACGGGTCGAGCTGGCCGAAGAGGCATCGACACCGTGGGGCATGCTCTCGTGTTGTGGAATCAATTCATAAGTTTTGACGCTGTCGCGGCTTTGGCGTTGAGTCGCTCTTTTCGATTGGTCTCGGCGTTTAGACCTACTTACAACATGGCGGCCAATTTGATACAGACGCACTCGCGACAAGAGGCCCACCATCTGCTGAACCTGTCCTTCGCTCAGTTTCAAAGCGGTCGTGATGTAGTTGAACTACAGGCCCGTGTCTCTCGTCGCACTAAAGAACGTGACCGACTGCGCGATCAAGCCACGAGTCCGTTCGGCGACATTGATGAATATCGCCGAGCCTTCGATGCGAGACCGGACGCAACGCAAATCGCAACCGCGATCGACGAGTTGCAGCTGGGTGATCTGATCAATATCCCCAAGGGGGGTCGCGATAGCAAGGCGGCAGTTGTGGCCACTGCGCAACGTGCCACTGGTACAAAACTCACACTCATCGCCGCCAATCGCGCCGTGTTCCAAGTGCAGGCAGGGGACTTTGATTCACCACCGCTAAAACTTGGGTATATAAAGATTCCGGATTCATATGCACGCACTAGTCCGCGATTCATCAAAGAAGTGGCGAATCGGGTCCAACGAACCAAGATCAATTCGAAGTCGCATCCAAATCGAGGTCGCACTGAACGAGATCATCCGGTAAAAAGCGACCCCGAGTTACGCAGGCGTCTGGTTGCGGCAAAATCGGCAGACCGAATTGATGACGAGTTGAAGGCGATCGAGGTGCGAATTGAGAAATCGGTTCAGTCGGTGAGTGCAAGGTTCGACGACCTTGTGCGACTCATGGAACGACGCGGATATGTAACGCAATGGACGCTCACGGCACAAGGCATCTCTTTGGCGAGGATATTTCATGAACTCGATCTGGTGATTGCCGAATCTCTTGCCGCAGGATTCTTCGACAATCTGACGCCGCCAGAGTTGGCGTCACTATTGAGCGTCTTTGTATTTGAATACAGACGAGCCGAGGAGCCGCCCAAACCGAAAATTCCGAAAGCTCTGCAAACCAAGTGGAAACAACTCAAGGACCTGAGCGACAAGATCGCGCGTGATGAAGAGGCAGCCGGCGTGGCACCACATCGCTCGCTTGACCCTGGCCTGCTGGAGATAACTTTGGAGTGGGCGAGTGGCGGTGAACTGATTGATATTTTGAGCGACGATCTAACTGCGGGTGATTTCGTGCGGACGATGAAACAGTTGGTGGATCTGCTTCGCCAAATTGCTCTGATCGTACCTACGTCACAGACCAGCAAGTGTGCCGAACAGGCGGCACAGGCGTTATTGCGTGGCGTCGTCGCGTCGTCTCAGGGGTCTTCGGTCTCAGGCTGATGGTAATTAAGCGTGGCGAGGATTGGGGTCAGAGAATTCTTCGTCCTGACGACTTATTGGTGTTCGACAATGACGTCCAGGCAAATGTATACCTGACGAAACAATTTCGGTACTCATTGCCAGTTCAAAGCATCGCGATTCTGAAATCAAACGTCGCTCGCTCGCTTGGTTTGAACGGCTCGGACACGAACGGCGAGAAGATGTTGAAGACAAGTTTCGACGTGCTTGAGGTCGAAATATGTGGTGGTGATGGCAAAGTGTCGAGTGAATGTTTTCTTGGCAACGCGGTGATTCGAAACAGTTGGCGACGCGGGACAATAATCGGAGTGTTCAATACCGCCTTCATCGCCGGACGAGATTGGGCACCTCGCGCACATCCGAATGACGGCAAACTGGATGTCTTGTTGCTTGACGAAGCGATGGGTTTGAGGCAACGACTAACGGCCTACCGATTGAGCAGATCTGGTTCACACTTGCCTCATCCACACTTCAAATACCTACAAAACCAAAGTTACGTGGCGAGCGACCTTGAAGGAGCGAAATTGACAGTTGACTCGGTTGAATTTGGGAAAGTCGAAAGTTGCAGTTTTAGGGTTATCCCTGACGCTGTTTCAATTTATTGGTAGGGGTTATGATGGCTTTATGTCTACGGCGATGAACCAACAAAAGATAGCCGCGATTAAGCAAGCGGTGTGCAACGACATTGACCATCGAGCATCTGATCTGATTGAAATTAGTCGGGCGCTCCATGCCAAACCTGAGACCAATTTCGAAGAGCACTTTGCCCACAAAATTTTGACTGACTACATCGCTGACTCAAAAATCGCCGTAACCCGTGGAGCATTCGATCTGCCGACTGCCTTTGATTCTGTTGTGCGTGGCGGCAACGGTCCGACGGTGGCCGTGCTCTGCGAATATGACGCGTTGCCCGGCATCGGGCATGCATGTGGTCACAACATCATCGCCACTGCGGGTCTCGGTGCCGGAGTCGCTCTTGCTGGCGTTGTTGAGCAGTGCGGCGGCAATCTACGTCTGATGGGCACGCCTGCCGAAGAGGGTGGCGGCGGAAAGATCGAAATGGCACGCAAGGGTGCGTTCAACAATGTCGACGCGGCGATGATGATTCACCCGGCCGACGCAGATCTGGCACGAATGAATGCAATTGCGATTCAAAACCTGTTGGTAAAATTCCACGGTCTTGCCGCACATGCAGCGGTGTCACCGCACAAAGGCAAGAATGCGCTTGATGCAGCCGTCCTTGGATATATGAATGTTGCCGCTTTGCGACAACATATTTTGCCCACCGAACGGATCCACGGAATTTTTACCAACTCAGGAGAAAAGCCCAATATCGTCCCGCGTGAGACATCTATGGATTGGTACGTAAGGTCACCGACCATTGAGAGTTTGCAACCACTCAAGCAGCGGGTCGCTCAGTGTCTCGAAGCTGGAGCCATGGCCGCAGGTTGCACGATAAGTTTCGAATGGAAGGGCAACACTTTTGCCGATTTGATCGACAATGTGCCGCTGCTCGAGAGTTATATTCGCAATGCACAGGCGTTCGGACGAAAGATGACCACTGAACTTTTGCCAGGAACCGGCGGAGGCTCGACTGACATGGGCAATATCAGTTATCTTGTGCCATCAATTCACCCGATGATCCAAGTTGCACCAAGTGGCGTTTCTTTGCACAGTGCCGCATTCGCCGACCATACCAAGGGGCAAGAAGCAAGCCAGGCAATTGTTGATGGTGCAAAAATCATGGCGATGACGGCGATCGATATGTGGGCATCAGAGTCGTTGCAACGCGATGTGAAGGCCGCATTCGGCGCCGGGCTGGTGCCAGAAGGTGTGCTTTAAGCCCAAAAACAGGGCTGACTTCCAGGCTTTTGGTAATCCCGCATAATGGGCGAGCAGACTCGTAAGATAACGCGCCGTGACGGTGTACGTACCAGAAGTCTTTGAAGCCGATGAGCAAGAAATATTGCGGCGATATTTCACCAATCTGGACGGACCGGTTTTTGCCCTAGTCAATCTTCCCGAGGTGGTCAAGGGTGCGCTATTCGCCCGTTACAGCCGCAGCGCAAAAAGTTTGCGTCGCCTGTTTCTGGATGAGTTCGTAAATGATCTTGATTTGAGCGGAGACAAATCGGTTGACGCCACGATCGGCTTGGACCGCGCCGAAGATTTATACGAGAAAGTTTTTGTCGAGTATGGCGATGACAGTGTGGCTCAATTGGGTGGCGTGCACCTCGCTTGCGAACAGGCGTCGAACCTTCTGACCAAAATTCTTGAGCGGGGTCGGCTGATGAGTTATCTCGAACAGAGCACCAGATACATCAACTATGACGCCCGACTCGGTGGGCGCTACCGGTTTTACCGGGACGGAGACATTCTCAACGGTCCGTTTGGCACGCGTTATGTCGGAGACATGGACAGAATGTTCGATTCGTATTCGTCGATGGTCGTTGGCGTCACCGAACACGTGCGAAAAACAGTGAAGCGCGAATCCAATGTCTCTGATTTTGTTTTCAAGCAGGCCACGCGGGCAAAGGCGTTGGATGCGGTACGCGGTGTTTTGCCTGCGGCATCGCTTTCGAACCTCGGCATTTACGGCAGTGGCCAAGGTTACGAAGCTCTATTGTTGCGAATGCGCGGTCATCATTTGCCTGAGGCCCGGTTTTATGCAGATTTGATGCTCGAAGAACTGCGCAAAGTAGTGCCAAGTTTCTTGCGACGAGTTGACGTCGCCGACCGCGGTGGAAGATGGACGGAGTATTTGGCACGTCAAGAGCAGCAGACGATACAGCTTGTCGACGAATTTTTCGGCGCACTCGACCCTGAAGATGCTGCCGAAGTCGAGCTCACCGACTTTGATCCAGATGGTGAAGATAAATTGCTCGCGGCGATTTGTTATTCAAGTTCACATTTGCCCGAACACCAACTGATGGATCAAGTGCGCCAGCTGAGCCATGATCGACGGGTTGCGTTGATCCGCGCATACGTTGGCCAACGCGAAAATCGCCGTCATAAGCCAGGACGAGCCTTTGAGCGAATTGATTATCGATTCGATGTTTTGGGTGACTACGGGGCGTTCAGGGACCTACAACGTCATAGATTGCTAACCATTGAGTGGCAGCGTCTGACGCCTCACCATGGATTCGTGCGACCAGAACTAGTTGTGCAAGCGGGCTTGGGGGACCAGTTCGATGATGTGATGGCGCGATCAAGTTCGCTCTATGACGCTCTTTTGTCCGACTATCCGAGTCAAGCACCATATGCAATCTCAATGGCATACAGATTGCGCTATGTGATGCAATTCAACGCTCGCGAAGCAATTCATATGCTTGAACTTCGATCGTCGCCGCAGGGACATCCTTCTTACCGCAGAGTTGTTCTTGAGATGCATCGACTGATCGGCGAGAAGGCGGGTCATAAAGCAGTGGCTGAGGCAATGACCCATTTGGTAAAAGAATCTCCCGAACTTGAACGCCTTGATTCGGAAAAACGCGCCGAATCAAGGCGAAAGTGAGCCTCAAATCTCCGATTTGGTGTCTTGGGGTTAGTTATCCGATACTATGCGCGCTTCAAAATAAACATCCAATAGGACTACATGATTGACGAAAAAGATCCTGATAACGAAGGCGCCGATGAAGTTACTGACAATGCCATGCCCAGCGATGTCGAGCCCGATGATTTGGTTGACGGTGATGATGATCTGATACCCGAAGATTTGATCGAAGTTGAAGACGAATTAGAGATCGACCCCGACGTGCTCGTTGTGGATACGCCGATTATCGATGAAGGCTCAACAATCGCACCCGTAGATCCGTCGAAGCCAAAGTCGAGCGACGAAGAAGACGACGACGAAGACCTGCGCACTGAAGACGATGTTGAAGCCGACCTGTCGTCGATTTTGCAAGAGAAACTAACGTCACCCCAAGAAACTGCGCCCGAAGAAGAAGAAGTAATTGGCGATGACCGAACTGACGGCACTGAAAGATTGCAGCCAAGAAGGATGGATGAAACTCAGTGCACTCTTTGCTTTTTGCTTGTTCGACAAGCTGCACCAGGTTGCCCTGTTGAAGACGACGCCTGTCCGCTATTTGCAAATCAATCAGACTAGGTTTGTCAGAATATGCAGATCTTTGTTCGTCGAGGATCTAAATCAGATTGCGAACTACTCGAACTACTCGAGTCTGAAGGTCGTTCATCGTTGGACAAGTGGCGTGGTGGAAGTCGTCTGGCCAAGGATGTTCCCGTAGTCGCACCCAATTGGTTGGCGGCGCTGAGCGATGAGTCCTTGGGTATTTTCGTAGCAGGCATTGATCAAACTCTGATGGGTTTTCTACTGGCGCGATTGAGCACCACCGTGATTGGTGAGATCGCGACGATAGAACAAGTTTTTGTAACCAAAGATGCGCGCAACCTTGGCGTCGGTGATGCCTTGATTTCTGCGACCGTTGATTGGGCAAAAGGGCTAAAAATTGTTGCATTGGATGCTTTGGCTTTGCCAGGTGACCGAGAAACTAAGAACCTTTACGAACGAGCGGGACTAGTCGCACGTTTGATCACTGTTACGACTGATTTGCACGACTGATTTGCGCGACTAAATTTTTATTTTCCCTGCCAGTTAGGCGGACGCTTTTCGATGAACGCCATGAGACCTTCTTTTGTATCTTCAGAAGATAGGACGCCTCCAAAGGCTTTGTTGGTCATATCAATAAGTGTTTCGTCTGACTCGGTGGCTGCAGCGAGCACAATTTTGCGACTTGCCCAAACCGCAAGCGGCGCAGCCATACAGACTCGGTTGGCGAGTTCAATTGCAGCATCGAGCACCAAATTGGGCTCAGCGAGTTTGTTGACCATGCCAAGTTCGTAGGCTCGCTGAGCGGTGAAAGGATCTCCCGTCAGAATCGCCTCCATTGCTACTGCACGACCTATCGCTCGAGGCAATCTAAACAAACCGCCAGCACCGGCAATTAAATTTCGCTTCGCCTCAGCCAGACCAAAGGCCGAGCGTGTTGAAGCCACGAGCATGTCGCAAGCCAGAACAAGTTCGCATCCACCGGCTGTTGCCAGACCATCGACCGCGGCGATGACTGGTTTTTTGCGATCACGATAGACGAATCCTGCGAATCCGCCACGAGAAGTATTGAGAGCAGCGGCCTGTCCCGAGTTGATCGCTTTAAGATCGGCACCAGCGCAAAACACTGGACGTTCTTGACCAGCGGTGTTCGCGGTCAGTATGCCAATCCATACATTTGAGTCTTGCTCAAGTTTGTCGATTGCTGCTTCAAGACCACTGGCCACATCGCCATTGACCGCATTGCGAGCCTCGGGACGATTGAGTGTGATGATTGCTATTTTTCCACGGACTTCATATTCGACGATGTTTGACATAACGCGAGACTAATTGATCAGTTGGTCTCACTAGTAGGCGAGGCGTCGGTGACTGGTAATTGCTCTGCTGATGCTTCATCAATCGGCTTTGGCGCGGTCGCTAGGTCGATAGTTGACGAAGGCGTATTTGTATCTATCGGCACACTTGCATCTAACAGTGGGCTCGCGGATTTTTTGTTTTTTGGCTTGCGTTTGAACTCGGGCTTCGGGCGAGGCGGTCGCAATGGGCGGGGCGTCTGTGCACCAGGCTTGACTTCGATCGCGAAAAGTGAGGCAATCTGTGGAACTAAAGGTGCCAGGCGCTTAACGGTTTGTCGCAGGGCGTCGGTTGTGGCTTGCGGCGCACCGAGTGGTTTCACCGCGGTTCGAATCGGCGAGAATGCAAGTGCTTCGAGTATTGCAATCCAACGGTCTGAGCTTGCTTCGTTCGACAACGAATCTGTCGCCGCCTTCGCGAGTTGCTGACCGAGTTCAACGGGAAATAATACGCCGGCTTTTGGTGGTTCGCCAGAAAGTTTGATCGCGCGCAAAACTCGCACAGCGGCGAGTGAAACTTTGATGTCTTCGAGCCATTGAGACATTTCAGACTCTTGGCGTTGTTTGAGAGCCAATTTCAATTCTGCGGCGAGTTCGCGAGTTGTCTCGTCACGCACCACCATTGGGTCATCAGCACCGGCGACGACTGCTCTCAGATCACGCAGATCGAGTTGAAGCAAATCTTTCTTGGCGGCTTCGGCCTTGTCAAGCCACTCGGCGACCTTAAGCTTCGGCAGAATGTCTTGGGCCATCGAGATCAAACCGTCTGCCTTGACTTCTGGTTTTCCGTCGGCTTTTAACTGAACGTTTTGTGTCTTGATCGCTTCGCGCACGGCTCGCAGACCACCATCAAGCACTCGCTCGGCGACGCTACGTTGCTCTTCAGGTAGTGCGGCGAGAACCGCGCGACGATGCGTGCGTTGAGGTTTGATGCGTTTGGCAGGTGGACGAACTTGAAGTTGAACGATCGGTGGCGCGGATGCGTCGCTCGGTGAACGAGGGACGCGCGGTTTGCGAGGTGGGCGTGTCGCGCTGTCACGACGCGGCTTATCGCTCGTTTCGGATGTTGATGAACGATCGGTGCGTGGACCACGTTTGTCGCGACGCGGTTTGTCGTCTTTGTTTTTCGGTTTTCGAGACAGTTTTTCAGTGACCGCCGCAAAGGGTTTGTCGTCAATAATTTGAAGAAAAGTTGCTTTCTGAGATTTGTCCCGCTGTTGAACGACGCTGAGCACGGTGATGCCGTCGATATCAAAATCGGCTTCGATCTTGAGCACATCGCCGACCTTGCTTGAATTTGGAAGCAGGGTAGCCTCAACGACACCCTTTGGAACTTTCGCCCCTGCTGCCCGCCAAGTCCACGTGCCGTCTTCGCGTGTACTGGTCAACTCGACATCAAGACGCCTGGACATGAGCCCTTACGGTATAGGCAAATCAATGAATTGCCATCTTTGAGCGTGATCAGCATGTTGAAACTATGAACACTTACGAAATTTCGCGAAGAAAGACTACGGTGAAACAATGGCGATTTACGCACTTGGGGATCGAGTACCCAAAATTCATGAGACAGCGTTCGTGCATCCCGAAGCCGTCGTGATTGGATCGGTCGAAATCGGCGCCGAGTCAACCATCTGGGCTGGTGCCGTGTTGCGCGGAGATGACGGGGAAATTCGAATCGGCGCACGAACCAGCATTCAAGACAATTGTGTATTGCACACGATGCCCGACACACCGACGATCGTCGGCGACGATTGCGTAATCGGACACATCGTGCACCTTGAGGCCTGCACGATCATGTCAGGAGCACAAGTTTCCTCAGGGGCAATAGTTTTACATCGAGTCGTGGTCGAATCGGGGGCGATTGTTGGGGCGAACTCGGTCGTTCTAAACGACACGATTGTGCCTGCTGGAGCCCTCGCAGTCGGTTCGCCAGCAGTGATCAAAGAGGGTCGGGCTCGAGTCGAAGATATTCAGCACGGCGTGAGTACATATGTAGCCAAGGGCAAAGTTTTCGCAGCGAAGTTGCGCAAAATTCGGGATTAATTCAGCGAAGTTCGTATATCCAGTCAGCGAATCGCCGACAATAGCGGACCCAAATCAAGACGTTCTGACTCGATCAGATAATGATGCGCGGCATCACGACGAAATTGGGAGCAAAGATCCGGTCTGAAGAATCGCGCCCCCTCTCTGATCACGTAATTGAGAATAAAAAATCGATAGGCGAACGGTAGAAATCGAATCTCGATCTCGCTAAGTGGATAGATCAAATGATAAGCGGCGATGAATTTCACAAATCGTGGTTCGGTGAGTGTGTGGGCAGAGTAGGCAAATTGGGTTTTGTCGCCCGTGCGCGAGGACACTCGACTAAGGAAGTAGAAATCAAGCAGGCGAGACTCAACACGAAACCAGTCGTAGTCCCAACGGGTCGAAAGTGTGAACGAACGTGCTGTTTGGTGGGCGCTTGGACCAACCGAAAAATTGCCCAAGTTCCAATCCACCAAAATTGGGATGCGCCGCCATTCGTCGTAATGAACCTTTTCAAGATGCAACAGAAAGTCGTGCGTGAACCGTTGCAATGTCGAAATAGAAAGTGAATCAAGTCCGAAATGTTTATCGGCTTGTTCGTCGCGCAGCAAATCGTAAAGATGAACGGCGTCACTCTTGACCGAATTCGACGTCGGTGGCAACGAAGGCGCAAGGGTTGCACAGGCCAGATGGAACTCGGCGATCTCGCTGGCGAGCGCGATGACGTCGTCGTCATCAAGAATTTT
>SXGQ01225569.1_pt1 | contig 23746 bp, 38 predicted proteins | sample 3178371 | NCBI WGS metagenome assembly SXGQ01 (sample SAMN11356859, study PRJNA531348) | freshwater metagenome | isolation source: freshwater sample F1-20 | place: China: Fuxian Lake, Yuxi | collected 2017-12-25 | reverse complement strand
TTTGCAGTTTCATTTGGCAATGCTGTCTCGCCTGATGTTGCTGTAAAGATTTCAAGAGTATGATCACTTAATGATTGTACCAATGTGGTTGCTGCGTTTGCATATGTAGCAATGATAGACATTGTGTTTGGTAACAATGCTGCATTTGCTAGATTTGCTGTGTAGCATGGACTTACTAATCCGCTTGTAGTGCCTTTTACTAGATACTTTTGCTTACCTTTCTGACGAACGATAAAGCCTGCTTCGTTTAATGCAAATACATATGCACCATCATAATCTTCCTCGCTATTGGCAAGTAAATCAAGTGTAGTGTCATCTGTAATTGTATCTACGAAACCTAATAAATTTCCTTCAGCGTCAGTAATGCATTCGCCACCTGCTAGTTCAGTAGTGAATAATGTGCCTGTGCCTGTTACAGTAGTGCTTGCTGTGCTTGCGCTGATTGTACCAGTACCTGCTACACCGATAGCAACCTGACATAATACTTGGCTACCATAGATTGCAGTGTTACCACCAACTACGCTATATGTATTAGCATTTGTTGCTGGATAACCTGCACCGCCTGTTGGATTGTTGAAATATCCATCAACAACACCTACTGATGCTGCTACAGAACCTGCAGCAGTTGAAACATCAAACTTAGTATAAGTTGGGTTGGCTGACAATTCAGTTGCAGATGCAAAGAATGTGCTATTATTACCTGAGTTTACAACTTGTAAAATCCAGTAAGTAGTACCACCAATTAGACCACCAAGATTGCTTGCTGGAATAAATGGCATGCCTGCTATAATACCTAAGTTAGTAAAGTTAGCGTTAGTTGTGATTAATTCAGTGCCTGCAGTAGTATTTGTAATAGTTACGACTGCTTGCGCTTTTGCGATTTTAAGTGGGCGTCCCATTTGTTTTCTCCTGTTAAGTGCGGGTTCCAGCCGCTACGCAGTGGGTACTGCATAAACTCTCACCATGAGAGTATATGTTATATTTATCAAAAAAGTATATTTTTTTACGCGACTATTATTCGCCGATTGGGGCGCCTAGTTCGGTGACTGAGAATATGTCAGTACCGCTTACGCTAATATATGCTATGTAATTGCCTTCACCGACAATAAAACTATTATTGACTGTATTTGCTGGAATAATTTCACAGGCATCGAGATTTGCCGTGACTGAACTGTTACCTACTGCTACTGCAATCGCACTGCTTGTTGTAGAAATACGGACCTTATCAGTAGTTGCTACTGTTGTAAGTTGACTTGTTCCGTTTGGTGTATAAATTGTCGCTGCCATTTTAATTATCCTATAATGTATTTATCTTATAGTCTTCCAACCACTACTTCGATGACGCCTTCTTCGCCTTCAAAGTTTGCTAATGCCTTACCTATCACTGTGCCCATCTTAGGTTCTAAACTTGCTGCTTTGGCAAACCCGTCGCCGGCACTAACCATCATGTCACCTTTATGTACTTTATTCTTGACTTTACATTGTACACGACCTTGCAATGCTATAATCACAGGATGCTCACACTTTATCATACCATTCATTACATAAGCAGGGTCGGCTGATACTACACCAGCAATCTTATTTGATTCAATACCTGCTAGTGTGACTTCTTTATCTCCACCAAAATCTAATACTGTGCCGGCTGGATAATGTCTGTCGGCTGCATAGTATTCTGCTAAGTCTGCGTATGTTGCCTGCAATCGTGAACCGGTAGTCAAAGTCCAATTTCCAGTAATCGCACCGGCTGTAGTATTTGCACCTGTAGTAATATTATTTGTAGTTAAAGATCCTGATACTGAAATACCATTTCCTACAACTAAACTACCGGGACTTATTGTTAATATATTAGTACTTTTATCAAATGTTAAATTTGCGCTACCATCTAGCAAGTTGTTTGTATTAAATTGAATCGTGCCTGTTACACCTGCAGCATTAGCAGAACCTTCGCTGCCACCTACAGCACTTGTGATTTTACCGCCTGAGGTATAAGTGCCAAATGCAGTTGTATTGAGCGGGGATTGTAAAGTTATATCATTATAGAGAGCAAAACTAGTTGCTGTTAAATTTCCTATAAAGTATGATTCACCGTTAACCTGAGTCATACCATTGACGTTAGTTATAGTGATTTCCGCTCCGTTTACAAGGTATATTTCTTCATCAAATGAAACTACACCCGGAGTTGCTTTTGATATACCTGCAATATTATAAGTTACTACTGATTTTGGACTCCAACTCAAATTGCCGGTGCCGTCAGTAGTAAGCACGAAACCAATACCGCCGCCTGTTAACTTTATATCAGCGGCGTTACCTAAATCTATAAAACCGCCTGCATCACCGCCGCGATTGACCCAATCATCTCCGTCAAAAACTAATAATTCGCCGTTGGATACACTACTACTAATATTTAAATTACCATATCCCCCGTCTATCTGACTAAAGGAAATATTAGAATATGCTGTTAGAATTTCAACGTTCTCAGGAAGACCACTAGTTTTGCCGATAAAAAGACGACTTGCATCGCTGGCAAAACCTAATTCTGCTTGATCTAATTGCGGAAGATCAACTAAATCGCCTGATCGTTGTAAAATTTTAGAAATCTGTATAATAGACATAGTTATAATATACCGGTATTACAACTATTTATACTAGATTGACCCTATAAAAATGTAGAATAATACTGTTCTAGGCGTGCGAACCATGCATCGGAGTACTTGTCAAACTCTGCCCCTTCAATAATAAATTCCTGATATTGATTATCTGCGGTGCACATAAAAATTACACCCTTACGAATTTTAGTTCCATAGACTTCATTATGTGCATTAGCGTATGCCGCCAGCTGCAAGAAATAGTCGTCTATCCACTCACGCTTTTTAGGCTTGTTAGTCTGTTTATGGTCCATGATACACTCACTTTTATCATGTACTCCTACAAGATCTGTTGTTCCAGCATAGACTTCAGGGAAATATAAACTAACTTCAGTTCCCCAAAACTCCTGGCAATTAATTAGTCCTTTTTCAATAATGGTTTTAGCCATATTATGACTTTGTATGCTGTAAGGATTTGTTCCGGGCTGATCAGTAACACCGGTCTTAACATGATTTTCAAGAAACTTGTGCATACGTGTTCCGCGACCTGCTGCTTCAGCAGTAATCTCTTTAGCCTTTTGTTCGCCTACACGTTTACGCCATTCTTGTAATGCTTTTTTCTTTTCTTCTGGCTTAGTCGCTTCTAGTATTGTGGTGACACTGGGAACTGTAAATCCGTCCGGGGTCAAATATTTTCTTGACCCATTTAAATTTGTTTTTTCTAAGGATGGGTAATCAAACTTAGTAGGTATATATTTCATTTATAAATCGTAATCTTTAGCATATGGTAAATTCATTTCATGAAGATACCATTTATTTTGTTGTATAAAACGTCTTTTAAAACTTGTTTGAAAATCTTTAAGTGTTAAGAAATCTGCATTTTGCATTACTGTTATATTATCGTATTTGGCTATAATTTTCTTATATGCGTATTCTGCTAGTGCTACTTGTGCTTCTGGACCATCATGAGTACCATCTTTGGCTTTTGGATATATAATACCATTTGAAAACTGATTCAAATAACCTAAATGAAAGGAATCGTGGTTCACGTAATTATAAAGTTCACTATAGTTCTTAGTCATAAAATCATGGATTTCACTATCATGATCAGGCATATAATCGCCGATAAAATAAGGATTATTATGCGCTCTAAACAAATTGATGAGTGATGCCCATATTCTATATTTTCTTTCTTGTGAGAACATAAAACCTTTTTTGTCCATTTGAGAATAGAGTGCTTTGCTTAATGGATCAAAATCTGAATATGCAGCCAAAAACATGTAATCATTAATTGGTTCAAAATTGGTTTCACTATGTGGATATTCAGCGTAATACTCTTCCCTTCGCATTGGCTGACTCATTGCCATAATATACAGTGGTTTACAATTACGATTGAAGTTTTTGTAAAAATAATTATAGGTTCTTCTCGCAATACCGTCGTTGCTTGATCCTGGATCGGCTAAATTGACAACAGGTACCCCTAGTTTGTCTGCTAAAAGTTTAGGCCATCCTTGAACGGGCGGATCATATAGACCTTGACAATAAGTGTAACTACAACCATTTGTGACAATATGCGATACTTCTAAAGTCATACTGTAAAACTTTCTCCGCAACCGCATCGTGCTGCTTCATTTGGATTGATGAATTCAAACTTTTCATTCAATCCTTTTTTAACAAAATCAACTGTCATGCCGTCAAGATACTTATAAGCATCTTTAGTTATCCAAATATAAACATCATCATGTATGGACAAAAAATCTTCACTATGCCATTTATCAGCAAACTCAATTTTATATGCATAACCGCTACAGCCAGTTTCGGTAATTCCTAAACGTACGCCTAAACCTTTTCCGCGTTCTTGTAATTGTTGTTTAAATCTTAGTTTGGCACTTTCAGTAAGACTAATCATTGCATTATTATATACTAAAAAATGTTGTGGTGCAATTATCTTTGGGCTTTTTTAGCCATCCTTGCAACGACTTCCTTACTCATTTCGGGGGGAGGAGTTTCTGCAGGAGTAGGATCTTGTGGTATTCCTTTAAATCTAATTTTGTTACCACTTATTGGATGTACTACTGATTTAAGAGGGGCAACTTGACTCATTGTATAAACGTCAGTTGGATTTAAATTTAAATCAAAACTTTCAAAATAATCAAGCAATTGATCCATGGTAAAATTTTTAGTAATTTCACCACTATCTATTTTTTGTTTTAAATTATCTACCGCTACTATTATATTAGATACTAGATAATTATTATTGAATTCAAAAAGGTACATGAATTACCTCTTTGCTCTACCAACTCCGGTAGTCATCTCTGCTTCTGGCTCTTCTACAGGAATGTCATCAGGGGCGGCGCCTACTTCTGCGCCCATCATAGCATTAACATCACCTTCCGGTGATTTAACTGCGATATCGGTTACTGCCATTTCATCTCCGCCTGCACTTGGATCAAAACCGGCTTCGTTGCCCGGTACAATAGCATTCATCGCTTGCTGCAAACCTTGTTTACTTTGACTTAATGCCTGATTTAATGCTGTTAGAGATTCGTTGGCTAATTGATTAAATTGACCTGATGCTTCTGGACCCATTTCAGATAGTAAACTATCTGTTAATGCAGGTAGTTCTTTAACTAACATGTCATTAACTTCTTCAATCATTTTTTGAATACTGTCAACCATATCTTGTGCAGCCAAAGTATTTTGTGCATCTTCAACAGCCTTGTTTTCTATAACAATACGTGTCTTTTTAAATGATTTATAATGTTCGTTCAATGCCTGGGCTATGAAAGTCATTTTTAAATAGTTTTCATTAGTCTGTGACTTTGCAAAGTCTGGCTTCATTTTTGCTTCTTTAAGAGCATTATTGATTTTAGTTAAAAAATTAAAGGTCTGTCCACGATCTAATTTAGTAACATCTAGATTAAAATCAAAATTAAATTTTAAAGCCTTGGTTGCTGTGTCAGCATATCCTAGTTCATTGAGTTTCATAGTAATATCCCAGTATTATAATGTATTTATCATATTAACGATTATTTGTGTTGATTTTCAGCAAACTTCCTAGACTGCATATATTTGGATAGCCCAGCAAAATCGTTAATTTCTTCAAGCATTTTACGCTTTTTAAGTTTTTGCTCAATAAGTTTTGCTCTATAAATGTCTTTATTGCTATTCTTGTTATTTTTTACAATAAGACGGTTGTAGTTTGCGATAAGGGCATCCGCAGAAACTATCTCATTATCTAATTCATGTACTCGTTTAACTTCTTTATATTTATTTGCTTTATCAAATACACACCACGTTACAGCATGTTTTAAACTATTAAAAACTAACGTTTCTACGTTATCATCTTTTATAAGATGATATTGTCCATTGATAGTAGAAATTACATAATTTCCAAACAAATTATATGTCCCGTCACTATCACAGGATATAAAAAGTTCGTTAATCTTATTCTTTATATCAATCTTATTCATTATTATATTTAACAAAATAAATGTTTCTTTTTTCTTTAGTAACATCAAGCATAGGATCTAAATCCTTGTATAGATTATTAGTCAATACCATAGGCACCCCCTGACAGTCAGTATTAAGAGATCCTAAAGAATCATCTCCATCATGAAATACTGATCCGTTCTGGACTTCAAAATCAAAACTCCAGAACGTAGCATAACCGTTATTATAATTAGTTCCGAATTCGTGTTCTTTTGATAAATCAATTTCTACTACGACAGGTGCTGTAGCATTATCCGGCTGAGACCTAAGCGATATTACTTGCAAAATGGTGTCATAGTTGCACTGTGATGCGCGTTGGTTTATCCACATATCTATATCCTCAACATCATCAGCAGGCCTAGCGCGGTTTAACACACCTGTTTTGGTGATATCAAAAAGCGTATGACATGCAATTCTATTAGACATGCCGTATTTACAGCAATAAAAAAGCCCGAGAATTTTACTTCTCGGGCCTCGTTCTTTAACTAAAACTAATTATTAGTTAGTAAAAGTTGCTGTTGCTCCTACAGTTACAGCATTTGCCCAAGCGGGACCTGTTGCTGATTCTAATGCAGTTACTAGAGCAGCAGTAGTCCAAGCACCTGTTGGATATACAGCGAATGCTAATGTGTCATTAGCTGCGTCTGTATATTCATAGATGTAGATAGTTGCTAACTGCTGAATTGCTTGAATTGCTGAGTTAACTTGAGTAGTTGTCAAAGCACCGTTTGCAGTTGCAGTGAAGAAGTCCAACTTTGGACCTTGTGGCTGAACTGTTAGTGCTGAAGAAACTGCGTTAACGCCTGTGTTTGTGTAGTCTGGTTGATCGAGCCACATAACTGGCTTAAGATCACCATTAACTCTTGTAAATTGTGCCATTGTAAAATCTCCTTATTAGTTTGAACCTCGTAAGGCTCATACTATTATTTATGCCAATGGTGAAAAAAGTTGAATTTGGATGTGCTATTTGCGCATCAATCTAGGCATTAAATTATAACTATTTTTAAAGATTAACAATGCCATAGTTTCAATATCACGGGTTAATTGCGTCTTATCTTTGTTATATATGTTTTTATGTAAATTATCCAGTATACCGATTACATCTGCTTTGACTGCTGGCGGAAGGTTGTTAGATTCAAGATGTTTACGGACTAGGTTTTTATATAAGAAGTCGCCCAAAGTTGGTAAGGATTCCTCTTCCATTAACTGCGTATATTTTTTATTCAAGTTTTTATAATTAATGGTTTCTATAAGCGCATTCAGATAAGATTCATTTAAAAACCTTTCTAGGTCACCCTCTGCTTTGAAAGACTCACTGAACCATCCTTTCTTAGTTCGTGTAAACTCTTGTCCGTTTACTTTAGCCTTTACAGGAAATGACTCCCCTAAAGGCACACGGTCTAGTAAATCACTTGTATTTTTATCTGCTGCTCGTCCCTTAGCATTTACCCATTTCCCATTAACTTTATAGTATTTGACCCCACCAAAAGTAACCGGTTCTGATACTCCAGGAGCAGTCATTTGGCCAGCATCGGCTGCTGGCGCCGGTGTTCGCGGTGCTCTTTTTCTTTTATATGTCGGAACATCAAATTGTGACCAGTCATTTGTTCCTAACGCGCTGGCATCAGGGACTTGACCCGGTTCCGGTTTATCGTCAATGTCTAATGACATTTGTGCTTTGATTTGTGGCTTAGGGGGAGGGGGAGTTTCTGGTTCTTTATTAGCCATAGCCTCTAATTCACTTCTATATGCCTCAAGCCAATCCTTTGTACTAGTCCAAGTTCTTGAACCCTTAAAGTCTGAAGGATATGAATATGTTGTTGTGCCCGCCGACCTTCTTTGTGCTGCTATTGGTGAGTCAACTTCGGTTGGTGCTACTAAAGTAAATTGGTTTCTATCGATTCCATAATCAATTAAATCAGAAATATCATTTATAAAATTCTTTCTAAAAATTTCATATGCTTGTTGCTGCTCTGCACTCAAGCCTGTTTTTCTACGGGCACGAAAGTTTGCTGTAGGGTCATTAACGTCTTTGGCGAAGTCATATGCGCCGGTAATGGCGCCTGCTACTTGGTCTACTAAAGCTTCACTTACTTTTTTCTTCATCCTTCTTTCTAATAGATTTAGCAAATCTATTAGGCTCCCTATTTTTTATAGCACTTAAAAGTTTCTTTTCTAATATTTCTGCCTTTGAACTATCAAAATTCTTATTAATAAGTTCAAGCAAGTTGATAGCACTGGATATGACATTATTAGCCCTGTTTTCTATAACATGCTTAATATCACGATTTTGACCAACGGCTTCTAGTTCTTCTAAAAGACTTTTAGTTTGCTTTTGCACATAGATATTTATCTATTTCAGGGACTTTATTTCTTTAATGAAGCGATCAAACTCTTTAATTTTACGCTTTGAATGTCTACATTTTTACTAGTTTGCTCCGGTTCTACTGTCTGGGAAATGATCTCATTTATAGACCCAATTTGACTAGTTGACTTAATTTGACTCATAATCTGACTCGGACTAGGGCTAGATTCTTTTTGATAAGATTCGCCTTCATCTGTAATCCGTAATGTATCCCCGTTGTACTTGAGTTCGATCTTCTGCCCCACTCCCGAACTACTGCGTGTTTTCATCAACTGAATTTGATAACGCCCGCTTTCACGAATAGAACGTGATGTAAAGATACCAAAGACGTTATCCGCAGTATTGATTTTACTAATGCCACCAGCAATATGACTATGATCAAACTCAATTTCATCAACCGCGCTACGATTCAACTGACTTGCCGTGACAAATATGACGTTAAGTTCTTTGGACAAATTGCGTAATTCTTCACTTACATACTTGTCCTTAACGAACAAGTCGCTAGGACTGACTTTTGCTGTTACTGGCATAATCAAGTCCAAGTAGTCAACACATAAGAAATCAATACGCATGCCAGTCTGTACTTGTAATTCTTTTACATATGCCCTAATGTCGTTAACGTTGCTCTGTGCAGGCAAATACTTTACCCGCAATAGTCCTGCTTTTTTAGCAACCATCTTGACCTTCATCTCAACGTTATCAAGGTCTCTAAAAATCTCCTGCGTACTAGTATCTGTAACCATGCTATCAAGTCGCATACTACACAAGCCCTCGCTCAACTCAAGCGTTACATAGACACCACTCAAGCCTGCTTGTACCCAATTCACAGCAAGATTTTGCATGACAAGACTTTTGCCAGATCCACTACCACCTGCAAAGATTTGTAGTTCGCCGCGATTGAAACCCCCGTATAGTTTCTTATCTAGTGTAGCCCATCCAGTGCTATTCTGACCATTATTACTTTTCAATGCCATAAGTCTTGCTCGTGGATCGGCAAAGTAGTCTGTGCCCATGTCCTTCTGTAGAGAAATCTGAACCGCATCTTTGATCAGTTTCTCTACAGGCCCATATTCGCCCTTCTCAAGTAAGTCTGCACTTTTGAGAATAGCCCTCTCAAGTTCTTGTCGTCTAGTAAACGCTTCAAATTCTTCCAAAAACCAATTATAATAGGCTTCATCTAGTTCGTCTATGCGTTCAAGACTTATTTCAGTTATAGCCTTAATTTGTGTTGGATCCGGCATCACATTATATTTCTTTGTATGCTCAATAATAAACTCTGCTGCCGGCCGTAGCCGACGATCAAAGTTTTCTGCATTGATGATATTCATGACCCGAGTAAAAAGTTCGGCGTTTGTAATCATCATTTGTAAAAATATTTTTTGTACTTCTATATTATAGTCGTTTATCAAGTTGCTGCCTCTTTATCTCTATCTTGATCTTGCTGTTTGTACATGATTGCAAGATACTTAGCAATGTTGCTAGTTTCCCATATTTTACTACGCTGTCATTTACGTCTTTTATATCATTTTCCCAGTTTGGTATACTAACATAAAAGCCCAAATCAAGTGCGCGCTCACAAATTTGCAATCCTGTCTTATCTTGATCTGGAACAACAATAATCTTTTTGTTTAAATTCTTCAATATTTCTGCCTGACCGTCACTTATAGTATTATGTGTCAACGCACAACCATTAATACAAAGCGCGTCAAATATACCTTCTGTGACAATACATACTTCATATTCCGGCTTTTGTAAATCGTAGCCGAACACATAACCTTGCTGCTGTTCGTTGATGAACTTTGGCGTGCGATCATCTAAGTACCTACTAGTGTGACCCACTATTTTATTTTCATATGTGTAGGGTATGATGATGCGATTTGCTTGCCGACCTTCAGCATGTGGCGTACACATAAATGGATAATCATTTACATATACCTTTCTTCTGTTTAGATACGAAACATAAATTGCATGATTCGGATTATTGATATCAATTAATTCGGCATCGGGTAAACTCATTTCTTTAAATTTTATTTTTTTCTTTTCACGTTTTACATTTGTGAAATCTAATAAATCTTTGTGCTGTAAACTTTCTAAACTATATTTGTTGATATCATCATTGTCTATCCCGCAATAAGATAATAGTTGCCTAGTACTACGGGTTAATGTACGGCCCAATGTAAATGTACATTTGAAACCGCAGTTAAAACAATGGTAACTCCAATTATTACCGTCAAACTTTATGCCCCCTCGGTTGCGGCGATCTGATTTATGTCCGCGATAATGGCAGCAGACAGCATTAAAACTATGCCATCCGCTTTGAGTTGTTTTTTTCTTACCTGGAACTATTTGAAGAATATCAAACACTCAGTAATTATAACAGAGTGTTGCGAAAAAACAAATACTATTGGCAACTCATCTTGCCAAAATGTTTGTAACTACTCCTGCATTGCTTGTGAAAGCCATACGGATATATGGATGGAATCCTGTAATAGTATAGCCTTTTGTTGTGCTTACATTTTCATATTCAGCAGTTTCTATTATCGGATACCAATCGGTTAATTGTTGGTTGCATGTGCCTTCAATAGTTAGATAGCCATTAAATTCTTCGTACTTTGTTTGTATAGTTAGGATTGGATTATCTTGAGTATTGATAGTTGAACTATAATATGTATTGGCGTTTGTTAACGGAACGTTTGCATTCACATTTGGATTTAAATTTGGAAACGGCTGACCAGTCGGTATAGTAACAATTTGACTTGGCACAAAACTAGGTAGTACACTGTTTAATATGTTTATATCTCCTCGGGCACCTGCTGCCGGATCTACAAATACCGGAAAGTTAAATTCACCTTCAGGAATCTCTAGGCTATAGTGACATTTTTGGGCAGGAATATCTTCAATCTCTGCTGCATTTAGATAAAGATAAGCAAGTCCAGTAACAGGTAATTCTAATGTCAAGGCTTTATTCAATAATACTTCGGTCCCATCACTATTAATGAGTCTACAAGTAATCTCTTTGCCTGTAATATCTACCGGCTTTTGCTCTTGATTTAAGAATTTAAACTGTATTTTATTATCTACACCTTTGTGTAAATTTAAAGTTTTTGCATAGTTTGGCATATAGGCCCTCGGACTGTTTCCAGATAATAGAACAACGATCTGACGCTGAGTGTATAAAAATACCGCAGTTGAATAACCTACATTTGTAACAGTCACAGATATTGCTCCTCATTGTATTTATTTGTATAAAATTTAAATATAATTTCGGAAACCCTAATATAAATAAAATTTGATGATAGCAAATGACTTTCTTAAAAAATTGAGTGAAAATCACCCCTTTATCACTATAGTTTCCTTCGCAAATCAAGATTACGTAGGAATCATTCAAAATAGAGATGACCAGTGTACCTCTATCTATGATTACGGATCTATAGTTAATCAGGCAAACAAAGAGTTATTTTTAAAATTAGGAGATATTTGGTGGTGGGAAAGTAATCGTCAAATACCTATCAACATCTTTTTAAAGGAAGAGTGGAATCCTTTTAAACCTTATCTAAAGACTTTCAGTAATAAAAATCTAACAATAATTCATGGCCCAGTAGTCTGTTTAAGTGAACTTAACAAAAGAAGAACCAAACGTAAAAGTATTACATTAGTCAAGCGACTATCTTAATTTTTTACGTCTTTTATTTTTCGCAAAATCTAGAGAAATAGGACCTACTCTAGTATCAAAACAAACCCCATCCAAATGATCTAGTTCATGCTGATAAACCCTAGCGATTATTCCCTCTAACGTGGTTTCTACAACCTTGCCCTGTAAGTCCTGATAGTATACTTGTATCTGTTTATATCTGTTAACATGCAACCATAGGTCAGGAAAACTAAGGCAACCCTCTAGATCACGATATGACTCACCACCTGAAATCAATGTAGGATTTATACATACAAAAAGTTTATCACTATTGCCCATAATAAACAATCTTTTCATAACACCAACTTGCGGTGCAGCCAGTCCTATGCCGTTATTCTCAAACATGATTTTAGTCATTGCTTTGACTAATTCGGTAGGATCACCGTCAGCAACAAAGTCATAAGGCTCGGCTGCTTGGCGTAATAAATCATCACCTTCTTTTAATAAATTAATTTCCATTTAGTAAATTCATATGCACAACAACAAGATGCGCATAAGCAACTGCGTGTGACTTTTTAAAAGTATAAGTTCCTTCTTCACGATCCCATATCGTCTTTGCTACTTCATTCCAACTCTTACCTATCAAGTGTTTCTTACCTGGTCTAATCACAGCAAGAAACATAGCAAGTCTTGGTATACTATTTACAGGCTCAGGCATCTTACGCAAAGTATTGTAATGATTGCCTAAATGTATTAGTTGTTCTACAAATTTTGAATTATTTAATAATGACCAGTCTGGATCGCGCATTAACTGAATTAAATGATTTTCATCTTGAATTTGATTGTATACGTGTACGTTTAATATGTCTAGTTTAAAATAGCCGCGTTCTTCTGCAAGTTCGTAATCTAACGCTGACATATCGTTTATAGGATCATATGGAATGTCTGTTATATATATTCCGGTATTGTGTTTTTTTATTTCATCTTTACGAATACTAGCCTTGGTATGATCTATCACAGATAATAACTTTTCTCTATCTCCCAAATCTATGTCAATGTCACTATTGAATCTCATCGAAACCTCAATAAAAATAATATTTCTTTTTGTTCATCAATTATTTCAACATACACTTTAGGAGGATTACCTGCTACCCGTAATATCCAACTTTCCATATCCTTGCTACGCCATTCTACAAATTGACTGACACTACTGCTATTATACTTACTACCATCATTATGATAATTTTCTTGTATATATTCAGAAAGCCATTTTAGCATTTCTTTGTAGTTGTAAGTATATGAAAACTGATGTCTACGAATCGCTTTCACTATTGTTTCATACCTAACTTTTTATATGCTTCTTGTACGACGATAGCCTGTCGTTCGGCATCTTCAACTGCTTTGTGTGTAGTCACATGTCCGCCGTCACGCAATTTTACATTAGCAATTTCAAATAATGTACGTGTATCTCTAACTGTATAAAATGGCCATGGTATAGGATTTGGTCTATCGGTCAATGTGCTGCGCATGGCTGTCTCACAAGCCACAACATCGAAGGGCGCGCCATGACTCCATACCGCTCTACGATTCCAACCTATCTTATATAGTACTTCCATACAATCACGCAATGATAATCTATCATTTTCACTCATTGCTTCGTCTAATGCTTCTGGACTTTGTTGACTCCACCAACGAATAGTATCATCATTGATGATACGATTATATTTTTCTGTTTGATCTTCAATGGTAGGTTTAAGAGTCCAGCCTTCAGCGATACCTTCCCCGTATGGATCAAACCTTACAATGCCAATAGTAAGGATAACACAATAAGGACTTGTGTCTAGTGTTTCCAAATCTATCATTAAATCATTTGCCATACTTTAAAATATACACTATAAATTTCTTTTCGTCAAGTACTTTATAATCGTCAGTCATCATACCTTCATTAGTTTCTATAGGTCTGAATCCATATTTGTTTTCAAGCCATATTGTATATTCTCTATGATCTCTGCTTTCTGTTTCATTATAAAACTCTAGTTTGAGATTCTTTAGATTTGTCCAATACTTAAAACGCGACAATCTTTTTTCTAAATCGCTATCATCGTCCTCATAGTCTTGAAAATCTTTAGGAACTTTTACCATTACTTGCCCAGATGTTATCTATTTCCTTAACATCACTTATGATACTACGATCAAGATAATTTAGCAACAAAGCCGGTCTAGGTTGATCACTGTTATTGGGCATACTGCTATGCAATACTCTGCAATTGTATAATAACAAACTGCCTTTGGGCATATCATGCTGTTTGCAATTATCTAAGAACCAGCGGTCATACACTCCTGTATAACATTTATTAATTTCAAAGTCACGCTTCTGACTAAATGGAACTAATCCTGTGGCAGCATTTTCTTTTGTTACATCTTCTAATGTAATAATACATTGGATACCCAATAGTCTTTTATCGTAGTTCCAATGTTCAAATCTATGGGGAGTGTCCACGTGCGGACTGACCCATTGGCTTTTTGAGTTAATAGTTACAGTATCGCTAGCATAGAATATTAAGTTAGGAAAATTATTTTGTATGACAGGGTCTACTAACTTTCTAATTTTCTTAAACTCATCAAAGTTTTCAACAGTCTGGCTCCACCATACGCTAATATCTTCTAAATTCTTGATATCATCACGTTCAGCATAAACCTTCTTACTGCTACTAGCACGTACTGGAGATAGTTGGTTAAGTATTTTTTTATAATCTGCGATTAAAAGCGAAGGAATAAACCCTGAAAATATCTTGTAGCCTTCTCCCTGCTCAAGTGTGTTTTTTAAATCTGCCATTTAGTATCCGCCTGCACTTAGTAGTTGTTTAACTTCAGTTATAGCATTCTTATGTTTCTTAAATTTGATAGCCCATTGTTCTGGATTGATATATTCAAGTATCATTTTTTGTTGTGTACTATCCAATGTTTCCATGAATTTTAATCCACTTTCACTATGATATAGCATCCAGGGGCTAATTTTACCCTTAGTTATTTCATAACATAGTTTACTTACATTACCATAGCGTAAAACATCTTCAGTCTTAATTTTAAATTGCTCTGCTAGTTGCACACAGGTTTCTATGCTACGTGCTATAGCATCTAGTGGATCTTCTGTTTTCAAATAGTCTATCAAAAATTTTGTATAAACTGTATCATGATTCCAAGTATCAATACTGATTTGATTTTTTAGTAACCAATCTATATATCTGGAAACATTTAATACATGAACATCTAAACAATAGTTTCCAAACTTTACGAAAGCCCCGTAATAAGCACTGTTCATAAATTCAAGATAGTCTTTTTTCTTTTTACTGCTGTGCTTAACATAAAACTGTATCCACGAATTGAATCCTATGCGGTTAGCGGGCATATCTTTTTCATTCCACCTGCGTTTAGGCACACACATATGTTTTGCGATTGTAGTCTCTCGCAAAAATTCTTTTTCACAAAAATCACATTTAAATTTAGTTACCTGAATCACGAATATACTGCTCTAATTCTTCTAGGGTAATAATAGATGCCAGTGTCTTTAAATCGGACATCTTACTATTAGGATATACAGTACTTAAAAAACTTATAAGGTCATTATCATCTAATTTATTTGCCTTTATAAATTGATGAAATTGCTTGCTCCCTAATCCGCTTGCGCAAAGCATAAGCCATTGTAATTTGGGATGCTTACTCACAAATTCACTAAACAAGTGTGTGTTTGCAAATTCATTTACGCTCAATACATGGTATTGTTGTAATGCGGTACTACCCTTCATACTGCTCATCCAACGTACCATCATATAGGGACTAAATTTTCGTTGCTGTTCTTCAGTTAGCCTATCATAATATCCATAGTCCTTGCGATCAATGGCGGCTAATGCCTCAAAGAGGTCAAAATCAATCTTCTCAAACTTTTCGTCAATAGGAGTTTTTGCTTTCGCCATATTCTTCTACTATAGCATTCTCGCCCCAGACATTCAATGCATATTTTTCCGCTTCTTCTTTACTTTCAAATAGTAAAGGGGTTAGATGAAACTTACTATCGCCCTGTGTCACCCATAACCAATCCCCGTATTCGCCGTGATGATCTAGTGCGATAGGAACTTTGATACCGTACTTCATTAGAATACCTGATTGTAATCAACAATCTCACAATTGCGACTGATCTCTTTTACGAAATAAACACAGCGAGGTTTAGGACCATCATCAATCGGCACACATAAGAATTGCCCGTTGCGCAATCTGGGTGCATACCAAGTTACATCGTGATAGATATCTGCAATTTCAATAGGCACAAATGTAGGGCTAAATGAACTCAATGGATTGAATTCAAACGCACTAAAGCCGCGATCATTCAAACTGCTGAGTGGCAATGTTTCAAGATCTCCGTGTTCCTTTTCACCAATCAAGACTTGCCAATCTAATGGCATCTTGATAGTACGATTAGCGATTGTCAGTACAAGCGCGGGTGTGTTGAAACTCTCTAAAAATATAAGTGGGATGTAGTGATAGTCCACATTTTGCGGATTACTGTTATCCAGTATAGCAAAACGCAGATCATCTATCTCATCTGGAAGTGTTTCTAGGTTATAATATTTATTTTCTAATGTTAATATTCGCATGTTGTAATTTTACTACATTTTTTTTTAATAGTCAAGTTTTTCCAAAGTAAATGGATACTTTGCTTCCTTGTAAAATGCTTTGCGTTGTGTCAAATGACGTTTAGCAAATTTACAATCGCTAGTGACATCCCATATCTCTACATTATCTTTATCTTCAGCCTTTCTAATACCGCGTCCAATCGATTGGATAACTCTGACAAATGACTTGCCGGGCTCAATAAGAACAAGATTGAAAATACGAGGGAGATTAATACCCACAGAAGCAACTCCATAAGTGGCAACAATAATTTTATTGGCACTGGTCTTAACTTCATCATATTCTTCTTTACGCTCCGTAAGTTTTGTTTCGCCTGATATGAACACACTATCCTTTAGTCGTGATACTAATTCACGACCTGCGTTTACACGGTCAACTAGTATCAGTGTGTTGCCGCTGTCTTTGATCTTGTCAATGAGTTGGGCTATCTTGTCTAAACGCTTTTCATCTTCTAACAAATGTTTAAGTTCGCTTTGATAGTTAGTAAACTCTACACCGTCTTTCATCTGTATGATATTAACATGACATTGAGCAAGCACACCCTTTTCTTGTAGTTCTGCTGCACTGAGTTTTCCGATAACAGGACCCAGACTTACAAGTAAACTGACTTGTTCATATGCTGCTTTTGGAATAGTTCCAGTTAGTCCCCAACGAATAGGAATCTGGCTGAAAGGCCCTGTAAGCAATGATTTGAGTGCATCGGCTTTAGCCATATGTACCTCGTCAACCATGACACAAACAACATTTTCAATAAACTCTTTGATGTTGACTTCTGCTTCACCTGCTTTAGTGTTCTTCAATAAGTTATTGAGACTCTGCCAAGTACAGATAGTATGCTGTTTATTATATTCTTTACGATCACCAAAGTACACACCTACATCTAATCCAAGATTGATATAGTCTGCTTCAGTCTGTACCACAAGGCTCTTGTTGGGCACGATGACTATAGTTCGTCCATATATTTCTACACTCTTTGATAGAGCCGCAGTCATGATAGTCTTACCTGCGCCAGTAGCGACTTCTTGAATGCATTGCGTGTTCTTCAAAAAGTTATTGATGATTTCTACCTGATAATCTCGTAATGTGATAGGCTCTCCCGCCTGTGTATGACCTTTAGGCCATTTCTTATCGCTAAAACTATCTTCTTTAATCTCATCAAAACTATATGATGTTTGATACTCACGCAGGTCAACTAGATTAATATCGTAATCATATTCTTGTAATATGGGTACAATGTCTGGAATTAAATTGATGTACGTGCTACCGGCAAGACTACAATAACTGACCTTACCATTCCATCTACCGAGGCGCACTGCGGGTAAATATCTAGCTCCCGGAACTTCATGTTCAAATTTTTTCATCAACGCCTTACGGCAGTCTAACTCAAGACCTTCTATCTTGCAGTTGACTTCATCCTTGATTATTATTTTTGCTTCTCGCATCGTGTAATTCTATCAAACATTTCTCACAAAGACAATCATTATATTGGGTAGTTTCATCTAATCTAACATATGGGAGTTTTAAGCACCAGCATTCTTTATCTGTGCGATTACATATAAATTTAGTCCTGCACTTCTCGCAAATTAACTCTCTCATTTTATGTAAACTGGCCTTGAATTGGTGATAGTCAATACCTTTGTAATGTTTTTGTGCAAGTCTTTTACATTTAAAGAAAGGTATGAAGCAGTGTGTCTCTTGTAGGAGTTGTAATTTAAATATAAAATATTATTGTAAAGGTCTAAATTATCTGTATTGCGACTGATTGGAATATCTCTTAATTCTTTTTTAATATCGTCGGTTACTGTTTTGTTAAAGATGATATTTGATCCTAGAAAAATTAGGTCAAATTCTAAAGCGTCTAACCAAATTCTTAATTCTTTTATGTTATCAATATCTACTGTAGCATAATGATTACTAGCGAAATTTAGCAATCCGTCGTTCTTAGTTACAGATTCGTCTATAGTAATACCATACTGTGAAAGTTTAAGAACAACTTTGGGATCATCAGACCATTCTATATTTTTGATAGCCTCATACAAGGATTCATTTATACAACTCACATAAAAACTATTGCCAACCTTTACTAGAGTAGGATTCCAAAACTTAACATTAGTGTATTGGTTTAAAGTGTCTAGTATTTGCGAAATATTTAAATCATATTTAATATCATCGTAGTACTTTTTTACACATCCTAATCCTTTTTTAAGGTTGTATGTAGTTAGATCAGCCTCATAAAACTTTTCTTTTTTATTCCAGGTATATGGTTGTAACTGAATCTCTTTAATAGAAGAAATGAATTTGCTATTGAAAGGGCATCTAATAATAATTTTGTTATTTTGAATGGATATATTTGCACAAAGATATTCCGGCTCACTATTAATAACAGGAATTTTCCAAACCAAAGATAGAAAGTCTTCCGCGGTATATCCTTCTTTATGCAGTTGTCTTTTATATTTAATTAATAATTTATCAAATAGACTATTCTGATTACTAGTAATAGGTTTGTTTTGTTGGATTTGATTTTTGATATTGGTAAAGAAACCATAATCTTTTTTACTTAAATGCAAAGATCCAGAGATCAAATACTTGAGTAAATCTTCTTTACAATTCATGTGCATATTATACTATTATAAAGAGTATTAAAAAAAGTTCAATTGATTTGGTTATTCATAACCATTATTTAAAGATATTTCTAAGCGTTTGGTCGGGTTATTTGATGCACCTTCTATAAATGTATTAAAGGCTATAGCATATCGCGTATATTTTTGGCTATGAGGTAGTGCCCTGTGTGATAAATCACTGGGCCAAATTATACATTTGCCCTTTTCCGGACATATCTTTTTTTCAATTTCAATATTCTTTACATTATCATGCAAAAAAAATTTCCAATTATTAAAAAATTTATCTGGATAGTAAAACACTGTTTCAGAGCGAGGACATGAATTCAAGTAGAGTAAACCACTAAACATAGACAATGAGTGTGTGTGCAAATTTGCAATCTCACCAAAATTAGATTTTACTACCCACATATCTACAATCTTTAGTTTAAAAGTATTCAAATGTTTTTTGCTTACATCATCTAGACAGGTATTCAGCCATTGATATAGTTCTTTATTATAAAATGATCTAAAAGTGTCATTTTTTTGAATATATCCTATTGTACTATCAGTTTCGCCTACTCTCTCTACATAACCTCGGCTATAGGTACAATTATCAACCTCAGTTAATAAACTATCAATTAATTTGTCATCACAAGTAAAATTATAAATTGGATGCGCACCGACATATTCAGTAATCATAAAAATATTTATTGAATGATTTTTTACCCATTATAAAAGGAAAGAGCCCCTTACGGGGCTCTCGCCTTGAGCGGGTAACGGAGTATCAAGCCCGCTTCATGACAGTACTCTCAGCAAGCAACTTCCAGTTGTCGCTGATCTTGACCAGATCAGCAATCTTGAGAGCCATACGCATACTCAACTCACGCAGTCGTGCCTTGTTGTCAAACATGAACTGCAACACCTGCTCACCTTGATCACCATCAAAGTGATAGTCACGGAACAGTCCACCATCAGTATCACGATGCACCTGCTTGATACGCAACATCTTGTCACGCTCGGTGTCAATCGTCAAGTCAAGAAAGTGACAGCGCGACTGTAATGCCTCAAGATGATCCTGCAACTTCTTGCTACGCAAGTTCTCAAACTTAATGTTAGTGATGAAGATGCACGAACCATTAAAGTCAAACGCATCAGGGATGCCCTCACGGCGCAACATGCTGCTATCGCTGTTCCAATAGATACGCCGACGCTTGCCACTGTCAAGTGCAGCCTTGAGAATGTTCAATGACAGGTCATCCATCAACACACTATCACAATCGTCAAACACCAACACATGATTCTTATCGCTGTGCTTGAACAATGTAGCATAAAGACCAAGCGCAGTCATAGCACCCTTGACGACCTCGTATTTAAGAGTCTTGCCGGCAAGACGATCAAACATCGACGCCTTTTCAAGTTGCTGCTCGACCCCAAACGACTTACCTACGCCCGGGGGACCACTCACGATCATAGCACGGATGCCGCCGTTCGTAGTAGCGCGGGCCATCTCGTCAAGAATCGCAAAGCGGGTAGCGATACGATTCATAGCCTCGTCATCTGACTCAACTACAGCCGGGGCTGCCGTAACAAACTTCAACACCTCAGTAGGTGCCGAACCCTCGACAAATTCAAAATCACTCATATCTTCTACCTTCACCTTGATGTTATCAATAGCAACTGGGAAGATGCCATCATTGCGAACAGTAATATAATTACCCTTCTTACCTTGCTGAAAACCCTTAACCAACGTGAATTTAGTATTGATGATAGGGACATTGCGGTAAGACCCATTGCGAACAAGAACAACTGACATATATACTCCGTTAGTAAATAATCAACTATACTAGTATAGTGAAATTCGTACCCAAGGTCAAGAACTATAAATCCAACAAAATCAACGACTTATGATATCAAAAATCTGTCGTTGTAGCCGTGAAACATCGTCGCTTGACACATAAAAGTCCGTCTGAGGATCCCAATACTTGCCCTCTTTAGGGTCATAGTATAACACCGCACCTGATGGGTAGTAGAAGGGACCTTCAAGACCCTTGCGAGGACCATACTTTTCCTCACGTTTAGAAAGTACACGATAGCCCATATTAGCCCCAATCCTTGAAGTTTTGGCTAGCCTCGTTATCATCGTAGCCCCTCATGTACTCAAGGTACGCTAGACTACCGGGCTCCAGTTTGATTTCTTCCGACTTGTACGTGTCACCCACAAAATAGTGAGGGTTACGACCACGCTGATAGTAACTATCAGCACTACCGCGATCATAGGGACTACCATGACGCTTATTGACCATTGTTCAACTCCATATAAACTGACTCACGGACATCAGTATCCGTAGCCTCTTCAAACCCCTCAATCGTACCCAGATCGTAGAGCAAGTCCATGACCTGATTCCAATCAAGATCCGCTCGTTTAGCAGTCTCAACAACACCCATGATCAGGGCGTTGCCCTCGTCTGTAAACATCCCGTAATACTTAACAGTCATAAAAACTCCGTAACTCAACTGTATAGATATTATGCGCCCAAACTACTTTTAGGTCAAGAACTTTAATTCCATATTAATCAATAACTTACATAGCCGTCTAAAACCGTCTAGGACCGTCTATAAACGGCGCTAGCCAGACATATAGCATTGTAGCACTATACGCTGGCCAGGGCTTTTTGCGAGGTCCTATTACTTGCTAGATTTCTGTTCTAGAGATTGTAGCAGGTTGCGTGTTCGGACAATGTCCTCGACCCGTTCCAATTCACGCTGTTCACTTTCCAATGAACTCAACCTGATGCTATACATGATATAAATCAAATAAGCTAACATGCCAAACGCAAGAATGATTGGTGCGTATTCCTTACTGACATAATTCAGAAAAGCAATAGTACCAAAAATCACTGCACTCACACCGGCAACATCACCGGCAGCCTTCAACTTCATATTCATACATATCTCCTTTAGTTAGTACTATAAAAGACTACACTACACTATATGTTGTGTCAAATTGTATTTGCCCAATTACTGACTATCCTTGTTTAAACTCTTATAGAAGTCTTCCAGTTCAAGTAAAGCAACCTTATATGTGTAGGCAAAGTATGCAAATAAAATTAAAAAACCTACCCAAAAAATATACTCACCGTACTCCGGGGTAACGATTTTAAGTCCTATCATTACTGCTGCACCGGCAAGTCCTGCTAGTAAAATTTCAATGAATACTTTTAATTTGTTACTCATATTAAATCCTTTTAATAATATCTTAGGGTATTTAAACGGTCTATTTCTGCCCTAAATGTTTTGATACTATCACAAATTGTATAGGGCATATTGTCTATTTTAAGTTTAATAAAACTTTCGTTATAAATTTGAACATTAATATCATAGTTGTGATAAGAGAAAGTAAGGCAAATACAACTATCCTCAACAGTCTTTACAATTTGTCCATGCAAATAGGTATTAGTTTTTAAATAGGAAATAATTAAATTACATATTGTATTCATATTGATCCTGGTTGATAAGTGAACCATTGAATACAAGCTCTATGGTGAGAATGATTAGCGAGAAATGGCGCTGGAAAATGTTGTTTTAATTTAAAATTTGATTTTTCTGCAAGGACAATATTTAAATGTTCTTGTCCCCCCACTTCAGATATAAAAAGGTCGCAGCCTGGATTGCAATAGTCGCCTATATTATTAAAAAATTCTGTATGAATTTTCCAGTCAGTATCTACAGTCAATCTATTATCGTTATCTACAAACCATTTGTCTCTTAGGGGAAATCCTCTTTTGACATCTAGTGCATGAGCCTCTTCAAGTGTTACCCCTTGATTTATTACATGCGGTGGATTCCCGACAATCACATCAAACTTTTCACTGGATGGTAAGTCTTTTATTTTACCTATACAACGTGCTGTAACCTTATGACTTATATTATTCAGTGCAGCCATTTTCAAAACATAATCTGAAGCAGGTTGATAAACATCCATAAAGGTAACATGATTACATATGTTGGAGTCTAATAGACTAAATCCTATCGCTCCTAATCCTGAACACCATTCTAATGCCCTATCATAATTTTTATTTAGATTTTTTATACTATTTGTAAAATCCAAATACTGGGTAGTGCCGCCGCCGTCTAGTGATACTTTACCAGCATACCAATTTTCTATATATAGGCCGTTTTTAAAAGTCAATCTCATCTAACTTACCGTCACATCTTCCATGCCGGCTGTGCGTAGCCTTACGATATGGCCAAGTTGCCATTGCTTACTATCAAGACCCTTCATGATACCCAACCACTTGTTACGCAAAAGTGCTACCTCGTTGATTAGTACTTCAAAGTCAATAACTTCATCTTCGCCGTCAACATACTTTTCAGCATCACGGCT
>SXGQ01889102.1_pt1 | contig 23748 bp, 26 predicted proteins | sample 3178371 | NCBI WGS metagenome assembly SXGQ01 (sample SAMN11356859, study PRJNA531348) | freshwater metagenome | isolation source: freshwater sample F1-20 | place: China: Fuxian Lake, Yuxi | collected 2017-12-25 | reverse complement strand
CAACAGATTATTACGGTAAAACTATCTCATCTGACTTTAATAATGCTATTGTTGCAAAGGGTCAAAAAGTTAAGCCAAAAATTATTGTAAATTGGCTTGACAGTAGACACTTAAGTAATTTAGTAGTAACCACTAACGATGCATATTCTAACACATCTTACCCTAATCGTGGTTTTTATTTTGGTCCATCTGAAGCTTTTAATGGAATAGAACGACAATCCTTTACATGGGGTGTAGCAGGGGCTAAGGATGAAGATGGTGACGTTATAAGAGCAGATGGCAGCTATTACGCCATGCCTTCTTTAACTACCAGTGACCTATCAAATACCCATATTGGAAGTTCTTTGGAATTTGGGTGGTGGTCAAACACTGCAAGCACAGCCAACACCTCCAACACATATTCTGGATACACATTTACCACAGCGCCTTATGTTCAAGCGGTTTTTGATGAAAGAAAAGTTAACAAAGTTAGAATCATCACTTCAGAATTATATGGTCAGATATCGGATTATACCGTAGAAGCTTATAACGCCAACACTCTTGTTCTTTCAGAAACTGGCCGGATTGCCAACGGCTCATATTATCAAGATCATTTTATTTCAACGGCTCTTTCTACACAGAATATAACAAAAATTAAAGTTACTGTGCATAGCACCAAGAACCCAAATGACTACGCAAGAATTCAAGAAATTGTTCCTCTGTACCAGGTTGATATGAGTGATTATGTGCAAGATTATTCAATTGCTAGAGCAAGAGATGTCCATTCCACCAGTATGCCCATTGGGGGGTCAGAGATTGCATCTGCTGATATTAGCTTTGATAATACCGGTAAGAAATTTAATATATTTGATTCAACTTCTGATTTTGGCAAATATATGCAAAAGGATTTAAAAGTAGAGATATACACAGGATGGAGAATCAAGAAGCCGTCTACAGATTATATCAATAGCCAATATCTTCAAACTTTCTTGAAAGCTAATATGAATACAACCACAACCACAGCTACGGTAAATGATGTTAGCGTATTTTCTTCTGGCGGGGCTGGTAACTATTTTGTTGCTATTATTGATGAAAATACTCAAAACGAGGAGTATGTGTTATGTTCCGGAACATCTGGGGATTCAACGCTCAACATTGTTTCTAGGGGGTATGGTGGCTCTGTTGCTAAATCACACTCCACAAATGCAATTGTAAAATTTGATATTTATGAATATGTCAAAAATGGTACTTTCTATGTGGATGAATGGAATTCAAAATCTGGGGACATGTCTGTATCAGCCAGCCTACAAGATTGGTCAAAATATCTTGCTGAAAGAACTGTTAGCTATGGTTTCTTCATTCAGAATATTACTGTTGGAGAAGCGGTTGAGAATTTATTGATGAGGGCTAACTTCCCTAAAAAAGATATTAAAAGACTTAGCACATATAAAAAGGGAGCAATATCTCGTGGTGCTATTGCTATGTATTCTTTTAATGAAGATACAGTTGATCGTAGTGGTAATGATATTGTCTCGTCATCTGGGTTACGAGCAAGATTTTGGGGGATGCCAGAAAACCAAAGAGATATTTCTGTAAAAGATATCAAGGCAGATGCAATTGATAAAGAGCTTACTGAGCTAGATAAAGCTCTTGGCGAACTGGCTTTTGTGTCTCCATCTTATATTGCTTTATCAAAAGACATTTCAACCAACTCAACATATGCTGTTCAGCTAGATGATTATTCTTTTACAGGTTTAAATTCAACTGTATATACCGATTATTACAATGGAGTTTTTGACGGGTTTTATATTCCAAAAGATAATGGTTCTCAAACAATTGTTGTGTATGTACGAAGTGGCGGTGTAAGAGTTTATCTGGATGACCATCTGATTTTAAATCAATGGAAAACTAGTGCTTCTTTTACTCGCTATGAATCAAGCACACTTGACCTTATCGCCGGTGTTCCTAGAAAAATTCGCATTGAGTTTTTTCATAATTGGAACAATACAGCAGGGACTCCAAGTTTTAAAATATATTTATATAAATCCGTAAATGGCGCTGCTGATGTTTTAATCCCCGCATCTGAATGCTGCACTATTGCGGCTATTGATTCTATTGGGTCAAGAAATCCTTCTGGGGTTATAGCTGATAATGATGCAGCAAACCATAGGAGTTCTGGTGTATATATTGCTTCTCCAAAATTAAGTCAAGCAACAGGTCTTGTTTCAGATCCAAACAACAAAGCGGTTTTACTTGAATCAAATGCGTATATTAGAACAGCTTTACATACATCAATGAATTTAACAAATTCAGCATCTCCTTTATATACCGGTAAATGGGCAATTGAATTTTTTGCTAAGTTCAATAATGGAACTTTTTCTAGTGACGGAGAGTATATTAGCAATTGGGCTAATGCATCTCCAGCAACAGGTTTTGAATTTTTTAACAATTCATCTTCAAATGGATTTAAGATAAGAACGCTTTCTAATTCTGTAGTGATTACAGAAACAGTATCCTCAAACACAGCGCTATCAACAAGTAATTTTTCTCATATTACAACAACTTTTGATGGCACAACAATGTATTATTATGTAAATGGCGTATTAAAAGCAAACACTACTCTTGTAGGAACTCCAATTTCTTGGGCTAATACAAATATTACCATAGGAGGAAGAGGGGCTTCTTATACTGCTGGGACAGGGGAAGTTTCTCCTGCTACTATTAGAAGTTTTATTATTGATGAATTTGCTATCTACAATCAATATCTTTCATTAACTGATGTGCAAGAAAGATACTCTGAAGCTTCAATACAGCCATTAACTATTTTTGGCTATCTCTATGGTAACGATAATTCCATTCAAGAAATTATAAATGATATTACATTTGCTGACCTGGGTAGAACATATGTTGATGAAGAAGGTAAGGCAAGGTACGAACACTTCTACCGTTTCTTTGAGCCTTCAATTCCACAGCATGCAAATATTCAAGCGACCATCTCAGATAGCAGTCATATTATTTCAGCAGATTACGCTGTTCAGTTGCAATGCAATAAGGTTACTATCACAATTTCTTCATTGCAAAAAAATGTTTCAAAAGTGCAACCGCTTTGGCATGCTGAGGCAAATTCTAGTTTAATCTCAACGACATTAGCAGCTAATTTGACATCAACTGCAAATGTTGTTTATGTTACATCAACTATCAATCCTGATTTTTTAAATTCTGGATATATCAAAATTCAAGATGAGATCATTGAATATACTGCAAAGACAAAAACTTCTTTTACTGGGCTGAAGAGAGGACAATTCCAAACTACAGCCGCGGCTCATGTTATTAATGATGGCAATAATTCCAAGGTCAGAGAAGCTAGATATTACAATATTAAATATGATAATTCTCCAGCTTTTAATATTAGAAAGCCTTTTATCACTGCAATAGATATAGACGATCCTCCACAAGCTGAGATTGTAAGATTTTTGAATCACGCATATGGCGCTGAATTGATATTAGCTACGGCAAATACAGTGCCAGCAGGAGAAGTTGTTGTTCTTGAGGGTGAAAATCCTAAAACCAAATATCAGAACTCAACATCTCTTGCCGGTGTTGTTGTTGAAATTTCTGAAAAAACATCTCAAGTGAAAGAGCAATCTTCTATTAACAGTGAAAGCATAAAAAAATATGGTCTAAAAGATATTGATATTTCTAGTCCATTTATTAATGATGCTGTTCATGCTCAAAGATTAGCGGAATTAATTATTTCAAAAACACAAATACCTGTTCCTATTTTAAATATAAGCACAATAGCAATGCCAAAGGTTCAGTTGGGTGATAGAATTAGAATATCCAATATAACAGCTTTGGGTATATCCAATATTGATTATTGGATAATTTCACATCAATTGAGTGTCGGCGGTACTGTAACTCAAACTATGGTGTTAAGGCAGGTTAGTTAATGATAAATGAAAGCGGGGTGTCTTTTTATCCAGGTGGTGGTCATAACCATGATGGTCAAAACTCTACTTTAATTAACACATCTGTTTATTCTGTATACGACTTTCCTGTTCAAATTATAGGAGACCCAAGTAGAACAGCCGATCAGATACGAAATTTAGACAGCTTTAAGCAATTAATTATTGACACTGTAAATCAATCTATTATCGCTCCGTCTGGGATTGTATTTCAGCAAGGAGTTATTAATGGCTCAGCACATATTATATCAAGATCAATTTCAACAGAAACGATTGCGGCTGATGCAATTACAGCAAACGAGATTGCCGCTAATACAATCACTTCGGATTTATTGGTTTCTAATTTTGTTTTAGTTAATAATATAATCAGTAGTAATAATTATGTTACTGGTGTTTCTGGCTGGGCTATTAATAGCGATGGAAGCGCTGAATTTGATTTTGCTGTGATCAGAGGCACAGTCACAGCTGACGCTATATATATAAATAATTTAAATTACTGGAACTCAAATGGAACATTTTCTGTTGGCGCTGCTAATAACTATATGTTTTATAATGGCACTAGTTTGGAATTAACTGGGACAGTTACTGCAACAGCTGGTCAAATTGCTGGATGGCTAATTAATGGAGACAACTTAACAACTGGCGGTAATTTTTCTGGCGATATGGAAATCGGTGAAATGTCAAACGGGTATGCGGGTATGAGAGTTGCTGGGGAAGCAGGGGGCAATGGTTATTTCCCAGAAGTGCTAATTGCAGATGGGTTGATGGATCTTAGAATAACCAATGGCAATGCAGTATTGTCAAATACTACATATACAGATGCTGGTGTTATTTATTCAAATTACGGTAATGGTGAAACAATTGAGTTTGAGTATGATGCTGGCATAGATCAGTTGTATGCTCGCATAGATGGTGTGCAATGGTGCATACAGAAATGCAACGGGTCTCCATCACCTACTCCTACTCCAGCGCCTACTCCAGCTCCAGTGCCAGCCCCAGTACCTTCTCCAGTACCTTCTCCAGTGCCAGCTCCAACGCCAGAACCAACCCCAACGCCAGTTCCTTTTGGCGGTCCAGGTCCAGGCCCTGGTCCTACACCTACACCAGTTCCTACACCTACACCAGAACCCACACCTACCCCCGTACCTACCCCCGTACCTACCCCCGCACCAACACCAACACCACCGCAATGTTCACCTCCATGTCCAGAAGGGTTTACATGCCTTGAGGGAAACATTTGCATTGGTTAATGATATAATTTAATAAAGGAGAAAAATGGCTACAAGAAGATTTGTTTTAATTGCAGAAGGAGATGTCTTTATGCAAATTCAATTTGATGACGAAATTTCACATCCAAATGCAGCAGCGTGGGCTGCTGGGTTGTTAAGTAATCCAACGGTTGTTGAAGTCACTAATCAACCAGAAGTCATCCCTGGCTGGGTTTGGGATGGTGCTAATTTCAATTCTGTTTGATGATAACAGTCCCGATTGCAGTAAACAATGATTTTTTCAAAAGACAATTAGATTTATTTTGGTTTAATCATTATAAAATTTATGGCGAAAATGTATTTAAAAAAGCTTTTCCTATTGTCATTTTACAAGACAAAAATAATTTTGATTTTTCTTTAGATATTCCTCATATTCTAGTTAGCGATTGGTCTTGTTATTTTCCTGATATAAAATACTATGGTGGTCTTTCTCCATTAAATATGCAAATTGGGTTATTGGAAGCAATAAAGTATTTTAATGAAAATGAAACACTTGAATTAATAGATTGTGACATGTTTTATATTAAAAAACCTCCTTTTATAACAGTTGATAATAATGAATTTATTGTATGTGATTTTTATGAAAATTGGCATTTAAAAAGCAATGAAAATAATAAATATATTATTAATAAATTTTTAATAAAAAATTATTATAAATATAATGGCGGGTTTGTTCCAATTATAGGAAAAGTAAAAACATTTAAAAAAATATTAAATGATTGGATATTTTTTCATATTCAAATATTTAATTCTTTAACAGATCCAAGATTGCAATGGTGGGCTGGAATGTATGCTTTTCAAATAGCATGTGCAAATAATAAAATTAAAATGAAAAGTTTAGATATGTGTTATTTTCCAAATGTAAATCAATTAAATAATAATCATTATATATGCCATTATTCATGTGATAAAATTTTTGATAAATCTAAAATGCTTGTTGATATAGTAAATTTTGATTCTTCAAATTTTCCACAAGATATTTACTACGATTCAGTCAAAGACTGGTATAATAAATATAAAACAAAAGGAGAAGTAAATGTCGGCTTGGTCTGAGTATAAAAAGAAAATAGGGGAATCCCGACCTTGGCATATGCTGGATTCAAGTATCCAGAAGGCTAGTGCAGAAGAAGCTAGCCGAAGATATAACATTTGTTTGTCTTGTGATAAATTAATTAAATTAACAAAACAATGTCGTGAATGCGGTTGCATTATGCCAGCTAAAGTAAAATTAGAAAAAGCAACTTGCCCATTAAATAAATGGTAAAAACAAATTTTACTGAAATAGCTCCTGGAGTAGTTTTATACAATGACATTATGGATGATCCAAATATATTCATAAAAGAATTAGAAGAATCTGTAGAGCTAAAATCAATTAATTGGAGTCCTGCATATCAGGGGTATGCGGGGAATCAATCTTTACCTTCCATAGATAAAAAAATAAGAAATTGCAAAACCATAACTATTCCCCCTTATGACTCAATGGATGATTCAACAAAAGATGGAGCTTTATTTGAAATTCATAAATATTTAAATAATATTTTAAATCCTTTTTTTAATTCATATTGTAGTTATTTTAATTGCTTTCCATGGGGAAGAAATGAAGGTTGGCAATTATTAAAATATGAAAGTCAAAATTTTTTTGTAAATCACTATGACGATTCTAAAAATTTTCAAAGAACAATATCTATGAGCTATTTTTTAAACGATAATTATATTGGCGGAGAAATTGAATTTGCAAGATTTAATTTAAAAATTAAACCAAAAGCAAATCAAGCTTTGTTTTTTCCATCTAATTATGTGTATAATCATCAAATTCATAATGTTATATCTGGAACAAGATATACTATTGTTGGCTGGTGGGAATAATGGTTAATATACAAGAACCTAAAATAATATCTAAATTATTTTTAGATAAAGATTTTATTAATATAAAAAATATATTTAATAATCCAAAACAATATGAATACAATAAAGGATTTTCAAGATGGGTTGCTTCTGATAGCCAAATCCCAGATATTGGGATATACGGCTGCTCTCTAACGAATATGGCTAGAAAAATATTTAATAGCAATAGTTTAATCCCAACATATTCTCTTTTTGCTCACTACGAAGGGTTATCTGCTAATTTGCATAAACATAAAGATGATAATGCATGCACATATACTATTGATATGTGTCTTTATCAAAAATATCCATGGGATTTGTATGTTGAAGGCGTTCCTTATACGCTTTATCCAAATCAAGCATTGGCTTATTATGGTAATGACCAAGAACACTGGAGAGAGGAATTCCCTGAGCCAATGACTAATTATGTTGCTATGATATTTTTTCATTTTGCCGAGCCTGATCATTGGTATTTTACAGAAGGTCCATCTTATTTAAATAGGGTTATTAGGGCAAACAAATAATGAGGTATAATAGATAAATGGCATATGAGAACTATTCCCAGGTCTCCTGGACAGACGGAACCCCGATCACTGGTGACAGATTGCAACAGATGTCAACCAATACTCAGCAAGTGAAAGAAGCTACTGATGATGCTCCGCAAGGCGTAAAGAAAATTAAATCAGTTGCTTCTGCAAGTAGCACTTTTTCAAACTTTGCAACTTATAACGAAATTATTTCTCTCAAAGACGATACCGGCACTGGAGGCACTGATAATAGAGTAAGCATTGGAGCTTCTCGCTATTACCGAGTAACTTTAAATTTTACGGGCTTTGTTGTTGAAGCCAAAGGCGCTGAGGATGCAGTATACTCAGTCGCTATTTATAACGGATTGTTTGCAACTATTGGGGCGGCATCACAGATTTTAACTGCTGATTTCACTCCTCCAATTTTTGCTTTTATTAACACAGCATCTCTTGGTGGGGCTGCAACAATTTCCAATATTGCACTAAGGAATGATGCTTATGATAGCAAATTCGGTGCTTCTACATTATCAATTGTTCTATCAACATCTTCTTCTGGCTTGACTAACCAATCTTTTTTTGCAGCAGTAAAAAGAGAGCAAGGCGCTAGCTCAGCTAACGCACCTAGTTTTTATGTTCCAGCTAGTTCCAGCGTAAAGCTTTTGCAGCTATATGTTGAAGATATCGGAGGAATTGCTTAGCGCAAATTAAATGGCTCTTGCTTCGCAAAGAAAAGATATAAATTGGTCATCTAAAGCTGCTTCTGGAGAAGATAGTCCTAACTTTACTGGCGGTAAATATATTGACGATAAAGGATATGTAAGAGTCCTGCGCCCAGAACACCCCAAAAATATTCGGGGGTATGCTTATGAGCATAGGTTGGTTGTTGAAAAATATCTTGGTAGATTTCTTGAAGCATGGGAAACTGTGCATCATATAAACGAAGTAAAGCAAGATAATAGAATAGACAACTTATTCTTGTGTTCTCATAAAGAGCATAGCGCTTTGCACAAAGAAGGCACTGTGATGTCAATGGAACATCGTGAAAAAATGAGACAAACAGCTTATAATAATAAGCCTCATACTAAGAAAAAAAATTACGCAAAAAATATTAATTTTAGATAATAAAGGCGTGGAATACCTTTTCCATATGATAATATGTATTCCTACCCTATAGGAGATATATGAAACAATGTGAAGGTACTGGTTGCACTTATCAGTTTGAACCAAAAACAGCAAATCAAAGATATGCCGATAATAGTTGTCGCAAGACACTGGATAAAGACGGTATATGCAGAGTGAGAAGAGAAACTCGTGGTCCGCAATGGCCGGTGATTAAACAAGGTCCGGCTGTTAAGTTGCCAAAACCAAGAACTGTTGCAAAGAAAACTGCGAAGTATAAAAAATGCGTAGTTGTTCCAGATGCTCAAATTGGTTACTACAGAGGTCGTGATGGGAAACTAGAGCCAACTCATGACGAGAAAGCAATTGAGATTATGCTTTCAATCGTTCGTGATGTAAAGCCAGATTCTGTAGTTTGCGTTGGTGATAACTTGGATTTCCCAACTCTAGGAAAATACATCACAACACCTGCGTATCAACAAACTATGCAGGCTTCAATTGATCGGGCAACAACATTTTGTGCCCAACTTAGAGAAGCTGCGCCAACAGCTAAAATAGTTTGGCTTGCTGGTAATCATGAAGAAAGAATGCCGAAGTATTTATTAATTAATGCTGTTTCAGCATATGGAATCCGTAAAGGTAATACTCCAGATTCTTGGCCGGTATTAACTGTCCCGTATCTTGTTCGTATGGATGATTTTGGGGTTGAATACAGACCAGGGTATCCGGCTTCTGATTTTTGGATTAACGAAAAGCTAAGGATTATTCACGGAGACAGAGTTAAGTCTTCTGGCTCAACAGCTCATGTTTATTTGAACAGCGAAAAGACAAGTGTGATTTATGGACACATTCATCGCATTGAAACTGCATTCAAAACTCGTGAAGACTTTGATGGTTCTCGTACTACTATGGCAGCATCTCCTGGATGCCTAGCAAGAATTGATGGTGCAGTTCCTTCAACCAAAGGTGGTGTTGACCTTGATGGTAGACCACTTGTTAGATACGAAAATTGGCAACAAGGTGTTGGTATCGTTACATACGAAACAACAGGACAGCATAAATTCTTTTATGAGGTTACGCCAATATATAATGGATGGGCAATTTACAAAGATAAGGAGTATTTTGCAAAATGAAAGTCAGACTTTTGGGCAATTTCAGGTGTTCAAGATGTGGTGGATTAAAAATGGTTGGATCACAGTATTATGCTATGCAAAGAAATTGGATAGATGTTACTTGTGTTAACTGTTCTGATTCAAAAGACATTGAAGTAAAAAAACTAAATGTCCTTCTGCGTAAACTTGGTTTTAAAGAAATTGAGGAATTCCATGTTTCAAAACAAAATACTTCCCAATAAATTTTACAAATATTCTGATACTTTTGTAAAAATTAAAAAAATAACAAAATACAATAATACTATTGTATGTGTAAATATTAAAAATAATGAAGAGATTCATATTCCATTAGTTGGCAGTGATATCTTACTTAAAAGAATTTACACCGTTGGTGAAGTTGCTAAGATCGTAGATAGAGAGCCAAATACGCTTCGTAAATATGAAAAGAAAAATTTAATTGTTCTTTCAAAAAAATTTGACGAAGATTGTGGAAACTATAAAAACTGGCGCTATTATGACGAAGCAGATATTTACGGTATGGTAGAATTTTTCAATACTCGTAAAAGCGGAAGACCGGCTACTAGTAAAACAGTGGTTGGTAAAATAAAAGAAATCAATCAAAAAGTAAAGCTACACAAATAGGAGAAATCATGGAAGATAAAACAAAACCAGAAACAGAAATTTGGGCATCAATTGGTATTACCAAGAATTTAGGTAATTACGAATCGTTAAGGCTTGACGCTGGTGCTCGCACCTCATGCACATCGCTAGAGAGCGAAGAGGCTTGGAAGAATTTGTGGGATGTTGTAGACTCGCAAATTGAAGCAAAACTTCAAGAACTAGATGCAGAGAAAACCAAATAACTGGCGGCTTGAAGCCGTATGTTTAAGTGATAAAAACTCTGGATATTGGCTGTCGTATAAACACTCTGAGGTTCTATATGCAAAAGAGGGTTGTAAAAAATGCACAGTCAAAATCCCGTGTTTTTTGTCGGCAATACAAGATGAAGAATTTGTCGGTGTCAATGCCGGCATTTCTGAATATGATTTTTTAATGTCAACATGGAAAAAGGCAACTAAAACTAATGGAACAACAAGAGATAGATCCGATAAGTCAATTAAAAAATTGCTGCAAAAAATATCATAAATTATTTATACCAGATTCACCAAGGCAAGAAGCGGTTGCCGAATCTCTATTATCTTTTTATGATAAAGAACTTTTGTTTTCGGCAATAGAGCTTTTTGTAAAATCTAACCCAGGACCGTTTTTGGTATTTGATTTTGCTGTTCAGTCAAAGGTGTATACTGACAAGGTTAAATTTGAAAGCAAATCTGTTAATAAATTTAAAGAAATAGTAAATCAAACCAAAAAAAGAATGGAGATGGAGTGAACTACGAAATAAGATTATTGAATTCAATTATTGATAATAATTCTTATACTGAGGCTGTCAATGGCGGTGCAGAAAATGTATTCATGGAATACCGTGATATTTGGAATTTTATATCTAAACATCACGATGAATTTAAAAAGACTCCATCAAAAGATACAGTAAAGCACCATTATGCAGATTTTGATTTTGTTGCAACTCCAGAGCCAACAAGATATTACTTAGATGAGGCTAAGAGAGAATCTCTTGCTTATCAAACAAGAGTGATTGTCTCTAAAGCTAATAATGTTTTAAACGAGCTTGGTCCAAAAGAATCTTTGTCTTTCTTGATGGATGAAACAAGTAAACTGTATAAGTTCTCCAGTAGTCTAAAAGATACTGACTTGTCCGGTGAATGGAAAGACCGTGTTGAGGATTTAAGAACAAGGTCGCTAACTGATAATCGTGAAATGATGGGTATTCCATCTGGAATTTCTGTAATTGATAAAACTTTTGGCGGTTGGCAAAAAGGAGACTTTGTTGTTCTTCTTGGCTGGACAGGCGTTGGAAAATCTTTTATAGCAAGATTGTTTGCTGCAAATGCCTGGAGAGCTGGGTATAGACCATTGATTATTTCGCTAGAGATGAACAAGCAACAAGAATCACAGCGATTAGATACTTTATTAAATAATGGCGAAGGTCATTTCACAAATACAGATTTGGTGAAAGCAAACCCTGCCATTGTTGATCAATATGAGAAATGGGCTGAAAAAACATTTGAGGGTAAACAACCTATTTACTTGGTTACATCAGAAGGCTTAGAAACAGCCGACCAACAGATGGTTCAAGCCAAGATAGACCAATACCACCCAGATATGGTTATCTTGGATTATCACGGTTTGTTTGATGATTCAAGTGGGGCTAAAACAGAAACTGAGAAAGCCAAAAATCTCTCTAAGGCTTTCAAAAGAATGGCTGTTAAGAATGCTGTGCCAATTATTGATGTTGCTGCGGTAACAATGTCTGAGGGGCACTCAGAACGCCCACCAGAGCTTGAAGAGGTTGCTTGGAGTAAACAATTGGCTTACGATGCTGACTTGGTTTTAGCAATCCATAGAGATGCCGGTTCAGACATGTTCCAGATTGTTTCTAGGAAAGTAAGAAGAGCTTCTCATTTTGGCTTCTACCTAAGATGGAACTTAGACACTGGTAAATGGGTAGAAGAGTGGGATTTGTAATATGGAAACTACACTTAAAGGCACAGCCAAGGATATTGAAACTATTATCAAATTACGACCATGGCTTGAAGATGAAGCTAGGCAAAAATATAAATACACTGGAAATACTAAACTAGTAACATCTTATGATGAGAAGTTACAAATTTTTTCTTTTGAGATAATTTTTGATGATAAATCTTGAAAAACAAATTGAAGATCTTTTTGATAAATACAATATCCAAATTCAGGCTTCTACAGGTCAAGAATTTACGATCTATTGTCCATTCCATAAAAATCTTCATACACCATCATTTTATATAAACTATAAGACTGGGTTATGGCAATGCTTTAACCCATCTTGTGGTAAGAAAGGTAACTTCAGGCAGCTTTATCGCCAAATTACTGGTAAGGCCCTTGCGACTAATTCTAGGATTGATGCTGTGTCATTAAAGAATGAATTAGAAAGAAGCCTTTCGTATAAAGATAAAGATGACGATATTGTTCTTGATACAATTCAAATTGACTATGATGATGATGAACAAAAATCGTATCTTATGCCATTGCACGAAAGAGGTTTATCATACGATACATTGATGAGATTTGAAATTGGGTTTTCAAAAACTAAAAACAGAATAGTTATTCCGGTCAGAAATCAACAATATAAAGTTGTTGGATTAATTGGCAGGGCAATAGAATCATCTCAAGAACCTAGATATCTTTACAATAAAGGATTCAAGAGAGCCGATGTTTTGTTCAATATACAAAATGCTAAAAACTATTCAGAAGTTATTGTGGTTGAAGGAAGCGTTGATGCGATGAAAGTTCATGAAGCCGGTTTCCCGAATGTAGTCGCTACACTTGGCGCTCAGGTTTCCAAAAATCAGATTACACTGATAAAGAAATACTTTGATAAAGTAATTATTTTTTCTGACAATGATGATGCTGGAAATGCGATGAGGGATGCTATAATAGATTTATGCCGCGGTAAAGAAATTTACACGGCTAAAATTTCTGATGGGTTGAAAGATCCAGCAGAAATGCAAGTGCAAGAGATAGTTGATAGTATAAACAACAAAACACATAACATATAGGAGAACAAATGAAAACATTAAAAGACCTTGAAAAGGCAGTAGTAAAACCCGAAGGCGGAGCTAAGGGTGTAAAGAAATTTTTTACACTTCAAAATGGCGATTCCTTCAAGATTAGATTCAGACAAGAATTGACAGAAGATGCTAAGTATTTTGATGAGAAAATCGGAACTGGTATCAATGTTCCGGTTGTAACATCACCAGTGAATTGGAAGTGGAGAGTTGCTTCCACATCGGGTATTGAAAAATTCAATTACCGTTGCTGGGCTACAGAGCAATCAGTAGCAGATAAAGCATGGAGACCAAAGCCTCACATGCTAATTAACATCGCAGTTGAGACAGAGCCAGGTGTTTGGGAGCCAAGAATCCTTGATACCACTTTCAATCAACGCCATGTCGGTCTTGTATTGATTGAATATGCAAGAGAATTTGGAACAATTACGGACCGTTATTACAAATACTCCAGAACTGGCTCTGGCGCTTCAGATACAAACTATAGTCTTATTCCACTAGACACATCTGAGACCCCAAAATCAATTAGTGATTTGCCAATGCACGATTTAACATCTGTGTATATGACATTGCCATATGAAAAACAACAAATCTATCTAACTACTGGTGAGTTGGGTAAGGATAATTGGTAAAAAATCTTGTAAGGCTGGGGGTAGAAATACCCTCAGCATTACAGAAAGGTATTTGTGAATACTAAAATAATTCTTGATCTTGATGGCGTAATAACAGACATAGACTCTTTGATTAATAAAACACTAGAATCATACGGTGTCTCTGAAGACTACAGCTCTTGGCTAACAACAGATACTAAAGACCCAGAGGCTCTAAAACTATTTTCCAACCCTCTATTTTGGAAGAATTTGAAACCATTTGAAGACGCATGGTATCAAGTTAATTATTGGTTTGGTAAAGGAATTGATGTGCACATTTTAACAGCAAGAAGAAGCGAAGCTTCTGTGAATGCAACTGCTGCCTGGCTTGATGACTGGAAGATTAACACGATGACTCCGCAATTTAGCGCATTCAATGAAAAATACAAAATCGCTCAAGAGATTAATCCGATCTATATGGTTGAAGACAATCCATCTGAGGTTGAAATATTGTTAGACCATGGCGTAAATTGTTTCCTCAGAAAAGCGTGGTACAATAAATCGTATTGGGAAAAGTTGCCAACCATTGACAACTTGTATGATATTGATTTATAAATGACAGATTTCGTTCACCTTCATTGCCATTCTGAATATTCGTTACTTGATGGTATGTCAACGCCATCTGAGATTGCTCAGATTACAAGCACTAATGGTCAAACTGCATGCGCCATAACAGATCATGGTTCAATGGCCGGTGTTTTAAAGTTTCAAGATGCTTGCAAAAAACATAATGTAAAGCCATTATTTGGCGTTGAATCTTATTTCGTTCCTTCAATTCAAGATGACTCAGATAGCAAAGCTGAGAGATTTCACTTAATTTTGCTTGCTAAAAATAATACTGGTCTTGAAAAACTCTTTAAGCTTTCTAAAATTTCTTGGCAAGACAATTTTTATTACAAGCCAAGAATAGAATTTTCACTACTTGAAGACATTGTTGATAATGACATTATTGCTCTTTCCGGATGCAGAGGTAGCGCGATATCCAAAGCCCTGGAAGCTGGTGATTACGCCAAAGCCGAAGAGTTGTCGGAAAGATTTGTAAAGATATTTAAAGATGATTTCTACTTTGAGATGCAGGCTTGGAATCCTCAAATTATCAATGACGGTGTTCTCTCTCTGGCAAATGCTATGGGGAGAAAGGTTGTTGCAACAGCAGATTGCCATTTCCCTCAAAAAGAAGATAAAGGCTGCGAAGAAATTCTTTTGATGATTTCACAACACACAGGCTTATCGCCATCTGATATTAGATATGCGGTGGAGAAGTCAAAGACATTAGACGATTTCGGCAAAGACATTGTTGGAAAAATCAATCACATGTACCCAGAAAGATATTTGCGTTTTGATGATATCAATCCATATGTTGCCAAGGCTGATGAGATTCATCAATGGTTTAAAGAAGTCGGCTATGATCGCACTGACATTCTAGAAAACACTTTAGAAATTGCCGGCAAGTGCAATGCCGAAATCACCAAGAAGAGGAATTTGCTTCCTAAGTATTCAAAGATGTTTGATTCCAACAAGTATCTTAAAGAAATTGCGGAGCTAAAGATTAAGTCTCTAAAGCTCGGTCCAGAATACCAGCAAAGACTTGATGAGGAATTAAGCGTAATTGAGAAACTCGGCTTTTCCGATTATTTCTTGATTGTATGGGATTTGATTAAGTGGGCAGATAACAACAACATCGGTAGAGGCACAGGTCGTGGTTCTGTCGGTGGAAGTATCTTGGCTTACTTATTGGATATCACATCTGTTGATGCCATCAAATACAATCTTCTATTCGCACGGTTTATTAACCAAGAGCGCAATGACTACCCTGACATTGACCTTGACTTTGAAGATAAGAGAAGGAAAGAAGTGCAATCTTATTTGCGACAAAGATGGGGTGAGGATAATGTGGCTGCAATTACTACATTTGGTGAATTCAAACCCAAATCGGCTATTAAAGATGTTGCTCGGGTATACCAAGTCCCCTTTGAGGAAGTAAATGGCATTACTCCATTCTTTGAGACAATTGAGGAGTTGGAAGGCTCAACTAAAGGCCGGGTCTTTTGCTCTAAGTATCCAGATGTGGCGCAAGTCGCAAAACGACTAGAAGGGCGCATACGAAACTCAGGGGTGCATGCTGCTGGTATGGTCGTTTCTTCGTTGCCTTTGACCGATGTATGCCCGATTGAGACTCGCAAAGATACTGACGGAGAAGGCAGGGCGCTCGTTACTGCTTTTGATATGGAAGACGCTGAGGCTGTCGGGCTTATTAAAATTGACATTTTGGGTCTAAAGACCGTATCTGTGATTAAAGATTGCTTAAACAAGATTAGGGAGCGTACAGGGCTGGATGTAAAAGAGCAGTCGCTGGCGTTGGATGATCCGGCGGTGTTTGAGAACTTTAATAAAGGCAACACGGTTGGGGTGTTCCAAACAGATGCTGCTGCCTACCGAAATTTGATTGAGCGGATGGGTATTGATAATTTCAACGATTTGGTGGTGTCTAATGCGCTCGTGCGACCTGGCGCTTTGTTGTCGCAAGGGCAAAAATATATTGACTGCAAAAAAGGTTATGTATCGCCACACTATCCTGACGAGTCGGTGCGAGAGATTCTGAGCGAGACTTTTGGTACTGTAATTTTTCAAGAGCAGTTGATGCTGATGTCGGTTAAGTTGTCGGGTTTTACTTGGGCTGAAGCTGACAAGCTGCGCAAAATTATTGGTAAGAAGCGCGATGTAAACGAGTTTGACCAATACAAAGAGAAGTTCATCAACAACTCTATTATTTCTAAAAACGAAGCCAAGAAGATGTGGGCTGAGTTTGAAATGTCGGCTTTGTATATGTTCAACAAGTCTCACGCTGTTGCTTACTCAATGCTGTCATATCAAACCATGTGGTTAAAAGTTAATTACCCACTTGAATTTATTTGGTCACTGTTGTTTAACGAAAACTCAACCGAAAAGATTACTGCCTATCTGATGGAAGCTCAAAGACTCGGTGTACCGATTCTGCCTCCGGATGTAAATATCTCCGAAGAATACTTTATAACAGATAACTCTACTGGGGTTGATTGCATTCGCTTTGGTTTGGCTAATGTGCTGTCCTGCGGTAAATCGGCCATCAAAGAAATCATGACCAAGCGACCTTTTACCTGCTTTGATGAATTCAATAACAAATGCACGAAGTCTGCTGTCAAAGCTCCATTGCGTGAGAACCTGGATAAAGTCGGTGCGTTTGAATCCATGGGTCATGTTTCTCAGTTTGACCACAAACGGTACTATCTGCCTATTCTTGGTTTTTCTATTAAAGACGAAGATAAAAACGAGATGGATGAGTTTGTCGGGCAGTTGGCTGATTTCCACGAAATTAATTCTCCATTGACTTTGGTTAAAGCCGTTGTTCGCTCAACCAAAAAAACTCCACAGTATTTGCGTATTGAATTTGAAGATCACTCCGGCTCGGCTACCGTATTTGCTGATAGAAACACAGAAATCGCTACCAGAGACCATCTTTATGCTTTGATTGGCGATAGAACACTGCATTCATTTTGTGATGTTTATAACTTTGTTGGTACTGGGTTGCATGATGTTATTAATTTGTGGAGAAAAGGCAAAGACCACGAGTATTCTTGGCTTTACGAAACAGGGCTTGGGCTTGCTTCAGATGAAAAAACACTGATGTACATTATGCATTCTAGAGTTTTTGTTACATCTAAGGGCAAAACTATGGCAAATGTTTATTGCTGGGATGGTCAAAGTGTATTTAAAGTTGTAATCTTCCCAAGACCTTATGTTAAGTTAAAAAATGTTTTGAAACAAGGTAGATGGTTTGCTGCCAAATTATCCAAGATTGAAGAGAAGCAAACAATTACAAGAATTGACTCTTACAAAGTTGAATCTGATTCTTCAATTATTGCGATAGAAAATTACATAGAGCGCAAAAACTTAGTCAAAAATATTGTATAATCTTTATAACAAAATTTATGCTTGTATGGTCTGATAATCAAATCCCAAAATTTAGTGAAGGCTACGGCTATACACCAGATTGCCTATGGGAACATATTGGCTCAAGCGGTCTACCAATTAGACGAAATAAGCCATCTTTACCAGAAGAAATTGGCCGGCTTCAAGCCAATGTGCCAGGTCTGGGATATTTCCAAAGAGGGCATTTTGCTGACGAGATCATCATTAATCACTCAGTCCCGGATATGTTTGTTAAATCTAAGTTATACACAATTGGTTATACTTTTTGGGAAACAAACCAGTTACCAGAAGACTGGGTTATCAGGTGTAATGAGATGGATGAGGTATGGACTACCACTCATGCCATGAGGGATGTCTTTATAAACTCTGGTATCACAAAACCTGTTTATGAATTTAAATTGGGTGTTGACCCTAAAATATATTTTCCAAAAAAGAGAACTCCGCATGACCAGTTTACTTTTCTTTCTGTTGGCTCACCTGCAACCCGCAAAAACTCTCAATTGTCTGTGGATGCATTTTTAAAAGTATTTAATGGCAATCATAATTATAGGCTTATTTACAAATCAAATGGACCTCCAGATGCCAGGATTTGGACTAGTGGCATGATTGGTCCAGTCCAGCATCCACAAATTCAAGTAATTGATGATGAAGTATCTCACGAAGAATTAGGGGCAATCTATGATAAAGCAGATTGCTTGCTGTTCCCTACTAGTGGTGAGGGCTGGGGTAATATCCCATTTCAAGGAATTGCAAAAGGTATTCCTACAATTTGCACAAATGTTTTAGCATGTTCTGATTTTGCTCATATGTCTGTCCCTCTTGATTTCACATGGGGAACTAAAAATATGACCGGAAGATACGCTAATGCTGGGCAATGGGGCGAACCAGATTTTGATGATCTATGTGATAAAATGCTATATGTAGCAAATAATTACGAAGAAGTCTCTGATAAAACATATCAAAGCGCTGAGTACATTAATAAAAATATGACTTGGGAAAAGGTTTCTCAAAAATATATTGATAGATGCTGGGAAGTTTTAAAAGAAACGGGGAATTTGTGAAAATACATTACATAAGCTGCCATTCCATTTTGGAATACGATGAAGTGCAGCTTCTGACTGATTTGGGACACGATGTATTTTCTAACGGAGCATACATAGACCCTAGAGGGCATATTACTTTACCCAGACCCCCAATTAAAGGCGCTATCTTCCATGAAGAGTATGCAAGGCTATCTATTGATTTTCCTAAAACAAATTTGCCGCCAGAGCTGATTGAACCATTTGATGTAATAATCGTTATGCATTCTCCGGATGTGATTATTCAAAACTGGGACAAAATAAAGCACAAGAAAGTTATTTGGAGAACTATTGGGCAGTCTACACATGGCGTAGAAGCTTCATTAGAGCCAATGAGGAATGAAGGATTAAAGATTATTAGATATTCTCCAAAGGAAAGAAATCTTTCTAATTATATTGGCGAAGATGTTTTGATTAGATTTTATAAAGATGAGGATGAATATAGCGGATGGGTTGGAACTTGTGGTGTTGTAAACTTTGCGCAAAGCTTAAAAGGTCGCAGAACCCATTGCCATTATGAAGAAATTATCAGTGTTATTACAAAATATAATGGGTTAGTTTATGGTCCAGGAAATGATGATTTAGGAGACCGAAACGGCGGTTCTATTTCTCACTCTTCTCAGATTAAAAAAATGCAAGAATCTAGGGCTATGGTTTATGGTGGCACAGCGCCTGCTTCATACACGCTTTCTTTTATTGAAGCATTAATGATGGGTTTACCAATTGTCGCAATAAGTAAAAAGTTGGCTCATATTATTTATGATTTTGATTTTTACGAAGTTGATGAAATTTTAGCTCCAATTGGCGGTTTAGTTTGTGATAATGTAGAGCAAATGTTTCGTAAAACAGAAATGATGTTAAATGATATTGATTTTGCAAAAGAAATGAGTGAAAAACAAAGAACTTTGGCAATTGAGATGTTTGGCAAAAAGAAAATAATTAAACAATGGGAGGATTTTCTAAATGCAATATAATGAATATAAATTTACAGCTTCTTGGGGAGCTGAGATAAAAGTATTTTGTCGTGAAGGCACTAATGACTGGAACACTCTGTATTCCTGCATTACTGAGGATGAGTATTTAGTTGGCGATCTAGATAATTCAAATGGCGGTGTATGTGTTGATATTGGCGCTCATGCCGGCGGCTGCACTCTTGCTCTTCTCAGTCGGGGGTTTAAAGTAATTGCTGTTGAACCTCTTCCAGAAAATACTGAGTTGATTATGAAAAATGTAGAGGCTAATGGATGGAGTAATAATCTTACTTTGCACAAAAAAGCAATTAGCGATGTCTCTGGCAAATCAGTAGTTCTTCGTTACGGTAATGAAAAAACAGAGTCTGGCGCTCATCATCGCTTTATTGGCAACACAATTGATTCTTCTGAATGGCAAGAAAACTTGTGGACTCAAGGGCGCGAAATTAAAGTTGATACAGTTAGTATTGATGACATATTAAAAAATGTTGAATCAGTTAATTTATTAAAAATTGATTGCGAAGGCGCTGAATGGAGTGCTTTTAGCAAAGTATCAAGTTCATCTTTGGATAAAATTGGCAGTATAGTTGCAGAGCTTCATGGCGTTGCGTCTACAAAAAATATGTATCAGGAATTTAATAATCTAATTGGACTAGAATTCAATGATGTTACATCTGTTAAATTTAAAAATATCAATAATCAACCAACAATTGGTTTAGCATATTTTAAAAAATAATAGTGAATATATTTACGGATTTTCACCATAATTCACTTTTAAGATCATTTGTTCTTTTATTTGAAGACCGGTTGGGGTCTAAAGTATATAGACCAATTGGTATGGAATGGTTTTATGAAGGCTATTGGGCTATTAACAATCAAGAAGATACAGCTAAGCAGTTCTTAGATATAAATACAACAATACTGCACGATAATACCCCGCTGCTAAATAAAGTAAATAATATTGATAATGATTCTTATTATGTTTATGATCCGGGGTATGGTTCAACTCATAGAGCTATTACTTTAGATGTTTTTAAAGAAAAAAAATTTGATTTTATTATTGCTTCTATACCTCAACATGTTGAAATTTATAAAAAATTAATTGATAAATATCAACCTAAAGCGAAATTAATTATACATATTGGCAACAATTGGTCTAAGCCAGAAGACGGTAGTAATGTTTTAGCTTCAATCAAGAATCAAGATTGGCAAGATCTTAATATTGTTTATTACCATCAAGAATTTGATATGAATATTTTTAAACCAATTGATAATTTTGGTTTTAATAAAATAAGCAGTTATATTAATGTTCTCCAGGCTAACAAAGGCTGGGATGATTTTATTAATTTAGAAAAAATACTGCAAGATGATAACATTCAACTATCAAGTTATGGTGGGCAATGTCGTGATGGTAATTTTGCTGGTCCAGAAGCATTGGCTAAGTCAATGCAAGAAAATGATTTTATTTTTCATGTTAAACACGGTGGAGATGGTTACGGTCATATTTTATATAATGCATATGCTTGCGGTAAACCAACAATAATTCGTAGCTCTTATTATAAAAATAGTCTTGGCGAGGAGTTATTTAATCCTAATAATTGTATTGATTTAGATACAATGAGTGTAAATGAAGCAGCTGCTAAAATAAAAGAAATAATTTTAGATAAAACTAAATTACAAATGATGTCCTTGTCAGCAAGAGAATCTTTTGTTAAGGCTGTTGATTTTAGACACGATGCAGAAAAAGTTCAAAAATGGTTAGCAAATTTATAATCCGTTTAGCTAATTATGCTTCACGGATATGTTATGATAGTTCTAAACGAATAGGAGAATAAATGTTAATTGTAGATAAACGAAAAGGCGAAGTAATGCCTGTTCACGAAGTTATCCCAACTCCAAGTGTTGGCTTGAACAGGGCTTTGAATGGCGGGTTGAATTCTGGGGCAACTCATTTGTTCTGGGGAACACCGTCTGTTGGTAAAACAACAATGTGTTTCAGAATTATTGCAGAAGCCCAAAAGATGGGATACCGGCCAGTCATTGTGGATTCAGAATCATCATACAATGATGAATATGCAAAAAAATGCGGTATCAATATTGACGATGTAGTAATTGTTCAATCAACAGTTGTTGAAGACATTATGAAAAATATTATTACATATCTTAGTGACGATAAAGAAAAGCACATTTTCTTGTTTGACTCATTATCCAATATTGTTAAAGAAGAGTTTTATGATAAACCGGAAAGTGGTAAGGCGATGGGTTTGTCTGCTCGCTCTCAAGGCTATTTCTTACAGAAGCTAGTAAACTATCTTCATAAAGAGCGTAACATTATGTTGTTTGTCGCTCACCAAACGGTTGATTTGAGTGGTATGTATGCAATCACTAAAGCCAAGATGGGCAACACAGTCCACCACAATATGTCTAATATTATTAAACTTTTCTTGTCTATGTCTAAAGGCGAGATGGAAAGAGAAGAAAATAATATGATCACAAGCCAAAAAGCAACATGGACTGTTGAGAAAACAAAACAATGCCCTACTATCGGCAGCACAGGTTATTATTATGTTCTTCCTCAGCTCGGTCAAATTGATACAAAAAGAGAATTGATTGATATTGCTATTGAGATGGATATCATTAAACGCAAAGGTGCTTGGTATACTTATAAAGAAAGTAAGTGGAATGGTTTATCAAGCATTGAACTGTCAGCAAAAGAAATAACTGAGCTGGAGAAAGCGATTCGGGGATAGGTGAAAAGAACCGAAAAAGAAGAAATCAAAAAAGATAAAGCCAAGCCAGTCAAAAACTCTGGGCGTGGTCTTAAGAAAGGCGATGCTTCTTTGAATAAGTTCTTAGTGGATTACAAGCATAACGAGAAAAGCTTTACTCTAAACCTTATAAATTGGAAAAAGATGCGTAAAGATGCTTGGAATTCAAATTACAAATATCCATGTATTTCTGTAGTTTTAGGTAGCAATTCAGAATCCAAGGTTGCTATCATTGACTGGGAAGTATTTAGAGAGCTAGTGGAAGGCACAGAGTATGAGTAATACATTCGGTTCACTTTTTGCGGGTGTTGGCGGTTTTGATTTAGGCATGGAGAGTGCCGGTTGGAATTGCGAATGGCAAGTGGAATGGGATAAGCATTGTCAATCTGTATTGCGAAAGCATTGGCCGACTGTTCCTAAGTATTTTGATATTAGAGATGTTGATGGTTCTAAACTAACTCCAGTTGATTGTATTGTTTTTGGCAGCCCATGCCAAGATTTATCAATCGCAGGTAAAGGTGGGGGTTTAGAAGGTTCAAGATCAGGGTTATTTCACGAAGCAATTAGAGTTATCAAGGAGATGAGAGATGCAACTAGAAATGAATTTCCAAAATGGACAATCTGGGAAAATGTCCCAGGTGCCCTCAGTAGCAATAAAGGAAACGACTTCGCAAGGGTCATTGACGAAATGGCAAACATCGGGGCATTGGCGATTGAATGGCACATCTTGGATGCACAATGGTTCGGAGTCGCCCAGCGCAGAAGGCGTATCTT
>SXGQ01200212.1_pt1 | contig 23758 bp, 28 predicted proteins | sample 3178371 | NCBI WGS metagenome assembly SXGQ01 (sample SAMN11356859, study PRJNA531348) | freshwater metagenome | isolation source: freshwater sample F1-20 | place: China: Fuxian Lake, Yuxi | collected 2017-12-25 | reverse complement strand
GCTCGAGGTGCTGCGCCACCACCGCCTGCTCGAGCTGTACCTCGCCGAGCACCTCGGGGTGCCATGGGACCGCGTCCACGAGGAGGCCGAGGCACTGGAGCACGTGATCTCCGAGGACCTGGAGGCGCGGATCGCCGCGAAGCTCGGTGACCCCACGCACGACCCGCACGGCGACCCGATCCCCAGCGCCGACCTCGTCATCGCCGAGCCGGGAACCCGCGCGCTGTCCGACCTCGTCGCGGGCGACCGCGGGACGTTCGCGCGGGTCTCCGATGCCGATCCGGAGATGCTGCGCTACCTGACCGGCCGCGGCATCGCGATCGGGGACGACATCGAGGTGCTCGAGCGCCAGCCCTTCGAAGGCCCGCTCACCGTGCGCGTGGGTGACGCGCTGCACACCCTCGGCGGGGGGCTGGCCGGCGCCATGCGCATCGCAGCCTGACGCCGGCCTCTCAGATGCCGTAGATGAAGTCCAGTCCCATGTCGTTGAGCAGACGCTGGGCTTCCACGTTGAGCCGGAACATCTCGCCACTGAAGACGAGGTAGCCCATGATGATCAGGACGACGCCGGCGAAGAGCTGGATGGCGAGGTAGTGCCGCTTGAGCACGTCGAACGCGCCCGTCGCGCCATTGAACGCGACCGCGGTGAGCAGGAACGGAACGCCGAGACCAGCGGAGTAGACGGCGAGCAGCGCCCCGCCCTGGGCCGTTCCGGAGCTGGTTGCCGCCAGCCCGAGGATCGCTGCCAGCGTCGGGCCGATGCATGGCGTCCACGCGACCGCGAACGCGGCGCCGGCGACCACCGGTCCGCCACCAGACGCCCGCTCGATGAGACCCGGCGGCCGCCATTCGCGGTTCAGGGCCGTGACGAACGCCGAGGCGACGAATAGGACGCCCATGGCCATGACCGCGAGCCCGGCGACGGTGTCGAGCGTCTGGCGATTCTCGAACAGCAGTGACCCGGCGGCGGTCGCGCTGAGGCCGAGCAGGATGAACACCAGCGAGAACGTGCCGATGAACGTCAGGCTGCGGCCGACGACCACGCGCCTCGGCCGACTGCCAAGCTCAGCGGGTGTGCCTCCGGTGACCGTCGCGAGGTACCCGGGGACGAGCGGCAGGACGCACGGCGAGATGAAGGACAGGAACCCCGCGGTGAAGGCCAGGAAGATGCTCGGTACGGTCATCGGACTAGACGAAGATCGAGTTCCATGGCGCCCAGAACCGCTCGGCGATAAGTGCGGCGACAAGCAAGAGCCACAGGGTCAGGATGATCGCATGGTTGCGGATCACCGTCGCGGTCAGGCGGCCGGCTCGTCCTGGATGACGAGCGAGAGGACGCGCGTTGTACAGCGTCACGTACCAGAAGGCCGGGATCGTGACCGCCCACACCACCATGCAGTACGGGCACAACGCTCCGATGCGGTACAGCGTCTGGAACATCAGCCAGTGGACGAACACCACGGCCAGCGTGAGTCCCGCCTGGAGGACCAGCCAGTACGGCCGAGTGAGTCGCCCGCCGGTGGTCAGGATCAGGCCGGTGGCGGCCAGTGCGGCGAACCCGGCGATGCCCAGGAACGGGTTCGGAAAGCCGAACGCCTCGGCCTGTGCGCTGCGAATGACCGACCCGCAGTCGACCGCCTCGCCCAGCGTGCATGGAGGGACGTACAGGGGATTCTCCAGCAACCGGAACTTCTCGACGGCGAGCGCGAACGCCGCTGCCAGGCCGACCAGCCCGGCGACCAGGAGCAGGATGCCCAGTCGCCGTGACGCGTCGGACCGGCCGCTGACGGCAACGGTCACTGGGCGGCGATCGCAGCGTCGATCTGCGCGCGCAGATCGTCGAAGGACTGCGGCTCGATCTTCTCCTCGTTGATGAAGAACGAGGGAGTTCCCTGCACGCCCAGCTGCTGACCCGCCTGCGCGTCGCGCTCGACGCGCGCCGCGGTCTCGGGGTCGGCGACGGCCGCGTCGTACTCGCGCATGTTGAGCTTCAGGTCCTTGGCAAAGTCGCGGAACAGCGCTGCTTTGGACGACTGCTGCTCGCCCCAGGAGGCTTGTGTCTCGTACATGCGCTGGTACATCTCCTCCAGCTTGCCCTGCTGAGCTGCGGCCTCGACGGCGAGCGCGGCGTTGCGCGCGTTCTGGTGGCTCTCGATCGGGAAGTACCTGATGTTGAACGTCACCCGGCCCGCGTACTGCCGGCGAAGCTCCTCGATCGACGGGTAGGCCGCCGCGCACGCCTCGCACTCGAAGTCCAGGAACTCCGTGAACGTGACACCGCTCGTTCCGGGCTGACCCAGGCGCCGCGGGTCGTCAGCGACGACCTGGGGTGCGTTCGTCGGCGCGTCGTCCGCCGGCGTGGTAGCCGTCGGGGGTGGCGCGGTGGGGGAGGCCGGTTGCTCGTCCCCGTCGCCGCCCGCGGCGACGGCGATCACGGCGACGACCGCGAGGAACACGCCGATCAGCGCGGCGGAGATCTTGACGTTGCGACTCATGGACCGTGCTTTCGAGGTCGAAGGACCGAAGCCGAGGCCAGCCGGCGGCACCCGTTGACCGCGGCGATGCCCGCGGCGGTCCTCCCGGTGATCGGCCTCAACTACGACACAGCGTAGTGGACGTCTGTCGACGTCGGCCACCGGTCCAAGCTACGACGCAGTGTCGTTGTCACGTGAGGCTGGCGGAGCCGGTGCGTCGGCGCACTACCCGGCCGACCCCGGCTGTGACGCCGCCGCCGACCGCGAGAATCAACGCGACGTGGGGTGTGACGGTCAGCAATGCGACGCTGTCCGCGGCGGCCGAGAGGGTCACGACGACACTCGTGGCGAGCACCACGCTCAAAGTGAGGGCCGCCGTCGCCATCGGTCGCAACGGCAGATCCGCACGTGTCCGTGCGCCGCACAGGTGATCGACACGTTCGGGTTCGATGCCTGCGCCGCACCGGTCGAAGGCCAGCAGGGCTGCGGCGAGCGCCCTGCGATCTGCCGGCTGAGATGCGGCGGCTTCGTCGGCGGCGATCTCGGCCAGTCGGGTGTACTGGTGCTGCAGGTCGCGAAGCACCGGCAGGAAGAACAGCCCGAACGCCGCGCTCCGGGCCGCGATGGCGCGCAGTGGATCGCGCCGTGCGGCGTGGTGGCGCTCGTGCGCGACGACCCGGTCGAACTCGTCATCGCTGAGGAGGGCGACAGCGCCTGAGGTCACGTAGACCTCGGGTGCGAGGAACCCCGCGCAGAACGCACGTGGCTGCACGCCGTTGACGACTCGCGCGCCGCGGTGGCGTCCGGCGACGCTCAGCCGGCGACACGTGCTGCGGTGGGCGCGGCAGAGTCGAGCGAGCATCCATCCTGTCCGCGCGATGACGAGCAGCCCGAGGCCGCCGAGCGCGAGGACCGCCGTAGCCATGAGGTCGTGGCCGGACAGCAGCGTCGCGCAGGTGTCCCGGACAAACGTGCCATCAACGCGCAGGCGCGATGCGGAGACCATCAGCGCGACCAGGGTCACCGCGGAGCCGACGGCGACCACTCCCGCCTGAAGGAGGAACACGCGCCGCGCGTCAGTCACGGCGGGCCAGGCGCTGGAGACGCCGGCGGCGGTCGGGGTCCAAGCGGGCGAGGCGTCGTGCGAAGTGAACGAGCGCCTCATCTTCGTAGCGGTCGAGGAGATCATCGATGTCGGCAGCGGCGCGCCGGTCGCGATACGCCTCGGCCGTGAGCGCGGGACGGTAGACGTCGGTGCGACCGTCGCGCTCGCGCTCGAGCAGACCCTTGTCGTCGAGTCGCTGCATGATCGTCAACACGGTCGTATACGCGCGCTCGCGGTCTTCGGTGGCGTTCAGTATCCCGAGCACCTCCCGCACGGTGGACCGGCCCTCGCGCCAGACGATGTCCATGACCAGGGCTTCGAGTTCGTGCAGCTCGGGTGGGACCGAGTCCTCTGGTGCGGCCATCCCACGAGCCTATCGGCGCGGCGGCGCGACACCAACATCGCCCGCAGGGGCCTTCCAGGCGCCTGTTCCCGACGATCTACTAGGCACCGTAGTACCTTGCTGGTCATGGTGGCCTTCGCGGTGACGATCGTCGTGTTCGTCGTTCTGGCAACGCTCGTGCTCTTCTGGGCACGCGCCGACCTTCGCGCGCACGGCGGTCTGACGATGCGATCGGCCATCGCCTCCTGGCTGTTGTACGTCTTGCACGCCGACTCGGTTGCCTCCGCGGCATGGGGAAGCCTGCTCGTCATCGACGTCCCCGAGCGGCCGGCACTTATCCTCGGCGCCACGGTCATCATCGTCGGTCTCGCGCTGTTCATCGCGGCGAGCGTGCAACTCGGCGTCCACGGGGACTTCTCAGGCATGCGTCCGCGCCGCCTGGTCACCACGGGTGTGTACCGCCTCGCGCGGCACCCGCAGAACACCGGCTGGGGACTGCTGCTGCTCGGCGCGGCTATCGCCGGTCGCAGCCTTGTGGCGCTCGTACTCGTGGCCGTCTTCGTCGTGTTCGTCGACCGCCTCATGCGCATCGAAGACCAGCAACTCGCGCACGACTTCGGCGAGACGTACGACGCATACCGCGCGGCGACGCCGGCGATCCCTCTCGGTCGCCGGCAGGTCGCCGGCCAGCTGGCGTGAATCCCCGGATACGGCTCGTGGGGGCGCTCGCTGGTGCGCTCGCGCTGGTCGCGATCACGGCCATCGCCGTCGCGGCGCGGTCGAGTCCCTCGCAACCGCCGCCCGACTCGGCCTCCCCGTTTCGCGGGTCGCTCATGCCACGCGGGTTTCCTGCGCCGAACTTCTCGCTGCGCGACGAGCAGGGTCAGCCCATCTCGATGCGAGCGCTGCGCGGTCGCGTGGTCCTCGTCGCCTTCCTCTACACGACGTGCGAGGAGAGCTGCCCGCTGGAGGCGCAACAGGTCAGGCTCGCGCTTGAGGCACTCGGTGACGATGCCGACCGGGTCGCGGCGATCGGCGTGGCCGTCGATCCGCCTCGTGACACGCCCGAGCGTGCGCGGCGCTTTCTGCTCGAGCAGCGGGTCACCGGCCTGATGCGCTTCGTTCTGGGCAGCAGGTCGGAGCTCGCGCCCGTCTGGCGCGGGTTCGCCGTCTCCCCGCAGACGGAGGAGTCAGAACATCAGGCGCGCATCACCGTCGTCGATACGCGCGGCGACCAGCGCGTGGGATTCCCGACCTCGCGTGCGCAGCCCGAGGACATCGCGCACGACGTCCGTGTCCTGTTGCGCGAGGCGGAGTAGAACGGCGTCATCCCGCTGCAACGCGGCCGGTTGTGGCGGCACGCAGCAACGCTCGGGCGTCGGCGTCGCTGATCGCCCCGGCACGGTGGGCGACGATCCGACCGCGTGCGTCCAGCGCGTACGTCTCGGGAACTCCGGTGGCGCCCAGAGACTTCGATGCTTCATCGCTGCCGTCCCTGACGCTTGGGTACGTCAGTCGCTCCTCGGCGACGAACGCTCGCGCCGTTCTGCGAACGTCCTGTTGGTTGAGGCCCAGGACGAGCACACCTCGTGGCGCGGCCGCCGCCCAGAGCCGACGCAACACCGGAGACTCAGCCTTGCACGGGCCGCACCATGACGCCCAGACGTTCAGAATCACCGGGGTGCCGCGCAGCTCGGTGAGGGACACGTCTCCGTCGCGCGCCGCAGCATCGACGACGGCGTCCAGCGGCGGCCGCACGGTACCCCGCACAAGCAGCGGTAGCGTCACTGGGGCCGGGGTCACGGCCCTGCCCTGCGACAGGTCATCGGCCAACGTCGGTGCTCCGCCTCGCCCAAGCAGGCCGTAGAGCAACAGGGCTATGAGCGCACCCGCCAGCACGCAAGCGGTGACCGTGACGGCACGGGCGGTCACAGGCCGGTGCGAATCGCTCGCTCCATGGCGGTGAACCCGAAGGATCCCTCCAGACGGGAGGTGACGATTCCCTGGCGATTCATCACAAAGAGCCACGGCTCGGAGGTCAGTCCGAACCGGGCCAGCGGCGGGCGCAGTCCGCGGTCCACCGCGTTGTCGACGTACACCTCTTGGTGGATGAACTCCATGCGGTCGCCGTACCGCTCGCGGAGCTGCAGCGCGATGTCCACCACGGGACCGCACACGCGGGAGTGGCAGAGCTGTGGCGTGGCAAACAGGACGGCGACAGGCTTGCGGCCGAGCGTCTCCTTGAGGTCGACATTGTGCAGATCGTCCGGGGGCTGGCGCGTGTCGATCTCCTCGATGGACGCGACATCTCCGGTCGTATCCGTCGAGACCCTCGGCGCCGGCTCCCCGACGGCCGGCATCTGGTCGCGCTCCGGCCGGATCACCTTCAGCTCGCCGTTCGATGCGACCAACTGGTCCTTCACCTTCGTGACGGCCAGCACGGCGACTCGGCCGGGTCGGGGCAGATCGACCTCGGCAGAGTAGATCGCCGCGAACGGATCGGATTCCGCAGCGGCCTGCTCGCTGCGAAACGGCGGATCGGTCACAAGCAGATCGGCCGGCGCCGGGAAAGGCCCCCGCGCCACCGCTTGCGGGGACTCGGCGAGATAGACCGCGGTCGGGCCGTAGACGAACCCAGTCGTAGGGTCGATGATGCCGAACGCCAGCCGGTTGCGGCCCGGCGTGTAGATGCTGCCAGCGGGCGCGTACTCGGGCCCGGCGGCGCCGATCCCGTCTGCCACATCCTGCAGGGACCGCCCGTTGACGGCGGGGAAGTCCGCCGCCCGTGACGATGTCGCCCCTTGCAGTTGCTGGCGCAGCTCGGCCGAACTGGCAGCACGAGGCGCCGCAGTCTCGCTGTCATCCGTGCCGCCGCATCCACTCAGCGCGAGAGTCACTCCGACCACCGCGAGCGGGGCACAGCAGCTCCATCGTCGTCCCCGGACAGCACCGATCACTACGACACAGCGTAGTCGAACACCGGCCGAGCGGCGGCAGGAAGTCCACTACGCGGCGTCGTAGTCCGCTCAGGAGCTTGCTAGGGTCCCGGCCGAGCCGAATCGCGCCGGCTCCGGCCGGCGCGTACGGGGGACCCAGATCCCGGGGCGAATCGACCACCTGGTCGTAGCGCGGCAGCGCGAGCCCGACAGCTAACTCCGGAGGCTCGCACCCGATGATCACCACCATCTCGCGCAGCGTCCTACCCCTTCTTGGCGTCCTCATGACCCTCCTCCTCCCCAGCGCGGTGACGGCCGCCCCAAGCGGCGGGGCCGAGGCGTTCTCCGAGCCCGAGATCGAGCGGATCGACTGCGTGACGCCAAAGAGCGAGTCCTGCGCGCAGGGCGTGCTGCCCGCCGGCGCGCGCGTCCGCTTGGTGGGCCGCGATCTGCGCGGTGTCCGGCGCGTGGTCTTCCGTGGCGCTGACGGTCGCCGCGACGACGCCGCAGCCCGCGTCAGCCACGTCGGCGCCGGCCACGCCGACGTCCAGGTTCCGGGGACGGCGCAGACCGGCCCAGTCGACCTCGTCGTGCGCGGAGGCGACCCCGTCCGGGCCATGCCGCGCGTGACGGTGCGCCCGCTGGTGCCCGCCGGACAGATCGACGGGCATGTCTTCCCGATCCAGGGCAAGCACGACGTCGGACAAACCGAGACGAACAACTTCGGCGGTGGGCGCAATCACCAGGGCCAGGACATGTTCGCCGCCTGCGGCACACCCCTGGTGGCCGCTCAGGGCGGGCGCGTGCGCATGGCCAGGGCCAACCACCCCCGCGCCGGCAACTACCTGGTGATCACCGGCGAGAGCAGCGGGCTGGACTACGTCTACATGCACATGCAGGCGCCGCCCGCCGTCGAAACCGGCGACGTCGTCGTGACCGGCCAGCGCCTCGGCGAGGTCGGCGATTCCGGGAACGCCAATGGGTGCCACGTGCATTTCGAGATCTGGTCCGCGCCCGGCTGGTACACCGGAGGCAAGCCGATCGACCCGCTCCCGCTTGTGCGGGCGTGGGATCCCGACCACTGACATGCGCAGTGAGGCGCCCGGCGCCCCCGACTGCGCACGGTGGCCGTGGTGGTTCGCGCCCGTGGGCGTTGCCGCGGCGTTCGCCGTCACCGGACTGATCAGCGCGGTCATCCTCGGGGTGGTCAGCGCCGCGGGCGGCGACGGACTGGACGACCCCACGGTGTCATTCGCGCTGACGCTCCTCCAAGACGCCGCGTTCATCGGGGTCGCGTGCGCGCTCGCGGCGACAGCGGGCACCCTGAGTTCTCGCGCGCTTGGGCTCGTGCCGGTGCGGACCCCCGTCCTCATCGGCTCGGCGGCCCTCGCGCTCACGGCGTTCCTGCTCTTCGCGCTGCTCTGGGCGCAGGTGACCGCGCTCCCCCGCGAGCAGGACACGCTGCGCACGCTCGGCGCTGAGGAGGGGACCGTCCGCCTGGTGCTCACGGCCGTCCTCGTGGTGCTCATCGCGCCGGTCGCCGAGGAGATCCTGTTCCGCGGTATGGCCTACCGGGCGTTGCGCAACGCCATGGGGGCATGGCTGGCCGCCGTGCTTGTCGGGTCGGGATTCGGCGCGATCCACTACAGCGGCCCGGACAGTATCGGCGTCCTTGTACCCCTCGCGGTGCTAGGGGCGATCTTCTGTCTGTTGTACGAATGGACCGGTTCGCTCTGGACGCCGATCGCGCTGCATATCGCAAACAACGCGCTCGCCGTCGGTGCGACCAGCGAGCAGGAGGCTGCGCCCGTCGTCGCGATGCTGGCGGGCACGGCCGGAGTCGTGGCCGTGGTCCTGTGTGCGCGGCGGCCCTCCTCCGTGATGCCCGCCCTCTGATGCCCCGCCAACGAAAGGATGTCTCATGACCGCAATGCAGCGTGCCGCGCTCCTGATCGGCGCCGTTGTGGTGCTCGCCGCCGCGTTCGTCGCGCTGCGCCCGTCCGATGACGAGCCCGAGAAGACCGCTGTCGCCACCACACCCACCCGGTCCACCACCACCACCACCACCGCGACGCCAACCGTCAGCACGCCCAACCCGAAGCCGAAGCCCCCGCTGCTGACCTCGGCCAAGGTGACGGAGCTCGAGGTCGAACAGGGCGACACCGTGCGCTTCCGGGCCCGCTCGGCCACCGACGACGAGGTCCACGTTCACGGCTACGACCAGTCGAAGGCGGCCCCAGCGGGGAAGACGATCGAGATGTCGTTCACCGCCACCCTGGAAGGGATCTTCGAGATCGAGTTCGAGAACGCCGGAGTGGAGATCGCCAAGCTAACGGTCACGCCATGACGGCACTGCGGGTCACAGCGGCGGCGGTCGCAGCGAGTGCCGGCACGCTGCTGGTGGCCGCGCCGGCCGCTGCGCACGGGCTCGTCGGCAAGCAGGATCTGCCCCTGCCGCGCTGGCTCTTCGGCTGGACCGCCGCGCTCGTGCTCGTGATCTCCTTCGTGGGACTCGCGGTGTTGTGGACGCGCCCCGTGCTGGAGGAAGCGGGAGAACGCCGCCTGTGCGGCATCCCTGCGCTGCTGGACCCACTTGCCGGGCTGGTGGGCGTGCTGTGCTTCGCAGGACTCGTCTACGCGGGATTCGCCGGCTCCGAGGTCGAGACGGCCAACATCGTTCCCACGACGGTGTTCGTGGTCTTCTGGGTCGGCGTGCCCGTGCTCTCCGTCCTGTTCGGTGACGTCTTCCGAGCGGTCAATCCCTGGCGTGCGGTCGGACGGGGGACCGGATGGGCCGTCAAGCGCGTCCTCGGTGAGATGCCGGAGCCGCTGCCGTACCCGGAGCGCCTGGGCCACTGGCCAGCCGCAGTGGGCATCTTCCTGTTTGCGGTTCTGGAGCTCGTGTACTCCGACGCGACGGTTCCCAGCCACCTCTCTGTGCTCATGCTCGCCTACGCAGCGACGCAGTGGATGGGGATGGGGATGTACGGCACCCGGGCATGGTCCGAGCGGGGCGACGCCTTCGGGGTCTACTTCGGCCTGTTCGCGACGCTGGCGCCGTTGCGGCTGACCCGCCGCGCCGCGTACGGTCGCCTGCCACTGTCTGGCACCGCGCGGGTCATGCCGCTTGCGGGAACCGTCGCCCTCCTGAGCGTCATGATCGGATCCACGAGCTTCGACGGGTTCTCCTCGACTCCGACCTGGGGCACGATCGCGGAGTGGCTGCGCGTCGCGTTCCTGGACCTCGGCTTCACCCTGCGCAGCGCCGTCGAGGCGACGTTCCTGGTCGGCCTCGTCGGCTCGACGCTCGTCATTGCGGGGCTGTTCCTGCTCGGCGCGCGCGGCGTGCGCACCGTCGACGCCGAGCGCCGGACCGTGGACCTCGCGCGAACCTTCGCCCCGAGCCTCGTCCCGATCGCGCTGGCGTACGTGCTCGCACACTATGTCGGCCTGCTCGTCTACCAGACGCAGGCCATCGGGTACCTCCTCAGCGACCCGCTCGGCAACGGGGCGAACCTGTTCGGGACGGCGTCTCAGACCATCGACTACGGCTGGATCAGCGGTGAGGCCATCTGGTACATCCAGGTGACGGTTCTCGTGCTCGGGCATGCCGCGGGCCTGGCCCTCGCGCACGACAAGGCGTTGGTGCTGTTCGGCTCTGGACGACGCGCGACGCGGTCGCAGTACTGGATGCTCGCCGTGATGATCACCTTCACGAGCCTCGCGCTCTGGCTCCTGTCCAACTTCGACTGAGGGAGACGGCGTGGTTCCGTACGCACACGCAGGTCATTGGGCGGTCAGCCTCATCTACTTTGCCCCGGTCGTCGTGATCATCGCGGCGATCGGCATCACTTCGTGGCGCGATCGTCGCGCCGAGGAGCGCGTGGACCCTCCGCAGGGCTCGTAGGCCGCCCGGCGTCCTCGGCAGCGTGCAGCCGGACGGCGCTCAGCCCCGCCTCGTCCGGTGTCAAGGAGAAGTCGCCGCGTATGTCAGCTCGGCGCGGGCGCGAGTTCGGCCGGTAGCAGCCGGGGGACGAGCCGCACGTAGGCGACCATCCCGAGGACCTCGACCAGTGTCTGGGTGACGATCACTGCGCCGGTCAGCGCGTACTCGTCACCCAAAGCCAGGGCGAGCGGCAGCACCACGAGTGAGTTCCGGGTTGCGCCAGTGAACAGCAGTGCTCGCGCAGCGGACGCGTCGAAGCCAAACGCGCGAGCGATACGCCGCCCGACGATCGCCATGATCACGAGGAACGCGACGTAGATTGGGACCACGCCGACGACATCGGTGATGTCTTCGCGCACACGAGGGAACTGAGAGGCGACGACCACCAGGAGGGTCAGGGCCATCAGCGCGACCGGGAGGAGGTCGACCGCGCCCTTCAGCCGAGCTCCCTGCGGCGACCGCTCGGCCCATGCCTCTGTCGCCCAGGCCAGGGCGAGCGGCAGCGCGATGAGCAGGAGGAACGCCTCAAGAAACGGCTCAGGTTCGACGATGTCCGCCAGGTCGGGGCCCATGAAGAGCCACAGGTACGCGGGCAGGAGCGCGAGCTGCGCGAGCATCAGCAGCGGCGCGGCCGCGAGGAGCCGCCGGTCGCTTCCTCCCGCCAGTCGCGTGAACACGATGACGTAGTCGATGCACGGCGTCAGCAGCACCATGAGCACGCCGAGCTCGACGGCCGTGCCGCCAGGCGCGAGCCGGCTGAGCGCGTAGGCGATCGGGGGGACGACGATGAAGTTCACGCCCAGCGCCGCCAGCAGGAATCGGCGGTCGCCGAACGCGGCGCGCAGCGCGGTGAACGGCACCTGGAGGAACGTCGCGTACAGCAGCGCACCGAGAACGGGGTAGATCAGGGCCTCGAACACGCTGTCGGCGCCGGGCGCAGCCAGCCCGACGAGCGCGCCGGCGGACAGGGCCCCGAGGTAGGCCGCGACCTGATGGTGCTCGAGGCGCTGCGCGAACTCCGTCATGCGCTCGTGGCGCGCGCCGGTCGCCCCTCCACGCGCGTCACGGTCAGTGCTGCGGCGTCCTTGGGGGACAGCAGGTCGACGTCGTCGAACAGCGCGCAGTCGTCGATGCGGGCGCATCCGCATCCCGATGCGTCCTGCAGCCACAGGCGCACCCGCTGGGCCCGGTCGATCAGCGCGTCGATCTCCGGGAGCCTCCTCGCGGCAAGCTCACGCAGGTGGGCGGACATCGGGTCGTTGCCATGGTCGACCAGGTCCTTGATCTCGTCGAGCGACAGGCCCGCGCGCTGTGCGACGTCGATGACGGCGAGCCGCCGCAGCACGGACTGGTCATAGCGGCGCTGTCCAGAGACACGATCGGCCTCGGGCAGGAGTCCGATCGCCTCGTAGTAGCGAATCAGCGACACCCGCACACCCGCCGCGTCGGCGATCTGACCGATCCGCATGGGTTTGTCGTCCATACCCTTGACCTCAAGTCGACTTGAGGGTCCACGGTACACGCATGACCACGATTCCCGTTCTGCACATAGACCCGCAAGACGCCGCGGTGGCATGCACCCTGCCGCCGGAGGTGTACCGCGATCGCGCTGCTGACCTGTCCTCGCTAGCGCAGGACGCACTGCTCGCCCGAGAGCCGATTCACAGCGGTGAACGCCTGACGTTCACCGACACCCCGAGGATCGAGGAGCGGCTCCGCGCCGCCATCGCTGCCGAGGCCTCGTGCTGCTCCTTCCTGACGATGAGACTGGACCGTGCGGCGGACCGGCTTGTCCTCGACGTGACCGGCCCCGCGCACTCCGCACCGATCATCGCGGAGCTGTTCGCATGAGCGCTGCCAGCAAGTTCCTGGGCGCGGGAGCCCTCGTCATGGCGCTGTGCTGCGCGCTGCTGCCCGTCGTCGGCGCAGCCATCGGCGGCGGCCTGATCGCCGGCGCCGGGCCAGTCGGCATCGTCGCTGGCGTCGCCGTGCTCGGCACAGTCGTCGCGTTCATCGTCCGACGTCGACAGACGAGCAGCGGCTGTTGACCGAGTGGGTAGCCCGCGACCGCCGTCGGCGACTCGCGGGGTACCCGTGCCCGCAGCTACCCCAGCCGCCCGGCACCGGCGTGGCACGCTCCGCCGGGCCGGCCGGCGTCGCATCCCGGCTCACGACGCATGCTCTAGCGTTGTGCCTTATGGAAGATGCGTTCCGTCTGGGCATAGTCGATGCCCTTGAGCCCGCCCGCCTGCGGTTGATCGTCGAGCTCGGCCGTCGCGGGTCGGTGTCCGCCGCGGCCGAGGCTTGCAACATGGCCCAGCCGTCGGCGAGTAAGCACCTCAAGACGCTCGAGGCCGCGCTGGGCTGCAAGCTCGTCGAGCGCGATGGACGCACGCGTCGGCTGACCGATGCGGGCCGCATCGTCGCCACGCATGCGGCTCGGGTGCTGGACACGTTCGAGGCGATGGGCGAGGACCTGCGCGCGCTACACGGCGCCGAACAGGGAACGCTCGCACTCGCGGCGTCGACGACCCCGGGCAGCTACGTCCTGCCGTCGATCCTGCAGTGCTTCGCCGACCAGCACCCGCGCGTGGAGGTCGATGTCGTCGTCGGGTCGAGCCGATGGGTCGCCGAGCGCGTCGCGCATCGGGACATCCAGCTCGGGCTCGCCGGCGAGGTCCCCTGGCCCGATGGCGTGGTCGCCGAGCCCTTCCTCGACGACGAGGTCATCGGCATTGCCGCGCCGGGCCGCCTGCCGATCCGGGACGGCCGCGTTGCGGCGGCTGACCTCGCCGAGCTGACGCTGCTCCTGCGCGAGGGTGGGTCGTCAACACGCGCCGTCGCAGAGCGGGCGCTCGCGCGCGTGCGGTACGAGCCGGCCAAGTGTTGGGAGCTGGACTCCAACGAGGCGATCAAGCGCTCGGTTGCGGCGGATCTCGGGATCGGGTTCGTGTCCCGGCTCGTCGTCGAGGACGAGCTCCGGCGCGGGGAACTCGAGAGCTTCACCGTGCGCGGCGCCGCGTCGATGCAGCGGTCGGTTTACCTCCTGCGCCCTGATGGCCGCGAGCTCACGGCGGCCGAGCGTGCCTTTGTCGAGACGCTCTGCTCGTGCTGCGCGACGAGCGTGGCCGGGTGCGCGGTCCCGGCTGCGGCGTAGGTCCACGTCCCTGACGTATGCCGTGGCGGCATGTCCGCCATGTCACATCTGCCCTGGATGAATGATGGACACGGCCGTACGGTCGGTCCATGTGCTTCCGTCAACTCCTCAACGACGACACGGCGTGCGCGTCCTACCTGCTGGGCTGCAAGTCCTGCGCAAAGTTCGCCGTCGTCGATCCGCACGTCGACCTCGTCGATGACTACATCGCCCTCGCCGAGGGCCAGGGCGTCCCGATCGTCGCCGTGCTCGAGACGCACGTGCAGGCCGATCACGTCTCCGGACTCCCAGACCTCGTAGCCCGCACCGGCGCCACCGCCTACCTCCCCGAAGGTGCCGGCGTGGACTTCCCGCACGTCGCGCTCACTGACGGCGAGGTCGTCAAGCTCGGCAACGCCGTGCTCCAGGCACGGGCGACGCCCGGGCACGCCGCCGCCCACCACGCGTACGTCGTCACCGATCTGACGCGGGCCGATGAGCCGTGGCTCGTCCTGGCCGGGGACGCGCTGCTCGTCGGCGACGCCGGCCGGCCCGACCTCCACGCCCACGGTGAGACGACGCCACGGGACATGGCCCACCTGCTGTACCGCTCGCTCCACGAGGCGATCCTGTCCCTGCCCGACGATGTCGCGCTCTACCCCGCCCACTACTCGGGATCGGTCTGCGGACGCGGGCTGTCCGCCGTTCCCGCCTCGACGGTGGGCTTCGAGCGCCGCAACAACAAGGCACTCAAGCACCCGTCCGAAGCGGCGTTCGTCGAGGCGCTCGTCCAGGACATCCCTCCGGCGCCCGACGGCCAGGACGCCATCCTGGCGGCCAACCGCGCCGGACGACCGCCAACGGCGGCGTGATGCCGGGCGGCACCGTCGTCCTCGGACTGCGCGAGAACCGCGCGCAGTTCGCATTGCTCGTCGCGATCAACGCGTTCGTCGGCGCGATGATCGGACTCGAGCGCTCGACGCTGCCGCTCATCGGCACCGAGGACTTCAACCTCGCGTCCAAGGCCGCGGTGCTGTCGTTCATCGTCGCGTTCGGCGCCGCCAAGGCGCTGACCAACCTCGGCGCCGGCGCGCTCGCGCGCCGGCTCGGCCGCCGCCGGCTGCTCATCGCAGGCTGGGCCATCGCGCTCCCGGTTCCGCTGCTCGTGGGCTTCGCGCCGACGTGGGGCTGGATCGTCGCGGCGAACGTCCTGCTGGGCATCAACCAGGGCCTCGCTTGGTCCATGACCGTCGTGATGAAGATCGATCTCGTGGGGCCGAAGCGGCGTGGGCTGGCGCTGGGACTGAACGAGGCCGCCGGCTACGTCGGCCTGGCGGTCGCCGCGGCGTTGACGGGCTGGCTGGCGAGCGAATTCGCGGCGCGGGACGTGCTCGCCGTCGCCGGTGGGATCATCGCCGTCGCTGCGCTGGTTGTCTCGGTGGTCTTCGTCCGCGACACCGCCGCCCATGTGGCGCTCGAGCAGTCCGCCCACCCGGGCGCGTCCGAGGAGGCGCCCCGGCTGCGGGACGCCTTCGGCGACGCCACGTGGCGCGTTCCGTCGCTGCGCGCGTGCTCGCAGGCGGGCCTCGTGAACAACCTCAACGACGCGCTGGCGTGGGGGCTCGTCCCGCTCTTCCTCGCGGCGAACGGTGCGAGCGTCGGGCAGATCGGGCTCGTCGCCGGCATCTACCCCGCCGTCTGGGGTCTGGGACAGATCCTCACCGGCCACTGGTCCGACCTCGTCGGGCGCAAGCCGCTCATCGTCTTGGGCATGTGGGTGCAGGCCACCGCACTCGGCGTGCTCGCGCTGTCCGACGGCGCAGTCGCCATCGCCGCCCTGGCCGCCGCGCTCCTCGGCGCCGGAACGGCGCTCGTCTATCCCACGCTGATCGCCGCGATCTCCGACGCCGTCACGCCGGTCGCGCGTGCACCCGTCGTCGGCGTCTACCGCTTCTGGCGCGACTCCGGGTACGTCGCGGGCGGTCTCATCGCCGGCGTCGTCGCCGACGCTCTCAGCTTCAGCGGCGCGATCGCCGTGGTCGCGGGACTCACGGCCGCATCCGGCCTGTGGGTGGCCTTCGACCTGCCCGCGCGGCGGCCGGTGGCGCCAAAGCCGATGCCGGCGGCCGCCGCACGCTAACCCTCCAGGCGGGCGACCCCGGTGACATGCGTCTTCGGCGGGTCGAGCGGCGGGATGCGGAAGTCGTAGCGCTCCGCGCGCTCGATCGTGAAGCCGGCCGTCGTGATCGCCGCGACGGAATCGCGGCCGAGGTGGCAGCCGCCTGAGATCAGGGGCCAGCCCGCCCGGTCGGCGGTGCGCTGCACCCTCGCGGGAAACGGACGGTTGGAGACCACGTGCTCGAGGAACCGCAGTTCGCCGCCCGGGCGCAGGACGCGCGCGACCTCGGCGAGCGCACGTCCCTGATCCTGGACCGAGCAGAGGACGAGACAGAGGACGACGGCGTCGAACGTGTCGTCGGCGAACGGCAGGGACTCGGCGGCCGCGTCGAGCACCCGGACGTCCTTCGGCGACGCCTCGGCGGCGGTTTCGAGCAGACCCCGCAGGTACGGCTCAGGCTCCGTGGCCACGAGCGTGCCGACCCCGGCCGGGTAGTGGGCGAGGTTGGCCCCGGTTCCGGCGCCGACCTCGAGGACGTCCCCCGTGAGCCCTGCGAGGAGGTCGCGGCGGCGGTCGCGCATGCCGAGCTCGTCGGCCTGGTCGACCTGGCGCGCGTACAGGCGCGAGCAGAGCGGGTGGCGCACGGTCGGGGCGGCGTCCGGTTGCGGCAGCGGGCAGTCGCGCCGCCAGGGCAGCCGGGTGGTGAGCGACGCGGGAGAGAGACGAGTCATCATGACTCGAAGTATCACTACGGTTGTATTGATCTGTCAAGTCGCTCGTTATGATGGTCGGATGACCGCCCGCACCACGCCCGATCGCCTGATGGACGCCACCCTCCGCCTCGTGGCCGACCAGGGCTTCCAGGCGACGAGCGTCGGTCAGATCGAACGGGAGGCCGGCATGGCGCCGCGGTCCGGCGCGCTCTACCAGCACTTCGCCTCCAAGGACGACGTCCTGCACGCCGCCGTGGAGCGCGAGCTCGCCGCCGTCGACGAACTCGGCTCGATCCTCGACATGCTCCCGCTGGGCGACCTGCGCTCCGAGTTCGCGCTCATGGCGCGCTGGAACCTCGACTCGCTGGAGCGGCGCGGAGGGCTGGCCGCGCTCGTCCGGCGCGAGTCAACGCGCCTTCCACCGGACCTGCTCGACAAGCTCTACGAGCGGCTCGTCGCCCGGCCGTACGAGCAGGTCGTCGCGTGGTTGCGGTCGCGCTTTGAGGCGGCCGGCGTCACGCCGCCCGACCTGCACCCCATCGCGCTGATCCTCATAGAGTCGATGTCGTCCTACCGCTTCATGCGGTCGGCGTTCGGGCGCACGCTCGACGACATCGACGACGAGCGCTTCATCGCCGCCTGGGTCGACACCGCGCTCGCGGTCGCTGCGCACCACGGCCTTTACGCCGAGGTCTGACCGTGACCTGCATCGTGCCACTCACCGGCCCGATCACGCTCGGCCGTCCTGGACTTCACCGCGACGGGGCCGGCCGGTCTACATCCCGCGATCGTGATCTCCATCACACGTCGCCGAGCACCACAGGCCGCAACGGTTGGTGGTGTGGAGTTGACCCGGTTTCGTGGACACCTTGGTCCACGAACCGGGTCAACTCCAGGTAGGGGCAGCTTCGCTGGTCGTCGCGGGTCTTCGGCTGAACGATGGTCTGCTTGCTCGGCCGGCACACGGTGAGGTCGATCCGGGTCTGTTTCAGCTTCTGCTGGGCGTTCAGTCGGACGCGTTGGGTCAGGCGGGAAGTAGGTCCCGAGTAGTGGGCGCTGTACGCGTCGATCACGCGCTGCGCACGGCGCCCGGCGCCTGGGCGGACCAGGGTTAGGAGAGGCACCTGCTGTTCGAAGGTCGCCACGACGCATCCGAACTCGGCTCGGAGTTGGGCGTCGAGCAGTTCGCTGAGCTGCTGCTGGGCCTGACCGACGTCCTCGGAGGACGAGCCGACCGGATCGGTGCCGGCTGCGGGGCGCGCGCCGGGACGAACCGGGAGCGCAGCCGTGGTTTGCTGGGTGTCCGTTGCGGCACCCTCCGGCCCGTCGCGTTCTGACTGTCCCTGTAGCCCGCCGTGGCCGCCATGACGAGCACGGCGGCGCAAACGCGGGCCTTACTGGCCTCGGACGCGGACATTCAGAACATTCTCCGCCTGCCGGGCCCGAGCACGCCATATAGCAGTCGCCCACGCCCTGAGGTTGCGGTGGCTGGTGAGTCCGAGGCCCCCGTGTCGCTTCACGAGCGGCGCTCCGCTGTCGCCTCGAGACAGCCCTGGCAGGGGGCTACGGCAGTTGGATGAATGAGGTGACGCGCCATCGATGGCCGGAGCGGCGCGCGGCGGCGCGGTAGACGACGTGACGGTCCGCGGCTTCCTCGCGTCCGTCGGACCCGGCGCGTTCGGCGAGCACAACGACGGCGCGCACGAGAGAGCCGTCGCGCCTGGCGTCGATGGCGACGAGTCGTCCGCGGTTGGTCATCCGCTGCTCAGCCCACCGTCCGGTCGCGACCTGCCGTGCTGAACGGGCGAGGTCGCGTGCGAGCGGGCCGCCGGCTAGGGATTGGCGCAGCGCGAGCTGCTGTCTGGCTGTGCGCCAGGTCCACGTCGCGTACGCGACGGCGTAGGCGGTGATCACGTCGCGCGCCGAGTCGGAGGCCGGGATACCGGTGGGGGCCGCGATCTTCGCGGGCGCGGTATCGCTCTCGGTCCCCGACTGTGGCGAGGGCACTGTCCGCGTTGGGGGGTTGGCGTACGGGTCGGCGCAGCCCGCGAAGCCCAGGGCGATTGCCAGTAGGATCACGGCAATCCAGGTCGATGGCCAACTCGGGCGGGCGTTCATGCGGCGTGGATTCCGACCAGCCGCAGTGGCGAGGTGGGCGGCTGTACGCCGAGGTGCAGGTGCGGAACGCTGTTCGCTGATCCTGACCGGCCGAGTGCTTGGCCGGCTCGGACCTTCTGTCCGGGGTGGACGAGGCGGGTCATCAGGTGCGTGTAGAAGACGGCGACCTTGGGGGTCTGGCAGTCGAGGGTGATCTGGTGGCCGTCCATCCGCGATGCGCCGCCGGAGTAGCCGCCGTGGACTTTGCGCACGGTGCAGTCGCCGATGGCCTGCACGATCGTTCCGTTCGGGGTTCCGAGGTCGATGGCGTTGTCTGACTGCCAGTTGCCGAGGGTGTGAGTGCCGCTGTAGGGACGGCCGAGCAGCGTGCCTCGGGTGCCTCTCAGCGGGTATGCCTGCCCGGACGCGCTGACCTCGACGGCGGGGATCTCGGTCTCTTCTCCGCACCCGGACGGGTCGGCCATGGGGTCGGCCTCGGACGGTGACGCGGCGCCCTGGAGGTAGGGCGCCGGATCGACGGGCGTCGAGGATGGGGCGGGTCCGAGCCTGACCTCGAAGTGCAGGTGCGGGCCGGTGGAGTTGCCGGTGGAGCCGACGTACCCGAGCGTGGCGCCCTGCGGCACGATGTCGCCGAGCGCGTAGGAGCCGAAGCGGCTCATGTGCGCGTAGCAGGTGGTGAAGCTCTGCCGGTGTCGGACGCAGACGTAGTTGCCGTATCCGCCGGTGTGGGCGCGGAAGACGATCGTCCCGGCGAGCACCGCGTGGATCGGGGCGCCTGCCGGCGCTGCGATGTCGAGTCCCATGTGGTTGCGCGAGCAGACGCCGCAGCCGCTTCGCGGCCCGAATCCTGAGCTGATCGTCCGAACGGAGGTAGGCCACGCGAGCCTGTCGGTCGACGTGCCTGCGAGGTTCGATCCAGGCGTCGAGGCCAGGGGTCCGGCGGACGCGAACGGGTCCTTGGACACGGTCACGGTTCGCCGTCCCCAGGCGTACTGGTGCGAGCGGCCTTTCCAGTCGTAGAAGTCGAGGCGGCGGTTGTTGATCGCGCCGCCGGTGTCGTCGGCGAGGAAGGTGCCCTTGTAGTTGAACGGGTTGGGGTTGATGTAGACCCGCGATCCGCGGGGAATCTGGCCGGGGTCGCTGGCGATGATGTAGGCGGGCCGTCCGTCTCTGAGGTCGGTGCCGCCGGACGTGATGCCGCAGCCCTGCATGCCGGTTTGGCCGGAGCAGTCGCCGGTGTCCCAGGGCGGGCCGTAGGCGGTCGACTGGTAGCGGCCCGGCTGGACGTCTCCGGACGGCCCGGGATCGTCGCCGGCCGGTGCTCCTGCACACGTCGCCTTCATGCCGACGAGCGTGGCTGGGACGACGACGAGCACGAGCACGAAGAAGAACCCGGCCGCGAACGGCAGCGACCGTTTCATGCGACTCGGTCCGCGCGCGCGACGACGTCGTTGTGCCAGTCCGGGTCTGCGAGCAAGTCGAGCGCTGCCCAGGCGCGCTGGGACCGTTCGATTTCCGTCTCGGCGTCGAAGTAGCCGGCGTCGGCGAGCGCGAGGTGCCGGAGTGGAAGGTCTTCGTGCGGGTCGGACGTGCAGGTCCAGTAGATGTGGCTGGCGGTGCGAATGGTGAGCGTCCCGCGTCCGCGTTCGCCGTTGACCATGTACGCCTGGGCGTACTGGCCCTTCTCGGTGTGCAGCTGCGCGATCTGCGCGACCTCCTCTGATGAGAGGCGCAGGGCGGTGGCGATCGCTTCGACCTCCTCGCGTGATTGGCGGAGGAAGAGCTGCATCGTGCTGTTGTCGAGCAGGGCGCGGCCGTTTTCGCCTTCGAGGTCTGACCTCTGCTGGCTGATGGCGACGAGGCACAGTCCGACGTGCCGGGCGCGGCGGGCTTGCTCTGCGACCCATTCGCGGGTGGCGCGTCGGCCGACGAGCTTCCAGACCTCTTCGACGACGGTGATCGATCGGCCGTCGAACGGGCCCGCGGCCTGTTGGCCGCGTGCGAGGCTGGCGAGGTGCTGGGCGTTGCGCGCTTCGACGCGCTGCTGAATGTGCTCCAGTGCAACGAAGAGGACTGCCGCGCTGATTGCGTCGTCGCCGAGCGAGGGGGAGACGTTGAAGACGAGCAGCGGCGCGTCGGCCGCGGTGATGTTGGTGGGTCGGTCGAACAGGTGCCCGTAGGTGCCGTCGGCGCAGAGTTCGGTGATCCGCTGGGCGAGGCCTCGGTAGGTGAAGATCTCCTCGTCGGTGGCCTGGTCGTCGCCCTGCGCGTGGTCGGCGAGAGATCCGAGGGTCGCGCGGAGAACCGACTCCGCGGGCATCACGCCCTCTGTGGCGCAGTGGGTGTACGTCTCGCGGATCGCGAACGCCAGGAGGGTCCGTTCGAGCGGCTCGAGTCCGTAGCTGTCGGCCTTGCTGTCGTGCACGCCGATGAGGAGCGCGTGCAGCCGCACGAGGAACTCGATCTTGCTCTTGGGGACAGCGGCGGCGTCCTCGACGTCCCATGCGTTGAGCACCGCGGCGTCGCGGGATTCGTCGCCGAGCTCGAGGTGGACCGCGCCGGGGATCAGTTCGCTGAGGAACTCGTAGTGGCCGGTGCTGCGGTCGATGATCGAGACCTGCGCGCCGCAGGTCATCGCGGCTGAGCAGAGGTTGATGATCGATGCGGTCTTTCCGCCGCCGCTCTTGGCGAAGACGAGGAGCACGCCGTTGTCGTGGCGGCGGTCGAACGGGTTGACGTTCTCGACTGTCCTTCCGGGGTCGGCGAACGCGAATGGCACGCCTTCGGGCGATCCGCATGAGGTCGAGAGGAATGGAACGCTGTCGGCGGCGTTGCGGGTCACGCAGCGGAATGTGCGCTTGGCGTAGTCGAGTCCGAGCGGCAGGGAGGAGCGCCAGAGCTCGATCTGCTGCATCTCGCCGTCGCTGACGCCGGCGTCGACCTGTCCGCCGAGGGCGCGCATGGCGGCGGTGACATCGGGGGCGAGCTGCTTGGGGTCGGCGTCGGGGCCGGGTTCGGTGATGGTCTGGTAGATCGCGACGTCGACGACGGTTTCGGCGCCTGTGGCCAGCTCGTCGTCGCCGAGCTGCTCGAGCTCGGCCTGTTGGCGCAGTTGGTCGCGGTCGGGGCGCTTGCCGTCCAGCGCCGACGCGGTGTTGACGCCGTCGAGGCGTCGCTCGAGGCGCTGGTACTTCTTGCGCATCGCGAGGCGGTCTCGGACGCAGATGTGGACTGAGAGCCGCCACGGCTTGCGGCTCTGCATGGCGTGCAGCAGCCAGCCGTAGAAGGTGCGCTCGGGCAGGCGGGAGACGTAGATGGTCCGTTCGATGTCCCCGCCGACGCGCACCTGGCGCATGTCGGTGAGGTCGACGGGGGCGGTGGCGATCGCGTCGCGCACTCGCGTGGCCGCCCGGGTGGCGGTCTCTGCGTCGGCGGCGTAGTCGAGCGAGCCCAGCGCGGCGAGTTCGCGTCGCGACGGCATCTGCCCTGGTGTCATCCGCGCGACGGTCGGCGTGAACCGCGACCACAGCAAGTCGGCGACCTCGGCGCCGGTGAGCTGCCTGGCGCGCATCGAGCCGGCCGACAGGGCCGCGCGCAGCGTGTCGGCGTGCTGGGCGCTGTCGCGGAGGATCCGCAGGTGCTCTTCGAGGGTGTGGGCAAGGCGGTCGGATCGCTTCGCGGCGCGGGTGGCCTTGAGTCCCGCGAGGCCGGTCTGTCCGGTGGCGCCGGGCAGGTACGGGACGACGAGGAGGTAGCGGAGGTGCAGCGCGGCTTGGTCCTCGGCGTGGACGGCCAGCGACTCGGCGTGCGCGGCGGCGAGTTGGCGCAGCGCGGCAGCGCGGGCCCGCAGCGCGGGGTCTTCTGCTGACGCGAGATCGGCCGTCGCCGCGTCGGTTTCGCGCCGTGAGTGGTCGAGCAGCGCGTCGAGTGCGACGTGGGATGCCTCGGCGTACATCTGGACGCTCATCCCGGCGGGCACTCGCAGCAGCAGGTCGGTGAACACCCGGGTCATCCGGCGGCATCCGTCGTCGTCGAGCGCGAGCGGGTTGGTGGGGAGCACTTCGAGGTAGCGGACGAACGCTCCGTCGCTTCGGACGAGGACGCCGTCGTGAGACAGCGACTCGATGGGCAGCAGCTCGGACGCCGAGCCGCGCACGGTCGGTGCGGCGGGCGCGTTCTTGGCGCTGCGGTTCTTCTTGCGTCTGGTGGGGGTGTTCATGGCCAGAGGTCCTCCGGTGTCGATGGGGCGAGGGGAGAGCCGGTGTCATCGAGCGACGGGTATTCGCCGATGACGCGGTATCCGCGTGGCGGCTCGCTGTTGAGGTCTGGCCCGGGGGGCAGGTATGTGCCGCGCGCGCGTGAGAACCGCACGGCGCTGCGGGCGAGCTCGAGCAGCGAGAGGTCGTTGTCGGGGCTGACGAGCGCCCAGACGGCGGGCAGCCCGGCGACGAAGGCCGAGAGGCCCAGCACGGCTTGCCCGCCGCCGGGGATCAGCTTGTAGAGGGCGTAGGTGGTGGCGAGGCAGCCGGCGATCGTGGCCCACTGGCCGAGGGTCAGTCCGAGCACGCGGGTCTTGCGTGTCAGGTGCCGGTAGGTCGCGTGGACGAGGTCGTCGCCCGATCCGAGTGCTGACCGCAGGGCTTCTGTGAATTCGCGGCTCATCGGGTCACCTGCTCGGGTTGCGGCGCGCAGACGGCTGCGGGGGTGGTGGCTGGCGTGTTGAGGTGGCCGCCGAGGAGGGCCGCGCCGGTGTGCTGCGCGTGCGCGTCGTGGCCGTGCCCGGCGGGCCGGCGGGCTTGGTCGCTGGGCCGGACACCGGTCGGGGTGAGGGGCTGCTGGCGGCCGTCGATCGCGCTGGGCCGCTTGGC
>SXGQ01125065.1_pt1 | contig 23770 bp, 27 predicted proteins | sample 3178371 | NCBI WGS metagenome assembly SXGQ01 (sample SAMN11356859, study PRJNA531348) | freshwater metagenome | isolation source: freshwater sample F1-20 | place: China: Fuxian Lake, Yuxi | collected 2017-12-25 | reverse complement strand
GCCGCGGTGATCAAGCCATCGCAGCCTTCCTTTTGCACACCGGGAAGTCCGCCCAAGAATTTGTCCGTGACGTCCTTTCCGAGACCCGCCTTGCGGAACGACGAGCCGGGCATACGCAGCGTTTCCGTACGCAACACTCGGGCTTCGTCCGCTCGAACGCGACCGTCTTTCCATGTGAGGCGCCACTCGACTGTCGGCGCATCGTGAATCTTGCCGAGGTTGTGTCCAACTCGATCAACCTCGAGCCAGTTACCCTCGGGGTCGATCATGCGCCACCAAGCGAGATTGTCGACCGCGGTGCCCCACAGTACGGCTTTCTTACCGCCCGCGTTCATGGCGACGTTGCCACCGACGCAGGATGCGTCGATTGAGGTGGGGTCGACGGCGAAGACAAAACCAGCTCGCTCGGCAGCTTCCGCCACGCGCTTGGTGACGACGCCCGCTTCCGAATAAACCGTCGGAATCAAGCGTGGGTTGTTCTCGCTCAGACCAGGGCTCTCGCCAAGACCCGGCAGCGCCACGTGCTCAACTTCGCTCACGCGTTCGAGTTTCTCGGTATTGAAGACAGCCGAGAGCGGTGTGAGAGGGATCGCACCGCCGGTATAACCGGTGCCGCCGCCTCTCGGAATGATGCTGAGCCCGAGTTCGATACAAGCGCGTACGAGGCCCGGGATTTCATCCTCCGAATCAGGGCACAGCACGACGAAGGGATATTCGACGCGCCAATCGGTCGCATCGGTCACATGCGAGACGCGCGAGAAAGCGTCGAATCGGACCGCATCTTCACGCGTGTGTTTGCCAAGGAGCTTGCGAGCACGGCTTCGCAGCTTGGCGTGACGCACGAAGTTGGCCGAGAACGTCTCGACGGCACGCTGCGCGGCATCGAGCAACAGCCCAACCTTTCGATCCCGGTCGCGGTCACTCTCCGAGCCACCACCCTCGCGTCGTCGTTCGATTTCTTTGAGTCGATGCTCCAGCGCTGCGATCAATTGCTGGCGGCGCTTCGGATTATCGAGAAGATCGTCCTCGAGGTACGGATTACGTTGCACCGCCCAGATGTCGCCCAGCACTTCGTACAGCATCCGCGCCGAACGACCGGTGCGACGCTCGGAGCGTAGTTCGTCCAGAAGTGACCATGCTGATTCGCCGAGCAAGCGAATGACGACCTCTCGATCCGAGAACGACGTGTAGTTGTAGGGGATCTCACGGATGCGCGGCGCAGCGCTCTCCGGCGGGGCAAACAAGGGCAGTTCGGCGGCTACGGCATTCATCAAGGTGGTTTCCGAGTAGTGACATTCCGTGTCGACTAACGCCCTCATTCTCCCATCATTGGCCTATCATTTGGGGCTTTATGACAGCCTCTTCTGAACGCAACCCGCAGGCGGCCCAGATGGCCGACGAGTCGATGATTCGGACCTTGGCCAATCAGGCCGAGGCGATTTGGCCGCAGGAATCACGGTTGTTTTCCCGTTATGCGTTGCCCGCCGGAGCACAGATTCTGGATGTCGGTTGCGGGACCGGCGAGGCGACTTTGCGTTTATCTGCAATATTCCCCGGCGCAAGCCTCATCACCGGGCTTGACCTGATGCCGGAATTATTGAGCCTCGCTCAACAACGTCTTCGTGAACAAGCCGCTGCATCGGGTCCGGAAATTCGCTTCGAGCAGGGGGACGGATTCAATCTGCCGTTCGAGGCTGCGAGCATCGACCTGCTCGTATGCCGACATGTGACGCAGTTGGTACCCGATGCAAGGCAGTTGTTGACCGAGTTCCGTCGGGTGCTACGCCCGGGTGGGTGGTTGCATGTGCTCTCGGAAGATTACGCTATGTTGCACTTTCCGCCGCGCGCAGGGGTCGACCCCGACCGGTTGTGGCACGAGGCAGTCGTGCCGTTCACGGCGGCAACCGGTACCGATGCACGGATCGGTCGCAAGACCTTGCCGTTGCTGCGTGAACTTGGGTTCTCCCACCTCAGTGTTCAATATTTGACGATCGATACCGAGCGAGTGCCAAGAGAGATCTTGGCCGGGATCTTCACCGCCTGGCGTGACGGTTACGCCGAGGCACTAGCGGAGCATTCGAAGCTTGATCTCGCCGCTGTCCGTCAACTTTTCGATGCGGTTATCGATGGTGTGCGCGATCCTGCGAGCTACGGCGTCTGGCAGATTCCGATTGTGGCAGGTCGCAAGGCGTGATCGAGCTGATCGGATTTGATGCGGGGTCGAGTGCGAGATCGGGTCGGGTTTTCGTTGAAACTCGGATCAACGATCAGCACCTCGAGCTTTTGTATCGCTGGCGAGGTTGGGTGACGGCGCCAATCCGGCTTCCAAGCCGGTTTGCGCGCGCTGCAAATCCGCAACGTCGCGATGAGTTGTGGCGTGCCACTTGCGCTGAAATCTTTGTTGCGTTGGATGACACCTCCGTCGGCAAGTCCTGCACCGTCGGTCCTTACCTTGAATTCAACTTTTCGCCCACTGGTGACTGGGCCGCGTATCGTTTCGACACTACGCGAGTCGGTTTTCGCGCGCACGTTTGGCGTGGGAACGAGGCGCCTCGCATCTCGCTGGCAGGATCTCCCGATGATTTGTTGCTCGAGGTGCAATTGCCACTCGCGGCGCTGTGCGCAGGCGCTCATCGAGTGGGATATGCCAGCGTCGTTGAGACCGCTGATGGCCTGTCGTACTGGGCGTTGACGCACCCGACGGACCGACCCGATTTCCATCACCCTCAGTCTTTTGCTGCCTTGCTGGAGTTGCCCGCATGAAATTCGGAATCGATCGACTGATAGCCGAGTCTGCTTTACGGCGACCCCTGCAAGGAAGACGCGTCGCTTTGCTTGCGCACCCGGCTTCGACAACGGCATCCACAGTCCATAGTCTCGATGCGCTGCATGCCTTACCGGATATCACGATTACCGCAGCTTTTGGGCCGCAGCATGGTCTGCGTGGCGATAAGCAGGACAACATGATCGAGTCGGCGGATTTTCTCGATCCGACTCTCAACATTCCGGTATTCAGTCTTTACGGCGAAGTGCGCAGACCAACCGACGCTATGCTCGGGCACTGCGATGTGATCATGGTGGATCTGCAGGATGTGGGGTGTCGGATCTACACGTTCATCACGACACTGCGCTACGTTCTCGAAGCCGCTGCCCGACTGCACAAGGCCGTTTGGGTACTCGATCGACCGAATCCGGCAGGTCGACCTATCGAAGGCAGCAGTCTGCGAGCCGGTTGGGAGAGTTTCGTCGGTGCAGCCGAAATGCCGATGCGGCACGGCATGACGATGGGGGAGCTTGCACGTTGGTTCGTGCGGCGGTTCAGGCTCGATGTCGAGTTGGTCGTGATCGAGGTGCAGGGTTGGCAGCCCGACGTGCATCCAGGCTACGGCTGGCCCGTATTCGAACGCGCTTGGATCAATCCGAGCCCGAATGCGCCGAATGTGTACATGGTGCGTGCTTATGCCGGCACGGTGATGGTTGAAGGCACGACACTGTCTGAAGGGCGTGGAACCACCCGGCCGCTTGAACTGTTCGGAGCACCGGATATCGATGCACGGGCGGTGCTCGCCAAGATGACGCAACTCGCACCGCATTGGCTGAACGGTTGCCGTTTACGCGAGTGCTGGTTCGAGCCGACATTTCACAAGCACGTGGGCAAGCTTTGTCACGGCGTGCAGATCCACACCGATGAGGTGAGCTACGACCATCAGGCTTTCCAGCCGTGGCGTCTACAGGCACTCGCTTTCAAGGCCATTCGACACATCTACCCCGATTATCCCCTGTGGCGGGATTTCCCGTACGAATACGAACGCGATCGGCTCGCCATCAATGTGATCAACGGCGGGCCGATGTTGCGCGAGTGGGTCGATGATGCCGCAGCGAGACCTGCGGATCTCGATGCGCTCGCTCAGGCGGACGAATCCGCCTGGCGCGAGACGCAACGGGACGTGTTCAGCGCTTCTTGCTGACCTTCAAGCGGCGACCGCGATTCGAACTCGCGAGACGCAGCGACAGGCGCAAAGAGAACGCCTTGAAGGTGATAGCGGCAACCGAGCGACCCAAGGCCTTGGCGATCTTGGCAGTCGACATCGTGCCGGCGAGTTTGCGCAGCTTCTTCTCATCCGCCGGGGTCCACGGAGTGACGTTACGCTTGCTCTTGCGGGCGACCGGACGAGATTTCTTTTTAGCCATGAATGTAAATTCCTTAAACGAAAACCGACGGCATTCTAGTGGGAAACTCCGGTGCTGCCTACCAAAATTCTGTGCAGCACCGGATTTTTGGTGTCTTCCCGATCTTTTTTGTTATTTCATTGAGCCGCTTGCAGCCGAAGAAAAGCCGCGTTTGCGCATCAGGGCGTCGATTTGCGGGTCACGACCGCGGAAGGAGCGATAACTGACCGCGGGGTCTACGGTATTGCCGATCGACAGCACGTTATCGAAGAGTTTCTTCGCCAATTCCTTATCCCACGGACCTTTGCCGGCAGCAAACGCTTCCCACGCATCCGCAACTAGGGTGTCGGCCCAGAGATAGCTGTAGTAGCCCGCCGAGTATCCGTCACCGGAGAACACGTGTCCGAACTGCGGTGTGCGATGACGCATCACGATTTCGGTCGGCATGCCGAGACTCGCGAGCGTCTCGCGCTCGAACGCGTCCGGGTCGATGCGTCGATTTTGCGTCGAGTTCAGGTGCAGCTTCATGTCGATGAGTGCTGCCGAGAGATATTCCACCGTCGCGAAGCCTTGATTGAAGGTTTTGGCACGTTCCACCTTTGCGACGAGTTCAGCCGGAATCGGCTTGCCCGTCTCGTGATGGACCGCGTAACGATCGAGGATTTCCTTCACGGGCAGCCAGTGCTCGAGCAGTTGTGACGGAAACTCGACGTAATCACGAGCGACGCTCGTACCAGCAACACTCGGGTAGTTCACGTTGGATGAAAGACCGTGCAGAGCATGGCCGAACTCGTGGAACAGCGTGACCGCATCGTCCCAACTGATGAGCGTTGGTTTGCCAGGTTCGCCTTTGACGAAGTTGGAGTTGTTCGACACGATGGTCGTGACTTCGCCGTCGAAGCGCTCTTGCGTTCTGTAAGCATTCATCCACGCGCCCGATTGCTTGCCGACACGCGCGAACGGATCAAAGTAAAAAAGGCCAATCAATCGTCCGTCCGTGTGTTCGACACGCCAAACACGCACGTCCGGGTGATAGACCGGCACCGTGCCGGTAGCGAGTTCGGTCAAGCGCATCCCGAAGAGCTCTTCGGCTACGCCGAACATACCCTCTCGCAACTTTTCGAGTTGCAGGTAGGGCTTCAGTTCGTTGGTGTCCAGATCGTACTTCGCTTTGCGAACTTTTTCGGCGTAGAACCGATAGTCCCAGGGCTCGATTCGAATCTTGGCGCCCTCAGAGTCAGCCAGCGCCTGCATGTCGGCGACTTCTTCTTTGACGCGGGCGACTGCGGGTTTCCATACGGCTTCCATCAACTCCATGGCGCGCTCGGGTGTGCGTGCCATCGAATTTTCAAGGCGCCAGTGCGCATGGGTTGAGAAGCCGAGCAGACGCGCGCGCTCAGCGCGCAGTTGCAGGATCTCACTGATGATTGCGTTGTTGTCGCGGGCGTCACCGTTGTCGCCACGGTTGACGAAGGTACGCCAGACTTTTTCGCGTAGATCGCGGCGCGTGGAGTAGGTGAGGAACGGCTCGACGGACGAACGCGTATTGGCCACGACCCATTGACCTGCTTTGCCGCGACGCTCGGCATCACCGGCAAAGCCGGCGCGTAGCGAATCGGGTAGCCCGGCGAGCTCGTCGGCTTTTTCCAGTACGAGATACTGCTGGCTCTCGTCGCCCAACAGATTTTGACTGAACCGCGTGAAGAGGCCCGCGAGGCTTTGATTTATCTCGCCGAGACGCTGCTTGGAAGCCGCATCGAGTTTGGCGCCGGCTCGAACGAAGTTCGTGTAGACGAGCCACGTGAGACGTTGCTCTTCGGCCGTCAAGCCGCTCGATTCACGCGTCTCGTAAACCTTGGCGATACGGGCGAACAGCTTTTCGTTTTGCGTGATGCGATCACGGAACGCCGCCATCTTCGGTTCGATGTTGCGCTCGACTTCCTGAACGGCGTCGTCGCTGAGCGATGAGCTGTAGATGTAATAGACGGTACTCGCACGATCGAGCGCGCGTCCGGAGCGCTCCATCGCGGCAATCGTGTTGGCGAACGTCGGCGCTGCCGGGTTGCTGGCGATGGATTCAAGTTCGGCCAAATGTTCGGCCATACCGGCTTCGAGCGCTGGCGCGAGTAACGCAGGCGTGGCGACATCGAATGGCGGCACGCCGCCATAGGGGCCTTGCCAGGGCTGTAACAGCGGGTTCGTGGCTGGGGCGGCAACTGCGGCTGAGAGGAGGGCGGTGGTCATGATGATGGGCAATATCCGGCGCATGAGGCGGGTTACCTTGGGGATGAACGTGAAACGGGAATGCTCGGGAGGATAGCAGCTGATCTTAGGCAGTGACGAGTCGTAGTGGCTCAGGGTCACGGTAGCCGGTTTCCGCGTCGAGATCGGAGTGCAACCGGAACAAGGTTTCTTCGAGCCGTCGTCGCAGTGCTTCGAGTTGAAGCTCATCGAGTTTGCCGGGCACCTCGATCGGATCGGCCGCCTGGATGAGTACCTTGGCGCCGGGTTTTGGGATGACTGTACGATCCCATGACCGCTCCCAGCGCCAGCAATGATTCGTCGACGCGGCCACCGGCAGCAGCAGGCTACCGGTTTTTTGAGCGAGCGTGATCGTACCGAGTTGCGCGATGCCGCGCGGCCCGCGCGAACCATCGATCGCCAAACAAGAATTCAAGCCGCGATCTTCACGCTGGGCTTTGATCATCTCGACGAGTGCCCGCGCGCCACCCTTGCCCGATGAGCCACGTGCGACTCGAAAACCGAGGCCTTCTTCGATGCGGGTCATCGCCTCTCCGTCACGGCTCTGTGAGCACATCAAAATCCAGCGGCCCTGTTGCGCCAGGCTGAAGTAGTGCAGCAAAGAAAATGTTCGTGAGTGCAGAAACGCGCCGACGACCGGTTGCCTTTGTGCGATGAGTTTGTGCAAGGGGTCGATGTTGCGCTCTTCGTAATCCCAACTGCGACCGAGCGCGCGGTAGAGCCGCCAACCGAACGGCGGCAGCACGTTATGCAGGAAAAACCGGCGTATCGGTTTACTTCGACGCGACTGGCTCATGAGTGGGTCATGATCTCGATCAGGAATCGCCTGTGCCGCGACCTTTGCGACCACCGCTCGCGTGCGCTTGGGCAAATGCACCACTGGCCATGGCGCCGACGATCGAGAGTTCACCTGCCAAGGCCAAGACTGCACAAATTTCGGCAAATTTCGCGGCCGTACCTTCGCCGATGCAGTCGAGCATCGCCAGACACTCGCGTGCAGTGGGTAAGAAAGTGCCGCCGCCGACCGTGCCGACGATCAAATTTGGCAAGGTGACCGATGCATACAGATCACCCGTCGCGGTCACTTCGAAGCGCGTGATCGAGGTGGTGGCTTCCGAGACGCACGCCACATCCTGACCACAGGCAATGAAGAGTGCTGCGAGCGCATTGGCCACGTTGCCCTGCATGCCGACCGCGCCGGTTTGCGCAGCACCGACTGTAGCCTGATTCCAGCAACTGGCCATCGCCGCTGCGTCGGCACGCCAATAGCGCCCGATGATGCGTGAGGGCAGCACAATTTCGGCCGAGGCGTTACGACCGCGTGCCCCCAAGAATGCTTGCGCCGAGGAGCGCTTGTCGCCCGAGAGCGCGGATTCGACGAGCCAATGTACGGGGGTGTGCGGCATCTGCGGCAGCAGTGCCTCGCACACAGCCTGTGTGGCCAAGGTCACCATATTTTGACCCGCCGCATCGCCCGTGGCGTATTCCAGCATCATGTAGACGGTGTTACCGACGAGCGAAATCTTGGCACTTTGCAAGCGGCAGTAACGTGAGGTACTCGCCGCTGCTGCCTGCATTTTCTCGAATTGTATCGGTAGCCAATCGGCGATCGCCGCGGCCGTCGGTAAGTCGGTAAAGACGAAGCAAGGAGCGCGACCGACGAGCTGGCGATTGCAGGCAGCCAATGCGCCACCACAACGATTCATCACGTTAAAGGCATGCTGGAAAGAAGCGACCAGTGTGCCTTCGGTCGTGGCGATCGGGATGATGAACTCGCCCTCGGCGTAACGGCCTTTGATGCGTACGGGTCCCGCTACCCCGATGGGAATCTGGGCGTAACCGATGAAGCCTTCGATGCTACCCGCGAGTCGCGTCGAATCGAGCGGTGGTGCGACGCCCGTGATGGCATCGAGCGTCAGTCCGTCCTCGGCAAGCCGCGCGCGTCTCGCGTCGCGCGCTTCGTTGGAGGCGTCGGTGGTCGATGGTAGGCGGCGCGAACTGCGCGGTTCATCACTCATCGGGGCATTTTGAGCGGCGGCGGCCGCGCGGGCAACCGTGGCATGCCACGCTGCCGGCGGGCGCTTCTCACGCTAGACTCACCCGCATGCATCCGTTTCCTCATGTTTATCGAGTGGGCGCCGCGGCCGAGGTCGAAGGTCCCGTACAACTGACATCGCCGGGGCTCGTCGCGATCCCGAGCGCGGGACCCGCTGAGTTCGATGGCCCGGGTGATCTCTGGTCGCCCGAGACGCTGCTCACGGCCGCCTTGGTCGATTGTTTCGTACTGAGTTTTCGGGCCGTTGCCCGCGCGTCGCATCTTGAGTGGCTACGCTTGGATTGCTCGGCCACGGGTACGCTGGATCGCATCGAGAAAGTGACGCAGTTCACAGCCTTCACCGTTCATGCTGTGCTTGAGGTGCCACGCGGGACTGATCTCGAGAAAGCGCGCAGGGCTCTCGAGAAGTCGGAACAAGTCTGCTTGATCTCCCACTCACTGAGGGGCAGCAAGCGTTTGGAGATCGAAATCCGCGAGCGTTGAGCGCGGTCAATTGCCGGTCAGCATGTGGCGGCGAATTTCCTCAGGCGAGACCAGATGACAGTAGTGATTGCCGCGCCAACTCTCGGGCATCATCTTCCAGCGCCAGTCTTCCCACTCTGCGAAGAGGGCGCTGGCGCGTAGTCTGAGTTTGCCGTCTGCGCCCACGCTCGCTTCCGGTTTTGTCTTGATCCAGCTTGAGCCCGTGTAGCTCAATTGGTCCGTCTGCAGCATGACCTGAGCCGGTCGAATTTTCGCCGATGCCCTTTCGCCGGGGCCCATGGCTTGCCAGATATCGCGCACCATCGCGCGGTGGATATCGGAGCAGGCGCGTGGCGTGAGCGCAGGGTCTCTCGCTGTGCTCGCGCTATGGGCGCTGCGTAGATGATCCGCCGTCTTGGTTTTGCAGGAGATCTGCAGGATGTCGAGCCGCTCGTCCCGCACAACGTATTGATGAGTTCGCAACGGTGCGACCCGCGGCTTCGAGAGCTTGAAGGTTTCGTAATCCTTCTCGAGCACATTCGTCATCGGCAGGGTCGTGTCGACGAGTCTGCGCTGCACCTCGCTGCAAAATTCCGCGTGGGAGTTCGAGAGGGGGTGCCGTGGCGCAGCCATCGACTCGGGTGACAGCATCCAGCATGACGATAACAGAGCGGCAGCGACGACGAGCTCAAGTCGGGATCGTGTCATGTGTTCCTCACGAACCAGCGTTATTTTTGGGCATGGCGAGTTTATCATCCGAGGCTATGGAGCCCGCTGCATGAAGCGATCACAAATCCACTCTCTGGCGCAGGAGATCATGTCGCTAGAGCCTGCGGCGATCGACGCGATGTACGGGCTCGAGCCTGTCTTCGAGCCCGGGGCTGGCGAGCTAGCGGGTCACGCCGAGCTCGGTATCTTCGTCGAACTGCAGTGTCCTTATTGCGGTGAGGCTTATGGTTCGATGCTCGATCTGACCGATGCGTCCCGCGCCTACATCGAAGATTGTCAGATTTGTTGCAGACCCATCGAAGTGGGGCTTGAGGTGGATGAACGTGGCGTGCTGCAGCGCGTCGAGACGAGTCGAATCGACTGACCGCCGACCGATTGCCGACGGAAATCTCAGCGAGCGTTGCCGAAAGCGGTATGACGCAAACGATCGCCCGGCTTGATGCCGCGCTTAGCGGCCTCTCCCCCGCGCAGCTCTAGAATGGCTTTGACCGGCACATCGGGGCCCACTGGGTCGAGTGTTAGTGGCGGCACATTGGCGAAAACAGCGACGATTTTGCCGCGTGAGTCAACGAAGATCATATCGAGCGCGACGTAGGTGTTCTTCATCCAGAACGAGGACAGGCGGACGCTGTCGTTGATGAACAGCATGCCTTGATTTGCGGGCAGGTCGCGAACCCACATTAGCCCTTGGCGTTGTCGCTCCGGCGTGTCGGCGATCCAGACATCGAATCGGTGATGTTTCCCGCCGCTGTCGATCTGCAGATCGGTACGCGGGTAAGTCGAGAGATCGAGTGGCGCGGGCTCCGCTGAGGTTCGCCATTGCGCGTGAACCGGGGTGGAAAGCGCCAACAACACGAGCAGACTGAAAATGGAGATGCGCAGTGTCATAGCGCGACCAGCATACGCTTGGCGAAGGCGCCGTGCAGTCGGCCGAGGGCGCGCACGAGATGTAGGGTGAGGGTGGTCGCCACCACGCCACCGACTGTCAGCAGCATCAGACCGAGCGGATGACGGACCCATGTCTGCAGCCAAGCTGAATCATCAGCGAGGTGGATCCCGAGGTCGCTCGGCAGGACGAAGCCGAGCGCAACCAAGCTCTCGAGGATCGCGGCGAGGATCAAGCCACAGCCGACCGAAAGGCCGACAACGGCGAAGATGAAATAGAGGATACCGATCGGGAGCATCAAAAGTTGATAGGCGAGAGTGGTCCACGTGCGAATTTCTTTGAGCATCGCACCGATACGTTGTAGCAGCGAGAGGTCGCGCGGTCGTGCACTTGGGCGGCGCGGCATACGCTCGCCGGTCATGGCTTCGACAAGGCGGCCCTCGACCAAAGCCAAAAGCCGTGCAGCACCCACGAACCCCAAAAAAAACGGCACGCCGACGACCAAGATGGCAAGCCCGATGGAGAGCGAGAGCCCGATCGTGACGAAGCTGAAATAGAACACACCCGTGAACAACGCGAGCAGACAGTAGAAGAGCATGGTGTAGGTGCGCACGTCGGCATAGACACCAAAGAACCGTCGCCAGATTCCAGGCTCGGCAGCACCGCTGACCTCGACATCGGCAAAGCGACGGCTCGATGCGGATGTCGCCATCGCCGCTTGCACGCGCGACTCGGTCTCGAGGTAGGCTGCGGCCACTTCATCCGGGGCGCCGTAACTTTTGACGATCTCGGCAAGCACCTCGCTTTCGGGTAGGGCCGGCTTGGCCGCGACTTCGGCCCGAAGGTGCTGTTCAGCGTCGTACAGTGCATCCTGGATCAGCGCAGGGTCGGCGCCTCGCAGGGTGATACGCAAGGCTTGCAGATACGCGTTGATGGAGGTCGGGGCAGGGGTCATATGGTCGATCGTCATAGTGCCGATCCTGAAGATGGTTGCGGCTGGGCCGCCGCGCGGGTGAAGTGGTCGACAAAGTCGCGGGTGTGGGCCCAGGCGGCCATCCAGTCTGCCAGCACGACTCGCCCCTCGGTCGTGATGCGGTAGTAGCGGCGTGGTGGGCCAGAGTACGAGGGCACGATTCGACTGGAGAGCCAGCCGGAGGCGGAGAGCGAGCGCAGCACCGGGTAAATCGTCCCTTCTTTAAACAACGGTTCGCCGCCCTCGGGGGGTTGGAGACGCTTGGCGATGTCGTAGCCGTAAGCATCCTCGTCGGTGGCCGCCAGCACGGCGAGCAGCACGAGGGCAACAAGGCCGGCATTCAGATCCTTTTGGAATTTCTTGGCATGACTATCGTTCATTGACTAGTACTGTGAAGTAAACAATACAAGCTGTCAACTAGTAGTTGAGATCCGTGTACGAAGATCGCTTCCGCCGGGATGCGGTGGATGTTGGCTCGTCTGCAATGTTGGTTAAGATGCAACAGATGCCTCGTCACTTTCGTTGGCTCCGCTTGATGCTCGCCGTGACCCTCATGGTCATGGCCTCTGGCTGTGCCGCGCTCGGTCCCCAATTGCAGGCGCCCGATCTGTCGATGGTGTCGTTTGACCTCGTGAAGGGCGATCTATTCGAGCAGCGCATCAGGGCCCGCATGAAAGTCCAGAACCCCAATGATCTTGAGCTCGCGGTGAGAGGCGTGACCTACACCATCGAACTAGGGGGTGAGCCGCTCGGTCACGGACTCGCGGGCAGCAGCTTCGTGGTGCCGGCCAAAGGCGAGGCCGAGTTCGACATGCTCGTGACGGCGAACCTCGCTGGCACGCTACTGAAACTCATCGAAAAAGCGCGAGCGCAGGGCGGCTCTCTCAATCAAGTGGAGTATCGCCTGCGTGGCCAAGTGCGGCTCGAGCGTGGTGCCCTGCGTACCGTACCCTTCGACGAGAAGGGCATTTTGAAGTTGCGCTGAGCGGATGGCCGGCGTCAATGGCGCTCTTACGCGGCGCAGAATTCTCCTTATCGTGACCGTGGTCGTGCTCGTCGCCGGGTCCGTAGCGGCGGGCTGGCTGGCGGCAACGTGGCCTTCGTGGCGCGCCGCGTTCGAGTGAGCGAACCCCATCTTTGCAATGCCGCGATGTTCACGGGCATCGCGCAGACGCTGGCCGTGTTGGCGCAGCAACGGGCGGCGCTGCCTTCGCTCTCGCGCATTGCGAGTTTGACCGGGCTGAGTCTGGCGCGTCTTCGTCGGCACTTTCATGACTGGTCTGGCGTCGAGATCGATCTGTTATTGAACGCTTGCGAAGTGATCGGTGACGCAGAAGGCCTGATCGGTGAAGCGCGTTTGTTTGCAGCCGCGCACGCGTTGCAGCTGCGCGGACAGGATCGCCTACGCCGGTGCGTCGTTGATGTGTACCTGCAAACCGACGATGAGGCGCGTTGGCACGGTTTGCTGCATTGGGGTTGCAGTCGCTCCCCCTTCGGTGATTGTGTCGTAGCTTGGACCGAGATTGGTTTATGTCATCTCGAATTCTTTGGTCACGCGCAGGATCCCCTGCGGACGTTGCGGGAGCGATGGGGCAGCGTATCGTTGGTGCGCGATGACGCCGTTGCCGTGCGCAAGGCGACTGCCGTATTCGAGGGGAAGGGTCTCGCGCTGCATCTCATCGGTAGCGCGTTTCAGCTTGAGGTTTGGCGAGCGCTCGTAGCGCACGATTCGGGCGAGACTGTGACCTATGGGGAGCTAGCGTCAGCCGTGTCGCGCCCAACCGCCGCGCGTGCCGTTGGAACCGCGGTGGGCAGTAATCGCATCGGTTGGCTCGTTCCTTGCCATCATGTAACTCGCGCGGATGGTGGTCTCGGCGGGTTCCATTGGGGTGTCGATCGCAAGCGCGCGATGCTCGTCTGGGAGTCGGTCAGACCTAGCTAGCGCGATGGTATGATCGAGTCTTTGAACTCGTTCACTCTCACATTCTCAGGAGTTACCCATGGCCATTGCCCTCTGGACATTGCTACTCGCCGCGTTGATGCCGATCGTCTGTGCCGGTATCGCCAAGGTAGGACCGGGTCGCTACGACAATCGTAATCCGCGTGATTGGCAGGCCAAGCAGCAAGGCTACCGAGCGCGTGCATATGCAGCGCAACAGAACTGCTGGGAAGCGCTCGCGGTCTACGTTGCCGCGCTCGTCGCCGCCTTCATCGGTAACGTGCCGCTCGAAACCTTGGCGTTGATCGCGGGTATCTTCGCCGCCTCACGAGTCGCTTATCTCGCTTGCTATCTGGCTGACCTCGCCACGTTACGATCGCTCGTGTGGCTCGTGGGTTTCGGCAGCTGTATTTGTCTGATCGTGATGGGGGCGCAGGCAATTTGATGGAGCTGCAGGGCACGACGGCGCCGATTCCGGCACTGCCATCGGCCAAAACATCGAGCACTTTTCGCAAGCTGCAAGCGCAGCTGCGCGGTCTTGTCGGTAAGGCGATCGAGGACTACGCCATGATCGCCGAGGGCGACAAGGTCATGGTTTGTCTCTCGGGTGGCAAAGATTCGTACACGCTGCTCGATGTTTTGTTGTCGCTGCAGCGCAGTGCGCCAGCGAGTTTCGAGCTCGTGGCCGTCAATCTCGATCAGAAGCAGCCGGGATTTCCGGAACATGTGTTGCCTGAGTATTTGCAGGCTCTCGGTGTGTCGTTTCATATCATCGAGCAAGACACCTAGTCGGTGGTCAAGCGGGTGATACCCGAAGGCAAGACCATGTGCGGATTGTGTTCGCGCTTGCGTCGCGGGGCGCTCTATCGCTGGGCGGCCGAGAATGGCGTGACCAAGGTCGCACTCGGTCACCATCGCGACGACATCGTCGAGACGATGTTCTTGAATCTTTTCTTCGGCGGTCGCCTCAAGGCTATGCCGCCGAAACTCCAGTCCGAGGATGGCAGGCACATCGTGATCCGTCCGCTCGCTTATGTGTCCGAGCGAGATGTCGAGCGTTATGCGCGCGCACGACAGTTCCCGATCATTCCTTGCACGTTGTGCGGTTCTCAGGAGAACGCGCAGCGACGACAGATCAAGCAGATGTTGCAGGCTTGGGAACGCGAGTATCCAGGACGCACCGAGTCGATTTTTTCCGCTCTGCGCTCGGTTGAGCCGAGTCATTTAGCCGATCCCCGTTTGTTCGACTTCGCGGCTCTCGGCGCCAAACATAACGGATGACGGGCGAGGGCTTCGATTGGCTCGACTCGTCGAACGCCGAGTGGGTATTGCGCTGGCGGGATCGCGTCCGAGGAGTCTTGCTCGGACTCGCACTCGGTGAATCCGCGTCGATGCCGACGCAGCTACGCCGCGCCGGCAGTTTTACTCCGGTGCGCGACCTCTTCGGTGGGGGTCCCTTCGATTTGCCACGGGGTGCGTGGGCCGACGAGACGGCGATCATGCTGTGCGTGGCGACGAGTTTGCTCGATCGCGGTGGTTTCGATTCTGTCGACCAACTGGCGCAGTTACGTCGTTGGCAGCAATGGGGCGAACACAGTGCGACCGGAGAGTGTCTCGGTCTAACGGCGGCCGTCAGTCGTGCACTGGTCGATGGCGCACCTGACATAGCCTGGTCCGATGGAAGTGATGCGCTCACGCGGTTAGCGCCGCTCGTCGTGTGGCACTTGGCGGATGATGGCGATGCATTGTCGCGAGATGTCGCTAGTGCGACACAGATCACGAGCCATCAAGACTCGACCCTGCAGCAGGCGCAAGTATTTTCTTTGATCTTGAGATCCGCTTTGCATGGCGCAACCCACGCCGCGCTGTGCGAGCAAATTGCTAAGAGTCAATGGCTGCCGACCGACACGGGTCGCTCGCTTGGGGCGGCGACTGCGGCTTTTTGCGGCACGAGGAATTGGAAGGACGCCGTGCTCGAAGCGATCAACCAGGGCGGCGACTCCGATGTACTTGGCGCATTGTGTGGTCAGCTCGCCGGCGCTCACTATGGGGCGAGCGCTCTCCCTATTGCATGGCTCGAGACGCTGGTCGAGCGAGATTTGATAGAGCGACGAGCAGATTCGCTGCTTGCGGCAGTCTTGGTCGGTCGAAGTTGATGTGGTGATGGATCGATGAAGTCCTTGAAGATTTTGATGGTGGTTCACGAGAGCTTGATGCCCCCCGCGAGCACGGAGGGCTATAGCGATCAGCAGATCGACGAGTGGCGCACGGAATACGATGTCATGACACACCTGCGCGCCATGGGGCATGACGTGCGGTGCCTTGGCGTTCTCGACAGCCTGACCGCGCTGCGCAGCGAGATCGCCGAGTGGAAACCGGATGTCGTTTTCAACTTGCTCGAGGAATTCAATGGCGTCGTCACTTACGATCAGCACGTCGTCGCGTTCTTGGAGTTACTGGAGCAACCCTACACTGGCTGTAATCCGCGCGGCTTGCTGCTCTCACGTGACAAGCCGCTCTCAAAGCAGCTGTTGCACTATCACCGTATCCCGACGCCTCAGTTTGCGGTGTTTCCGAAGGGTCGAGTCGTGCGGTTACCCTCCAAACTGCGCTATCCGCTGTTCGTGAAGTCGGCGACCGAAGATGCGTCACTCGGTATCGCTCAAGCATCGGTCGTCGAGACACCCGAGCAGCTGCGCGATCGCATTGCGTTCATGCATGAGCAGGTCAAGACGGATGCGCTCGTCGAGGAGTACATCGCCGGCCGCGAGTTGTATGTTGGCGTGCTCGGCAACGATCGGTTGACGCGGTTGCCGGTGTGGGAGATGCACTTCGGCTCGATGGGTGGTAATCAGGCGACAATCGCCACACGCAGGGTGAAGTGGGATCGGCGCTACCAAGCCAAGCACGGCATCACACGCTCGGCGGCGACAGAACTTTCGCCTGCGCTCGAGGCGAGACTCGACAAACTTGCGAGACGCATCTATCGCAGCCTCGGCCTGTCTGGCTACGCACGCATGGATTTTCGTGTGCGGCCCGATGGCGAAATCTTTGTGCTCGAAGCGAACGCCAATCCGTGCCTCGCCGAGGCTGAGGATTACGCGCGCTCAGCGCTCTCGGCGGGCATCAGCTATCCCGAGTTGCTGCAACGCGTCGTGTCACTCGGCCTCAATTACCAGGCGGAGTGGCGGGCGGGGTACGTGTAGTCTTCAAATGCTGATCCAACCACCCAAGCACTTCTGAGTGCCAACGCAAGCTGTTGGCGGGCTTGAGTATCCAGTGGTTCTCATCCGGGAAAAATACGAAGCGGCTTGGAACACCTTGGCGCTGTAATGCCGTGAAGGTCGCAAGACCCTGCGAGTAGGGCACGCGATAGTCGAGCGCGCCGTGGATTACGAGCATTGGTGTGCGCCACTTCGTCACGTGGTCCGCGGGGTTGAACTTCTCGTGGATCTTCGGCGTGAGGTAATACGGCCCGCCATTTTCCCACTCGGTGAACCAAAGTTCTTCGGTGGTGTAGTACATCGTCCGCTGATCAAAGATGCCGGCGTGGTTGACGATGCACTGGAATCGATCCGACCAGTTGCCGGCGATCCAGTTTTGCATGAAGCCGCCATAGGAAGCGCCGAGCGAGCACGCACGGGTGCCATCGAGCCAGTCATAGCGACCGAGTGCCGCATCGAGACCCTTTTGTAGATCGACGAGCGGTTTGCCACCCCAGTCCTGACTGATCGAGTCGGTGAAAGCCTGCCCGTAACCCGGCGAACCATGGAAGTCGATGAACACGACGGCATAGCCTGCACCCGCGTAGACCTGCGGATTCCAGCGCCACGACCATTGGTTCGAGAAACTGACCTGCGGTCCACCGTGCACGATGAAGGCAATGGGGTATTTCTTGCCGCGCTCGAAACCCGCGGGTTTCATCACGTAACCGTAGACCGTTGCGTCGTTCCAACCTTTGAACGAGAACTGCTCGAACTCGCCGAACTCTCGCTCGGCGAGCAGGGTTTGATTGACGGCAGTGAGCGGTCTCGGCGCGGGCGGAAGTACGGCACGCGAGTTGGCTGCCTTCGAGGATTTCGATACCAGATATAAATCGGGCGGTGAGTCGAGCGATGCCCAGGTCATCACGACGCCATCGCGCGTGGGTGAAAAACCTTGCACTTGACCGTTGCTGAGCAGTCGTTGCCGATAACCTGACTTCGGGTCGATCTCAACGAGTGCCGTCTGGCCGAGATCGTCTGCGGTCGCGATGAGCTTGCGGCCATCGAAGTTCGCGGCGATGTGGCCGACCGAGCGATCCCAGTCGGCGGTGAGTGCGCGTGTTTCGTTATCCACGCCGCTGCGTAGCATCACGACATAACGATCGGCTTCGAAGCCGGGGCGCGACATGGCAAGCCACGCGAGATCACCGTTGGCCAAAAATACGGGTTGTGCGTCCCACGCCGGATTGTCAGTGGTCAGGTTGCGCGTCTCGCCCGTGCCATCGGCGGCAACCTCATAAAGATCAAAATTGGTCGACCACGGTTCTTTGGCATCAGCAATGCGTGCCGAGAACACGATGCGCTGACCGTCCGGGCTGAAGGTGTAGTCCTCCTCGCCACCGAAAGGCTTGGAGGGCACGTGCCCAAGGACGGCGCCCGAGACCAATTTGAACTCACTGGCCTTGCGATCGTTGCCGATCACGGCGGTGAACAGACGCGACAGCGTACCATCGCTCCACGTATCCCAATGACGGACGAAGAGTGCGTCGTAGCTCAGCGCTGACGCCTTGTCTCGCTTGCGCTCGCCTAGTCGGTCGGTCGTGCATTTGAGTTCGACGCAGTCGGGGAATACTTCCATCGACACGGCGAGACGATCACCGCGCGGCGACACTTCGAACGAACCCACACCGAGCGGCAGTGAGGTCACTTGCTGCGCCTCGCCACCCTCGAGACTGATATGCCACACCTGCGACGAGCCGCTGCGGGTCGAGAGAAAATAGATGCCGCGACCATCCGGTGCCCAGCGCCCCGAGGAGTCGCTCGCTGGATGCTGCGTGAGGCGACGTGAGACGGGTCGCTCGTCGTTCAGGTTGAGCAACCAAAGATCGACTTTGCCGCGGTTGGCTTCGATATCGGTCTCGCGCAGGGAGAACACCACATGTCGTCCATCGGGCGAAACTTGCGGATCGGAGACTCGTGCAAGTCGCACGAGATCATCCGCCGAGAATGGCTTGGCGGCATTCGAGGCGAGGGCGGAGCTAGCCAAGAGCGCAAGACCCAGCAGTGGCAGGGCAGTCCAGTTCAGTCGCATGGTTGTACTCCAGTGGCGATACCGGTAAAACGAGCGCCCGATTGTACATCTGCCGCTTTCCGATGCCTCTTGACGTACGCGCCATCTGTTTTGACCTCGACGACACCTTTTGGGAGGTCCGACCCGTGCTGCAACGCGCGGAGGCACGTATGGCGGCTTTTCTGCAAGAGCAGCACCCGGTGTTAGGCGCTCGATTTGCACCGGAGGATCTCTATGCGCGGCGGATGGCGCTGGTCGAAGAACGCCCGGATCGAGCGCACGATATGACCTGGTTGCGCACCGAAGCCTTGCGACGCTTTGCGATCGAGCATGAACACGACCCGACGATCGCCGATGACGCTTTCGCCGTTTTCATCGACGCTCGTCACGATGTGACCTTGTTTGCGGATGTGCTGCCGGCGCTCAAGCGACTGTCGGGACGTTACCCGCTCGCCACCTTTTCAAACGGCAATGCCGATGTGCATCGTATCGGCATCGGTAGCCACTTCGTCGCCACGCTCAATGCGGAGACGGTGGGCCACGCCAAACCCAAGCCTCAGGCCTTTCTCGCGGTCGCGGAGTCGCTTGGTCTACGGCCCGATCAAATTTTGTACGTGGGTGACGAGCCGCGCCTCGATGTGATGGGCTCGCGTGCCGCCGGTTGTCGTAGCGTGTGGATCAACCGGCGAGCGATTTCTTGGCCTACGGACCTCGCGCCGGCTGCGGATCTGGAGGTATCGAATCTGCTCGAACTGGTGGCGTGGCTCGACGCATCAACAACCACAGGGTCACGATAGCGCCACCTTGAATGAAAACTTCGCCGAGATTGTCGAGTCGATGTCGATTGAGTGCGGGGATGGCCGCGGTGAGCAGCATGACGACGCCTCCGATGGTCATCCACGGCATGGCGCGTTTACGCCACATGACGAGCCCCGAGAGGATCACGACGAAACAGGTCACGAGCGGTGCAAGCGGCAGCTCGCTGCGCACGAGTGCTTGGTCTGGCGTACAGCGCGTCGATTCGGAGACGGCTCCAGCGTAGCGGATCAGATCGAACTCGCAGACCGGATAAATTTCTTTGGTCCAGAAGAACGGCAGATCGTGAATGATCAGGGCGGCGGCTAGCAGGCAAAATCCTCCCATGACCCAGCGAGATTGAGCCCACGCCACACCCGCGAGCCGCAGGATGGAGCCGCTCGCGATGACGAGCCAGCAACCCGCGAGCCAATGCGCCCAAAATGCAGGCCAAGTGATGGCGTAAAGCAGGTCGCCGAAACCGATCAATACGCCAAGAGCAACCCGAGCGTTATCCCAGATCAAGAAAAACTGGGGGACGAGCAAAACATAGCCGGCGGCGATCTGGTGGGCTCGCGTCAGTCGCAGCAGCCAAACAAACAGTACCAGCTGCGCTACCGCGAACCCTGCAAACATCACGCTGTACATGTCACCACGATCTTGCCGATCGCTTCACGTCGCAACAATTTTTGGATGGCTTCTCCACCCTGCGGCAAAGAAAATCGGTCTGAAATGCGCGGGCGAATCTGGCCTGCCTGATAGCGCTCGAGCAACGAGTGCATAATGCGCTGGTGCGCGGCCGGGTCGCGCTCAGCGAAAGCGCCCCAGAAGACGCCGCAGATATCGCAGCCTTTGAGCAGGGGCAGATTGAGTGGGATCTTCGGGATCCCTGCTGGAAAGCCGACCACCAGAAACCGCCCCTGCCACGCGATGGCGCGCAGGGCGGCTTCGGCGTAATCACCGCCGACGGCGTCGTAGATCACATCGGCGCCGTGTTTTCCACAAGCTTCCTTGAATTGCGCCGCCAAAGATTTGGGATCGGTGACCTCGCGTGGATAGACCAAGGCGATGTCTGCGCCATGCTCGCGTGTCACGGAGGCTTTGTCCTCCGAGGAGACCGCCGCAATAACTTTGGCACCCATCGACTTGCCGAGCTCCACCGCAGCAAGACCCACTCCCCCGGCGGCACCGAGTACGAGCAGCGTTTCACCGGCTCGCAAGTGTGCGCGATCTTGCAGGGCGTGCAGTGAAGTTGAGTAAGTGACTAGCAGGCCCGCGGCCTCATCGAAGGGCATGTCGGTCGGGATCGGTGTGCAGTTACGCTCGTGGGTAACGAGTTTCTCGGCAAGACCACCATGGCTCGTGTGAGCGATCACATGGTCGCCGACTTTGAGGTTGGTGACTTCTGGCCCGAGTGCTTCGACGATCCCTGCGGTTTCAAGACCGGGTGCGAACGGGCGAGGTGGTTTGAACTGATACTTATCTTCGATGATGAGTGCATCGGGATAGTTGATACCGCAGGCTTTGACGACGACCCGAACTTCCTTGGGACCCGGAACGGGCTGTGGAATTTCTCTAAGGACGAGGCTGTCCGGTCCACCCGCATGGTCGCTCATGAGAGCTTTCATCGTCGTTGTCATCGTCATGGTTTTTCTCCTCGGGTATGCCAAGCGCGTAGCAGTCCCATACCGGTTTTGGAATCGTCGATTTCGCCGCTCAAGACTCGGTGCACGGCCGTTTTGAAATCGATCCAGTGCACCTCGAAAACCTCGGCCGCTTCGCGCGCATCGGGCGCCGGGCTGAGGTTCGTTGCAAGGTAGAGATGGATCCGCTCGGTGAACACGCCCGGAGAGCTCAAGGACATACCGAGTGAGCACCAAGTCGATGCGGCGACACCCGCTTCTTCGATGAGCTCTCGCTGGGCGGTGCACTCGGGAGACTCGTCGGGTTCGAGTTTGCCGGCGGGAAGTTCCCAAACATAGCCGCCGGCGGCATGGCGAAACTGATGCAGCAGGCAAACGCGATTTTGATCGTCGATGGCGACGATGGCGGCGCCGCCTGGGTGATGCAGGATCTCGAGATCGGCTCGGTGTCCATTTGGTAGATCGACCGTGTCGACGGTGAGAGACGTGATCTTGCCGCGAAAGACCTCGCGCTGTGCGACAAGACTCGTCATCCGCGTGAGCGCTCGTGATATTCCTCATTCGGCATCATGTCAGTGGCCGTAGCGAGGCGATTGGTCATATTGAAAAAACCCGTGATGGAGGCGATATCCCAGATGGCTCGATCGGACCAGCCAGCATTACGCAGTTGCTGGCGCGCTTCCTCACCAACTTCCGCAGGGTTGGTCGTCAAGCGATGCGCGAAATCGAGCATGGCACGCTGGCGCTTGGAAACGAGCGCCACGCGATAGTTCATCGCCAACATCTCGCCAAGTGATGGATCACCGGACATCTCGCGTACCGCCTGGCCGTGCGCGACTAAACAGTAATAGCAGCGGTTGGCGGCTGAAACGACTACCGCAATCATTTCGCGCTCGAGCTTCGTGAGCGGCGAGTCCGCGAGCATCAAATCGTTGTACATCGCGATGAAAGCGCGCAGCTTCGCTTCGTCGAAGCTGTAGGCCCTTAGCACATTCGGCAGGAAGCCGATCTTCTCGTCGCAGAGGTCGAAATATTTTTTGAGATCTGCCGGCAGTTTTCGGCGCGGTGGAACTGGCAACTTCAAAGCGGTGAGATATTTCGGCTGAGCAGTGTGGCGGGGCGGCATCCGGGCGATCCTTCAGGTCAAAAAGGGGACTAGCGATGCCGGATAGCCGGCATCGTTCAAAATATCGGAACGGATGCGTCCGCTTCGGGTCAGCGACGGAAGCCGCCGCCACCGCCACCGGGGCGGGGACCGCGCGGCGCCCGCTCCTGCGCTTCATTGATGCGCAGAGCCCGGCCGTTCATCTCGTAACCGTTGAGGGCGCTGATCGCCGCTTGGGCATCCGAAGACGGCATGTCGACGAAGCCGAAGCCACGAGGGCGGCCGGTTTCGCGGTCGTTGACGAGTTTGACCGAATCGACTTTGCCGTAGCGCTCGAACAGCACACGGACGTCAGCTTCGTTGGCGGAAAAGGGCAGGTTACCTACGTAGATCGTTGTCATTCAATCGTCTCTTAGAAATCAATCTTAGACGGATCGCTTGAACATTCGCCTGCCGCAGCCCAAAAGCCGCGGCAGGCGAACCGATGCTACTACTCGCCCATCAGGCAAGTAAACCGCGCGGAATCAATGACCGCCTTTGACGGCTCCGGCGGGTGCGGTGCCAGTCGGGAAGTTCTTCTTGAAGTAAGTCCAGCTGGTTTCATTGGGGCGGTTATCGTCACCCGGCGGCGGGGTGCGATATTCCGGGTATTGCGTCTCGATGGCTTTGCGCATCACCGGTGACAGCTGCTCGTAGTTGTCGAGCTTGCGTCCCGCCGCGTGGATGTAAATAAGGCCGACGCGGCCGCTCATTTCCATCCAGGGCAGCCAGTCGGCCATGCGCACCCAGCCCACCTCGATAGCCGGGTTGGTGTTCTTCGGATCGAGTAGCTCGTCGATGTTGCCGAAGAAATTGAACATTTCGGTGGCGTGATAGAAGCCGCCGATGTTCTTTTGGTAGGGACCCGCCAAGGGATTGCTGTAGAACAGCGGTACCGTGATGGTGTTCCACCAAGTCTTGCCGTTGATGGTGCCGGGCCATGTCGCCGGCTTGCCATCGGCGCCGATCGGGAACACCGGCCGCTGATTCACCGGATCGTTGGCCGTCTGCAACACCTTGACGGTGGCGCCGGTCCACGGATTCTTCCATTCGCGCAGCAATTCGCCGGTCGCCGGGTCCACGTACAACAGCAACTCGCGCGAGACGAGGCGCCAGCCGGTCCCGCGCTGCGGATCAGTGACCGTCACGCACTGGCGGACGTTGTAGCCCTCGACGTCGAACAGTTTGCGATCTGCTTCACCCGGGACGCGGGCGAAACCTTCACCGTGGAAATAGTAGATCGTCGGCGTGTTGTCGACGGCGCCGCATTGGATTTTGCGACCGACCAAGGTCACGCCCTCGGGGGTAGCTAGGTCGATTTTTTTGGCCTTGGCGGCGCCGAGGGCGGCGGAGCCGGTAAGGCTGATCGCGACAGCAGCCGTCATGGCGGACAGCGCGGCGAGTAAACGTTTGCGAATCATCTGGCGTCTCCCAAAG
>SXGQ01382379.1_pt1 | contig 23771 bp, 32 predicted proteins | sample 3178371 | NCBI WGS metagenome assembly SXGQ01 (sample SAMN11356859, study PRJNA531348) | freshwater metagenome | isolation source: freshwater sample F1-20 | place: China: Fuxian Lake, Yuxi | collected 2017-12-25 | reverse complement strand
TCCCTTTCATTGTTGTTAGTAGTTAGTTAGTTTAAAATATTCATCTAGGTACACTAATAAATGCATTGAAGCATAGCCAAGAAGAATAATTAAAGCTGTTACAAGTAAGGCTGTATAGTCTTCACGATTAAACATTTATGCAGCCTCCTGTAAGTTATTTTTTATTTCTTCAACCTCATCATCTGAAACTGTTTCAGCTATATGAGAGCAATCAACCCAATCTTTAAACGTATATAAAATTGGATTGCCATTTTTGTCACAAACTTCATTTACATTGTCATTGTATTTTGTAAATACAATTTTATTTATTGTGTAATTATTCATTAAGCAACCTCCTTAATTGTTATTTGTTTTATATCCATTTATGCTTTATCGCATACCCGTCGTTGAATAATACTTTAGATAATTCATAAACAATATGAAAACCCATATCCATCCCCGCACCTTTTATGAATATAGCTCCATTATCTTTTAAAGTATAACCTAAAACTTTAGATATGTAATAGCTCCAATAACTTGGAATACCTTCTTTAATATCTTAAATTTTTATTTGTCTAGACATACCGCTTGAAGATACTTTTTCTATTATAGTGTAAAGCGTATCGCCAACATTTATATTTTTTTTAAGGTAGTCAATCGCTTCTTGTTTTTCTTTTTGTTTTTTTGTCATGTTTATTACCCCTTTTTTTAGTTTTTAATATATACTATCATAACCAATAAGGTAGTCAATACAGTATAGATATTATTTTTAATATCTCATAACCCTATAAAATTAATAGGGTTATAAGTTATTAAAATTTAATAGTTTTTATTACACCATTTAACTAATTTATTAGTCAATTGATTCATAGTGTAACAACCTTTTTTGATTAATCTTTTAGCTTCCATTAAAAAGTCTTTATTTTCCATTAATTGATTTTCTGTAATAAAAGTCTTTCCTGCTACAGAGCTTATTAGTATTCCTCCCCTTGTCATTTATGCTACCTTTCATTGTTGTTAATAAAATTACCATAATGGTTAATATTATGAATGTCAATATAAAAAATAAATAAATTAAACTTATTAACAAGCGTGATATTTATGCAACAGTATGAATAAATAAAGATTAATAAAGAATAGTTAAGATTAAAAGAATAATTAAGATTAAAAGAATAGTTAAGATTAAAAGAATAGTTAAGATTAAAAGAATAGTTAAGATTAAAAGAATATTTAAGATTAAAAGAATAATTAAGATTAAAAAAATAGTTAAAAAGATTGCTATTTTAATTCATCAACAAAATTTTTTTTAGTTCGTGTATAAAATCGGTTATATTATTTATTCATTAATTAAACTTAATCTATTCACTAAAGATTTCCGATAATTAAGAGTTATAGGAATTAGTTATGTTTAATGGCAATTATTTTAAAGAATAATTAATATTTAAGTAAGCATTATTGATTTTTTAATTGGTTAACCCCCCCCTTACCCCCGCAAACAATCCGCCATTTTTTATATATATATACATGGGATTTGAGGACACCCTTACATACACAGCTTAAATCACACACACAATTTAAACTTATTTTATACCATACCTCAAATAACCACCCACACCTTTTACTTGCCAGACCTTTCTAGTGTTATTTTAAAAACAATTACTATATGTTGTTTTCATGTGGAATTACTTAGCAGAAGATTTAACTTCTATTGTTTATGTAGAAGAAAAAAGCAACACCCTAGTTATTAAAATATTTGGTATCCAAGATATGTTGGCTGCCGAAATGTTTGCACATTATGCTATGGCTAAGTTAGAATTTGATTATCATTCTCATGAACATATGCAGAGTTACAGCATACATTAAACATGGATATAAAGATTCCTTACACACCTAGGAAGCACCAAGCGTATTTACATAAAGAAATATCTAAACATAGATGGTCGGTATTAGTTTGTCATAGAAGGTTCGGCAAGACAGTTTGTATGATTAATCATTTAATACGTTCTGCTTTAACTTCAAAAGAAAAAAATCCAAGATTTGCTTATATCTCACCAACTTTTAAACAAAGTAAATCAATCGCTTGGGATTATATGAAACAGTTTACCGCCAAAATACCTTACACTAAATTTAATGAAACAGAACTTAGAGTTGATTTACCTAATGGTTCTAGGATTACTTTATTAGGATCAGAAAACTCAGATGGTTTAAGAGGGATCTACCTTGATGGTTGTGTCATTGATGAGTATGCCAATGTACATAGTAAACTATTTCCTGAAATTATTAGACCAGCATTATCAGATAGAAAAGGTTACTGCGTATTTATTGGTACACCTCAAGGCATGAATAATAATTTTTATGAATTATACCAACACGCACAAGGATCTGAAGATTGGTTTAGCTATAAAGCTAAGGCAAGCGAAACTTTAATTGTAGACCAAGATGAACTTGTTAAAGCTAAAGAGGTTATGGGTGATAAAAAATACCAACAAGAATTTGAATGTGATTGGATTGCCAATATTGAAGGAGCTATTTACAATGAAGTTTTAGTTAAAATAGAAAACAATAAACAAATCACTAGAGTACCTTACGACCCCAGTCTGCCTGTATCGACCGCATGGGATTTAGGAGTATCAGATCATAGTGCTATTATTTTTTATCAGCAGCTTGGCAGAGCTATTAATATTATAGACTACCATGAAGAAAGAGGACAAGGGTTGCCATACTATATTCAAATCATTAATGAAAAAGATTATGTTTATAAAGATCATTATGCACCGCATGATATTGAAGTTACAGATTTTGGTAATGGTAAGACCAGAAGAGAGGTTGCCTATCAATTAGGAATTAGATTTAAAGTCGTACCTAAATTACCTTTAGAAGATGGTATACACGCAACTACTATGACACTTCCTAGATGTTGGATTGATGTTGATCATTGCAAAAAGTTAATAGATGCGTTAAGACATTACCATAGGAAATATATTGATAAAAATCGTATGTTCCGAACTAAACCTGTACACGATTGGTCATCTCATGCTTGTGATGCAATGAGATACTTAAGTGTAGGTTTGCAAGAAATAGATACTAAACAAGTTGCACCACAAAGTGTAGCTGACAACGAATATAGGATTATATAATTATGGGATCAATATTTTCACCAAAAATGCCAAGTCTACCACCTATTCAACCTTTACCACCTGCACCTTCAGCAGAATTATCTGCCGAAGCAAAACAAAAAATTGCAGCAGAGCAGGCAGAGATTGAAAGAAAAAGAAAAGGTAGACAATCAACTATTTTAACTGGACCTTTAGGTGATCTTACAGAAGCAGAATTAGAAAAGAAAACTTTATTAGGATCATAATATGGGAGGAAGTCCAGCAAGAGTAATATCAAATATTATTAAACCAGCAGCACCTACCCCTGCACCTATAGCTGTTGCACCAACTACCGCAGAAGTTTCGCAAGCAACTGCAACTAGCATGGATGGATATGATTCAAGAAAAGCAAAAGCTAAAGGAAGATCAATGACTATATTAACATCACCTTTTGGTGTACAAGAAGAAACAGCTACTTTAGGTAAAGTAAGTTTATTAGGAAAATAATGGCATCTACAGATTTAACAAAAAAATTATTAGCACGTTTTGATCGACTAGCAGGACAAAGACAAAATTGGGAAACGCATTGGCAAGAAGTAGCAGATTATATGTTACCTCGTAAAGCTGATGTTACAAAAATAAGATCACGTGGTGATAAAAGAATGGAACTTATTTTTGACAGTTCTCCTTTACAGGCTTTAGAATTATTAGCAGCATCTTTACATGGTATGTTAACCAACCCTGCAACACCTTGGTTTACTTTAAGATTTAAACAACCTAATTTAGAAAATGAAGATGAAGCTAAATTATGGTTAGAGTCTGCAACAGAAGTTATGTATACCGCATTTAATAGATCTAACTTTCAACAAGAAATATTTGAATTGTACCACGATCTTATTACCTTTGGTACAGCCGCCATGTTTATTGAAGAAGATGATGAAGATTTAATAAAATTTTCTACAAGACACATTGATGAAGTTTATATTGCTGAAAATGACAAAGGTAGAATTGATACCATATATAGAAAATTTAAATTAACTGCACGATCAATTATACAAAAATTTGGTTCTACAGCATCTCAAGATATTATTACTATGGAAAAAAAAGACCCTTACCAAGAAATAGAAATTATACACGCAGTTTACCCACGATCAGATTTTAATCCTAAGAAACAAGATAAAAAGAATATGCCATTTGAATCAGTTTATTTTGAATATAAAAATAAAAATGAACTATCGGTATCTGGCTTTAAAGAATTTCCTTTTGTTGTTCCAAGATATTTAAAAGCATCACATGAAATTTATGGCAGATCACCTGCTATGACCGCACTACCTGATGTTAAAATGTTAAATGAAATGTGTAAGACAACAATTAAAGCTGCACAAAAACAAGTTGACCCACCTTTATTAGTTCCTGATGATGGATTTGTATTACCTGTAAGAACTGTACCAGGCGGATTAAATTTTTATAGATCAGGCACAAGAGATAGAATTGAACCTTTAAATATTGGTGCAAACAATCCTTTAGGTCTTAACATGGAAGAACAAAGACGTGATGCTATTAGAGCTGTGTTCTATGTTAATCAATTAATGTTGCAACAAGGTCCGCAAATGACAGCAACAGAAGTTATACAAAGAAACGAAGAGAAGATGAGATTGTTAGGACCTGTATTAGGAAGATTACAATCAGAATTATTAAAACCACTTATTGATAGAGTGTTCAATATTCTATTAAGAAACAATCAATTACCTGCCGCACCAGACTTTTTATCAGGTCAAGATATTGATATTGAATATGTTTCACCTTTAGCCAAAGCACAGAAATCCACAGAACTTCAATCTATTATGAGAGCTATTGAAATACTTGGTAGTTTAGCTAATGTAGCTCCTGTATTTGATTATGTTAATTTTGATAATTTAGTTAAACACTTAGCTGACATAGTTGGTGTTCCACAAAAAATATTAAAATCACAAAATCAAGTTAATGTTGAAAGACAACAAGCACAACAACAAAAACAAGAACAAATGCAAATGCAACAATTACAACAAATAACTCAAGCAGGTAAAAATATAGCTCCACTTGCTAAAGCTCTGCCTGCAGAAGCTCAAGCTATTGCTAACGCTGAAATATAAAAATGGGTCAAGCTAAAGATAAAGAACAAAATTTTGAAAAATATATTGAGAACATAAAAAAAAATTATAAATTTATATTCAATACAGATGAAGGCAAACAAGTCTTATCTGATTTAGAAAAAAGATGTCATTATCATACTACAACTAATATTAAAGGCGATAGTCATGAGAGTGCATATATGGAAGGACAACGTAGCATCCTTCTATTTATTAAAGCCATGCTACTTAATGAAAATGAAAAAGGAAACTAACAATGTCAGACCAAACACAGATAACGGAGCAAACCGCTTCGCCTGTAGCAACGACAACAAAGCCTACAGAAACTAATACAACACAAGCAACAATATCATCCACTACTATTGAACAACCTAAAGCAAGTATTTCTTGGAAAGAAGCTATTTCAGAAGAATTTAGATCTGATCCTAATATAGCAAAATTTACAGAACTTGATGCTCTTGCTAAAAGTTATATCAATGCCACTCGAATGATTGGTCAAGATAAAGTTGCTATACCTAATAAAAATTCAACAGAAGATCAATGGAATGAAGTTTATAATAAATTAGGTAGACCAGAGTCTGCTGATAAATATGCACTTAATATTAAATCAGAAGTCGTACCTATTGAACCTGCAGCTATTAAACAATTTGCAGAGAACGCATACAAGCTAGGTTTAAATAATAAACAAGCTCAAGGTGTCTTAGAGTTTTATAAAAATAATATGGAAGGTTTAGCAAAACAAGAAAAAATTACGATTGAAACTTCTCAAGTTCAAGCTGAACAAGAGCTTAGACAAGAATGGGGTAGAGATTTTGAAGTTAATATAAAAAGAGCTGGTGCATTAGCTAAAGCAAATCTTGATCCAGAAATATTAGATATTCCATTAAAAAATGGAATAAGATTAGGAGATCATCCTGAAATTATTAAAGGCTTTGCTAAGATTGCTAATATGTTATCTGAAGATAAAATTCTTTCAACTGAAAGTGAAAATGTTAATTCTAATGCTGATCTTGAAACGCAAATCTCTGAAATTGTTAACAATAGACAAGGAGCATATTGGAATAAAATGCACCCAGATCATGATAAATTAGTCCAACAAGTTTATACTTTAAGAGAAATGCTTAATAATTAATATTTTAATCCCTTGTATTTTTTTTTAAATTAATATAAGGGATTATAAATAGGACAATTCGAAAGAACCCTACTGACAACCAGGAATAGACTGTGGTCTAACAGACCTTAAATGCAAGAATTGCCTGTCATTTTGACGGAGAACCTTTCTGTTTAAATAACATTAACAAAAAATGGAGAGACAAATATGTCAACACAAATAACTACAGCTTTTGTACAGCAGTATTCTGCTAACGTACAAATGCTATCTCAACAAATGGGATCGTTATTAAGAGACAAAGTGAGATTAGAAAGTATTACAGGAAAAAATGCTTTCTTTGATCAAATTGGATCAGTTACTGCGGTTTTAAAAACTAGCAGACATTCAGACACTCCTCAAATAGATACACCTCATTCAAGAAGAAGAGTATCTCTTGGAGATTATGAATTTGCTGATTTAATTGATACTGATGATAAAGTAAGACTCTTAATAGACCCAACTTCATCTTACGCTCAAGCCGCTGCTATGGCAATGGGAAGAGCTATGGATGATGTAATCATTTCCGCTGCACTTGGTACAGCTTTCACAGGAGAAACTGGTAGTACATCTACTGCTTTTCCTGCTGCACAGCAAATTGTACATGGAAGTACTGGATTATCAGTAGCTAAATTATTATCTGCAAAACAGATTCTTGATTTAGCAAGCGTAGATCCTTCAATTCCAAGATACATCATAGTATCTCCGAAGCAGATAAGTGATCTTTTAAATATAACTTCAGTAACAAGTTCAGATTTCAACACAGTCAAAGCATTGGCTCAAGGTGAAATAAACTCGTTCCTAGGTTTTAACTTTATTGTATCAAACAGACTGTCATTATCTAGCACAACTAGATCATGTATAGCTTACGCACAAGATGGCTTAGCTTTAGCTGTTGGCAAAGATGTCAACGCTAGAATAGACGAAAGAGCTGACAAATCTTATGCCACTCAAGTGTACTACTGCATGAGCATTGGTGCTACTAGAATGGAAGAAGCTAAAGTTGTTGAAGTGCAATGTACAGAATAATAGGAGAATATATATATGGCTAATTCGATACAATATGCAAAAATAGCAGACGTTCCTTCAGTTAAAATAAAAACTAATGAACTTGCTGGTAGAGTAAGAGTTGCATTTGCAGAATATGAAGCAAGTGCAGAGCAATCAACTATTACTATGTTCACTATTCCTAATGGTGCTAGATTATTATCTGGCTCTGTTAGTTATGATGCACTAGGTGCAAGTACAACTATTGCGGTAGGTTATGCTGCTCATACAAAAGCAGATGGCACTACTGAGGCTCTTGATGTAGATCAATACAAAGCTGCGGCTGCGTCAACATCTGCTCAAAGTGTTGTTGTTCTTGACACTATAGCTTTAGATAAAAACGTAGTTACAGATGCTAACGAAGATGGTGTTCCAGTTACAGTTACATTAGCAGGTGCTAATGGTACTGGTACTATTCAGTTACAAATGTTTTACGTTATTGATTAATAATAGTTACAAAGATTGGGGGAGAAATCCCCCATCTTTAAAAGAATAAAAAATTATAGTATAAAGGATTAATATGGCATCAATAGTTGATATTTGTAATGGAGCATTAAATCAATTAGGTGCAACAACTATTACTTCTTTAAGTGAAGATTCAAAAAATGCACGATTGTGCAACGCAAGATACACACAAGTTAGAGATTCATTATTTAGATCACACCCTTGGAATTGTTTACAAAAAAGAGTTGAACTAGCAGCAGATAGTACTGATCCTGTTTGGGGTTTTTCTTCTCAATACACATTACCAGCTGATTGTTTAAGATTACTTAGAATATTAGATTATGATTCAGATTACAAAGTAGAAGGTAGAAAAATATTAAGTAATGCTTCTTCTATGAAAATTTTATATGTAGCAAGGATTACAGATCCTAATGAATATGATGAGTTATTAAGAGAAACATTATCTGCAGCTTTAGGAGCAGATATTGCTTATGGCATAACATCTTCTAATCCTGTTACTCAAAGTATGTATCAATTATTTCAAGAAAAATTAAGAGATGCTAGATTTGTAGATGCTACTGAAGGTCAAAATAATTCACCAGACTTAGGCATGACAGATGAAATAGAATCTAGTACTTTTATTAACTCAAGGTATTAATCTATGGCACGAGTTGCAGCAGAGCTTACAAACTTCACAGGTGGAGAAGTATCTCCAAGATTAGATGGTAGAAATGATTTAACTAAATATGCTTCATCTTGCAAAACCTTAGAAAATTTTATTATCTACCCACATGGTGCAGCTGCTAGAAGATCAGGTACAACTTTTGTAGCTGAAGTAGCAGATAGCGATAATAAAACAAGACTTATACCTTTTGAATTTTCTACAACTCAAACGTATATGCTTGAGTTTTCAAATCTTAAAATTAGAGTTTATAAAGATAATGGTTCTGTTTTAGAAGGTAATAAAACTATAACAGGTGTTACTCAAGCCAATCCAGCAGTTGTAACATCTACTGCACATGGTTATAGCAATGGTAATGAAATTTTAATTACTGCGGTTGTAGGTATGACACAACTTAATAGTAAAAGATTTTTAGTTGCCAATGTTACAGCTAATACATTTGAATTAACTAACAAAGATAGTACAAATATTAACAGTACAGCTTTTACTGCTTATGCTTCTGGTGGAATAGCTAATAAAGTTTTTGAAATTACAACACCTTACACAACTGCACAACTGTTTGAAATTAAGTTTGCTCAATCAGCTGATGTTATGTACATCACACATCCATCACATGAAGTAGCTAAATTATCAAGAACAGGTCATACAACATGGACTTTAGATAATGTTGTTTTTACTAAAGGACCTTTTCAAGATCCTAATACAACAACTACAACTTTAACTCCATCTAGTGCTTCTATAGGAACAAGAAATATTACTGCTTCTTCTGTTACAGGTATTAATAGTGGATCTGGATTTATATCAACTGATGTAGGTCGACAAATTTATTTTAATAGTGGTTATGCAACTATTACTTCCATTACAAGTACTACAGTTGTAGTAGCTACAGTTAGTATAGCTTTTGCTAATGCTAGTGCTGATGCTAATTGGCAATTAGGATCTTTTTCTGACACTACTGGTCATCCTACTTGCGTAACTTTTTTTGAACAACGATTAGTATTTGCAGGAACAACTAATCAACCTCAAACTATATTTTTTTCTAAATCAGGTGATTATGAAAATATGGATGCTAACATAGGAGGCACAGTAGCAGATGATGATGCTATTATTTATACTATTGCTTCTAACCAAGTTAATGCTATTCGTTTTATGACAGCTACAAGAACTTTAATTATTGGTACAGCAGGAGGTGAATTTTCAGTATCAGGAGGAGGTGTAGATGTTGCTATTACTCCAACAAACATATTAATTAAAAAACAATCTAATCATGGTTCTGCTAATATTGATGCGATTGCAGTAGGTAACGTAACTTTATTTTTACAACGTGCTAAAAGAAAAATAAGAGAACTTGCTTATAATTTTGATGTTGATGGTTATGTTGCACCTGACATGACTATTCTTGCAGAGCATATTACTGAAAGCGGAATAACACAAATGGCTTACCAACAAGAGCCTAATCAAATTATTTGGTGTACTAGAACTGATGGTGAACTTATTGGTTTAACCTATCAAAGAGAACAACAAGTAATAGCTTGGCATAGACAAATTTTTGGTGGTAAGTTTGGTGAAGCTACAATTACAGTTACTGACTTTGCAACTATTGCAAATGGTACAAGAATTATTTTAACTAAATCAGATGGAACAACAACAACTTTTACTTCAGCAACAACTCTTACTGCTGGAAAATTTCATACCACAACTAGTAATAATCAAACAGCTACTAATTTAAAAACATTAATTGATGCTGATGCCGATTATGTTGCAACAGTTTCTAGTAACGTGGTTACCATTAAAGAAGCAGATTCATTATCTACAGGATTTTTAACTATTGAATCAACAGATGATGACACTCGTTTAACACCTACAAGTGAAGGTAAAGCACTTTGTGAAAGTATATCTGTTATTCCAACTGACGATACTGAATATCAAACATGGGTTATTGTTAAAAGAACCATTAATGGTATTACCAGAAGATATGTAGAATATCTCAATGTATTAGATTTTACAGAAACAGATAATACTACTTTTAATTTTTTAGATAGTGCATTGAGTTATAATGGTTCAGCAACTTTATCAGTTTCAGGTTTAGATCATTTAGAAGGACAAACAGTTTCTGTATTAGCTAATGGTGCAACACATCCTGATAAAATTGTAACTGCAGGAGTTGTTACTTTAACTCGTTCTTCTACCCATGTTAAAATAGGTTGTGCTTATTCTTCTATCTTACAAACTATGAGATTAGATGCAGGTTCACAAAATGGCACATCACAAGCTAAGACAAAAAAAATATATGAAATTACTCTTAGACTTTATGAGTCTATTGGTGTTGAGGTGGGTCAAACTTTAGATGATATGGAAGCCATACCTTTTAGATCCTCTGCTGATCCTATGGATATTGGTTTACCTGTATTTACAGGCGACAAAGATGTTGAATTTAGAGGCAACTATGAAACTGATGGATTTATATTTGTTAGACAAACTCAACCTTTACCATTAACTGTTTTATCTTTATACCCAAGGTTAATAACAAATGATGGATAATAAATTATATATTGTGCCTTATATTTCAACTCATGGTAAAATTATTCTTGCTAATCAAATGAACCATGTGCTGATGGATAAAGATGCTGAATTTGAAGGAGATGCTAAACACCTTGAACAAAAAGGTTTAGCTTATACTTGCGTTATTAATAATGAACCTATTGCCTCTGCAGGTATGAAAGTGATTTGGGGTGGTGTAGCAGAAGGTTGGGTATTAGCTACAAATAAAGTTTGGAATCACCCTTTAGTTATTGCCAGAGCCATTAAAAAAAATTTTACAAGACTAGCTAAAGAAAATAATATAAAAAGAGTTCAAACAGCTGTAAGAGCTGACTTTACTATTGGTTTAAAGTTTGCTTCATGGTTAGGTTTACAAAACGAAGGATTAATGAAATATTATGGTTTTGATGGTTCAGATCACTTTAGATATGCGAGGATTTTTTAAATGAGTTGGATAGCACCAGCATTACCTTATATATCAGCCGCTACCTCAATAGCTGCAGGTAGACAAGCATCAACAATAGGTAAGTATAATCAAGCAGTTCAAAATAGAAACGCACAAATTGCTGAACAAGAAGTTCAAGCTATTGAACAACAAAAAAATTTAGATTTACAAAAATTTGAAAAACAATTTACTCAATTACAAGGAGAAACTAAAACAGCAATATTATTTTCTGGTGCTGATTTATCTGGTTCAGGATTAAGAATATTAAGATATAATGCTGAACAAGCTGAGGTGGAAAAAGATATTATGAATTATAATTCTAAAGTTGCTCAATCTCAAGCATTTGAAAGGTCAAATTTTGCTAGAATAAAAGGTCAAGCTGCTAGACAAGAGGGACAATCTACAGCAATGAAATATTATTCACAAGCAGGAACAACTTTACTAAAAACATATGAATAAATTTTATTATTATGCCTAAAATCCCAACTTTTGAATCTAAAACAAGAATAACAGCAGAACCAACTGGAGTTTTAACTGATATTAAAATTTCTCCAACCGATAGTCTAGCTGCATCATTTATTCCTGCATTACAAGATTTAACAAATTATACTTTAAAAAATAGAGACACAGCAGAAAAAATTGAATCAGCTAAAAAAGTTTTTGAAGTTAAGGGTGAATTAGATAAATACATAGAATCTGAAAAAGAAAATATTAATGAAGATAATGCAATTAATAATTTTAAAAAAAAATATAATAATTATCTTAATCAACAACTAGGAACTATTACTAACTCAAGAGTAAAAAAAAGAATACAACAAAATTTAGATTTAGAATATTCTGAATATATTTATAATATTAAAAACAATTCTTATAAAGCATTAGAAAAAGATAGTTTGCTAACAATAAATAATGAAATTAATTCTTTATCTGCAAAATATGCAACATCAGATAATCCTATATTAAAAGTTAAATATAAAACACAAACTAAAGATAAGATTAAACAATTTGCTCAAGATTTTGATTTTCCACAAAATGTATTAGATAAAAAATTAGAGGCTGTTGATAGAGATTTTTTATTAGCAGATATAAACCAATTAGCTGGTTTAGTTAATGGAGTAGAACAAATAAAAAATTTAGATGACAGTTTAAATGGAACTAAATTTTTGAGTAATGAAGATTTTGGCTCTGGAGTATATAATGCTTATCTTGATAAAATATCTAATTTAACTATTACAGGAGATCCTAATTCTAATTACGATAGAGCATTAGAATTAACTAATGAATTAGAAACATTTCAAAGATCTAATGGATATAAAGTAAATAATTTATTATTGTCTACTAAAATAAATTCTTTAAAACAAAAAGTATTAACTGAACAAAATACACATGAAAGTTTATTACAACAACAAGGAAACAATAAAGCATTTTTTGATTATTCTAGTGACTTAATAAGAGGTTTAACAAAAAGCATAACTGATAAAGGTTTAGGTTTACCTCCAGCATTAGTTGATGAAATTGCTGGTGCAGAAATAGAATCTCAATATAAAGAAAGAATTAAAAATTATTTATCTACAAATCCCAATGCTACTTTAACAGAAAAAAAACAATTTGCTAGAGAGCTGGTATATACTTTGCAAAATATTTATGAAGATGAAAACACACTTAAAAATCAAAATAGAATACTAGACCAAAATAGATTTGATATTGAAGGAGAATATCAAAAAATTATTAATGATATAAAATTATTACAAGAAGGAAATTTAGACCCATTAATATTAAAACAATACGAAACTAGAGCAAAACAACAAAAGTTTATTACAACAGATAAAGATGGAAATGAAATTGGAGATGTTACATCTTTTATTAATGAGTATCTTCCTATATTAGCATCTCAAATAAGACCAACTGTTACAGGACAATAATATGTCTTCTGAATTTTCTCCAAAAGTTTTAGAACTTCTTGGTCAAAGTAATAAAGAAACTATAAAAATAGAACCAGTAAATTTTGGTTTAGTAAAAAATCCTACCCAAGAAGATCCTAGTTATTGGAATATTGCTCAAGATATGTTTTTATCTATACCTCAAGGTGTAGTCAATGCGGTAGAAGAACAAGGAGATTTTTTAGATGAAAATATAGTTTCACTTGGTGGATTTGAGTTTGGAGATAAAGATGGAAAATTATCTTTTCAAGATTTTATACCAAAATATATTCCACCTTCTAAATGGAAATCAGAAGAATATTCTAAAAAAAGACAATTACCCGTATTTCATAAACCAGAAACTTTAGCTGGAAATATGACAGAAGGAGTATCAAGATTTATTACTGGCTTTGCTGGACCTGCTAAATTTTTAAAAGGAGCAGGTCTTTCTGGTAGTTTAATTAAAACATCTTTAAGAGGATTATCAGCTGGAGCAGTTGCTGATCTTACTGTGTTTGATCCTAATGAAGGTAGATTATCAGATATGCTAGTTCAATTTGATTCTCCTTTATTAAACAATGCTGTTACTCAATATCTTGCAACAGACGAAAGTGATTCTGAAATGGAAGGTAGATTAAAAAATGTTTTAGAAGGTATGGCTCTTGGTGGAATTTTTGAATCTGTTTTTTATGGAATCAAAGGTTACAAAAAAATGAGAGGTGTTAAAAATTTAGATGAACGAGCAAAAATTCAACAAGAAGTAGCAAAAGTTATTGATGATACAAGTAATGGTAAGAAAACAAAGGCAGTTAGAAAATTTGCTTTAGAAGGTGATCAAGGAATTAATTCTAAAGAAGCATTAAAAATTATAACAAAATCAAAAGAAACTGCTAAACAAGATTCAGAACTTTGGATTATAAAAGTTATAAATACTAAATCATTTAAAAGTGGTGAACAAGTTTTAAGAACTATTGATAATATAGTTGATAATGGTTTTGATGATGTAACAAAAGAATTTTTAGAAAATGATGTTCTTGCTAATGAAGTTGCATTAGAACTTGCAATGACTGCTGGAAGAAATCAAAAAGAAGTTTTAAAATCTATTACCAAAGAAGGAGTTAGAGCAAAAGAAACTACAGTTAGGATGCTTACTAGTAAATCTATATTGCAAAAACTAGCACTTGATTTTCAAAAAAACTCTGTAAAATACTTAGATGAATTTGGAGAGGATGTTACAAAATGGTCTCAACAGGCTAAAGAAGATTTAGCTTTAAGAACAAAAGTTATTCAAGAAACTTTTGTTTCATTAAAAAATCAAATCAGAGGTGCTGCAAGAACAACTCAAGCAGGAAGAATTAAAGTACCTGCGGCAGAAGGTAAGGTATTTGATATAGATAAAGTTGCAAGCATATTTAAAAATTTTGATGCCAATCCTGCAGTAATGGCTAAAAAAATAAAAGAAATGAACCCAGATGATGTTATTAATGAAGTAACAAAATCAAGATTGGCTAAAGCAATAGAAGTATTTAACTCTTTATACATAAATTCTATTTTATCTGGAACACCAACTTTTATTGTTAATACTCTTGGTAGTGCTTATGAAGTATTTTTAAAACCATTAGAAACTATAAGCGGAGCTGCAATAAGAGGTGATATACAAACAATAAAAAGTGGTTTTTCTCAATATATAGGAATGGTTCATACTATGAGAGATACTATAAGAGCTGTTGGTATTGCATTCAGACAAGGAGATGCTGTTCTTGATCCAATGGTTAGAACTCAAGATAATTTACAAATTATTAATGGTAAAGCAGTTAGACCTATTAGTGGTTCTAATCTTGGTTTTGATGGAAAAGCAGGAACTGCTATAGACTGGATAGGTAGAATTTCTGAATTTCCAACAAGAATACTAATGGGTACAGATGAATTATTTAAACAAATTATTTATCGTGGAAGATTATATTCTGAAGCTATTGATAATACTTTAGAACTTGCTTTTAAATTAGGAACAAAAGAAGCAAAAGATAATATAGATAAAATATTTAAAAATGGTTTTGATAAAAATGGAAGAGCCAATGTTAAAGAAAATGATATTGCTGCAAGATCTTTAGAATCTGCAAGAGTTGGAACTTTTACAAATAATTTAAATGATGGAAGACTTTTAAACATTGGTTTAGGGGTACAATCTTTTTTAGAGAAAAATTCTATTTTAAGGTTTTTAGCTCCATTTGTCAGAACACCTACTAATCTTTGGAGACACGTTGAAACTCGTATTCCTGTACTTGGAATATTTTCTAAACCAATGCGAGACATAATAAATCCAATGAAACTTGCTTGGAGAACAGGAGATAGAAGAGCTAGAGCAGATTTATTAGGAAGACAATTATTTGGTTTTTCTGCTACTATTTATGCTTTTCATTTAGCTAATTTAGATATTACTGATAGCAAAGGAAATGTTTATCGTAGAATAACAGGTGCTGGTCCTACAGATTATAATGTAAAAAATTTATGGTTGCAAAATGGTTGGCAACCTTATTCTATTGCTCGAAAAAATCCAGATGGTACTATTACTTATTTACAATATAATCGTAATGATCCTCGTTTTTATATTTTAGGCATTGTGGCAGACATAGCAGAAAATCAAGACAATATTGATGATGAACAAAAACAAAATATGTTTACTGTAGCTGTTTTATCTGCAATAAAATCTGCTGGTAATAAATCCTATCTTCGTGGAACTGCTGAGATGTTTGATTTAGCAGAAAATTTAACACCAGAAACTTTGATGAAATATTTTGGAAAACAAGTAGGAAATGCAATACCTTATCAAGCATTGCTAGGTCAAGGTATTCCAGGAATAATAGAACCAGATCAAGAAATATTAAAAACAAGAGATTTTGTTGATGAAATTATTAAAAAAACACCCTTCATTGATAAAACAAAAAGTCTTGAACCAAGATTAGATTTGCTTACTGGTGAACCTATTAAAAGAACTGTTGCTTCAGTATACTTTAATCCTGATGGTTATATGTCTGTAACCCAAGGAACTATTTTAGTTGGAAAAAAATCAGAAGTAAAAGAAGATCCTGTACGATTAGAACTTGCTAGATTAAAAATAAAAGCAATTACAGAACCTAATGAAAAAGAATTAAAAATAGTTAATTTACTTGATTATAAAAAAAATAATGTATCTGCTCACAATTATTGGATTAGCAAAATAGGAAAAACAACTATTAGTGGTTTAACTCTTAAAGAAAATTTAGAACAAACTATTAATTCAATTTCTTATTTAAGAAGACAAGAGGGTAATGAAAATTATGATGGTGGTAAAGAAATAATATTAAAATCAATATTTCAAGCTTATAAAAATAAGGCAAAACAAGATATGTTAGAAGAATATCCTGATGTTGCAGAAGCTATTCAAAATGCTAGAATAGATAAATATGGCTTTAGAAAATCTATTTATGATATAAAAGAAGGACCAAAAGAATTATTGCCTAGACAGTAAAATAAATATATAGAGATAATAATATGACAATATCTTCAACTACAGTAAAAAATTCATACTCAGGTAATAGCTCTACTACAGTATTTGCCTATACATTTAAAATATTTGAGAACTCTGACATTCAAGTTATTATTCGTTCTTCAACAGGTACTGAGACTACAAAGACAATAACAACTCACTATACTGTATCAGGTGCAGGAGATGCTAATGGTGGTTCAGTCACTTTTGTAACTGCTCCAGCCACAGGCGAAACAGTTGTTTTAATTAGAAATGTCCCGCAAACTCAAGCGATAGATTATATCGCTAATGATCCATTCCCAGCGGAGACACACGAAGAGGGTTTGGATCGTGCTACCATGACTATTCAACAAATGCAAGAAGAGATCAATCGATCTATTAAATTATCTAAAACAAATACAATGACATCTACTGAGTTTACAGTAGCCGCTGCCTCAAGAGCTAGTAAAGTTTTAGCATTTGATTCTTCAGGAGAAATAAGTGTTACTCAAGAACTTGGAACATTTAAAGGTAATTGGTCATCAGCCACAGCTTATGTACCAAGAGATTTAGTTAAAGATACATCTACTAATAATATATTTATTGTTGATACTGCACACACATCTTCTGGAGCACAACCTCTAACAACAAATGCCAATTCTGCTTTTTATGAATTAATTGTTGATGCAGCTTCAGCTACAACTTCAGCTACTGCCGCAGCCGCAAGTGCTAGTGCTGCCGCAAGTTCTGCATCTACTGCAACTACACAAGCAACTAATGCAGCTAACTCAGCATCTACTGCAACAACTCAAGCAACTAATGCTTCTAATAGTGCTACAGCCGCAGCTTCTTCTGCAGCTTCAGCAGCTACATTATTAGATAACTTTGATGATGTTTATCTTGGTGCTTTTGCAAGTAATCCAGCTTTAGATAATGATGGTGATCCTTTAACTGCAGGTGATTTATATTTTAATACAGTTTCAAGTACATTACAGGTTTATTCAGGATCAGCTTGGCAAACTGCAGCAGCTTCTACTGCTGGATTTGCTACACTTACTGGTGTTGAAACATTAACTAATAAAACTTTAACAGCTCCTAAAATTGCTAGTGGTGGTTTTGTAGCTGATGCTAATGGTAATGAACAAATTAAATTTACTACAACTGCTTCAGCAGTAAATGAATTTACTGTTGTTAATTCTGCAACAGGTTCAGCACCTGAAATATCTTCTACAGGTGGTGATACAAATATAGATTTAAAAATAACTCCTAAAGGTTCAGGAAAAATAGTTTTAGATGGCATTAGTTTTCCAAATGCAGATGGTTCAGCAAATCAATTATTACAAACAAATGGTTCAGGTGTATTATCTTTTGCATCAGTATCAGGTGGTATTGAATGGCAAGCAGTTCATTCATCATCAACTTTAACTGCTGTTGCTAATAAAGGATATTTTTTAAACACAACATCAAATGAAATTACAGTAACATTACCTGCTTCCCCAAGTGCTGGTAATCAAATAGCTTTAGTAGATTACGCAGGAACTTTTGACACAAACTCACTTATAATAAATCCTAATGGAAATAAAATAGAAGGAAGTACAGCTAATATGGCACTTAAAACTGAAAGAGAAGGTGTATTATTAGTTTATATAGATTCAACACAAGGTTGGTTAGCAACATCAGGAATTAATGAAGGCACAGATTCTTTAGAAATAGCACCATATACAGTAGATTTTTTAATAATAGCTGGAGGAGGTGGAGGTGGTGGTTCTGATGGAAGTTCAACACCAGGAGGAGGAGGAGGAGCAGGTGGTTATAGAAATTCTTATTCAACAGAATCATCAGGTGGTGGAGGAACTTCAGAGACAAGTTTAACATTTATACCAGGAACAGTTTATACAGTTACAATTGGAGCAGGTGGAAGTGGTGGTAACTCAACTGGAGATAATCCAGGTTCTGCTGGTACAAGTGGTTCTAATTCATCAATATCAGGAAATAATATAACAACAATAACTTCTACTGGAGGTGGAGGAGGTTGTGGTATTGGTGGTGCTGGTAATGCTCCAGCAACTAATGGAGGTTCAGGTGGAGGAGGACAGCAATTTAATGCTAGAGGAACTGGAACAGCAAATCAAGGATTTGATGGTGGTAGAAATGCAAGTGCTAATTCAACTTCATCAGCAGGAGGTGGTGGAGCAGGTGGTATTGGACAAGACCAACAATCTTTAAATGGTGGTAATGGTGGTATTGGGGTAGCATCTTCTATAACTGGTTCTTCTGTAACAAGAGGAGGTGGAGGTGGAGGAGGTGCTAATTCTTCAAGTGGAAATACTGGTGGTACAGCAAATGGTGGTGGTGGTGCTGGTGGAAATTCTGGTTCTAATGGAAGTAATGGAACATCAAATACTGGAGGAGGTGCAGGTGCAAGATCACAATTCTCATCTGGTAATGGTAATACTGGTGGTTCAGGAGTTGTTATACTTCGTATGTCCACTGGTGCATATTCAGGAACAACAACTGGTTCACCAACAGTTACAACAGATGGTTCAGATACAGTAATTGTATTTAACTCATCAGGAAGTATAACAGGATAATTTATGGCACATTTTGCAAAATTAGGAGTAGGAAATATAATTGAACAAGTAATCGTAGTATCTAATGATATTGCAACTACTGAAAAAGCTGGTTTAGATTTTATTAACAAACTTTATAATACAAGAGATGTTTGGAAACAAACTTCTTACAATAACAATTTTAGAAAAAACTTTGCTGGTATTGGTTATCAATACGACCAAACTAGAGATGCTTTTATTCCACCTAAACCATATTCAAGTTGGATATTAAACGAAACTACGTGTCTTTGGGAAACACCAGTTGCTATGCCAACAGAACAATTAGAAAATAATCAGTATTATTCTTGGAATGAATCTGCTATAAATTGGGAAATTAAAACAAAATAATACATCATGTCAGAAGTTATTAAACTTCAAAACAAAAAACCTGTGTTTGAAAATTCATCTTGGAATTTTAAATTAGATAAAGTTAATTTTTATTCTTTTTGGAAAGACGCATTTACAAAAGAAGAATGTGAAAAAATAATTAATATTGCAAAAAACAAAGGTTTAATTCAAGGAACAACATTTGGAAAACCTGATGTTAGAAAAAACAAAGTTTCTTGGTTGTTTTCAAATGATGATATGGAATGGGTATTTCGTAGAGTAACAGATATTATTCTTAATCTAAATGATAAATTTTTTAAATTTGATATTTTTGGATTAAATGAAGGTTTTCAATTTACAAATTATAAAGCACCATCAGATAAATATGGTAAACACGTTGATAGTGCATTAAATACTTTAGTTAGAAAATTATCTATCTCTATACAATTAACTGATCCTAAAGAATATGAAGGTGGAGAACTTTATCTTTATAATTCTGAAAAAGGCGATCTTATGGATAAAACGCAAGGAACATTAATTATGTTTCCTTCCTACATACTACATGAAGTTATGCCAGTAACTAAAGGTGAAAGAAATTCTTTAGTAACTTGGGTAACTGGTAAGCAATTTAAGTAACAGCAAACTATTGCTGAATGTATTGAGTACTTTAAAAACAAACAATAAATTAACCAAAACTGTAATAATATAAATTATATCTTAATGAATTAAATTTTGTTATTGATTCATGATGAAATATTTATTAATTATTCAAATATGTTCGTCTGTCATGCAAACTTGTACAGACCCTATACCTATCTACCCCATGTATAGTAGTCATTATAATTGTGCTACAGGTGGTTTTCTTCGTGGTATGACTGTGTTAAGAGAACTAGGAGAAGAAGAAGTTAATAATAAAAAAATGTATGTAAATTTTGTATGTCAATTTAATGAAAGTGTATAGAAAAAAATATGGATCAATTATTTAAATCATTTATAAAAACGTGTAAAAATTATTTTATCACTATGAAACGTGATATTAAAAAAAAAATCAGACAGTTAGTCTGCAAGTGCGGTGAAAAGTAAAGTTGTTTCTAAATTCACAGAAAAAAGTAATGGGATAAGATTATCCTTACACGAAAAGATATGTGCAGAAAGAATGGCACAACTTATTAAAACAATAGATGAATTAAGACAAGACGTAAAAGAACTTAGAACAGACATGAATAAAGGTAAAGGTGTAATATCTTTATTAGTTATTCTTGGCGGATTTATTACTGCCGTTTTAGGTTTCTTTAAATGGAATGGCTAAAAATAAAAAAACTTCTTTCATAAAAAATAATGAAAGAACTAGAACAACAGCTTCTGTTGGTTTATATAATGAGCTTATTGCACAAGCTCAATTTGTAAAAGATCCCAATCATATTGTGTTTGTACCTGTCATGGGTAAAGGACCTATTGATATGATTGTATTAAATATCGCAACAGGAGAGTATCAAGCCTATGATGTAAAGAGTGCTAATTACAGAAAATCTGATTATACCCCCAAAGATACCTATAAAAGAAAAGCAGGAAGTCTTATTTATAGAGGCTTGACAGTAGAACAAAAAAAATTAAAGGTTAAAATTTATTATAACAAATGAAACTAACAGCCAATTTTACCCTTGATGAACTTATCAAAAGCCAGATAGCTATTCGTAAAGGTATTTCAAACAACCCCTCACCACATCAAATAGAAAATATTAAAACTTTAGCTATTAATATCCTACAACCTATACGCACACAATTTAATAAACCTCTTATTATTTCTTCTTGCTTTCGTTCTGCCGAGCTTTGCATAGAAATAGGTTCAAGTATAAACTCACAGCATTGTGCGGATAATAAAGCTGCCGCTGCTGATTTTGAGATATGGGGTATGGATAATAAAAAATTAGCTACATGGATTAAAGAGAATTTAGAATTCGATCAATTAATTTTAGAGTTTTATATAGAGGGAGATCCTAATTCAGGTTGGGTTCATTGCTCATTCTCTACTGATCTCAATCGTAACGAGTCGTTGATTGCCTATAAAGATAGTGATAACAAGGTACAGTATAAACATTGGTAAACTAAATGGCTAGAGATTATAAATCAGAATATAAAAATTATCATTCTAAATCTGAGCAAAAAAAAGATAGAGCTGGTAGAAATGGTGCAAGACGAATAATGAAAAAGAAATATGGTTCTAGTATATTAGGTCGAGACGTAGATCATAAAGATAGAAACCCCAGAAATAACAATACAAGTAATTTAAGAATTCAATCTCAATCTTCTAACAGATCAAGAAACGGATAACTATGTGGTTTAATTTAATAGGTATAGCATTAAAAACAGGAACTGAAATTTATAAAAACAAATCAGCTACAAAGATTGCTATGTCTGAAGCTCAACTTATGCATGTTGAAAAGATGAAACGTGGTGAGATTGAATTTACTGGTAAAATTGTAGAAAATCAAAAGAGTGATTGGAAAGATGAATTTGTACTTATTACTATTTCAAGTCCTCTATTTTTATTAGCTTATTCTGTATTTGCAGAAGATGAAAAGATGCAACAGAAGATAGATATGTATTTTCAAAAATTACAAGAGATGCCTTGGTGGATTGTTGGTTTATGGGTTTCGGTGGTAGCTGCCATTTATGGACTTAAAGCAACAGACATTATCAATATGAATAAAAATAAATAAGATGAGTCAACAAATTTCTAATATGTTTGTTAGTCAATATAACAAGAAAACAAGTTTACTATCTCAACAAACAGGAAAAAAGAATGGCAAAAAAATTCAACGCAGACAAACTAAGACACGAAAGAATAGCAAAACATACTAGCATAGGTAGACGACCTAAAACTTCGTCTATGAATAAACATAGAAGAAGAACTTACAAGGCTTATAACGCACAAGGTAGATGAAAATTATTACTATTACATTATTGTGTTTACAAATGAATGGAGAAATTAAAATTAATACTATTAAAACTTTTACTGATTGCGAAACTTGGTTTAACACAAACATTGTAACTTTAAACACGAATAATAAAAATTTAATGTTTAATCAATACTATCATAAATACAATAATAAATATGTTGTAGGTTATGTGTGTCATGGAAATTGAAAACAGACATTGTATTGTTTGGTTTAAAGATAATCGTTGGAGTTTCTTTACTAATGAATTTTGGTTAACCTCAAAAGAAGCCAAAGAATATGGGGAAAGAAATGGCTTTAAGAAATCAACACCTTGGAAAGTTGTCTTGTATGATAAACAATATCGTATATAATAATCAACATGACTATAAACTATAGAGGTGAAATGTTCTTAGGTTATAATAAACCTAAGAACGATAGAACTAAAACTAAAAAGTTTTCTGTGTTAGCCAAGTCAGGTTCGACAGTTAAATTGATTAGATATGGTGATGCCAACATGACCATTAAAAAATCTGATCCTGCCAGACGTAAGTCTTTTAGAGCCAGACATAAATGTGCAACAGCTACCGATAAATTAAGTGCAAGATTTTGGTCGTGTAAAAAATGGTAGTTTAAAAAACTATAATTTACAATGGTAAAAAAAACTTGGACAAGAAGTAAGATTAATTTAAAAGTAGGTACTTGTTTAAAGAGTTAATCAATAAAAAAAGTCTTTCAAATTTAAACGTATATGAGTTTCTTGAGGTGGGTGCTAGGGTAAGTACCCCCCAAATTTTGAGGGGTACAAAGTTTGTATTATATAACAGATGGATCTAATTTTTCTTCTATTGGATATTCTCCAACGTATCCAATTATTCCTATATCTTTAAATGTGTAGTCTTTTATGTAAGCTAAAGATATTCCCTGTCTTATTAAATATTCTTTTGCTGCCAACTCACATTGTTC
>SXGQ01363268.1_pt1 | contig 23776 bp, 23 predicted proteins | sample 3178371 | NCBI WGS metagenome assembly SXGQ01 (sample SAMN11356859, study PRJNA531348) | freshwater metagenome | isolation source: freshwater sample F1-20 | place: China: Fuxian Lake, Yuxi | collected 2017-12-25 | reverse complement strand
TCCACACCGACTTCGAGAAAGGCTTCGTGAAGGCCGAGGTGGTCTCCTACGAGGACCTGGTCAAGAACGGCTCGGTCGCCGCCGCCCGCGACGCCGGGCGCTACCGGCTCGAAGGCAAGTCCTACCTCTTCAAGGACGGCGACGTGGCCCTGTTCCGGTTCACCGACTGATAAGCGGGAAGCGCCGGGGGCGCAATGGTTCCGACTACCCTCCGGGGCGGCCTTCCGGCCGCCCTTTCGCTTTGCCATCCGCCGGTCGCGGGCAACCATCGCCCCAGCCGCCTGTCCTAATCCCATGCGTCCCGCCCTCCTCGCCCTTCTCGTCCTCGGTGCGGCCGTCGTCCCCGGCGCGCCGGCGGGGGCGGACACCCGCCCGAACATCGTCCTGGTGATCGGCGAGGACATGGGGCCCGACACCGGGGCCTACGGCTGCAAGGACGCCATCACCCCAAACATGGACCGGCTCGCCCGGGAGGGTGCGCTCTTCACGCGGGCCTTCACCCATTGCGCGGTCTGCGCGCCTTCCCGCAGCGGGATGGTCTCGGGCATCTACCCGCTGACCTGGGGCGGTCAGAACATGCGCTCGAAGGTGATCAACCCGCCGGCGCCCTTCACCGAGAAACTCCGGGAAGCCGGGTACCACGTGATGTGGCCGGGCAAGACGGACTTCCAAGGGATCCGCGAGCGCAACCTGGCGGATTCCCGTGAGCTCCTGGTGAACTACGGGAACCGGCCGGCGACCAAGACCGCTCCGCCTAAGCAGCCGTTCTTCGCCTACATCAACGACACCGTCAGCCACGAGAGCCAGGTCCGCGCCGGCGACGAGGCCCATGCGCGCAACACCTCGGCCCTGAAGCCCTCCGACCGCCGCGATCCGGCCAAGGTCGAACTGCCGCCCTTTTACCCCGACACCCCGGAGGTCCGCCGCGAGGTCGCGCACTACCACGAGCTCGTCACGGCCGTCGACTATACACTGGGCCGTGTGCTCGCGTACCTGAAGGAGCACAACCTCGAGGACAACACCATCGTCATCCTGACCGGCGACCATGGCCGCGGGATGCCGCGCTTCAAGCGGTCCCCCAAGGACACCGGGACACGCGTGCCGCTCATCGTGCGCTGGCCCGCCAAGATCGCGCCGGGCACGATCCGCGAGGACTTCGCCAGCTGGATCGATTTCGCGCCGACCGCCCTGACCTTGGCGGGTGCCCCGGTACCCAAGGAATACGACGGTCATTGCTTCCTACCCACCGCGGCCAATCCACCGAAATACGTCTACGCCTTCCGAGATTACATGGACGAGAGCTTCGACCGCGTCCGCTCCGTCCGCGACGCGCGCTACCGCTACGTGCGCAACCAGGCGCCGGGCGTCGACGAGGCCGGGCAGGTCGCCTACCAGGAAGTCGGCCAGACCATGCAGGCGCTCCGCAAAGCCCAAGCCGCGGGCACGCTGACGCCAGTGCAGGCCCTTTACTTCAACCCGCAACGCGCCCCCGAGGAACTCTACGACACGGTCACGGATCCGTGGGAAGTGCGGAACCTCGCGGCGGACCCCGCCCAAGCGACGAAGCTCGCCGAACTGCGCGCCGAGTGCGACCGCTGGGTCGCGCGCTGCGGACCGGTCGGCGAGATGAGCGTCGAGGATCTGGTCAAGAAGGGGATCATCCAGCCTCGCGACGAGAAATACGTCGAACGTACCAAGACCGGCAAGGTGGCCGAGGACACGACGGCTCCCGCCAAGAAGGCCGGCAAGAAAGCCAACAAGTGACCCCGCCCGACTTTTACTTCATGCGACTCCCCTCCCTCCTCGCCGCCGCCGCGCTCCTTGCCGGCTGCCGACCCGCCCCCAAGGTCTCGACCTACGAGGTGAAGTCCGACCCGCCCGCCGCCCAGGAGGCCGTCGCGGCGGCCCCGGCGCCCGCGCCACGCCCCGCGATGCAGGCGACGCCCGCCATGCAGGCGGAGGCCGCCCAAGCCGGCCAGCCCACCTGGGCCACTTTGCCCGAGGGATGGACGGTCGGTCCGCCCAACGCCATGCGCAAGGGTAGCTGGACGATCGCCGGCCCGAACGGCACCAAGGCCGAGCTCGCCGTGACCGTCTTCCCCGGCAACGTCGGCGGCCTGACCGCCAACGTGAACCGCTGGCGGGGTCAGCTCGGCCTGCCTCCCGCCACGGAGGCCGACATCCTCGCCGCCGCCAAACCCGGCAGGGTCGGCGCGGATGAGGCCCAACGTTTCGTGATGGTCTCGGCCGACGGCGCCAAGTCGACCGACGCCTTCCTCGTCCCGAAGAACGGCTCCACCTGGTTCTGCAAGCTGAGCGGCGACACCCCCGCGGTCCAGGCCCAGGCCGACGCCTTCACCAAATTCCTCCTCCAGTCCAAGCTGCCGTGAACGACGATTTCCAGACGAAGGCCGACACGGGGCGACGCCTCCTCGATACGCTGGCCGGCCTCCGGCTGACGGTGACGCTGCTCATCCTCTCCATCCTGCTGGTCTTCCTCGGGACGCTGGAACAGGTCCATTGGGGTGTCTGGCATATCCAAAAAGCCTACTTCGGTTCCTGGGTCTGCTTCTACCCGCTCGACGATACCGCGGTCGCGCGCATCCCCCTGCCCGGCGGCTTCCTGCTCGGCGCGCTGCTCATCCTCAACCTCACGCTCGCGCACCTGCGCCACTTCAAGAGCGGCCTCCGCCACCTCGGGATGGGCATGATCCACGGGGGCCTGCTGCTCCTGCTGGCCGGCGGGTTCGTGACCGCCCTCTACCAAGAGGAATCGGCCATGATCATCCCGGAAGGCGAAAGCCGCGACTACTCGGAGGCGTTCCGCGAGTTCGAGCTGGTGCTGATCGCGAAGACCGGGAAAGGGACCGACCAGGTGACCGCCATCCCCGACGACCTGCTGGCGAAGGACGCCCGCTTCGAGGCCGCGGCCGGCCTCACCCTCCGCGTCGACGCCTACCACCGTAACGCGACCCTCCGCGCGCAATCCCAGCTGACCGACGGCCAGGCCATCGACGTGACCAAGGGCATCGGGGCGACCTCCAAACTCGCCTTCAAACCGCAGCCGGAGAGCTTCGACGACAACAACCCGAACGCGCCGCTCGCGCTGGTGACGGTCCTCGGCGCCGGGCAGGTCGAGCTGGGTCGCTGGGTCGTCTCGGCCGCCCTCGCGGAATCCTTCGGACCCCAGGGTTTCGAGCATGCGGGCCGCGCCTACGAGGTCGCCCTGCGCCGGGCGCGCGTCTACCACCCCTTCGCGGTCCGCCTCAACACCTTCACCCACGAGAAGTACCCTGGCACCAACACGCCGAAGCGCTTCGCGAGCGACGTCACCGTCGTGGCCGACGGCGTCACGCTGCCCAACTACGTCATCTCGATGAACCAGCCGCTGCGCCACGCCGGCGCGACGCTTTTCCAGTCCAGCTTCGGCAACTCCCGCGACGGCAAGGACATCACGGTGCTGCAGGTCGTGCGTAACCCTGGTGCCTGGATTCCCTACGCGTCCGTGCTCATCATGTCCGTCGGTCTCCTCTGGCAGTTCGGCTTCTCCCTGGTCCGTTTCATCGCCGGCCGCGGAAAGACCACCGCGACCGCGGCCCTCCTGCTCGCCGCGATCGCACCCGCGCAGGCCGGGGAAACGGCGTCCTGGGATAGCCGGGTGTTCGGCGAGATTCCCGTGCAGAGCGGCGGCCGCGTGCAGCCGATCGAGACGCTCGCCAGCGGCTCGTTGCTGCAGATGCGGGCCCGACGGGAACTGGCGCTGAGCGGCCTCGAGCGGGTCGCTTTCGGGCAGAAACCTTCCTCCTGGTCTCCGGAGGACCGCGCCGGGATCTTCCGCGCGCTGCCCGGCCTCAAGGACAACAAGGCCGTGCTCGACTCCCTCGAGGTCCGCCCCCTGCCGCTCAAGGGCGGCGCGCTCGGTTCCGTCGATTGGCTCATCGAAGTGGCCTTCCGCGCCCATGTCGCCCGCCACCTGCCCACCTTCCGGGTCGACCACCCCGCGGTGCTGCGGATGGCCGGGCGCGATCCGGAATCGACGAAGTTCGTGAGCTGGGACGACGTGCTCAAGCACAGCAAGGCGATCTCCGAGGCGGCCGACAAGGCCCGCAACCGCCCCCAGGCGGACCGCGACGCCGAGGACCGGGCCATCATCCAGCTCGAGACCGCCGCCCGCCAGTACGCCGCGCTCAGCATGGCCTTCCTCCCCGGCGACCTCCCGCCCGACATCGAGCCGCAGCAGGAATACCGGGCTTGGTTCATGACCATCAACCGCGTGCTGGCCGAGATGGCCAAGAACCGCGACACCCAGACCGGCGCCGCCCCGGCGATCGACCAGGAACTCCAGCAGACCGTCCGCTCGCTCGTGGACCGCTACCAGAACTTCGCCCGCGAAGGCGCCATCCGGCTGGTCCCGCCCAAGGAAGCCGGCTCGCTCGACGAGTGGGACAACCTCGGCGCGGCCTTGCTCGGCACGATCCAACGCGATGCCACCCGCCGCGACGCCCTCGGCCCGGAGGGCGTGGTCACGCGCTACGCCAATTTCTGCGCCGCCTGGCGCAAGGGTGACAACGACGCGTGCATGCGTGAGGCGACCGCCCTCCGCGCGTCGCTGGCCGGCACTTGGAGCGACCACGTGGCCGCCGAGGCCGGCTTCGGGCGCCTCCAAGCCTTCTACCTGCTGCTCCAGGCCTACTTCGTCGCGTTGCTGGCCGTGCTCATCTACTGGGCGACCGGCAAGGAGGGCCTGCGCCGCTGGGGCGCCGTCGCGCTCTGGGTCCTGTTCGCGCTGCACACCGCCGCCCTGCTCTACCGCATGTGGCTGCACGGCCGCCCGCCGGTCACGAACCTCTATTCTTCCGGCATCTTCGTCGCCTGGGGCGGCGTGGCGCTCGGCCTCATCCTCGAACGTTTCTGGAAGAACGGCATCGGCGCCGCCGCGGCCGGCCTCTGCGGCTTCCTGTCGCTGCTGGTGGCCCACAACCTCGGCCTCTCGGGCGAGGACAACCTCGAGAGCGTGCGCGCGGTCCTCGACTCCAACTTCTGGCTGGCGACGCACGTGACCATCGTGACGTTAGGCTATTCGGCGACGTTCGTCGCCGGCATCCTCGGCGGGCTCCACCTGGTCCTCCGCGCCCTCAAGGCCGACTACGCCGCCGGCGACAGCGTCAGCCGGGCAGCCTACGGCATCCTCGCCTTCGCCACCCTCGCGAGTTTCGTGGGCACGATGCTCGGCGGCATCTGGGCCGACCAGAGCTGGGGCCGTTTCTGGGGCTGGGATCCCAAGGAGAACGGCGCGGTGCTCATCGTCCTCTGGTGCGCCGTGTGCCTGCACGCCCGCTGGGGCGGCCTCGTGCGCCGCGAAGGCCTGATGCAGTTGCTAGTCTTCGGCAACATCGTGACCGCCTGGTCGTGGTTCGGCACGAACCTCCTCGGCGTCGGCCTGCACAGCTACGGCTTCACCGAGTCGGGCTTCTTCTGGCTCTACCTCGTCTTCATGCCCTCGCAGCTGGTGCTCATCGCGCTCGGCTGGCTCCCGGCGCGAAACCGTCCGGCGGCGACCCCCGCATGACCGACCTGCCAGCGACCGCCTGGTTCTGCGTGAAGTCGCGGCCTCGCCAAGAGGCCGTGGCCGAGCGCAACCTGCGGTCGCTCGGCGAAGTCGAGGTCGTGCTTCCTCGCCTGCGACGCACGCGGCGCGGACATGACAAGAACAAGGTCGTGGTCGAGCCGCTCTTCCCCGGCTACCTCTTCCTGCGCTTCGACCCGGCGGAGCTAACGGCCTCCGTCCGCGGCACCCGCGGTGTGCTGCACCTCGTGACGCAAGGCGGCCGGGCCGTGGAGGTCGCTCCGAAGGTGATCGCCGACCTGCTGGCGCTCGGCCCGGACGCGACCTTATCCCTGCTCGACGAGGAACCGCAGGTCGGCGGCAAAGTCCGCATCATCCGCGGCATCTTCGCCGGCTCCGAAGGCGAGGTCCTCCGGCTGCACGGTCCGCAGAAACGCATCGCCGTGCTCCTCGAACTCCTCGGCTCGGAAAAACCCGTCGAACTCAGCGCCGAGGATGTGGAGAACGCCTAGGGCCGGGGCAGGGGCTGGTTAAATACCCATGTGAAATTGTCTCACCTCTATCTCGGCCTCGCCCCCGCTCGCAATCTGTACACGCGTGTCTTTGATTCTCCTCGCCCTAGCCCAAGCCCTGTCCCTAGCCCTCCCTCCATGATCCACGACCTCCTCGCCCACGCCGCCGCCTACGAGAAGCTGCACCCGGACTTCCCCAAGGCTTTCGCGTGGCTCCGGTCGTTCGACCCCGCCACGCCGGACGGGAAATATGAGATCGACGGCCCGGGCCTGACCGCCGGGGTCCAACGCTACGAGTCCAAGCCGGACGCGGAAAAGAAATGGGAAGCCCACGAGGTCTATGGCGACATCCAGGTGGTCTTCGCCGGCGAGGAGATCTGCGGGCACACCGATGTGCGGACGCTCACCGTGACCGAGCCCTACGACCCCGCCAAGGATGTCGCGAAATACGCCCACCCGAACGCCCCGACCACCCGCCTCCATCTCCGGCCGGGCGCCTTCACGGTGTTTCACCCGCAGGATGGCCACCAGCCCGGCGTCGCGGTGAAGGGCCCGGCGACGGTGCTCAAGGTCGTGATCAAGTTCCGCGTCTGAACGGACGACGGCAACTTCCGACCCCGCCCGGGGTACCATCCACAAACCCATGCGCTCCTTCCTCGCCCTGCTGCTTTGCCTCACCCTCGCTTCCGCCCAACCGGCACCCGAGGTCACCCGCATCCGCGACGTCATCTACCAGAAGCGCGATGGGTTCGTCCTGACGATGGACGTCTTCCAGCCGGCCAAGCCGAACGGCGCGGCCATCATCAAGCTGGTGAGCGGTGGCTGGAACTCCAACCACTCCGGCATCGGCGACGGCGGCTGGCCCAAGGCCGGTTACACGACCTTCGTCGTCGTCCACGGCTCCCAGCCCCGTTTCCACATCGACGAGATCGTGACCGACGTCCAGCGCGCGGTCCGCGTCGCCCGCGCCTACGCGGGCACCTACGGTTTCTCCCCGGACAAGATGGGCGTGACGGGCAGCAGCGCCGGCGGCCACCTCTCCCTGATGCTCGGACTCACGGGCAAGCCCGGCGACCCGCAGGCCGCCGATGGTTTCGGTCGCGTCGGCAGCGAGGTCCAGGCCGTGGCCTGCTTCTACCCGCCGACCGACTTCATCAGCTGGATCGACGAGAACGACGGACTCAAAGGGGTCGGCCCGCTCGCCACCCGCAAGCCGGCCTTCGGCCCGAAGATCGATACGCCCGAGGGTATGCTCGCGATGGGCAAGGCGCTTTCACCCATCAACCATATCTCCAAGTCGCAACCGCCGATCTACATCGTGCAGGGCGACAACGATGCGCTGGTCCACCACTCCCAGGCGACCCGCTTCCAGGCGAAATCGGCCGCGGTCGGCGCGACCTGCGAGGTGCTGATCCGCGAAGGCGCAGGCCACGGCGGCTGGAGGGAGATGGGCGAGGATAGCCTGCGGATGCTGGAATGGTTTGATTTCCACCTTCTCGGCAAGCAACCGACGCGCCCCTTCACCAACGGCGTTTCGAGGCTCCCCAGCACCACCCAGAGGAAGAAGTGACCTCGCCCAGGGGACAAGCGGGCAAGGCGACACGGGGACATGGTGCCAAGCAGGCCGCCGCAGACCACCTTTGTTCTCCATCTTAGGCCAAGGCCGCGCTTAGCCTCCGGTTGCATAATCCCTTGCCCACCGGCCTGCTTGCCCCCTGGTTCACCTCTTTCTCTTGCGACCCTGCCCCTCCGCCCCTATGCAAACCGCATGTCCGCTGGTTGCCGCCTGATCCTCGCCCTCGACGTCGAAACGAAGGAGGAAGCCTTGGCCTTGGCTCGCCCCTTGGCCGGTAACCTCGCCTGGGTGAAACTCGGCCTGCAGCTCTTCACCCGTCACGGACCGGGCATCGTCGACGAATTCCATGCGCTCGGTTTCAAGGTCTTCCTCGACCTCAAGCTGCATGACATCCCCAACACGGTCGCCTCGGCGGTGAAGAGTCTCAAGGGTCGCCCCTGCTCGCTCCTCACCCTGCATGCCGCCGGCGGCCCGGAGATGATCGCCCGCGCCCGCGAGGCGGCCGACCTCGCCCTACCCGACTGCCGACTCCTCTCCGTCACGGTCCTCACCTCCATGGACCAAGCCCAGTTGAACGCCATCGGGGTTCAACGGACGCCCGAGGAACAGGTGCGCCTCCTGGGTCGCCTGGCCATCCAGGCCGGCTCGCATGGCCTCGTCTGCTCCCCGCTCGAGCTTCCGGTGCTCCGCGCCGACCTCGGGCCGGGCCCGGCGCTCGTGACCCCCGGCATCCGCTACCCGGACGCCGCGGGCGACGACCAGAACCGCGTGATGACCCCGGCCCAGGCCGCCGCGGCCGGTGCGAGCTTCATCGTGGTGGGCCGACCGATCCTCAAGGACAAGGACCCCGCCGGAAAAACCCTGAGCATCCGCCGCGAGATCGGCGAAGCCAAGTAAGTGCTGAACCGCGGTGACGATATCCTGATCCTCCTGGCCGCGGGCTCCGCGCGTCGGATGCAGTCCGTCGTCGACGACAAGATCACCGCGACCTTGGCGGGCACGCCCGTCTTCGTCCACTCGCTCCGGGCGTTCCTCAACACCGGCCTGATCGGCCGCGTCATCATCACCTACCGCGACAGCGACCAGTTCGCGCGGCTGCGATTGCAGCTCGCCGAGCACCCGATGCCGGACCACCTGATCCAGTTCGTGAGCGGCGGCGAATCGCGCCAGGACTCGGTCTACGCGGCGCTCCAGACCTGCGAGGGCCACACCGGCCTGGTGCACATCCATGACGGGGCCCGCCCGTTGGTCACCGATGAAGCCATCCGCAAGGTGCGCGCCAAGGCCTGGGCCACCGGCGCGGCCATCCTCGCCGGCCGCTCGGCCGACACCGTGAAGATCGCCAAGGGCGATTCCGACTCCGTGGAGGCCTCGCCGGACCGCGGCCTGGTCTGGACCGCGGAGACACCCCAGGTTTTCCGCACGGCCACCGTGCTCCGCGCCTACCGCAAGGTCGCGATGCTCGGCCGCAAGGTCACCGATGACAGCTCCGCCGTTGAATACGTCGGCCAGGACGTATCCTTGGTCGAGAACACGACGGTCAACCTGAAGCTGACGCGTCCGTCCGACTTCGTGCTGGCCGAGGCGATCCTGAAGACCCGCTGATCAGAAGCCGGCCTGGCGCAGCGCGACGTCGAGCTTCGTCTGGAACTCGACGATATCCTCCTGCGTCGGGCGATAACCCGGCAGGCGGGCCGTCAGGCCCGGGCGACCCTGGTGGTCGATGTACCAGTCGGCCTTCTGGCCGTCGGAGAACGTGACGTTGCCGCTGACCATCGCATGCGGCTGGGCGATCGTATCGACCTCGACGGTCACCGCGCCACCGGCGGCGGGGGCGGCCGGATCCGCGGCCGGGGCGGTCGCGTCCGCGGCCACCGGCTCCTCGGGCTTCTTCGGCTCCTCCTTCTCGATCAGGGTGAGATTCAGGTCGTCCACGAGGAAGCGGACATCCATGAAGGTCATCGTGACGCCGAGCTCGGCGGCCAGGCGGGTCTGCACCTGCGAAAGCGTGGCACCGGCGGCGACCCAGGAGGCGACCTGGGCGGTTTGGGCGGGAGTGAGGCTGGCCATGGAACGAAAGTGTGGCGTTGTCCCGCGTTTTTCAAGCATCCCGTCGCTTAATCGTTGGAAACCGTGGGCGGCTCCTGCAAGTTGGCAGCATGCAGTCCGAAATCCGATGGGAACGAGCCGGGGACTTCCAGGACATCGTCTACGAGAAGGCCGAAGGCATCGCCCGGGTGACCATCAACCGCCCGCACCGGCGCAACGCCTTCACGCCCGACACCGTCGCGGAACTGCTCAAGGCCTTCGGCGACGCCCGGGACGACGCCCGCATCGGCGTGGTGCTTCTGCGCGGGGCCAATCCCCAGACCGACGGTAAGTTCGCGTTTTGCGCGGGCGGCGACCAGAAGATCCGCGGAGACAAGAAGGGAGGCTACATCGGCGGCGACGGCGTACCCCGCCTCAACGTGCTCGACCTCCAGCGTCTGATCCGCTCGATGCCCAAGGTCGTCATCGCGCTCGTCGCCGGCTACGCCATCGGTGGCGGCCACGTCCTGCACGTGATCTGCGACCTCACGATCGCCGCGGATAACGCCGTCTTCGGCCAGACCGGCCCCAAGGTCGGCAGCTTCGACGGCGGTTTCGGCGCCTCGTACCTCGCCCGCATCGTCGGCCAGAAGAAGGCCCGTGAGATCTGGTACCTCTGCCGTCAATACGACGCCCGCCAGGCGCTCGAGATGGGCCTGGTCAACACCGTCGTCCCGTACGAGCAGCTCGACGCCGAGGGCGTGCGGTGGGCCCGGGAGATCCTCACCAAGAGCCCGCTCGCCATCCGCTGCCTGAAGTCGGCCTTCAACGCCGAGCTCGACGGGCAGGCGGGCATCCAGGAACTTTCCGGCAACGCCACCCTGCTCTACTACCTCTCCGAGGAAGGCGACGAGGGGCGCAAAGCGTGGAACGAGAAGCGCGCCCCGGACTTCGGTCGGTTCCCTTGGCTGCCGTGAACCCGCCCCGCGTCACCGAACGCGCACAAGGCCTCGCCCGCGAGACGCTGCACCCCGGGGACCTCGCGCTGGACGGTACGGCCGGCAAAGGACGGGATACCGCCTGCCTCGCCCATGCCGTGGGCCCGACCGGGCATGTCCACGCCTTCGACCTCCAACCGGCCGCGCTGGAAGCCACGCGGGCGCTCTGCGCCCGGGAGGGACTGCTCGAACGCGTCACCCTGCACCTGCGCAGCCACGCCGAGTTGCGGGCAGCGTTGCCCACCGGGCACCTCGGGCGCCTCGGCGTGGCCCTCTTCAACCTCGGCTACCTCCCGGGCGGCGACCCCCGCCTCATCACCCAGCCGGACTCGACCCGCGAAGCCCTGCGGGCCGCCCACGCCGAACTCCGCGCCGGCGGGCGACTCATCTGCGTGGCCTACACGGGCCACCCCGGCGGCGAGACGGAAGCCGCCGTCGTCCGAGCCTTCGGCCGGGAATGCGAGCTCGCCGGCGATACCGTCGCGATGGACACCGAGGCGGACGACAGCGGCCGCCCCTGGATCCTTTGCGTGACGAGGCCGGCGTAGCCGTCCGCCGACGACACCTCCCTCGTTTGCCTTCGGGGCGCTTCCTGCTCTACTGACCCCATGACCGCCCCCCGCCGCATCATCCTGACCGGAGCGACCGGCCTCATCGGGCGGTCCCTCAGCCGCGCGCTGTCGGCTCGTGGTTACGAGGTCGTGCCTTTCCGCTCCCGCCACGCGGGCCCGGCCTCGATGGATCACGCCACCGGCGCGATCGACCGGGCGACCCTCGAGGGCGCCCACGCCGTCATCCATCTCGCGGGCGAGTCCATCGCCCAACGCTGGAGCGCCGCCGCGAAGGCGCGCATCCTCGACAGCCGCGCACACGGCACGGCCCTGCTTGCCCGCACCTTAGCGGAGCTCCGGACCAAGCCGACTGTCCTGCTCTCGATGTCGGGCATCAACCGCTACGGCATCCACCGCCCGGGCGAATTGCTGACAGAGTCGGCGGAGGTATCCGCCGAGGGTTTCCTGGGGCAAGTCTCCGCCGCCTGGGAGGAGACCACGAAGCCGGCCCGTGAGGCTGGCATCCGCACGGTCCACCTGCGCACCGGCATGGTGCTGGCGGCGTCCGGCGGCGCGCTCAAGGCCATGCTGCCGGCGTTCAAAGCCGGCCTGGGTGGCCGGGTGGGCTCCGGTCTTCAGCAAGTCAGCTGGATCCGGCTCGGCGACCTGGTCTCACTGATCATCTGGGCGCTCGAGTCGCCCTGGGTCGAGGGTCCGCTTAACGCCGTGGCACCCCACCCCGTCAGCCAAGCCGAGTTCGCCCGGACCTTGGGCCAGGTCCTGCGTCGTCCGGCGGTCATCCCGGCCCCGGCCTGGGCGGTCAAACTGCTCTTCGGCCAGATGGGTGCCGAGACCCTGCTCGCCGATCTCGCGGTCGCGCCGGCCAAGGCCCTCGAGGGTGGTTTCACGTGGTCCACCCCGGACCTGCCGGCGGCCTTGGGCGCGGCGCTGCGTGAATGATTTTGGATTGAACGCAGGTCGTCCGGCGAGGATTGTCCGGCCATGGTTCGCGTCGCCTTGGTTTCACTGCTTTTCCTCCTCGTCGGTTGCGACGATACCGTCCCGGGTCTCCCGCGTTCGCTCGAGACGGAAGATCAGGACTTCAAGCAGGGCCAGCTCTTCCAGAAACAGGGCGAGAGCCGCAAGGCCCTCGAGTGCTACCTCAAGGTGATCGATGCCCGCCGCGGCGCCGCCGAATCCCACCTCGAGGCTGGTCGGCTCTGCAGCGACCTCAACGACCCGCTGCCGGCGATCTACCACTATCATCAGTATATCCGCCTGAAGCCGACCTCCGAGCAGCGCAAGATCGTCGAGCAGATGATCCGCACCGCCGAGAAACAATTCATGCAGCAGCTCCCCGGACGGCCGATGGAACCCGACGCCGTGGGCTCGGGCGACCTCCAGGAACAGCTGCGGAAACTGCGCACCGAGAATGACAAGCTGAAGCGCGAGATCACGGACCTGACGCGCGGCCAGCCGCGCGGCGGCAACACCTCGGGACCGACCCCGCCGGTCGCCGTCGCGACCCCGGAACGTCCGGTCACCGCGACCCCCCTGCCGCCCGCGGCCACGCCGGGCCGGGCTTTCGCCACCTACCAGGTCGGCCGCAACGACACCCTCACCAGCATCTCCCGCAAGGCCTACGGGACCTCCGCCAGGGCGAACGACATCCTGCGGGCGAACGCGAACCAGATCTCCAGCCCGAGCGCGCTGAAGATCGGGATGACCTTGGTCATCCCGGAGTGAACCATGCGCCTCACGCGCCTTCGCGCCGCCGACTTCCGTAACCTGATCTTCGCGGACGTCGCCACCGACGCGCCGCGCGTTTTCCTGCTGGGCGATAACGGCCAGGGAAAGACCAACCTGCTTGAGGCCGCCGGCCTCGTCTCCGCGTTGCGGTCCTTCCGCACGACGGAGATCGCGCCGCTCGTCCGCGCCGGCGCGACCGAGGCCCGCCTCCGGGTCGACGTGGCCCTGACGGACACCGACGTCGCGGAGGTCGAGATCCGCCTGGCAAAAGGCTCGCGCAAGGCGCTCGTGAACGGCACGCCCGTCACCTCCGTGGCCCAGCACCTCGGTCAGTTTCCCACGATCGTCTTCTGCTCCGATGACCTGCGCCTGGTCCGGGGCTCGCCGGGCAATCGCCGCCGCTGGCTCGACGCCGCCATCGGCGGAACCGACGGGGCCTACCTCACGGCGGTGCGCGACTACGCCCGCGCGCTCGAGGGACGCAACGCGCTGCTGAAGTCGGAGCGACCGAGCGACGAGGAGGTTCGCGCCTTCGAGCAGGCGATGCAGGCTCCCGGCGAGCTGATCGCCCGCACGCGCGCCCAGGTCCTGCCCGAGCTCGCCGCGACCTTGCGCGAGGTCTGCGCCCGCGCAGGTTTTCCCGACCAAGGGGCGGACCTGCGCTACCAACCGGATTGCGCCGCCGAGCAACTGACCGAGACGTGGACGAAGATGCGGGCCGCGGACCGGGCCGTCGGCACGACTTTGCGCGGGCCGCAGCGCGACGACTTCGGGATTCTTTTCAACGGCCAGGATGCCTCCGATTACGCCTCCGAAGGCCAGCAGCGTCTGCTGGTGCTCGCCCTCTCCCTGGCCCGGCTCCAGCGTGACACGCGGCGCGCCCCCACCCCTCCGGTGATCCTGGCGGACGACGTGCTGGGAGAGCTCGACGATACCCGCCGCCGGGCCTTCTGGGAGCAGGTCGGCGAGGCCCACCAGGTCATCGCCACGGGCACGGTTCCGCCCCCGTCCGGGGCGTGGCTGACCTATCGGGTCGCCGGCGGGGCCTACGTCCAGGCCTGATTTTGGCGTTGTTTTATGGGTCCGGCACCCCTTGGATACGGGGATGAAGGACTTCCTGCTCTACGCTTCCGTCGTCATCCTGTTCCTGGTCTGCCTCCTGGTCGTCCTGATCATCCTGATGCAACGTCCGAGCGCGAACGCCGGCATGGGCTCGGCCCTCGGCGGCGGCGCGGCCGAATCCGTCTTCGGCGGCGAGTCGGCCAACGTCCTTTCCAAGTTGACGACCACCCTCACGGTCTTGCTCTTCCTGCTCAGCTTCGGCCTCTACCTGGGCTTCGTCGGTCGCGCCAGCAAGACCACCTCGGCCCTGACCCCCGTGACCGCGGCGGCGACCCCCGCCGCTCCTGCCAAGGTCGACCCGGCCGCCAAGGCCCCGGCTACCGCCCCGGCCGCCCCCGCTGCTTCCACCACGCCGGCTACCCCGGCCGCTCCGGCCGCCCCCGCTGCCGCCCCCACGCCGGCCGCCCCGGTGACTCCCGCCGCGAAGGCCCCGGCTACGCCGGCCGCTCCGGCTGCCCCGGTTCCGGCCAAGTAAACCCCGGTGCGAACGGCTCTGCTCAGCCTGACCGTCCGCTGGGTGGCGTTGCTGTCGGCTAGCCTCGCGTTCGCACTGCCTCCTGGTGTGGGCGGTGATGACTACATCCAGCTCACCGCGCCCCAGGCGAAAGAGGTCCTCGGTGATTTCCGGGCCTCACGTCTCCACGGGGACCTGTGCTTCAAGTTCGAGGTAATCCACAAACCTCGTCGGGGCGAGGCTTCCCCGGCCGTGCCCGGCGTACTCTGGGCGGGCTGGAGCAACGAAGGTCCGCGCGTACGCGTGGAGCTTCGTCCGGCAGGAGGATCGCCGGCGCTCGCCTTCATCGCCGCCAAGTCGGCCCAAGGCTCCCGGCTCTGGCTGCGTCGCGATGGTGTCACCGTCGAAAACCCGCGCACCGACGAGCCCCTCGCGCCCGGGCTTTTGCTGCTGCCTTCCGACCTCGCCCTGCCCTATACACACTGGGAAGACACGCGTTACGTGAAGACCGAACGCAGCCGGGGTCGCCCGGTGCATTTCTTCCTGGCCACCAACCCCGCGAAGAACTCGCCGGCGAGCGTGAGTTTCGCGCTCGACCGCACCTACGGCGCGCTGGTGCAGGCGACTTCCCTCGACGCGACCGGGGTCGCCCGCCGGATCTTGCAGGTCGAGGAATTCTCGCAGGTCGATGAGCAGTGGATCCTCGGCGCCTGCAGCGTGCGGGACGAAGCGACCCGGGACGTCGATCTGCTGAAAGTCACGGAGGCGGCGGTGCGCCGACGTTTCGAAGCCGCGACCTTCGACCCGGCTACGCTGGCCCGGCCCGCGCCCCTGCCGACCGGCTTCAAGTCTCTCTGACCATGCACGCCGACGCCCGCCGCATCGCTCGTTTCTGCGACCTCCTGACGAACCGGAAGGCTATCGCGGATTTCCCTGGCGCCGACAACGGGCTGCAGCACCGCGGCAAGGCCCGGGTGCGCAAGGTCGGCGCGGCGGTCGACGCGGGCGCCAAGGTCTTCGAACTGGCGGCCAAGCGCGGCGTGGACTTCCTCATCGTGCACCACGGGATGCGCTGGCGCCCGGTCTCGCCCGAGCGCGAGGTGCGCCGCCTGCGTCTCGCCGCGCTCAAGCAAGCCGGGCTCTCGCTCTACTCCAGCCACCTGCCGCTCGACGCTCACCCGGTCATCGGCAACAACGCGCTGATCGCGGCCGACCTCGGCCTCAAGGTCGTGGATTGGTTCGTGGACTTCGAAGGCCTGCCCATCGCCTGCCTCTGCCAGGGCATCCCGCGCGCGACCCTCGCCCGCCGGCTCAAACGGAGCTACCCGGACACCTATCAGGCCATCGAGTTCGGCTCGGCCCGGCCGAAGAAGATCGCGATCCTCAGCGGCAGCGGCCGGAGCGCGCTCGACCACCTCCGCGCGGAAGGCTGCGATACGCTCATCACCGGAGAGCTGCGCGAGGAGCATTTCAACGAGGCCCACGAGCAGGGCTGGAACCTCTACCCGTGCGGGCATTACGCCACCGAGACCTGGGGCGTGAAGGCGCTGGCCGCCGCGGTCGCCGCCGAGTTCGACGTGCCGTGGGAGTTCATTCCCACGGGTAACCCGCTCTGATGCCGCGCGGACGGCTAGCTCCGACCCCCACCGGCTACCTGCACGTCGGACACGCGCGCACGTTCGCCTTGGCCGCCGAACGCGCGCGGCTTGATGGCGGGACCTTGGTTTACCGGACGGAGGACCTCGACGCCTCCCGGTGCCGGACGGAGTTCGCGGAGGCCGCGATGGCCGACCTCCGCTGGCTCGGGCTCGACTGGCAGGAAGGGCCCGACGTGGGCGGCCCCTGCGGACCTTACGTGCAATCGCAACGACAACCGTGGTTCGCGGAGGTCTGGCGGCGGCTGCAGTCTACCGGCGCGATCTACCCGTGCGACAAGTCCCGCCAGGACGTCGCCCGTGCGCTGACCGCCCCGCACGCGGAGGATGACGCCGAACCGATCTTCCCGCCCGCGCTCCGTCCAGCCCTCGGCCACGGTCGCGAGGCGCGCGAGCCCGGCGCGCAGAACTGGCGCTTCCGAGTACCCGACGGCGAGACGATCGCGTTCACCGATGCCTTGCGTGGTCCGCAGGAGTTCGTCGCGGGGCGTGACTTCGGCGACTTCCTGGTCTGGCGCCGCGACGGCTTCCCGGCGTACGAACTGGCCGTGGTCGCCGACGACCAGGCCATGGGTATCACCGAGGTGGTGCGCGGCGCGGACCTGCTGCTCTCGACCGCACGACAACTCCTGCTCTACCGCGCCTTAGGCTGGACCGCGCCGAGCTGGGCGCACGCCCCGTTGATCGTGGACACGGAAGGCCGGAGGCTTGCCAAACGCACGGCCGGCCTCTCGATCCGGGAACTGCGCGCCGCCGGCCGCAGCCCCGCGGAAGTTCTGACCGCCCCGCTCGCCGCCCTTTCGTAAGCCGGCCAGAATTCACCGGGCACAAAAAAGCCGGAGGAAGCCTCCGGCTGTTTCGGCGCTGATCGTCGGCTTAGGCGCCTTGGTCCGACTTCTTAGCCTCAGCGGCCGGCTTGGCGCCGGACTTAGGGGCGACGGCTTTCGGGGCGAACGGATTCTCACCGGCGGCGACCTTCTCGCGATCGGCCTTGATGCGGCTGACCAGGGATTCGTTGCCGGCGGCATCGGCGAGGGCCGCGTCGATCAGCTTGAGCGCCCGCTCCTTGTTCTCGGCGTCGATGCGCAGGGAAAGGATCGCCTTGTTCATGTTCAGGATCGCCTTCTGGGGACCGGAGACCGCGCCGTACATCTCGTCATAGGCGGCGCTGCCGGCGGCGAAATCCTTGGCCTCGATGGCGGCCTTGACCTTGGCGGAGGCGGCGGCGCGCTTGGCACCGGCCTCGGCGGCGGTCTTGGCCTCGGCCGCGAGGGCCTTCTTGCCTTCCGGCGTATTCTGCTTCGTCAGCTCCTGGAGATGGGAGACATACTTCTCCGGGCCGCCCGCCTTGTAGCCGGTGCGGGCGTAGACCTCGCCTTGGGCGTCCATCAGGAGGATGGTCGGGAAGCCGGTGATGCCGTACTTCTGCTGCGCGGCGCGGTTCTTCGTCTTCACCTCGTCGGACTGCGGCTTCTTGTTCGGGAAATCGAGCTCGACGAGCACGAACTTCTTGGTCGCGGCCTCGAAGGCCGGTAGGTCGAAGACCTCCTTCTTCAGCTTGATGCACCAGCCGCACCAGTCGCTACCGGTGAAGTCGACGAGGATGTCCTTCTTCTCCTTGGCGGCCACCTTCTTGGCTTCGTCAAGGTCGGTCAGCCAGGTGGGGGCGGCGACGGCGGGGAGGATGGCCAGCAGCGCGAACGCGAGCGTGGCGAGGGTCTTGGATTTGCGCATGGTCGTGGTTGAGAGGGGTTATTTGGACGTGGTCTTCTTGCGCTCCGCGTCCTGATCGCGGACCTTGAGGACGCGCTCCCGGAGGTCGGCGATCTCGGCGAGGACCTCCTTGCTCGTGGTGAGGGTCGCGACCTCGTCGACGACCTTGAGGACGGCGTCGTGGTCGCCGGGCTTGCACTCGGCGGTGATGCCGACGCGCACGTTGAGGGTCATGCGGACGAGGAAGTCGCCCGTGAGGCCCTTCTCCTTGAAGAACTTGTTCATCGCGGCCTCGGCGCCCGCGAGGTCCTTCTTCGAGAGCGTCGGATCCAGCACCGGTCCGAGCTGCTCCTCGATCTCATGCTCCAAGGCGTCCGCCTTCATCTTGGCGGCGAGGGTCTTCTTGCCTTCGGGGGTGTTCTGCTTGGCAAGGGCGCCAAGATGCTCGAGGTACTTCTTGGCCCCGCCTTCCTGGTAGCCGGTCTGCGCGTAGACCTCGCCTTGGGCATCCAGGAGCAGGATGGTCGGGAAACCCGCGATGGCATACTGCTTAGAAAGGGCATCGTTCTTCGCCTTCACCTCGGGCGGCTGCTTCTTGCCGCGGGGGAAGTCGATCTCGACGAGGACGAACTTCTTGGAAGCCTCGGCGAACTCCGGCTGGTCGAAGACTTCCTTCTTCAAGCGGATGCACCAACCGCACCAATCGCTGCCGGTGAAGTCTACCAGGATGTCCTTCTTCTCGGCGGCCGCCTGCTTCTTCGCGGCGTCAAGGTCGGTGAGCCAGGTGTCCGCGGCGAAGAGCGACGGCAGCGTGGCGAGGAGGGCCAAGGCCGACAGGCCGAGACGGGCGAGGTTACGGGGCATCCAGTCATAACCCTCGATATCCCGAGGGTTGGCAAACCACAAAACCAACCCTGCGTTGCCAAAAGCAGGCAAGCCCCCATACCTGCCTGCCATGGCGACGACCCGCATCCTGCTGGTGGACAATGGCTCCCTTCGTCCGGAAGCCACGCTCGCCCTACGTCGACTATCGGCGGAAGTCGCTCAATTGCTGGGTCAGCCCGTGCACCCGGTCTCGGTCCTGCATTCGCACAAGATCGACCCCGCTCTGCTCGCCGGCGAACCCGCCATCATCTTTGAGCAGGCCGTGCGGCAAGCCAAAGCCGATGGCATCGCGGAGCTCATCGTGCTGCCGCTCTTCATCGGCCCCAGCCTTGCGCTCACCGAGTATCTGCCGAAAGTCTTCGCCGAAGCTTTCCCCGGGGCGATGAAGTTGACCATCCGCCCGACGCTCTTCGGGGAGGACGGCGACGGTCTGCGCCGCATCCTGATGGAGAACCTGCACGAGGCCGGTTGGGATCCGGACCTCGACACGATCCTGCTCTGCGACCACGGCTCCCCCGTCCCGGAAGTCACCGCCTGCCGCGATGCGCTCGCGCGCGACCTCGCCGCCGAACTGAACCACGGCTCGAAACGCGTCCACCCCGTCATCGCCTGCTCGATGGAACGACGCGAAGGCAAGGAGTACGCGTTCAACGAGCCGCTCCTCGAAACCGCGCTGGGCCAGGTCAAGGGCAACGCCATCATCCTCATGCTCTTTGCCCTGCCCGGACGCCACGCCGGACCCGGTGGCGACGTGGAAACCATCGCGCGGACGCACGCGCCGGAACACGCCCAAATCCGCATCAGCCCCCTGCTCAGCAACGCCAAGCACGGGATGTTGGCCGACCTGATCGCCCGCCACTCCGGCCTGCCCCCGCGCCCGCCGACGCGTGATTGGCGCTTCTGGCTGGACGTCGGCTTCACCTGCTTAGGGTTTACCGCGATGGGCATGATGACCGTCCAGGCGTTCGAAAAAGGCCTCCTGGACGGACTCACCGGCAAGATCGCGATCACCGCGGGTGTCGCCCTGATCGCCTTCCTCGGCTACGTTGCCTTCGCTTCGCGACGACCCGACGGCCGCTGATTCAGGCGAACGCCGCGATCCGGCCCATCAGGCCGGCATGGCGAGGCGGTGCGACGACCGCGCCGACGACCGCGATCAGCGGCGTGGGTAGCACGGAAACGTCCACCTTGCCGGAAGCCAGATCGGTCAACGTCGTGAGCACGTCGGACGCCCCGTCCTGGGAAACCTTGGACAGCAGGCGGATCGGCAGGTCGGCCGCGGCGCCGGCGGCGATCAGCTTCACGGCGACGGAGGGCAGCGCTTTCGCGCCCATGTAGAGGCAGAGCGTGGCGCCGGTCGCGACGTGCGCCGGCCAATTCTGGTCGGTGCCATCGGCGCAGTGCCCGGTGAGGAAAGTGACGGACGCGGCCTTGCCGCGGTGCGTCAGCGGGAACGCCGCATCCGCACCCGCCGCCGTGGCGGCGGTGACGCCGGGGACGACCTCGAAGTTGATGCCATGCGCGGCGAGATGATCCATCTCCTCGCCCAGCCGGCCGAACACGCCGGGGTCGCCGCCCTTGAGCCGGACGATCAGACCGCCCTGACGAACCTCGCGCACCAGCACCGCGTTGATCTCGTCCTGGCTCATCGAGTGCACGCCGCAACGCTTACCGACCGGCACGATCTTGGTCCTAGCCGGTATCTCCGCGAGGAGGGCGTCGCCTGGGAGCGCGTCATGGATGACGACATCCGCCTGCTGGAGCAGACGCAGCCCTCGGACGGTGATCAGATCGGGAGCCCCCGGTCCGGCACCGACAAAGACCACCCGGCCGATGTCACAATTTACCATTTATTTAAACTTGACCCTATTTATGTAATCATCAGTCATCTTATCAAGTTAAAAACGCCATGGATAATCCCTCTGCCAAGCCGCTCACCAAGAACGAGGTCATGAAGGCCGAAAAGCCCGACCTTTCCGGGACGATCCGCGAGACCCTCGCCAACCCTGCCGCCGACCGCTTCAGCGGTGACGACGAGCAGTTCATCAAATTCCACGGCATCTACCAGCAGGACGACCGCGATAAGCGCAAGGTCGCCAAGGAATACTCGGTGATGGTCCGCACCCGCCAGACCGGCGGCATCGTCCCCGCCGCGCAGTACCTGGTCTACGACGAGCTCTCCGGACGCTTCGCCAACGGCACCCTGCGCATCACCTCGCGCCAGACCTTCCAGTTCCACGGCGTCGCCCAGCAAGGCGTCGGCTCCCTCATCAAGTCGATCAACGAGGCCCTCTCCTCCACCCTCGCCACCTGCGGCGATGTCAACCGCAACGTCACCGCGCCCTCGAACCCGCCCGTGGACGATGTCACGCAGCAAATCGAGGACGACGCGTTCACGCTCACGCGCGCCCTGCTGCCGAAGACCACGGCCTACCATTCCATCTGGGTGGACGGCGTGCAGCTCGACCTCGGGCTGGGCGACAAGATCGCGAAGGCCCGCGCCTCCGTCGACCAGACCAACCCCTACCTGCCCCCGCCTGCCGACCATGACGACAGCGGCGCGCCGGTCGACCTCCTCTACGGCAAGACCTACCTGCCGCGTAAATTCAAGACCGGCTTCGCGCTCCCGCCGAACAACGACGTGGACATCTTCACCAACGACATGGGCTTCGTCGCCATCGTCGAAGGCGGTAAGCTGGTCGGCTACAACCTGCTCGTCGGCGGCGGCCTCGGCACGTCCCACGGGAACAAGGCCACCTACCCGCGCCTGGCCGACGTCATCGGCTTCCTCACCCGCGAGCAGGTCGTCGCCGTCGGCGAGGCCGTGATCAGGATCCACCGCGATTGGGGCGACCGCACCGACCGCAAGCACGCCCGCATCAAGTACGTGCTGCAGGAGAAGGGCGTCGAGTGGTTCCGTGCCGAGCTCGCGAAGCAGCTGGGCGCCGCCCTCCCGGCCGCCAAGCCGTTCCAATTCAAGGGCCAGGGCGACGCCTTCGGCTGGGCCAAGCAGCGCGATGGCAACTGGTTTCTCGGACTCTTCATCGAGACCGGCCGCGTCAAGGACGCCGGCGACTACCGCCTCAAGACCGCGTTGCGCGTCATCGCCGAGCGCTTCAGCCCGACCTTCCGCCTGACCGCCACGCAGAACCTCATCCTTTCCGACGTGAAGGAGGCCGACAAGGCCGCGCTCGAGCAGGTATTGCGCGACCATGGCTGCGCGATCGTCTTCAACCCCGGCCTCGTCAAGGGCCGCGGCATGGCCTGCCCCGCCCTCCCGACCTGCGGCCTTTCGCTGGCGGAATCCGAACGCGTGTTCCCGGCCATCCTCGGCAAGCTCGAGGCCGCCCAGGCGGCCGCCGGCTTCGGCGGCGAGGAACTCGTCGTCCGCATGACCGGTTGCCCCAACGGCTGCGCCCGCCCGTACAACGCCGAGATCGGCTTCGTCGGCAAGGCCCCGGGCAAGTACAACCTCATGCTCGGCGGCAACCGCGAAGGCACGCGCCTCGCGCGCCTCTTCAAGGAATCCGTCCCGGCCGACGAGATCCCGGTCGTGGTCGGCGCCCTCTTCCAGCAGTACGCCAAGGAACGCAAGTCCGGCCAGGCCTTCGGCGACTGGGTCGACCAGGCGTCCGTCTGGCCCGTCGCCCCGTCCGCCTAAGCCCGCTGATGGCCGAGCTCGACCCAGCCCGCATCCCGGAACTCGACGCCCGTCTCGCGACGCTGGCGCCGGTGGACCGTCTGCGCTGGGCCTACGAGACCTTCGGCGCGCGCGCCGGCATCGGCACGAGTTTCCAACCCGCGGGCGTGGTCATCCTGCACCTCGCCAAGACGGCGGGCCTGCCCCTCCCGGCGTTCACGCTGAACACCGGCCTGCTCTTCCCGGAGACCCTGGAGTTCAAGGCGAAGCTCGAAGCGCACCTCGGCATCACGGTCGAGGACGTGCACCCGGCGCAGACCGTCGAACAGCAGGCCGCCCAGTACGGCGCCGAACTCTGGAAACGCGACCCGGAGAAGTGCTGCGAGCTCCGCAAGGTCGACTCGCTCGGCCGGAAACTCTTCGACCTCGACCTCTGGATCACCGGCATGCGCCGCGACCAGTCCGGCGAACGCGCCGCGACCCCGTTGCTCAGCCTCGCCGCCCGGCCCGATAATTCCGACGTCTGGAAGCTCAACCCGCTGGTCGACTGGAGCCGCGACCAGGTCTGGGCCTACCTCAAGGAACACGGCCTGCCCCACAACGTCCTGCACGACCGCGGCTACCGCTCCATTGGTTGCCTGCCCTGCACCCAGCCCACCTCCGGCGGCGACGAGCGCGGCGGCCGCTGGCCCGGCTTCGACAAGAAGGAATGCGGCCTGCACACGAGAACCAAGAAAGGGGTAAGCGGTTAGCGGATGGCGGATAGGAAAACCTCCTCAATCCAAAACCACCCTTCTTCCATTCTCTTAACCGCCAACCGCCACCACCTTCCCTTCAGCCCCTCTGCGTTCCCAACCGCTAACCGCCAACCGCTACCACCTTCCCTTCCGCATGTCCCGCAACGCCCAAAACGACCACCTGACCCGCCTCGAGCAGACGTCGATCCACGTCTTCCGCGAGGCCTTCGCCAACTTCCGCTCCGTCTGCATGCCCTGGTCCATGGGCAAGGACTCCAACGTCCTCATCTGGCTCGCACGCAAGGCGTTCTGCGGCAAGATCCCGTTCCCGCTGCTGCACATCGACACGACCTACGAGTTCCCGGAGATGTACGAGTTCCGCGAGAAGGCCAAGGTCATCCACGGCATCGACCTCATCGTCCGCGTGAACGAGGACGCCATCCGCCGCGGCATCGGCTACGCCACGCACGACCCGGTGACCGTCACGCACGAGCTCAAGACCGTCCCGTTCAAGGCCGCGATCGACGAATTCAAGTGGGACGCCCTCGTGACCGGCATCCGCCGCGACGAAGACCCGACCCGCGCCAAGG
>SXGQ01135668.1_pt1 | contig 23776 bp, 17 predicted proteins | sample 3178371 | NCBI WGS metagenome assembly SXGQ01 (sample SAMN11356859, study PRJNA531348) | freshwater metagenome | isolation source: freshwater sample F1-20 | place: China: Fuxian Lake, Yuxi | collected 2017-12-25 | reverse complement strand
TGGCGCTGACGATCCCGGTGGTGACGGTCTCGCCGATGCCGAACGGGTTTCCGATCGCGAGGACGCGGTCGCCCACCTCAAGGCGGGAGCTGTCGGCGAACGTCACGGCGGGCAGTTCCTTCGCGTCGACCTTCACGACCGCGATGTCGGTCTGCGGATCGCGGCCCACGACCTTGGCCTTCAGCTCGCGGCCGTCGTCGAACGAGACGAGGACCTCATCGGCGCCCTGAATGACGTGGTTGTTGGTCACGATATAGCCATCGGTGCTGATGATCACCCCGGAACCCAAACCACTCTGCGGGGGAGTCTGGATCTCAGTACCCGGACCGAAGAACTGGCGGAACATCGGGTGGTCGAAGCCGGGTGGGAGGGCAGGGTTGGCGCCGGCGACGCGCTTGGCCTTGGTCGACGTCGTGATTTTCACGACGCTCGGCGCGACGCGCTTCACGACGGAGGAGAAGCTGCCGGACTCGAGAGGCCCGCGGTTGACGTCGCGGTTATCGCGGCGGAGATCGACGGCGGACTTCGGGTCGGGCTTGGCAGATTGCGCGCCGGCGGCGAAGGCGCCCGCGAGGGCGACAACGCACGCGGCCAAAATGGCCGGCCGGCGGTTGAAAGAGCGATTGGGCAGGTGAGCGGTGTTCATGGCGTTCGTTGGAAGTGCGCCCAAGATGCCACACGCCCTTTGCGGGCGGCTTTCGCGGAGATTACAGATTGGAAAGGTTGGGATTGGAAACGGAGGTCGGCGAGGGAGACGGTCCGGACCTGCTTCGCGTCGGGCAGGTACCCGTCGGGCGGTTTCGCTGCCCGGGCGCGCGGTTATCCGATTCCGCCGCTGGCGCCGGTCGGTCGGAGCGAAGCGGAAGGCAATCACGCGTGTGACAATTATCCCTCGGGGCTGCTGCTCGGAGGGCGGAATCGGCGTCGACTCGTGGCTTCGGTTGGGCGAGATGGTTGCAGCGTTTTCCGATGCGCCCGATCCGCCTTTGTCTCGCGATTCCGATGCTCTCGTCCGCCCTCGCCGCCGCACCGGTGCCGGTCGGAGCGGCCCGCATCGACATCACGCCGGAGCTTCCGATCCGGCTCACCGGATACACGAACCGGCCCACCGAGGCGGACCGGGTGGGGGATCGCATCCAGGCGCGAGCCTTGGCGATCGGTGGCGACGCGGAGGGGCCGGCGCTCGTGATCGTCGCGGAGGTGCTCGCGGTCCCGGAACGCCTCACGGAGGCGGTCGTGGCGGGCATCCGGGCGCGGCACCCTGTTCCGCGCGAGCGGATCGCGGTGTGTGTGACGCACCAGCACACGGGTCCCGTGATCGCGGGAACCGCTCCCTTCATGTTTTCGCGCGACCTGCCGGCCGACGAGCTGGCGCGGATCGAACGCTACGCGGCGACCCTGGAGCGGAAGCTGATCGAGGTCGCGCTCGCGGCGCTGGCCAACCGGCGGCCGGCGGAGCTCTCGTGGGCCCAGGGCCGGGTGGATTTCGCGGTGAACCGCCGGCGGATCGTCGACGGCAGAGCGGTGGGTTATACCGACCAGCCCGGCGGGCCGGTCGACCATGCCTTGCCGGTCATGCGCGCGGCCGAGGCGGGCGGATCCGTGCGCGCGGTGCTGTTTAATTACGCGTGCCACTGCACGACGCTCAAGGGCGGTGACAATTACGTGCATCCCGACTAGGCCGGCGACGCCGCGCGGCGGATCGAGACGTCTCATCCCGACGCCGTCGCCCTCGTCGCGATCGGCTGCGGGGCCGACTCCGATCCCCAGCCGCGCGGCTTGGCGGCGGTCGGCAGGCACGGCCAGACGATCGCCGACGAGGTCGCGCGGCTATTCGCCGGGAAAATGCGGCCGATCGGCGGAGTGAGTCGCGCGAGTTTTCGCCGGCTGGAGATCCCGTTCGACCGCGAAGTGACGCGGGCGGAGCTGGAGTCACGGCTGAGCCTTCCGGTGATGACCTCGTATCCCGCGCGCAAGTTCCTCGCGGAACTGGACGCCGGCCGCGCCTTGCCGAAGTCCGTGCCTTACCCGGTGCAGACCTGGCGCTTTGACGGGGACCTCGCGATGGTGTTCCTCGGAGGTGAAGTCGTCGCGGAATATGCGCTGCGCCTGCGTCGCGAGCTCGGGGCCGACCGCGTGTGGATCAACGCGTACGCGAACAGTGTGCCTTGTTACATCCCCTCGACACGCGTGCTGGCCGAGGGTGGCTACGAGGCGGAGCGCGCGATGGATTTCTACGGCCTGCCCACCCGGCTCGTCGGGGACGTCGAGGAGCGCATCATCTCCACCGTGCACGACATGCTGCGCTGATCAGCGCCCGCGGCGTTGACTCACGCCATGCCGCTGGCGCGCAGGATGGTTTCGGCGGAGAGGAGTTCCTCGTCGAGTGAAAGGGAGAGCTGCTTTTCGCCGCGGATCGCGGCGGCCAGCTCGATGAAATCGTCCTCGTACCGTCGGTACGGAGGCAGCGGCACTTCCTGGGCGCCCTTCTTGTAAGGGCCCGCCGCCTCCGCGAGATCGATGACGAGTTTCCCTGGCTCGATGGGAGACAAGGTGGCGGTTCCCCGGCTGCCGATGACCTCAAAGGAGCGGGGCGGAGAGCCGGCGGACTGGAGCGCGGTGTTGATGATCACGGCCCGCGCGCGGTCGTACTCGAGCACGGCGAGATTGTTGTCACGCAGTTCGTCGTCGGGGCGGCCGTGCCGGGCGAGGAACGGCGTGACCGCCTTGGGTCGCCCGAGCAGGCGCACGGTGGCGTCGATGAGGTGTGAGCCGAGCTCAAACATCGAACCGCCTGCGAACTGCCCCCATTCGCGGCGGCGGTCGGGGGCGAGGAAGTTGGCGATGAATCCGCGGACGAGATGGATATCTCCCAGCCATCCGGAGCGGGCGGCCTGCAGGATTGCGAGGAAGCCGGGGTGGTAGCGCCACATGAAGCCAACCTGCACGAGGAGTTTCCGCTCCCGCGCGAGGGAAACGATTTCCTGCATGTCGGAAAGGCGCGCCACGGGCGTCTTTTCGAGGTGCAGATGCCGGCCGGCCCGGAGGGTGAGGAGGGCGTGGGCGGCATGGTCGCGGATTTCAGACTCAACGGCCACCACCTTGGCCCGCTGCAGCAATTCCTCCTGCGTCACCATCCGCGCCCCGAGCCGCTCGCAGATCCCCCGGGCGGCGGGCGACGGATCGCAGACGCCGATGAATTCCCAATCGGGCGACTTCAGCGCCAGCTCAAGTTTCGCGGGACCGTGCGAGTAGGTGACTCCGAGAAAACCGATGGGAATTCTCGGGCGGGCGGAGGCGGCGGACGCGCGGAGGCCGGAAGTGAGTGCCGCGCTGGAGGAGGCGGCGGCAGCGAGAAAGTGACGGCGGTTCATGGAAAAGATAGGTTTAGAGGCGGAACAGCCGTCGGGCGTTGCCCGAGAGCACCTTGGCGCGAGTCTCGGCGGGAAGGCCAAGCGAAAGGAAGGGATCGAGGATCTCGCGCGGCTGCACCCATGGATGGTCGCTGGAGAAGAGCAGCCGGTCGGGACCGCTGAAATCGAGGGCGAACCGCATCGCCTCCGGCAGCGGAGAGACGATGTCCATGTAGATGGAGCGCACGTACTCGCTGGGGCGGCGCTTGAGGTTCTGGGGCCCGCGCTTCAGCACGGTGACCTGGTGGTCGAGACGCCCGACGATGTAGGGCAGCGTGCCGCCGAGGTGGGGGCATACGAGCTTGAGGCGGGGGAACTCGTCGAGCAGGCCCGACATCACGAGGCGCGTGAGCGCGATGGTGTTGTCGAACATGTTTCCGAGCGTGCTCGTCATCTCGTACGCCTTCACGAGATCGGTCGTGATCGGTTTGGCCGGATGCAGGAGCACGGGCACATCGAGCTCTACGGCCCGAGCGAAGAGCGGACGGAACTCCGGCTCGTCGGGGAATTTCCCGGCGAGGTTGGTGTAGACCAGCCAGCCCTTCATCCCGAGCTGGCGCACGCAGCGGTCGAATTCCGCGAGCGCGGCCTTGATGTCCTGGGTCGGCAGCACGCAAAGCCCGAAGAACCGTCCCGGGTGGCGGCGGACCAGGCCGGCGATGTAGTCGTTCGCGATCCGGGCCACCTTGGGGCCGTCCTCGCCGAACCATTCCGGCCCGGGGTCGTTGATGGAAAGCGCCGTGAGGGCGATGCCCGCCGCGTCCATGACGGCGAGCTTGGCGTCCACGTCGGTGTACAACGGCGGCACCTTGCGCAGCCAGTCTCCCATGCGGATGTAGCGGGTGCCGTCCCGGGTGAAGACCACCGGGTCGGTTTTCCGGCTCTCCATCAGGTCGAGCAGCTCTGGCACGAAGAGGTGGGACTGGCAGTCGATGCGTTCCTCGCTGGCGGCGCCGGCCGGCGCGGAGCGGGCCGACGAGACGAGCAACGAGGAGGCGGTGGTGGCGGCGACGAACTGGCGGCGGGATAGGTCGGGCATGGCGGGAATTCTCAGGGTTTGGTGAGCCACGCGACCAGCGCGGCAAGATCGGCGGCGGACATGGCGCGGTCGAAGGCGGGCATGACTGAGGCCGGCATCGAGGTTTCCTTGACCACATCCGCGCGTAGGAGCGTCACGACCTCGTTGTCGGGCTGGATGACCCAGATCGCGCTCTGGCTTTCCTCGAGGATTCGTCCCGCCACCGTGCGACCGTTGCGCGTGGTGTACGCGTGCAGACCGAATCCCTCCACGATCTCGGCGCTTGGCTCGAGAATGGAGCGGATGATGCGCTCCACGTTCCCGCGCGCGCCAAGCTCAGAGAGGTCCGGTCCGAAGGCGGCGCCTTCCGCCCCGACGCGATGGCAGGCGATGCAGCCGGCGGCGTGGAAGATTGAGCGTCCCCGCGAGGCGTCCGCGCGCGGCAGGGCGGCGACGACGTCGGCGGTGGTCAACGCCGCGGCCGGCGCCGTGAGCGTCGTGGGGGAAGGGGCCGGCGGGGGCACGATACGCCGGTAAACGCCGGTGGAAGTGGTGCCAACCTTCCGTCCCTCGACGAATAGCGCCGCCTTCACGGTCGTGGTTTCGGTGAGGGTGATTCGCGCGCTCTCAGGTCCGGGGCTGTACACCGGCTCGCTACCGTCGGTGGTAAAGCGCACGACCGCCGGCTTGATGCCCGGCACGAGTTTCAGGCGCGCGCTGCCGACGAAGTCACCCGGTGAAGGGGAAATGTCGATCAGCGGGTTGCCGTTGCGCTTCGCGAGCCAGAGACCGGCGAGACCGGCCGTGGCGGCGTCGCGATCGCCCAGCAGGGCACGTACTTCCGGCTCGGCAAGTGCGCTCCGCTCCAGCAACGCGAGCAAGGCCCCGCGCCGGACGCCGGCGCGGCGGTCGCGGAGCTTTTCGCGCAGTCCCTCGGGGGTGGTGATCAAAGCCAGCGCGTTCCACGCGGCGTAATAGGCGAGCCGGTCTGACTCCGTCTCCAAGGCGGCGCAAACCGCGTCGGCCAACTCCGGCCGCCGCAGATGCCGGGCGGCCTGGAAGGCGGCGAAGCGGACGCGCGGCTCCGGGTCACGCAGCGCGGTGGATATCAGGTCCGGCAGGGCGGTTTGCCGCCGGGACTCGCGAAAACGGTCGGCAAGGATCGCAAGGGTTTGAATGCGCGCGTTCCGCGAAAGGCTCCCGCCGGTGGCAGTGAACCACTGATCCAGCTTCGGATCGGAGGTCGCGATACGGCCGAGGGTCCAGAGCGCCCAGGTCTGCTGCCCCACGGGAAGATCCCGCCGCGCCGCGAGCGCAGTGAGTTCGGAGCGCACGGCGTCGCCCCTTCGCACGAGCTCGTTCGAGGCGTCAGTCCGGTAGGAAGCGACCTGACCGGCGAGATCGGCCGCCAGTTCGGCGAAGGACCACGCGGCGTGGGGGCGCGTCCGGTGGGCGGCGGGTACCGCCCTGGCCACGCCCGGAGCGGCGATGCGCCAGAGACGGCCCTCGTTGGTCTGTTGCCCGTCCTTGAAGGTGGCGCCAAGCGAGGTTCCCCAGCCGGACATGTACAGTGCCCCGTCGGGCCCCACCTCGATGTCCACGGGGTTGAAGAGCGCCTCGCCCGGTTTCAGGAAGGGTTGCCACTTTCCGCCCGCGGGCTGCAGCTGCGCTCCGTCCCACGAGGGCCGGTAAACATAGGTGACGCGGTGCTGGAAATCATTGATGAACCAAACCCCGCGGTAGGCCTCGGGCAGCGCCGGCGTATCGGCGAAAACGATGCCCACACCGGACCCGGTGAAAATCGGCCCGCTGATGGGCACGGTCGGCAGATGGCCGCGGCCCGTCCAGTCCGGGCTCCAGGTGTGGGCCCAGCCGAAATCCGATCCCGGAAAAGGCATGAAGATGCGGTCCCCGTCGCTCTGGTCGTTGTCGGTGCCCAGCCACGTGAACTCCGCGTCGAAGGCTATATCCCACGGGTTCCGCAGGCCTCGTGACACGATCTCCAGCTCGGAACCATCGGGGTTGGCGCGCAGCACGCCGCCGCTCCGGCCCCAGTCGTCCTCCGGATCCTGAAAGGTGGCGCGGTAGGTGTCCTTGGTGAAGGTCTTGGCCGGCGGAATCTCGGGCGAGCCGGGCAGAGGAGTCTGGCCGTGCAACTCGAGGAAGGCGCGAGGGGCGATCCGTCCCGGCTGGTTCAGGCCCTTGGAGTTGCCCTTGCTCATGTAGAGGCGGCCGTCGGGGCCGAAGTTCAAGCCGTGGAGGGCGTGCTCGATGTTCCCGAGGTCGGTGTACAACAGCACGTACTCGTCGGCCTCGTCGTCGCCGTCGAGGTCGCGGACGATGGTGAGATCGGGCGAGTTGGCGATGTAGAGGTCGCGTCCGCGCCAGACCAGTCCCTGCACCGAGTTCAGCCCGCGCGCGAAGGTCTTGGCGCGGTCGAAGATGCCGTCGCCGTCGGTGTCGGTCAGCAGTTCGATCGTGTCGCCGGGGGTGTCGGGCTTCGGGTTGCGGTACTGCGGGCCCTGGCCGACGAAGAGACGGCCGCGCGAATCGAACGCGATCGCGCACGGGTTGCGGATCAGAGGCTCGCGGGCCACGAGCTTCACCTCGATCCCGGCGGGAGCCTCGGGCAGCAGGGCGGAAGCGGGTTCGGCGGCGCGGGCGGCCGACGTTGCCAATAGCGCCGTGACGAGGTGATGGATGCGGAGGTTTTTCATGAAAGGGCGGGGCTCAGGAGGCGGTTGGGCGGCGACGGGTGCTCCAGTACACGAGGTCCTCGATGTTGTCGGGCCGGTGGCCGCCGAGCACCCGGCTGGCCAGCCAGCCGGTGCCGAAGAGCACCACGTGGCTGAAGAAACCGATCAGAATGGGGTTGAAGGGAAAGTTGATCCCGAAGTCCAAGGTCCGGCGGCTGGGCTCCGAGAGGATCGCCCATGCGGTGAAAGCAAGGCAGCACGCCATGCCGACGTAGCACCCGGTGCGCGTCGCCGTACGGGTGAGGAAACCGAGACAAAACAGCCCGAGCGTGCCACCGGAAAGGATCGCGGCGATGGTGAGCGCCCGCTCCATCACCGGCGCCAGCCCTTTTTCCGGGATCAGCAGCAGGGCGGAGGCGGCTGCGAGGAACCCGCCCAGCAGAACCATCAGGCGGCCACAACGCAGCCGCGCCCGATCGGAACTGCCCGGGACCAAGGTCGCGTAGTAGTCGGTCGTCGCCACCGTCGCCACGCTGTTGAGGTCCGAGCTTACCGTCGACATCGCCGCCGCGAGGATCGCCGCCACCACCAGTCCAAGCAGGCCGGCGGGCAGGTATTTCGACATGAAGAACGGCATGGCGTTGTCGCCGATCTCGGGGCCCGGCACGCCCGCCAGCGCGAAAAACCCGTGCAGGCACGCGCCCGAAAAGATGAACATGAAGAACACGGGGACGCAGATCAGCGCTCCGTTCACCGCGGCGCGGCTCGCCTCCTCGTCGGTGCGCGCGATCAGGTAACGCTGCACGATGTGCTGGTCGGTGACGTACCGCCGCGCCCACTGGATGGAGTAGGTGACGAGGAACAGCCACAGCGTCGTGCGCTCGTGATCGAAGAGACTGGACCACGAAAACTCGGTCGAGCCGAGGGTCAGCCGCCCCGCGCGCCACGCCTCGCCCACCACCGCGAACGGCGCGCCCGCCTCCGGCGCGAAGAGCAGGCGCAGCAGGATGAAGCTCCCGCCGAGGATCAGGATCGTGCCCTGCGCGACATCGGTCCAGACGACCGCCTTGATACCGCCGAGCATCGTGTACAGCGCGGTGAAGAGGGTGACACCGGCGATGACCAGACGGATGTCCCAGCCGGTGAGGACATTGATCGCGATCGCCGTGGTCAGCAGCGTCACGCCCACGTCGAAAACCCGGTCGGCGAGGAAGCCGAACGACGTGTAGAGCCGGCCGCCGAGCCCGAAGCGCTGGCCGATGTACTCGTAGGCGCTCATGCGCACGACGCGGCGGTAGAACGGGACGATGAAGCGCGCCACCGCCAGCAGCACCAATGGCAGCACGAGGTGCGGCAGCAGGAGGATCAGACCCTTCTGATAAGACGTGCCGGGATGGCCGACAAAGGTTCCCGTGCCGATGATCGTGCCCATCAGCGTGAACGAGACCACCCAGCCGGGCATGCTCCGGCCCGCCGTGAAAAACTTCGCGGTTGTGTCCTGCCCGCGCGAGACCAACAGCCCGATTCCCGCGATGAGCGCGAAGTACAGCCCGATGACGACGAGGTCGGCGGCGTGCAGGGACATGCGGATCAGGGGGACTTGGTGCGGTCGTCCGCCTGCGACGGCAGGTCATGGCTCGGGGCGCGTCCCAAGGGCATCAGCGCGCCGAAGTCGGTTAACCGCGCGACCAGCCGGCCGAGCATATCGCAGCGTTCCGCCCGATTGTTCCACGGACGACCTCGTCCGGTGCCGGGGAAAAAATTGTCGTCCCGCGGGGATATCCTTGGTCCTGGATCAAGCCGTGAGTCCGACCGCCGGATCGTCTCCATGGACTGCGCAGGGGGATGCGGCAAACGACGGTCACCCCTTTGCCGCCGCGCGCACAAAGTGCCGGGTGAGGCTTGAGCGCCAGCCAGAGGGCGGGACGAGGTGCTCACTCCGGAGGTACCTTCAGAAATCAACGGCGAAGGTGTAGAGGATCATGCGCGGCTCGACGGTAGCGATGCGGGTCACCTTGCCGGTCGTGATCGTGCCGGCGGGGATCGGATCCTTTTCGTCCAGCACGTTTCTCACGTTCAGCTGCACCCGATAGCTCAGTCCGCCGAAGGCCTTCAGGTTTCCTTTATAGCCCGCGACCGCATCGAAATACGTTTCTTCGGCGCCCATGTACTCTGTTCCGAGGTCAAGAACGTCGTTTCCTCCGGCGGTCTTTTTGACTCCGTAGCCGATCACCGGAGCGGCGCGCCAACGCACAGCCCCACCCAGATTAAACCCCTTGAGGCTTCCCTCGGTGAAGCGGTAGTTGGTGACGAAGTTAAACCGCAGCGGATGCGTGTTGGTGGCCCGGCCGTCCGCGGCGGCCATGTAGGCCAGAGCGCCGTTCAGGATCACGTTGTTGTAGCGCTGCGCGAGGGTCTCGCCGGTCGGGGCCGAGGTGCTGAATGGAGCGGTGGTCCACGTGACGGGGCGGCCGGCTGCGTCAACTTCGCCGTTCTTTGCCACGACGCTCTGCCAGACCGGGAGGCGCTCGGCGGTCCATTTGAACCACGGGAGTCCGATATTCGACTCAACCGCATCGGTTTTGGAGCCATTCAGGCGCAGGTTCCAGTTCCGGACCGGGTTTGCGTTGATCTCGAGCTCGTAACCGGTGGCGCGGAAATCCGAGGAAATGTCATAGGCGGCTTGTCCCGCCACCCGGAAACCCCGGCGGGTCCCGTCGGTCACGTTGATGCGCGGAAGCGAGGGATCCAGCTGCAGCACCCGGTCCTCGATCGGGAAGAAAGAGTTCTGACGGTAGCGGACGATTTCCTGGGAAGACCGGACCGGTCCGGCGCTGTTCTCGTAGCGGTTCAAGCGCACCGACAGCTTGTTGGCGAAGAGGTCGAGCCGGAGCCCGTAATCCTTGCCGTCGCCGCTCGTGCCCGGGATGTCGTTTCCGTAGGGATCAAAGCGGCCCACGCTGAGATCAAAGGTGGAGGACTGGCTGTAAAACGCGCTGAGCCATTTGAACGGTCTCACCACCACTCCGAGGTTCCGATTGATGCCGGTCTGCGGCGTGCCGTAGGGGCCGAAGCGCGCGTCCCAGACAACCGGGTAGAGGCCGGAGAAATCCTGCCGCGTCGAGGGCGTGTCGAACGTGGCGAGCTTACCTTTGTCGCGCCGATACCCATAGGTGACGATCAAGCGGTTCTGTTTCTCGCGGTCCGGAAGAAAGAATCCCTGCCAGACCGCGACTTGGGTCTCGGTACGGTTCAGGCTGCCGGTGGGCACCGTCGACGTCCCGAGCCGTTTGCCGTCGGCGGACACCAGCGGCGTGTCGTATTGATAGAGGGTATACGGGCGGCCGGAGGCGTCGGTGAACTGGAGGGACAACGAGCTCGGGGGCAGGTCGCCCGAATTGTCGTAATAGTGGCGGAAGAGCGGGACGCGCGAAGCGTCGATGGCCCAGTTTTGCAGCGTGCGCGGGCGCAAGGTGATGCCTGCGAGGCTCGGCTCATCCAGGATGCGACCCTCGAAGTCGCGCTGGCGCCGGAAGTCGGATTTTGAACTGCTGTAGAGACCTGAGAATTGATGCCGTCCAAGCCACCGGCTCCACGGTTGCCGGGAGCCGACTTTTTGAGCGAGGTCCAGCTGGTAGGACACCGTCGCGCGCCAGTCGTCGCGCCGTTGGAACTCCACGTCCTTGTTGGAGGTGCCTTCGGAGTAGAGTTTCCCGACGTTGGGGTTCGGGGTGGTGGTGCCCGGGATGAACTGGTTCGCGTCGACGCGCAGCACGCCCTCGTTGGCCACGCCCACCGTGTTCATGTAATACTTCTCGTGATTGTAGGCGAGCTCGACGGAAAGATCCCGCGTGATCTTCTGCTCAAGAAAGACCGTCTGGGTGTCGGTCTTGATGAAGTTCGACTGTTCCTGGCCGAGATGGTTGACGGTGAAGGGGAAGATGCGGGGATCCAGGATCTTCCAGTCCAGCGTTTGATCGAAGGGGCCGGTGCCGGGCAGGGAGGTGGGAGAGCGCACGATCACCGAATTGCGCCAGCTTCGTGGCGCGACTGATCCGTCGATCATGAAGATAGGGGCGTTGCCCGCCTGATTGAAGATGATGTTGCTGGCGATGCCGGTGAGGCTGGAGTTGTTGAAGATGGGTTTGGCCGAAGCGTAGCCGCTCCCGGGAATTTCATTGGCGCGGAACCAGAGGGAAGCGCCGTCGCCGGGGGTGTAACGCGAGGCCCGGTTGATGTTGCGATTGGCCCTTTCCGCCTGAACCACGATCGACGTGTTGGGCAGGGGGGAGAACGTGATCGTCCCGTACAGTCGCTCGTCGCGGTCCAGATTCGGCTTCTTCGGCGCGTACTCGCGTTTGCTCAGCCCCATCAGCCGGAGGGCGAGACGGCCGGGCAGGATCGCCGTGTTGAAGTCGAAGGTGCCGCGTTTCGAGTTCTCCGAGTCGTACTGCACCTCAAAGCCGGCTTTCTTGCCGCGCAGGAGCGCGCGGGCCGGGGTGGCGTCGATGATGCCCGCGGGGCTGCCGATGCCGAACAGGATGGCGTTGGGCCCGCTGGCAAGTGTCACGCGCTCGAGGTTGAAGTTGTCCGTCGCGTTCGTGACGGTGAAGAAGTTCCGGGAAAGCGTACCGGTGGCGATGCCGCGAAAACGTCCGGCGGTGGTGGGCGCCTGGGTATCAACCCCGGAGTCCGCCAGCAGGTAGTCGTTTCTGAGGTTCTCCACGTTGATCGAATAGATCATCGCCTGGTCGAGATTGGTCAGGCCCAGGTCGCCCATGAATTCCTTCGTCAGGGTCTCCACCTGATTCGCCACGTCCTTCAGATCGGTGCGCAACCGCGTTCCCGCCAGGGTTTCGGTCGCCACCCAGCCGGTCTCGGTGCCCGCGGTGATCACGAACGGGGACAGTTCGATCGTGCCCTCGCGGGTCGAGCGGGCGTCCGCGGCGCCGGACGGAGGTATCGCCTGCGCGAATACCAAGCCGCTGTGCATGAGCGCCGCTGAAGTCGCCGCGGCCCAGCGGGGCGAATTCGGACGACCGGAGGCTTCGTTGATTGATGCGAAGACGCGTCGGAGTGAGAGGGGTAGACTCATGATGGAGGCGGTTGGCTGGAGTGCGTGTGGTTAGCTGAAAATCGCTCGAATATGTCAATGAAATACAGGGATATATGATGAACCAAGATGAAATAGATTTAAGGCGGTTGCGCGATCGACGCGGGCAGATGGCCCGTCCGGGGTCGTGATTCGGTAAACCGGTCGGTTGAGACCTCGTCGTCGGGAGCTTCCCTGGAGGCCTTTGGCTCAGGGTTTTGCAAGCGGGGGCGATGACGGCGGATCTTCGTCCGCGGGGCGCTCTTAACCCGTCAAGGCGCGACCCCGCCGTGCGCTGATCCGTCGGGTTATCGATGAACTTGCTGGTGAAATTATTATCGCCTCGGGGTGTTACCGCGTGCTACTTCCACGGGCGCGCTTATCGCGTCCAACCTGATGCAAAAGCCTGTAACGCTCTCCGATGTGGCCAAGGCGGCGGGGGTCGCCCTCGGGACCGCGTCCCGCGTCCTGAACAACTTCACCGATGTCGACCCCGACACCCGGCAGCGCGTGCTGCGCACGGTCGATCGTTTGCGCTACACGCCGTTGCGCGCGCGGAAGACCAACGGGGTTCGGCGGGACGCGGTGCGGCGGTCGCCCAACATCGGTCTGATCCTGCTGGGGATGGACGACTCGCTCGTGCACGTGCCGGTGCTCACGGAGATCCTCCACGGCGTGGACTCGGCCGTTTCCGCGCTCAACGGCAACCTCATGCTGGCCAATCTACCCGACGCCAGTCGGGTGCCGGCCTTCCTGCGCAACAATCAGGTAGAGGGGCTGATCGTGAAGATCTCCCAGTACAGCGAGCTGCCCGACCCCGAGAAGCACCCTCTCATCCGCAATATCCTGCGGTTCCCGCTGGTGTGGGTGTGGGGCAAGCCCGCGGGTGCGCCGGGTGACCTCTGCAGCTTCAACCACGAGACTGCGGCGCAGATCGCCGCCGATCATCTGCGGGCCAAGGGCCACCGTCGGGTGGCCTTCCTCAATCCCAAGAAGGGCAAATCGTCCCTCGAGCACATGAAGAAGGAGTTTCGCTGCGCCTGCGAGGTGCGCCAACTCCAGTTCATGGCGCTGGAGTCCGCCAGCAGCCGCGTTGCGACTTGGCCGGAACCCGCGCTTACCAGCGCCGATGAACTCCGATCGTTGGTGGACCAGTGGCGCGAGCTGCCGGCTGCGGAAAGGGCGACCGCGGTCTTCGTGCCGGCCGACAACATCGCGATCCTCCTCTATACGGCTCTGGAGCGGGTGGGTTTGCGGATACCGGACGACATCAGCGTCATCGCCTGTAACTACGAACGTTCCTTAATCTCCTCGTTCAAACCGTCACTGACGACGATGAACGTGAGTGCGTCCCAGATCGGAGCCAAGGGCGTGGCGCAATTGCTGGGGCGGCTGGATCACTCCGGCGATCAGCCGGAGCAAACGTTGCTTTTGGAACCGACGCTGGTTCCGGGTGAGTCGGTGGCTCAGCTTTGAAGCCGCTGTAGGTCAGTGATTTGGCTGCCTTGAAATCGGGTTGCGTTGGAAAAAGGCGGTCTTGTTTCATTATAACGCCCTTATTTCAATGATTGACTAGCAGGGGGTGTCGGTCGTCCATCGCGGTGCCGCGGCGGCGGCTTTCCTTCTGCGGAGCGCCGGCCTTCGCCAAACCAACCCTGATAGGACCCCATGATTCACTGCAATTGCCGGACAGGCGAGAAACTGGATGTAGCCGGGCTGAACGAAATCACGGTGCTGATCGACCGCTCCCAGACCGAACTCACCGAGGTTGCCATGAACTCGTGGAGTCCCGGGCTGGATGGCCCGCCGCATTCCCACGAGCGCAAAGAGCAGAACTTTCTCGTCACCGCGGGGCGGGGGCTGGTGCGCATCGGCGGTGAGAGTTTTCCCGCGGAGCCGGGCGATTACTTCTACGTGCCGGCGGGAGTCGTGCACCAGACGGTTAACCTGCAGGCCGAGCAGCGTCTGGAGTACTTTCTGTTCAACGCTTTCCTGGATGCGGACAAGGAGGGCCATGCTTCGTTCGCGGACCATATTTCGAAAGTGAAGGATATCCGTCGGCGGCAGGCTGAGCGTCAGAGCGCCACGGCCGATCCCGCGCTGGTTTCCGACGCGGGCACGCGCCCGGGCAAGCGCGTCGCGACGCGCGGTTGCAACGGAGGGCGTGCGGTGCTGGTCGATCGCGGCGGCACGGAGCGATGCGAGGCGATCCTGTTCCAGATTCCGGCGGGCGCGGCATTGCCGGCGACGGCGGACGCCGCCAAGGAGCAGACTCTCCTCATACTGGAGGGCTCGGCCCGCGTGACGGTGGGAGGGCAAACCGGTCAGGTCGCGGCGGGCGAAGTGCTTTTTGTCCCGAGGTCGCGGGAATTCGGCTGCGTTGCGGGCGCGGAGGGGCTTCGGTTCGTTTCGTTCGGAACGGTCGTTGAGCGATGAAATCCAATCCTTCACACCTCGGTTTTCTGCCGCTGCTCGCCGCCGGCCTTGCGCTGGCTGGTTCCGCGGCGGCGCAACGCTACGAGCAGGACCAGTTTGCTCCGCCCGAGGCCTTCCGACCCGGCGAGAAGCTCCCGTACTTCGGCAGTGAGAACCCGTGGAACCGGCGGTTCTTCGAGACGGAGAAGCCGCCCCGCGTGGGTCAGCCGCAGTTCCTGCACTTGGTCGAGGGGCGCGTGGCCGAGGCGATCGCGCTCTGCCGGGAGCGGCTCGCGGCTGATCCGTTGGAGATCGAATCCCATTTCATCCTCGCGCTCGCGCATGGCCTGAAAGGGGAGGACGAGGCGATGGAAGCGGCGCTGACGACCGCGCTTTCCCTTGGGTTGCCGCCGGAACGCGTGCTGCTTTCCCTGGGTGCCGTCACCGAGCCTCTCCGCCGTTCGCCGACCTTTCACCGTTTATCCGCGGAGTCTTCCGGGCTGCTGCACGGACCCATGCTGGGCGCGGTGACGCCCGTCGGAGCGCGCTTCTGGGTGCGGACGCGCGCCGCCTCGGCCATCGAGGTGCGCGTGAGTGCGAAAGGGGATTTTGTTCGGCCCGATGCCACCGCGGCGGGCCGCACTTCGGCGGAAGGTGATCCGGTCGGTGTGGTCGAGGTCACCGGTTTGAAGCCTGGCACGAGGTACCGCTACCAGGTGCTGATCGACGGACGCGCCGCGCCGCGGCCGATTGACTGGGAGTTCACGACTTATCCCGAGGCCGCCGCGAAGGCCCCGGTGCGCATCGCGTTCGGCGGTTGCGCGCGGTACTGGCCGGATCACGAGCGCATGTGGGACACGATCCGACTCCGTCGTCCCGATGCGTTCATGATTCTCGGGGATAACGTCTATCTGGACATCCCCGATCGCACGGGACCTTTCCACGACTACACCTACCACCAGCGGCTGTCGCGTCCGGAGTTCCGGCGTCTGGTGGCGGGCGTTCCCGTTTACGCCATCTGGGACGACCACGATGCCGGGATCGACGACGTTTTTCTCGGGCCCTTCACCGACCGCCCGGTCTGGAAGGTGGATCACCTCGAATTGTTTCATCGCAATTGGAACAATCCCTCGCGGGGCGCGGCGCCCGAACACCCCGGGGTCTGGCATTCCTTCCGGGCCGGTCCGGTCGAGTGCTTCCTGCTGGACGGACGCTATTACCGGGAAAACTTCCTGCTGCCTGCGCCCTCGATGCTCGGTCCCGTGCAGAAGGCGTGGCTGTTGCGTGCCCTGCGCGAATCCACCGCCCCATTCAAGTTGCTGGTCTCGCCGGTGGCATGGGCCGATGACGCCAAGGTGGACAAGGGGCCCGGCGGGGAAAAGCTCTTCAACCGCGACGGCTGGTACGGCTACCGAGCGGAGCGGGAGGAGATCCTCGATTTTATCGCGGCGCAGCGCATCGGCGGCGTGATGCTGCTTTCCAGCGACCGCCACCGCAACGATGTGCGGCTGCACCGGCGGCCGCGGGGCTATCCGATCCTCGAGGTCACGAGCGGCTGGCTGACCAACTCCGTCGGGGCCGGCCGCTCGGGTGAGACGGTGTTCGAGTACACCGCCGGTCCCGCCTTCGGGATGTTCACCGTGGACCCCGTGCGGTCCGATCCGGTCGGTCGTCTGGAAATCGTCACGATCCGCGGCGAGCCGGTCTTCCAGCGTGAGATCAAACTTTCCGAGCTGAGTTTTCCATGAACGTCCTTCTCCGACTGCTCCGGTTTCGCCGGGTTCCGCTTCTCGCCGTGCTCGCGGGTTTGCTCTCCGCTGCGGCGGCGGGTGAGGCGACCCGTCCGGCCGGGCGGCCCAACATCATCTTCATCCTTGCGGACGACCTCGGTTATGCGGATCTGGGCAGCTACGGCTCGCGGCTCATCGCGACACCGCACCTCGACCGGCTGGCGGCGCAGGGAACCCGTTTCACTTCCTGCTACGCCGGCTCTCCCGTTTGCGCGCCCTCGCGGGGAGTGCTGATGACGGGATTGCACACGGGCCATGCGCGCATTCGGGACAACATGCCGCGGGTCGGCGGCGCGCTCGAACCGTACGCTGAGGGCCGCGAAAAGGGGATGCGGTTGTCGCTCTCGGCCTACGACCACACCATCGCGCAGTCCCTGCAGGCGGCCGGTTACGCGACCGGCATGACGGGCAAGTGGGGCCTCGGCGAGGAGGGGTCCGGCGGCGTGCCACGGAAGAAGGGTTTCGACGAGTTCCTCGGCTACCTGAACCAGAACCACGCCGCCTATTACTACACCGACTACCTTGACGGCATCGATGGGCGGAAGCCGGTTCCCGGCAACTCGGGCGGGCGCACCGCGGTCTACAGCAACGACCTGTTCGCGGATTTCGCCGTGGACTTCGTCCGCCGCCACCGCGCGCGCCCCTTCTTCCTCTACCTGCCGTTCACCATCCCGCACAACCGCATGGAGGTGCCCGATCTCGGTGTCTATGCCGACAAGCCGTGGCCTCCGGAGGCGAGGATCTACGCCGCGATGGTGTCGCGCCTTGACGGATACATCGGTCGCCTGATGGGCGAACTTGAAACGCTGGGGCTCGCGCGGGACACCATCGTTTTCTTCACGTCCGACAACGGCGTGCTCAACGGGCCTCGCGCGCGCCTGTTCGGCTCGGCCGGCCCGCTGCGCGGCTTCAAGGGTACTATTCACGAAGGCGGTCTCCGCGTGCCGATGATCGTGCGCTGGCCGGATCGCGTGCCGGCGGGCCGCGAGAGCGCGGAACCGTGGATGTTCATGGACTTTTTCCCCACCGTGCTCGAGCTCGCCGGCCTGCCGCCGCGCCCGGGGCTTGACGGGGTCAGCGTCGTGCCGGTTCTCACCGGTCGTGTCGCTTCCCTCGGGGAACGCGCACTGTACTGGGAATACCCGCAGAAACGCCTGCACCAGGCGATCCGCGTTGGAAAATGGAAGGGCGTGCGTTTCGGCACCGACCAGCCGCTCGAGCTCTACGACTTGTCGACCGATGTTGCGGAGAGCAGCAACGTGGCCGCCCGCCACCCGGAGACCGTGCGGGATCTGGAACGGCGGTTGGCCGCGGCGCGTACCCCGACGCTCCACTGGCCGGCGGACTGACCGGGCGGGGCCGCCGCGGCGGTCGTCAAACGATGTGCCGCGCCGCCGGCAGTCCCGCGTTCAGCCATTCCACGGCTTCGGCACGGGATCGGAAACTCCGCGTGTTGGCGTCGGGGTTCTCCGCGCGGTAGAGGAAGATCGCGGCCTCGGTCATTCCTGGCCCGAACAAAAACGCGCGGCGAGCATCCGGCGAAAAAGCAACGGACCGGGCGAGAGAGGCCGTGCGGGTGGCCGAAATCTCCAATTGGTCGACGCGCTGGTAATCGCCGAGCACGCGTATGCCGGGATGAAAACGCGGATCCGCAAAGACGGATTGGTGCAGAGAGTGGAGATCGGCGTCGGAGAGCGTGCCTGAGGCCTCGACGCGGACGATATCCCGTTCGGCATCGATTTGATAGGAGCAGGGCATGGCGCGGTCGGGGAACGGTTGGTCCGGAGAGGTCCTCTCCGGGTTTTGTGCTACGTGGTGAAATTTGAAAACCAGCCCTCTTTCGCGGGCAAACGTGATTTTGCGGATCAAACGCCGAGGCACCGACTGTTTCGCCCGGTGCCGCGCCCGGGCTTCGCGCTTGTGGCGCGCGACTTTCGCCCGTACGGACCGTCCTAGCTCCCACGATGATTCCATCCTAATGCCAGCTTGGCGTCAGGGCGCCTCACCGCTGGCGGGTTCCCGCCGTTCGTTTCTGCCCCGAGAAAATCCTTACCATGTTCCGTTCACTGCCCCCCGTGCTCCGCGCCTTCCTCCTTCCGCTGGTCGCCCTCGCCACCGCTCTCCCGGCGGCGGCTCCCGCCACTGGTAGCATCGCCGGACGCGTGCTCAATGTCGGCACCGGCCAGTACCTGAACAACGCGCGCGTCTCCGTTCGCGGCACCGCGACAGCCGCGTTCACCGACAAGGACGGCAGCTACCGTCTCGCGGGGTTGCCCGCCGGCGCGGTGACGCTCGAGGTTTTCTTCACCGACCTCGACGTCGCCACCGCGCAGGTCAACGTGCAGGCCGGCGGCACCGTGCAGCAGGATTTCAACCTGACGTCCGTCGCGCGCTACGGCCTGAAGGGCGACGCGACGGTGAAACTGGACGCGTTTGTGGTGGCCCAGCAGCGCGAAACCGACGCCCAGTCGATCGCCACCAACGAGCAACGCTTCGCCCCGAACATCAAGAACGTGCTCTCGACCGACTCTCTGGGTGACGTGCTGGGCGGATCCGCCGGCGAGTTCATGAAGTTCCTCCCCGGCGTCACGGTGGAGAGCGATCTGGCGGACGTGTCCGGCGTCTCCATCCGCGGCATCGGCGGCGGCATGACAGCCGTGACCAACGACGGCGCGCCCGCGTCCAACATCTGGACCACGGCCACCCGGTCGGTCGACGTGCGCTCGATGGCGCTGAACGACATCGCGCGCATGGAGGTTTCCAAGGTCCCCACGCCCGCGAACCCCGCCGATTCGCTCGCCGGCTCGATCAATCTCGTGAGCAAGAGCGCCTTCGAGCGCAGCGGCCGCCAGCTTCGTTACACCCTCAACCTGATCGGCAACCACGAGAACCTCGACCTCCGGAAGACGCCGCACTCCCACGGCGACAAGCTCGACTACAAGATCCATCCCGGCGCCAGTCTCGACTTCACGTGGCCGGTCACGAAGCGCTTCGGCGTCGTTCTCGCCGCCAACCACTCGCGTTCGTTCAACGAGCAGCACCGCACCCAGCAGAACTGGACCTCGATCGTCCCGCCCGGCAGCCCGTCCGGAACCCCGATCAACTACGCCAACCCGCTGCTCAACTCCCTCGCGCTGCTCGACGGACCGCGCGACCTCACCCGCAACACCCTGAGCGTGAAGGCTGACTGGAAGGTCGGCGACAACGGCGTCCTCTCCGTCGGGTACGTCGCCAGCCGCACCGACACCCGCATCGGATCACTCACCTACACGTGGAACACGAGCACCACCGCGACCCCCTCGGTCGCCGGTGGTCGGGCCCTCGCCTGGGACGGCAATCGCACCCTCGGAGCCACGGGTCGCGGCTCGTTGAACAACAACGGCACCAACCAGCTTATCAACCAGATCACCGACACGAGCAACGTCGCCTATCGTCACGACGACGGCCGCTGGCGCGTGGAGGCGGGCGTCAGCCGCTCCGCTTCCGCGACGAAGCGGCGCTATTTCGACGCGGGATTTTTCCTGCAGACCAGCGCGATCCAGCGGTTCCCGGTGCGGATCAACTTCGTGAAGCTCGCCCCCGGTGCCGCGCTGCCCGGTGGGATCGAGGTGTTCGACAACAACGACCAGCCGGTCGACTGGAACAACCCCGCGAACCTCCGGGGCAACACCGCGAACAACGCCAACCTCTTCAATCGTTCCTACACCAACCAGGGTTTCGTGAACGTCCGCCGCGCGCTCGGCTTCCTGCCGGTGCCCGCCGCGGTGCAGGTGGGCGCGCTCGAGAAGCGCGTGATGCTCGACAACAACCTGCGCAACGAGACGTGGGCCTTCTCCGGCCCGGATGGCGTCTCGGGGGCCACCGCCCCGATCGAGCCCTACCTGATGCAGCGCTACCGTGGCGTCGATACGGGCTACGGCATGCCGAGCATCAACTGGATGTCGCCCAGCCGCACCTTCCGCGCCTACCAGCTCAACCCGCTGCTCTACCAGCAGACCGAGGCCCAGCGCGTTTCCGACCGGAACTCGCACATCGACAACAACGAGAACATCAAGGAGCGAGTGCAGGCCGGCTACGTGCAGGCCGACGCGCGCCTGCTCGGCGGCCGCCTCCGGCTCCTCGGCGGCGTGCGTTACGAGCGGACGATCGACCGCGGGATCGGCGGGCTCGTCGACACCGAGCGCATCTGGCAGCGCAACGCCGACGGTTCGTTCGTGCGCAACGCCGCCGGCCAGCGGTTGCGGCGGCCGGAGGCGGGCGCGGCCGGCTCTCTCGCCGAGAGCCTCCTCACGCGCGAGTACCGCGCGTCGTTCACGAACAAGGAATACGACGGCGCCTACCCGAGTATCCACGCCACCTACAACGTGACCGAGAATCTCCTTCTGCGCGCGGCGTGGGCGCAGACCTACGGCCGGCCCAATTTCACCGACATCATCCCGCGCACGGTGGCCAACACCAGCGCCACCGACCCCGACGAGGACGACGAGCTCAAGCCCGGCCAGTACCGCGGTACCCTCAACGTCCGCAACCCGGCCCTCATGCCGTGGACGGCGAACAACTTCGACCTGTCGGCGGAGCGTTACACCGACAGCGGCGGCCTGATCTCCGCCGGAGTTTTCCTCAAGGAGCTGCGGAACTTCTTCGGTGACGCCTCGCGCCGCGCGACGCCGGAGGTGCTTGCCGAGCTCGGGTTGCCGGAGCGCTACCTCGATTGGAACATCAACACCAAGTTCAACTCCGGCGACGCCCGCATCACGGGCGCCGAGGTGAACTTCCGCCAGAACCTGCGGGCCCTCGGACGCTGGGGCGGTTATTTCACGCTGTTCGGCAACGCCACGAAGCTCCGCCTGAAGGGCAATCCCGGCGCCTCGTTTTCGAGCTTCATCCCCACCAGCGGCAACTGGGGCTTCACGTTCGCGGCGAAGCGCGTGACCTTCACCGCCCGCTGGAACCACCGTGGTCTCGACAAGCGTCTGCCGCAGGCGGCGTTCGGACCCAACGGCTACGAGTACATCGAGGCCCGGACGGTGCTCGACGTGAACGGCACCTACCAGCTCACGCGCGATCTATCGTTCGTCGCCAGCGCCACCAACATCTTCAACCGGCCGTTCCGCTTCCTCCGCTACGGCGACCTCACGCCCTCCTACGCCCGCCTGTTCACCGAGCAGGAGTACGGCATCCAGATGGCGATCGGCTTGCGCGGGAGTTTCTGAGGGGGCGGGGGTTTCCAACCCCCCGCAGTTGGATTCGCTGACGCCGCTGGCCGTTCGGCCTAGCGACCCGGCACCTGCGCGGGGACGCCGAGGGCGTCGGATACTCGTTGGAAGAGCACCTGGTACTGAGGTGTGTCGCGAAGGGCGGTGCGTGTGGCGAGTCCGGGACGATGGGAGGAATCGTCCTCGAGCACCTCGGAAAGGCTGACGCCCAGAATCGTACTGCGGCCATCGAGGCCCGCCGAGAGCCGCGCCTTCATCAGGACCTGCCGTGAGGTCCCGTGGCGTTCTCCGGGGGCAACGGCGGAAATGGCTTCGAATTCTCCCTGGGCCGGACCACCCCGGGTCTGCCGGTACCCCATCTGCGCGGCCGCCATCTTGAGCGCGTCGAAGGTCGCGCGCGGCGTCGCCGCGAACGTGCGTTCGCGTGTCTCCTCCCGTGCCGTGATCCGTTCGCGCACCGAGCCGGCGGCTGCGGAAAGCGATTCGCAGCCTGAGGACAGCAGCGACGCGGCAATCAGGAAAAGGGCGGCGGGAATCTTCATCCGGAACATCGAGGTACCTTATCCCGTGCGAAGAGGCCGAGTCACGGCGCGCCTTTCGGGCGTTTTTTTGAAACAGAAGGGCCTGCCGCGGATCAGCCTGAATGACTGACTTTAACGCGCTTTCACGCGCACCGCCCGCGGTATCACGCGGGTTGCTGCTGCGTGAGGCAGTGGATCGCGCCGAGGCCCCAGATGAGATCGCGGCAGTCGACCGGGACAATCTCGCGGCCGGGGAAGCACGCGGTGAGCACGGCGCAGGCCTCCGCGTCGCGTTTCGGTTGGCGGAAGGTCGGCACGAGCACGGCGCTGTTGATCACGAGGAAATTCGCGTAGCTCGCCGGGACGCGTTGACCTTCGAGACCAAAGGCGCGCGGCATCGGGAGCGGCACCAGTTCGAAGCGTTTTCCCGCGGTGGTGCGGAACGACTCCAGTCGCTCCCAAACGTCACGCAGCGGGCGGTGGTTGGCGTCGCGCGGGTTCGTTTCCGTCGCGGCTACGATCGCGTCGGCGCGGAAGAAGCGCGCCGCGTCATCGACGTGGCCGTCGGTGTCGTCGCCGGCGATGCCCTCGCCCAGCCAGAGCACGCGGCGGACGCCGAGCATCTCGCCGAGCGCGCTTTCGATTTCGGCGCGGGAGAGGTCCGGGTTGCGGTTGGGGTTGAGCAGGCATTGCTCGCTGGTGAGCAACAGTCCGCGACCGTTGCCGTCGATGGATCCGCCCTCCAGCACCAGGTGGCGGGAAAACCTGCGCACGCCGAGGGTTCCGGCGATGCGTCCGGGAATCGCGTCGTCGCGGTCATAGGGCCGGTACTTGCCACCCCAGGCGTTGAAGCGCCAGTCGGTGAGCGCGACCTCACCGGTGCGGCGGTGCTGCACGAAGATCGGGCCGTGGTCGCGGCACCAGGCGTCGTTGGTCGGGTGGTCGTGAAACGTGACCCGCGCCAAATCGGCGCCGGCTTCGGCGCAGAGCCGGCGGGCGCGCGGCTGCAGACGAAGCGCGGCGTTGAGGTGGACGTCCTCGAAGCGGCTGATGGCCGCGACGAGCCTTGCGAAGGCCGGCGGGATGGCGGCGAAACGGCCTGGCCAGGTCGAGCGGCGGTGGGGCCACGAAAGCCACACGGCGGCCTGCGGCTCCCATTCCGCCGGCAGGCGGAAGCCGAGGGCGGCGGGAGTGGCCTTTCCATCCATGCTAGGAATGGGCTTCGGAGGACCCGTGGGCGACGGTGAGGTAAGCGGCGATCTCTTTGTAGCCGGAAACGAAATCGCGCCCGGTCGGCACGTGGTGGCGCACCTTGAAACCGCTGGGTGCGGCTCCGCCGAGCACCAGAACCGGGCAGCCTTGGTTTTCCGCTCCGACCAGTGCGACGACCTCCGCACGCGGCCGGGGGAAGTCCACGTAGGAAATCTCCAGCCGATGCCGGAGGTAAGGGAAGTAGCTCAGCAGTCCCTCGACCTGCGCGCACTCGGGGCAGTGATAGCGGCCCGGGCCGAGCTTGGCGTCCGGAAACAGCGGCGTGAGCAGGAACAGGTGGTCGGGGGCGGGTTTCATGGCTGGTCGAGGAAGCGTTGGGTAAGGCCGTCGTAGGCGTCGATCC
>SXGQ01544881.1_pt1 | contig 23779 bp, 32 predicted proteins | sample 3178371 | NCBI WGS metagenome assembly SXGQ01 (sample SAMN11356859, study PRJNA531348) | freshwater metagenome | isolation source: freshwater sample F1-20 | place: China: Fuxian Lake, Yuxi | collected 2017-12-25 | reverse complement strand
ATTGACGAAGAGCCAGAAAAGTATTATACTAAGGATATCCTAGATAAGTTGGACGCAGAAATAATAAAATAAGAACTTATAATCACTAACGGCATCAAATGGAATCTCCATCTGTAGTATCATAGAATCTTGGAGTAAGACAGCTTTCTTAAATAGCTTGCGCGTCAACAAATAATAATACGGTAAATACTCGCCTGCTCCGGGATATTCACTCGCTATAACCTCCACATTCGTCATCGGATAATCTTCTAAGACACTTTTATCAGAGTTATCGTCAATGAACACTATTTTCACAGTGGGGTGATACTTTCGTATGGCGGTGTAGCACTCTTTAAATAGCACATTATGCTCCGGTTTTTTCACACATCTCGCGACTATAAACCCCTTTTCCTCTGTAGGGCTATTAGAACCGCCCCTCTGTCGCTTCGTCTGCTTTTTCCTGCGTGATAACCCCCGTCTTTTTGTAGATTTCCTATTTAACTTACGCTTCATCCCCTAATAGGGGCAGACCTAAAAGCTCCGCTAAGAGCTTCTATAAGCAGATGACAACGGATTCTGTGGGGTTCTATGTTCTCTCGGTGCCTGGATCAGAAAGATGTAATCGGATGAAAGCAAGGTTTGCATCCGAATCCATCGTCCCAACTTTCGTCCCTGTTCTTGCAGAGACAGATGAACGCCTTCAAGGCCTTAGCGGCCCCTCGGCCATATCCTGCGCCTTCGGACATCTGGATATGATGCGCGCCTTCCTAGAATCAGATAACCAATACGCAATCTTCTGTGAAGACGATGTCCACCTACGCCGAGGCATCCAAGGCTTCCTCCCAGAACTTCTTCTGAAATTCAAACGGCACGGCCTTGAAATACTTCTCCTAGGCTACCTTTTCCCCAAACAGATAAGAACAATTCACTTCTATCACGACACATCCTTTGAAGGACAATACAACACACCCATTGATGAGAATATCGTAATGTTCAGACACATTGACCGCCTCTGGGGCTCCCAGATGTATATGCTAGACAGAAAGAAGGCCGCCTACTTCCTGGAAAAGTATACACAAGAATACTATCTTAGAACGAAGACAGACCCATCCCTCAAACCCTTCAGCGCTGATTACCTCTTTACAAAAGACGGTGTCCGCGCAGCAATCTATCCCATGATGGCCGTGGAAGAATCCTATAAGATCTCGGATAAAACCCAAAACACCTACCATGCAGAATCCAACGCCGAACATTATTCCCCAGAAAGATACATCTAGATTTCTTCCTACCATATTAGAATGGACACCTTCTCTAGCTTATTCTGGCTGTTTACATTTGTCTTTTTCGCTTTATCCGCGTATTTACTATGCTGTACAAAGAAAAGCCCCCTGTTTTATGCGCAGATTGCCTCCGGCTGCGGTATTTTCGCAACAAGTAAGATTGGGCGTAAGTTTTTAGGGTTAGAGTAGTCTAAAATGGCTTGTAGGGCGGGTCTACTTCCCTATCCAACGGTATGTTATTACTCGTATCAGTCGCAGGATATAGCACAATCTTATCTAGGCCGCGTATCTTCAATAGGCGCCCCAGATTTGACCTGTTATCCACCCAACCCTTCTCCCCCATATTAAAGACCTCAATAGATGTAACCAACTCCTCCCCATGTTTCTTCCGCTCCTCAGGTCCATTTTTGCGTAGGACATCTGCATCTGCACCCCTACTCGCCGGCTCCGTCATCGTAAAGATCTTACACGCCGGTAATAACTTCTTCACCTCCCCCACTACAGAATAATCATCGGTCATAACGAATACATTGCCACTCTGTATACCAGTATCCTTTATCAACGAACCCAGGTCAATCGCATCCATCTCTTTAAAGCCTCCACTGACCTTGTCACCCCGCCGCACATAAATAGATACAAATGGCCCTCCAATCTCATCTATGAATGCCTCTACACGCGCCATCAGATCATCATTCAACACATATATTTCCTTCATGGCCTCGCTGTATTTTCCAAGAGTATACTTTGGAATCCCATCTACAGACGCATGCTTATAGTTCTCCTGATGCCCATAGTTCGCCGAAGGATCATAGTCCTCTAAACTCTTGAAATAGTCGTGCCAACCCTGATTGAATGTATAGGTCCACCCATCCTCTTTTACCACAAACTTATGACCCTTCTCCTTTGCATAAATATAACATTGAACCAAGAATCCTAAGACAGATGCGAAACCCGCATTATTCGTCAAACTAAACACGACCGTATTCGCAGAACCACCACGCCATAAATGGCGTCTACGCGTCCCTAAACGGCGACCCCTTCTTCGGGAGCCCCGCTTTTTCCTACTAAGCAGAACCTTTCTGCGCATCTAGAATTATACAAGATCTTATTTACCCGATGACTCTTCATGCGCTTCTACGAGCTCCTTCAGCTTTGTATCCTCCACCTCGCGATGATCATAATCTTTAAAGTATTGCCACGTGCGCACATGCTCGTGAATTTGAGAATCCGCATCGCCACGTGTCATCTTAATCTCCTCAAAGTATTGCCTAGATTGAATCGCATAATGATTCAACTGTATAACGGGAGGGCATTCTTCTACCCTCCCCGTCACATGAGAGGCATGAAGATCAGCCCCGCCATCTGGAATGTCCGCTAGCCAAGATATAGTTTTCACATTTGGATTCTCTGAACTTTTATCCTCCCTCCACGTGAATGATTTACGAATACTCGCGGGCTGCCTGTCTAATCCACTAGAACCAAACATCTTCCATTTGCAGAATATTCTAGATGGGCGATTTGGAGAACCAAATATCTGTTCCAAATGCTTCCGCAAGCTGACTCCATCCGTCGCAAACATAAACTCATCAAGGTCCAAAATCGCCAATATATCTACATTGCGTTCCTTCATCCACGGCATACCAATACTATTGTATTGCGCATTCTGCGCATGCTTTGCCGGGGCAGGGATTACCGTCACCCTATCCTCCAATCCCACTATTTTACTCTTCCAGTCATCTGTGGAGTTATTATCCAACAGCAATATGGTATCAAACCCCTGCCACAAATAATGCTCTATCCACTCTCGGATTCCCATGGCCTCATTCTTAAACATGGCAAGCAAGCCGATGTTCAGTGCACCATCCGCTCGCTTCCCCCCACTCTGCTTTTTGTTCCGGCCTCTCCGAGACTTCTTTCTTCGTAGGCGTTTGGCCTTACGCGTATTTCTCTTCAATGCCATCTACCGTTAAATCCTATATTTTGCGTCGTAAGTTCATATATCCATTGAGGCCGTCAATGGCAACCTTTATAGAATCCTGTGGGAACACACATTCTTCAGGAACCGGATGAAACATACCCGCATAGGAACGCTCCAGGAAGTGCGAGGCCTCGTGAAACTTGTGCGTAGAAACTTGCTTCAGAAGATTCTCATAGAAGGATTTCGGACGCCGATGAATATGATCACGTGTCACGGCCATTATACCAAAAAAGGTCCCATTCTTGGTTTCCCCCTCAGGTATATTCACTTTATACCATTCTCCAAAGGGCCGAATATCCGCCGATTTCTGCACAAAGTTGCCCGCGTTCGGATTATTATCCGTCCCCTGTGGAGGATACTCATCCATCTTGAAGTTATACATGGCCTCCGCAATAGGCACATCAAACTTATAGACGTTTAAGACCGTATTCTTCGTGTCAAATACCTTATCCACTGTAAAACGAAATATACCCGCCTTGTCACAGTGCCTATAGCTTATATCCACAGAACCAGGGGCAAATAGAGTGAGATCACCCAACGTATCATATTTATCCACAATGTGATGAATTATCGTGTGATCACATACACCCACATTCGGGATATTCTCCACCACACACTTTGTTTCTGGATTCGTAAAGGCCAAGGGCTCCACTATAGAGTTCCCCTTGTTGTAAATGAAAGCACGAGCAAACGGGCGGTTCAAATAATCTTTCATCCAGTCCAAATCCTCCTTGAACCGAGCTATAACCAAATCAACGCCCTTGTCATCGGATCCACCACGCTGCCGCCGCCGCGTCCTACGACGCTGCACCTTCTTTCTCCTTTGCCTACTATTCATCTTTCGGCGACCACGCCCAAACATCTCTATTTTAGATGCCTATATCTTATTCAATAGGCTTACTCATATAGTTTTTCGGATGCATCGGCGTAAAATACAAAAACGTATCATTCGGAACCATATCCTTATCAATCTTATACGCATTAGGTTTCGCCTTAAATAAAAATGCCTCCGTATCGGTGTAAAAATCACCAATCTTGTGCTCCGCTGTCAACTTGTGGAAATATGCGCCTGTAGACCACCAGAAATTTCCACTAAAATGCGGGCCTATCATAATATCTTTATAGGCAACCCCCACCACGTCGTGATTCGCCAACTTGTCTAAGCACTTTTGAAAGTTCTTAATCAGATAATACTCCATAAAGTTACGCCAATAATACACATTCTCTGATTCAACCCTGTTAGCGGGAGAACGCGTTACACCCTTGGAGTGTAAATACAGGAACTTGTCGTTCGCGTGCACCATATCTTTAATCTTATTCAGCGTGAAACGCTCAAACGTAGTATCATCAATGCCCTCTTTTATTTCCACTTTATTCGCCGGGAGAGACTCTAAGAATGACTTTACAGGGTCTACGTGTTCCTTTTTGCCCGTAACAAAGCAGTATAGCTTATCTATCTTATCAAACAGGCCGCTGAAAATGATCTTCATTACCTGATCGCGCACGACATTCAACGTCTGATCATTACTGAATATGTGGTAAAAAATGAATACACGCCCGCCAGAACCACCGCGGCTTGTTCTACCGCGCGCAGAACCACCCCGCATTTTACGGCGCAGCTTTGATCGCAGATGCCTGCGTGTTTTCATATTACCCTATTTATGATTCACAGTATTTTTATCGTCTCATCTGACCCAGTCGAACAAATCCCAGCTAAATACCCAAGAACTTAATAGGATGCGGAAACAAATACTATTCGGTATAATGGCCCTCTTTTTAATAACATTAATATGGTGCATGTATTCGTGTAACATAAAAGAGGGATTTGATTGCTCCCCCCCTGCGAAACTTCCTTGCCACCCTTTTCTGAAATACCGCGAAGCTAAAGTTCTTATGCCCCCTCTATAGGATGCGTAAAACAATACTGCAAGGTTTAATCATCATCTCTTTCTTAATGCTGTGCGTTTACCTGTATAGCAAAAAAGAAGGATTTAATGACACTTATCCTGGGACAATGACAAGCCTGTCTCCTGGAACTATGACGTCAATCCAAACTACTCGCACATACGCCGATTACGGTCCATATCCGACTATCGCGCGTAAAGAAGTCACTCCCGGCGACCATTCAGTCCCCTTTCGCGTCGGTAGTGACCATCCATGGGAGCAACGCGGCATTGTTCTCATCGCATCGTGAAGAAACATTCTTGTGATTGTTCTTCACATGGTCATTGAGATTTGACAGCTGTGGAAAGGCCTTGTCGCAGTGAGAACACTTGTAGGGCTTCTCAAACGTATGCGCAGTCCGCACATGGACTTCCAAACGATTCTTCTGCGGAAACTTCTCCCCACAATGCGTGCACTCGTATTTCGGATTGTGTGTGTTCTTGTGATAGACAATCAAACTCTTCTTCTCCACTGGAATCTGCTTCTTGCAGCCGTCCATCCCACAGCACCAGGTGTTGCTTACAATCGTGTGAGGAAACATGTGATGCTTACCATAAAATATGGGTCGGCGAGGATTCAATTTTTTCCCAGGTATAATAGTATAGTTGGGGATGTTAGCAAGGGTCGGCTTACCAGTAATGCGCGCTGCTTTATCAACAACACGCGCAGCCGGTAAAGGGGCTCTAAAAGGGGTTCAAAACGCGGCGAGAAGCACGGCGAGAAATGAAGCCTCGCGCTTTTTACGGAGTAAGTTGCATGGAGCATCTCCCATGCTCGGACCCGTATTATCTGGACAAAGCGCGCACGGCCCCTCCATGTTTTCCGCGATCGGCCTCAGGCCCCCCTTCTTCAGAATGCATGAACAACAGTTCCCCACCCTATGCGCCTGCGAGTATAATCCGCGCGCACCACGCATCCCAAATGGAAGAAAACTGTTTAAATGCCACTCGTGTGCTACAAAGGGTAAGGGCGCAAGAAACTACCGCGTTGAACTTGAAGGTAGGGCCTTCGTTGAAAGAGGGCGTGCGAGCGCTGCGGCTTCCGGTCGCGCTAGCGCTGGCATTTCTAGACGCGCTAGCGCTGCGGCTTCCGGTCGCGCTAGCGCTGGCATTTCTAGACGCGCTAGCGCTGCGGCTTCTGGCCGCGCAATTGTTTCTAAACGTTCTGTATCTCGTGCTAGAAGCAAATCATCCGGCTCCAGATCTCATAGCTCCTCCGCAAATAGTTCCAGCTAAATGACCGCATAAAATTGAACGCCGCTTTCAAACAATACTACGAGACACCATCCACTATGAGCACCTCTCTTAAACTCTGCGCCCTGCCCGTTCGCACTGTCATGTTTACACCCGTTTGTGCCTACTGCGGGAAATCCGAGAATCACTTTTCACACTGCGACGTTCAACTCGCGATTCTTGCCTGCGATGACCCCCAGCACCAGGCCTGTGCAGATCGCGATGCAGAAGCATGGCTCGGGAGACACGGCTACGTTTGCTTCAATACGTACATGAAAGACCCATTGTTTCAACAGACAGACCTTCTTTCCCGCGACATCGCAGTGAAGCGCACTGCGGGGCCAACCGACTTTGAGGGCTGGGTCATCACTAAGCCCTATTATGGCGAATCGGCCCACGTCTATTTCAGGGATTCTGACGCAGTTTGGACAATACACGTTTCCAAACCTTCCGAAGAACTCGTAAAGCGTATCCCCGTGGGCGATCTCAAGATGTCCCTTCCCGAAGACAAGCACGGGCTCGTGGATACGTTTGAGTTACGCTTGAATGCGGGTTTCTACAAAGATGCAATGCAGGCCTACGAGGAGGCGCTCGAGGCACAGAAGGAGATGGAAGATCCGAACGCAGGAGCGCTCGTGGAGAAAGTGGAAGACTACATTATAGATGTAGTCCACCCCACATATGGAAAAGGCCGCGTCTTTATGACTCCTGTGATGCCCACTGAGTCCGAGCCCACCATAGTCTAACAATGTCATACAGACCACATTATATTTTTACATGGTTGATATGAACCACGTAAAAATATTTTTCTTGCCTGCGGATGCTGTTTACTCTGCAGCAGGGGTCGCGCCAACCGCCGCGCACGTGTCGCCATCGCAGCAGTCACCCTCATTCAGGGCACACACCTCGGACTCAACCACGATACGCTCCTTGCGGTTCTGCCGCTGGTTCTTCGTCACGCGACGAGGCGGCTCCTCCTGGGGCGCAGCGGGCGTGGGAGACGCAGGGGCCTCCTCCTGCTCCGCAGGCGCGGGAGAAGCCTCGCGCTGCGGGTTACCGCGGCTGTAGCCACCGCGACCACGGCCACCACCGCGACCACGGCCACCGCCCACCCCAATAGGAATGATGCGCGGCGCAAGAGGTACCCGGCCAGGCTGATTCGCCGTGTAGGCGATCCCGTTCCGCGCGCACCACGCCGCCCAGGAGAGTCGCAGGCGCTGCCGCTCATAGTAGCCCGCGCGACCCGTCAGACGAACCACCGCAGGGTCCACGCGCACCACCGCAACCCCCTCCATGCCATGCTCCTCCGTCGGCCCCGACTTCGGCTCCTCCTCGCCCTCATACCACACACGCGACTGAAAGAGGCGTCGCCCATTGCCCTCCTCGCCCGGATGCACAAAGCGGCAGCACGCAGACACAAGCTCACCACTCACACGGTCGCGCTTCTTGTAGTCGCACCCCGCCCCATGCGAGCACGGCTGTGGCGAGTTCAGCTCCGGCGCGTCATACTGCTCAGATTGAAACCAACGAATCGAGTTCCGAAGTGCAGCCATTCCTGTTTGTGCTAAAAAAACAAGGCCCACAAGCTTTCAATTTTACCACCACAGGCTTCTAATACCGCGATGTCCTGAAGTTAAGCACCACCATTCGGGGGTGCTTATTTTGTGCATACAGCGCAGCACCGGCGAAGCCGGTGGGCGCGCTAAGTAGGTCGGCAGAGCCGACCTTTTACATCGCTACTGTAGTCATGTAGGCTAGTTCAAGAACCCCCTTTGGGGGTTCTTAACTTTGGCACATGACGTTAACCCAGCCACTTCGCCGTCTTCAGGCGAAGCTCATATACCGCCTCCAGCCACGCATCTACGCGCTCATTGAATTCACGCACAGAGTTGTCGGGAATCCTGTAGCCCGATGCATCCAAGAAGCAGTAGCGAGAGTGGTTCTTCTTCCCATCCAGCGTGTCATACTCAAATGACATCCACAGGACCGCCACAGCATTCAACGGGATCTGCGCAAAAGGGTAGATACTGTTGAACTGCGAGGCTATGTAAATCTCATAGGCACCCGTGTAAACCTCTCGCTTGAAGATAGACTTCAATCCAGCAAAGTGGTCCATAAGCAAGTGCGCGTATTTTTCGTAAGTCACACGGTCGTAGCGAGAATTCATTTGCGGATGAGTTAATAAAAATAGTGCGGGTGGCCTGGTTCAATTTTTAATGGCTACAGCACATACACGCGTAGAAGGGCTCGCCGTGAGGACACTTGCTGTCGTATTTGACACCCTGGACCGTCTCAAAGAGGTTCTTAACGAAGCCGGATTCAGTATCACCACCAACCATCGCCTCGGCCTTTACAAATGCCTTGCCGGCGTTTGTTGCGGCTGCAGAGAGGCTACTGAGTGCTCCTTCTGCGGATTGTTTGGAGGTCGCGAGCCTTTCACGCTCTACACGACGCATCTGCGCATACTGCTCTTCCTCCATGTAGTAGCCCTGGCGAATGCTGTGGGTATCGGGAAAACGCCACTCACCACGCTCAAAGACCCGTTGAGAATGCTGGGCCATGTAGCAGTCAACGCACTCCCCACGCCACGCGCGGGCTTTCTTGCACTTGTGGCAGAGTGGAACTTCGTTATCTCCCTTCATGCGCCGAAGAACCCTATCCGTCTCAGCACGCAACTCCCGCTCATAGGCCTCCTGCGTCCCATCCGCAAGACGCTTCCGACGGCAATCACCACAAGCGCACTTAGTAGGGTGAGCAGACTGCATTTTCAGGGGGTATGGTATAAAAATAGTGGGGGATGTTTTCAATTTTTTATACGAGCGTTTTCGTCATCGCGAACGTCAAGTCCACGCGACCCTTCCTGATGTAGGACTCGTCAAGCGACTGGATGAAATCGGGCCCGCGATTGCTCGTCAGAATGAGAATGAGATCGTGATACATCCCTCGCTGAATCTCATCCAGCATGTGGTTCCATCCAGGTTTGTCTGAGACCGCTGTAGGTAAATTCTTGTGTGGAGGAATGCCCTCATGGATCTTGATGAGAGCGGAATCAAACTCGTCAAACACGATGACCAAGGGCTTTGAAGGGGATGGCTCCACCTCCGAATGAAGAAGGCCAATCGTGTCGCCAGGTTGCCACGGCTTCAAGGTATTGCAGAAGGCAGCCCCAAGCTGGTTCGCAACCAAGATACCAATCATTGACTTGCCCGTGCAGGGCGGCCCGTGCAGATAGACAACTGTGTGCCTCTGCTTTTTGTGCTGCTCAACAATGGACGTAACTATTTCGGCCTGTTCGGACTTCGGCACATCTACCGCATCCCGATCGCGTCTGCGAAACCAAGGGTTCGCATATGAACCCGTTCGCTCATAGACACAAATCCTCTTCTTCGGCTTCTCTTCAGCGGCGAGACCTTCGTCGCTCGGAATCAACTCGTCCCCAATCTCATTCGTCAAGGCTTTGTAGGAACTCTCCGTCGCAATCATATAGACCGTGTAGCTGTCCCCGAGGTCACCATTTATAATGGAGATTGAAGCCGCATACCACTTTCCAAACGAGAAGCCGTAGCCCTTCCCCCCATCCGTAGTATGGCTACACCAACTCTGAAGGCGCCGCTGGATCCGCTCACATTCGTCGCGCTTCTTCAGATAGTAAAGGCGCACACCCGCGTAGTATTGCGTGGCCAGAAAGAGAATGGACCACGGGATGCAACTCAGGAAGTTGAAGGCAAAGATATACGCAAACATTCTGTTCACAGGAGGTTAGATAAAAAATATGGGTGGGTTGTTTCAATTTTTTCCAGGCACGGTTTAAGCCCCTACAATCTCCCGAAAGACTGCGCGCAACTCCTCTTGTATTTCCTCTTGCGGCTTTTCCACTACCGCGATGTGCTTATTTTGTGCTTAGAGAGCTACTGTTTGGCACAAGACGTTACAGGCTAAACAGCATCCGATTCCAAGTCCGAATCGGGCAGCGGAGGAAGGTCTACAACAAACTCCAGGCGCGCGGTAGTGTCCAGGCTCGTCGGGTGGTGCACAATACTCTCCAGCATCTTATACACACTGTTGAGCTGCGCAACAAGGCTTTCGATGGTTGGAAACTCCAGCAACTTCACCGTCTTTACGATATTCGCAGGATTGTTTATGAGGGTGTCAGGGTATGCTTTCATCGCGTGCATGGCCATCTGCTCTGCCAAACCATCACCGATGCTGATCAAGTTGCGCACTCGCCCCAATGGGCGCGTCTCCGCGTCAAGCACGTCTCGGAAGGTCCGGCGCTTCCACTCAATCGGCTTGTCGGGTAACATTTGCTTGTATCGGCTCTGCGCAGAAATCACCGTCAGTTGCGAAATCAACGGAAACAACTCGGGCATGAAATGCTCGCAGCTCATTTGCACCCAGCCTTCTGTCCCGTTTGTGACAATTACCACCCGCCCAAACTGAGCCGCGTAGAGAAGAAGCGGTCCAACCACCTTCGTCAGAATCTGACCCATCTCCGTGAACTGCTTTTTTGAAGGAAAGCAGCTGCCACGTGTGCTGAAGCCGTTGAGCGAAAGAAAGTGAGAGGCAATGCACGTGTCATCCCAGTCGAAGAAGATTGTTGTCTCCCCATACGGAATACGGGTCTCCGCGGGAGGAAGGGGCATACCCGTGAAGCTGATTTTAGGAACTATGGGCGGAAACACAGGGAGCGCACACAGCTGCTGCGAAGGAGGATGAGCATCAGGAACCGGCGTCGGAGGGCGCTGCTGCGTAATGGAACTTGTTGGCGGCATCGTTTCTGTGAAGGGTAGTAAAAAATATAGGCACGGCGGATTTCAATTTTTAGGGGACGCATATTCAGCCAAAGCGCACAGAGGAAAGCCCTGCCGTAATGGCCTCAATCTGCTCCGGGTTTGTCATCCGGTCAGGCAAGCCCTTCCCACCCACTGGTGCAACAAAGAATGGCGTCTCACCTACAGCAAAGTGAAAGAGCCCACGAAAGCTGCGTTGGCACAGAGAACCAGGTTTCGTCCAAGCCGAGCAGATGGGGCAGCTGATGCTGCGCTGCTGGTAGCGTCTAGGGCCGCCCTCAAGCGAGTTCTGCTCGCAACAGATGCAGCGGTTTTGACTGTCGCGAGCGAAGCGCAGCTTTTCTACAGAGTCAACGCAGAACAGTCCAGCAGGGTTGCCATGCTCGTCCGTATCCTTAAAGTAAAGGTCACAGTCGATGATCAGCGTTTTACAGTCATTCCATCCAAAGATGCTGATGAAAAGCCCCTGTTTGCGAAGCGGCCGAAGGAACTTCTCAATTTCCTGCCATTCGGGTTGCGGCATGCTTATGGTAATGACTGAATAGGCTGGCTATAGCTTCAATTTTTTCCCCGAAAATACGCCTCCTCCATCTTTTTAGATATGGCCGCAGAAGCTTCGCTGCAACACTTTGGCCATGGCTCCTTATTAGGATTCCCACAACGGTGCGCAACACACATGACTTCCGCGCGGGGTGGGTTTAGAAGCTCACGAAAGGCCGACGCGGGATCTGGTTCATCCCAGGGCTTGTAAGGCTCAATACAGATCGCCATCGGCTGCCCCGCCTCCTTCTCCGCTTCCAAGATCATGGAGTCAATGAGAGGGTCCAAGTGCCTTCGGATGAAGGAAATCAGCAGCTGTGCGCTACGATAGAGATGCTCATCTTTCCCGCGGATAGTTGCGTGAAAGGCGAGAAGATTCGGCGCCACGCAAATCCCAACGGCTTCCTCCGTGACGATCACCATTCGGTGAAGATCCGTGCGAATCTGTTTGAGTTGCTCCTTTGTCTTGTCATCATAGTCAGGGGCCAGCTGCTCGTGCCACACGATGTCCTGTAACTTTTGGATAAGGTCAAGGACGGGGAATGGCTCCTTGTCTGAACGCTGTTGAAATGCAGTAGGAAGAAGCTCGCCGAACTCGCGCAACTTTGCAGAGAGGTGCGAGTAAAGCGTTACGGGGCTTCTGGGGTACGTCATCTTGCTTGAATACTATACTACAGTAAAGTTATTCAATTTTATATGGAAAAATTGAAACGCGTGGGTGATGCTTTGGGATAATACCGGCAAGAACAAATGGCAACCCCTAAACCTGATATCTGTGTGAATCTTGCGATGCTGCGCGCTGATGTCTGGGAGCAACTGCAGCAGGAGGATTTTACAGTTCAACGGAATCCGAAGCAGCCTGGGGGCGCAATGCCAGGGGAGCCTGGGGCCGTAGAAGAAAGCGGATGGCGCATTCAACAGAAGCCTCATTCAAACGGCTGCGGACCTCTCTACCACCCTGGAATTGGCTCGACACGATCAGCAGAGTTGGGAGACGCGGTGGCCACCAAATACGCAAAGGGGAGCGGTGATGTCTGGAGAATCTACTTAAACAACGGATGGGGCAACGATGACGAAGAACTACAGAGAAATTCCTCCCATGTTCATGTGTGCGGCTGGCGCGTTTGTGACCCCAGTAAGCGGACTTTCTGGCCGACGCGTTGCAAGACACCTATAGAGAAAGAGGTCTGGTGGCGGTGGTTTGACGAACAGCTGGAGAGTTTGCCACTTTGGACAGGTAAGTAAAAATGATTTATTGATTCCTTGATTGACTCTCCCATATTTTTTACCTCCACCAAGGGGTGCTGCGCACACCCGTGTAGAATGCCGTTCCATTGCCTGTAGACGTCCACGGCGCGTGAGCCACCTGGTAATCTTGTTCGCTCATCTTCAACAGGGCCTCCACGGAGATATTTGCCCTTTGTGCGAGAAACTCAAGGGCATCCTCGTGGGTTTTAATAGTTTTGGCGTCCTTTCCCGAATGCGTCGCAATGTGTTTGGCGAAACGTTTGGCTCTGGGCGAAGGCCAGCGGGGGTTATTGTAGTCGGGTTTCGGCTTTCCGCAACCCACGCAGCAGATCCGCGTCTGCTCGGCCTCTGGCTCTGCGGGAGGGCATTCGATGCAGCCTCCCGCAGCACACACCGTGGCTTGATCAGGCACGAGAATGGGTGAGGGCGGGGGAGATGAGGAAAGAGGCGAGGCGGTCTCTGCCTTCAACATCTCCTGGTATTGTGCCTCCGTAAGCGCCATGAACAGAGCTTCTGTAGAAGGCTCGGTCGCCGTAGGCCGCATGGGCTCCTTCTTTGCCGAGAAAAGCGCCTCTCCACCAAAGAGCTCGGGGTTGGATTTCATCAGCTTTAGGGTAGGGTCTACCAGCTGGCGAAAGAGATCAACTGTTGTTTTGAGCCTGGCATTTTCTGCCCTGATGCGCTCGAGTTCTTTGTACTTCTCGGCCAGCGCCTCCATTTCCTCCTGGCGCCACTTCTCCAGCTCACACACCTTGTTCTGCTCTGCTGTAAACAGGGCGGCTAGGTGCCGCAGAATAGGCGCTTGCTCTGAAACAACCCAGCCCTCCGCTTTGCGCACGGCGGACCTTTCGCACGAGTTCGCGTAGGTCCATCGTTGCTTCCACCACGGCGCAAAGGATGCGGGGAGGCGCTCCAGGAGTTCTGCGGCGCGCGCATTGAGTAATTTCTCCATCGGACCCGGGCTTCCGGCGCCACAGTAGTATACGTCGTGCAGCTCCTCATCATCGCGGATGGTCTCTGCGGAGAGGCGCAGGATTAAGAGGCGAAGCGCGTCCGGGCCCTCAAGCATTGCGTCCGCAAACTCCTCAGGATGCTTCTTCAAGGCACTATCGTATTCGTAGGCGCAGGGTCCGCAGAAGCCCTGTGCGCTGGCTCCCCCGCGGCACGGTAGGCCGCAGACATCGCAACTGGACAGTTCCGAAACTGACACGTCCAGCACAGCAGAAGGCATCTCCTCCGCCTCCTGCGCAGCCTTGATCTTTGCCACGGCATCTTTGGCAAAGGCCGCGTGGCGCTCTGCGTCAGAAAGTGCACGCTGCGCATTGGAGAGCGCGAGCGCGGCGGCGGCATCTATTGCGTTGGCGGCGGTGAGAAGACTCTGCTTCAAGGGCATTTCCATCTTCATCGCGGGGGGATACTTTATAGGGGGGCGTGTAGGCGTTCAATTTTTTCACAAAAAATAGGGGACAGATTACTCACATCTTTAAAGACATTACACGGCGCTCCAGTTCTCTTGCTCGTTGGACAGGGCCACCTCACGAATGTAGGGGTAGGAATTTTCCAAGGAGAGCAGGAAAGACACGCACAGCGCCCTCAGCGTTTTGCGTGTATAGGGAGTGGTGGTCTCCAAATCCTCCAATGACGGGTCCATCAGCTCAATCGTCTTGGCCACGACGGTTTCGCGGAACTTGCAGGAATACTGCACAAGCTCAGGGAACAACGGCAACGTCCGCCAGATCTTCAACGTGAGGCGGTTGCGCACGAGCTTACTTCTCGCGTTGGCCTGCTTATGAATGAGAGACAGGATAACGGTCGTAGCGTAGCGCATCTGGAACTCCAGAACAGCGTCTTTCCTCAGCGGAGTGCGCAGACGGTCTTGATGTGGCAGAAGCAGATTGGCCGTCACACGCGAGTTGTAGTCCAGATAGGGAAAGATCTCATAGTAGATCATGTCCGTCGGTAGCTGGTCAAAGAGGTGCGTCACGGGCTCAGAAGACAGGTATTTGGTTGCCATCTTCTTTGCGGGGGGGTGCCTAAAAAATAGTAGGTGGGCTGGTTCAATTTTTCACATGCTCGGCGTCTTCTTAGCTACTCCACTACAGCACTTCATCGTGCAGTTCTTCGCACAAACCTTGTCCGAAGAGCCCCACGCATGTGCGCCACCCACTCGCTGCTTCCCCACCGTCGTCGGCTTGGCCTTCTTCTTCACCTTTTTGGCTTGGCCGCCTCCACCGCCCGCACCGCCACTTCGCTCTCCCCACGCCTCTGCGATGTCGTCATAGTAGCTATCCTCGGCGCTGTAGTCGGACATCTCGCTTGTTGGTGTGCTTGAAAGGGTGAGGGTGGACTGGTTCAATTTTTTAGACGCATCTTAACCACATACTTTACAAAAAAAAGAGCGTTTTTCTTTTCTTTTGTTTTGTGCTCTTTTTTACCCCCACCCCCCTACTTACCCCTTTAAAGCTGGTCCACGTCCACGTCTGCATCCCCCTGTTTCTCTGCGGCGCGCGCAGAGGGCGCCCCGCCGCCAGCCAAAAGCTCCTCCTCGCCCTCCTCGCCAGAGCGGTCGAACTCGTAGCCCTCAGCATCTGCGTCCTCGCCCTCGAAGAAGTCCTTTGGCGGTTCCAGGCGCGGGTTGGCCTTCTGGTAGAGGGCGACGATGCGCTTGGCGATGGTGACCCGCATCTTGCCGGCGGCCTGAGGGCCTTCCAGAACGATGTAGTCGCCGGCGCACATGCAGGCCTCGCGGTCCGTCTTGGTCCCCGCTTTCCCGCGGAAGGCAATGCGGCCAGCCACGGGCGCCGATACGGTCTCGCCAGTGAAGAGGCGCACCTCCAGGCGCCCCGCTCCGTGGTTACGGATGACGCGGCCCAGGATCAGGCCGTCGCTCTGGCCAGGGATGGCCCTGGGCTCTGCCTTGATGTGCTCTGGCCAGAACTTCGCCGTCGCGCTGCGCTCAACCACGTCCAGGAACTTCGCGACGCTCTCTGCGACCTTTGCCTCTGCCTTTGCCGCGCGTTTGCCCAGCTGCCGGCCCGTCACGGCGCTGCGCTGCTTGCTCTGAGTTGCGGTGTTGTGTTGCGGCATCTTGCTTGAGGCTCTGGGTATGTTCAGAGCTTCTTGCGGGGGGGGGTACTTAGCTCTGGGGCCCTTTGGCCATTCAATTTTTTCCCGAATTTGATGCTCTTGATAAATTCCAGAGCCTCTGGCGTAAGAGGTCGGGGAAATTTACTCTTGCAATCAATTTGTGCGAAAAATTGAAAGCCCAGTTGGCCCCAGACGTAAGCACCCCCCCTGTTAACAGTGCCAGAAATGTCTAGCACCCAGAGCATCAACGAGAGCGTGATTGAGCAGCTAACGGCGATGGAGGCGGCCTGCGCGGCGATCCGCAAGACGCTGGGCCTCGCAGAGCTGTCTGCCGCCCCCGTGCCGGCCAAGAAGGGGCGCAAGGCGAAGGCGAAGGCAGAGCGCTCTGACTCCGAGGCAGAGGGCGAGCCGAAGGAGAAGCGCTCGCCCTCTGCCTACATCGTCTTCTCGTCCCAGCGCGTGCAGCCCATCATCCGCGCGGCAGAGGCCGGCCTGGACAAGAGCGCCAAGAGCTCTGTCGGCACGATGAACCAGTTCGCCGGCAAGCTCTGGGCCCAGACCAAGGAGAGCGGCAAGGAGTGGTCTGACGAGGAGATCACGGCAGAGTGGGAGGCGTTCGAGCCCCCTGCCGTCTCCAAGCAGGCCGCCGCGGGCAAGGGCAAGAAGAGCCCCACCCCCTCTGTAGGCGACGGCGAGGGCGGCGAGCCCGAGGCCGACGCGGCCGCGGCAGAGAAGGTCAAGAAGGTCCGCAAGCCCCAGAGCGAGGAGACCAAGAAGGCCGCCGCCGCCAAGCGCGCCGCGACGAAGGCCAAGAAGGTCGTCGAGGCCGCACCCGCAGAGGACGACATGGGTGAGGTTGAGGAGGCAGCTGACGCAGAGGCGCCCCCCGCGCCGGTCGCCGCGCCCAAGCCGGCGCCCAAGAAGGCCGCGTTCGTGCCGAAGCCCAAGAGGCCCGTGGACCTCGCTCTGGACGCCTGGGAGTTTGAGGGCAACAGCGACTACCTCAAGAACGAGCGCGGCGACGTGCTGAACGGCACCACGGGCGAGTGGGTGGGCCACTGGGACGGCACCAAGATCGACACCAGTATCCCAGAGCCCGACGACTTTGAGACGCTGAACACGCGCGCCTAGGCAGCCTACAGAGCAAACACAAGGAAAATAGGGGGTTAGATAATATAGCAAACACAAAGAAAAAAGGGGGGAGGCCACTGAGCCTTTTTTTTAATGGAGCCGAAAAATTGTAAGGTTATCCCCGCACATACTATGCACAGCCTATCATGGACCGTGTGCGTAACATCCTAAAAGACGTCATTGGTGCGATGGCTCTGGCCCGCCGCGTGAAGTTTGAGCCCCTTCTGCACGACCTTCTGGAAAGTAGTGAAGGCGCGCTAGGTGAGGCCCTGTTCAGCCTTGACCAGGAAACCACTCGCCGCAGCGCCGCCCCCCCGCCCCCGCCCACACTCACCTCACTCCCTCCGTCGCCCCCAGAGTCGGCCGATGAGGGCACCACTGTAAGCAGCAAGCGCGGCACCAAATACACCGAGTATTCTACCGCGCTGTGGCCCTACCTCCGCCGCCTATATCCTGACCGCCCCCACAAGGAGAACGTCGCAGAGGCCGCGAGGCTGTGGAAGGAGAACCGCTACTTGGACGATCTGGAGCAGATCATCAAGTCGGCGCAAGAACAGGCAGCCGCAGAGGCCCAACCCACCAAGTCCTTCACGCTGAACGCCTAAAATTCGTTTCCCATTATCTAATAAGCCATGGACAAGCAATGTCGCTTCTGCCTAGAGGAGGCGGAGACACCCAGAAACGCCCTTATAGAGCCATGTAACTGCAAAGGAACCGCACGCTTCATACACACCACCTGCCTCAATAGGTGGATTGCTACGAACCCAACAGAAAACGGCTACTACTGTAACGTCTGCCTGGGCGAGTTGGACTTGCCCGACTCAGACTTCTTTGAAGTGATCCCTCGCAATAAGCGCCTCTCAGTGCTTTTTCTTGAGAACATCCACTTCCTTGGGGGCGCTATACACGCAGTCGCCCATGCTCTTCCATATCAGCCAAACCACTACTATATATTGACCATTATGCAAACTAGCTACGTCCTGGCCGCTAGGTCCAATACGCGGATCAACAACCTAAAAATATACTGGAGCGTCTTTATACGCAGTCGTGCGCTAACAGTGGTGATCCTATACATCTACTTCACCCTTCGTATCAACGCGATTGACCCCCTCCTCTGGTGCCTCTACATCTACATGCTTGACAACACCTTCTGGAAGTATCACATTACAATACTAAGACAAGTGAACACTATTTTATATGAAAATTGAAGGCCCGCAACTACCATGTACGTAGGTCGCGGTCAATCCTGTCCAGAAAGTTGTTGATGTCCACGTTGCATCTCATGCGCGCCATCCTTTCCAGGCTCACCCACGCAGCCTGGACGACCTCTCGTGAGTCATGAACGAACGGCGTTGCCTCCTCATCCACTTCAAAGAAGAAGTATTCCCCCGCGGAAAGCTTGTGATACCCTACAGGAGTCCGGCCTGTCAAATCCACTCCAGTTTCCTCTCTGGTCTCGCGTAGCGCACACTCCAAGTATGTCTCTCCACTCTTCTTGTGCCCCTTGGGAAAGGACCACTTGTTTGACTTGCGTCCCAGAACAATCAAGATCCTGTTCCAAGGACTTATGATGACCGACCCATAAACCTTGTGTCCAAACGGCTTATAACAATGAAACGACCTGGGGAACTTTGGCGACGAGTCCATGGCGCGTGCGTTTTGGTAAAAACGACCCAAGGGATGACTCCAATCAATTTTAGCCACATTTTGAACACGCCTAAAGTAGGTTGCTATCACCCATAGTAATGTGGGTGGCTTCAACCTTAACTTCTGGTCTCGGTAATCGCCTCTTTCAGTTCGCTGCAGCCGCGGGGGCCGCAGAGAAGTGGGGGCGCGAACTCGTCTTCTACATGCCGATGTGTAAGGAGTCACCCCACGGCCCTCTCGCGGCCATCTTTCGCCTCTTCCCCCACGTGCGCGTAATAGAGGCTGTGGAGCCCTACACGGAGTTGAGAGAGCCCCCGCGCCTCTACTACGAGTATATCCCCGTTGGCCCCGCACCCCCCTCTAACGCGCTCATCCACGGCTTCCGGCAGAGCCCCTACTATTTCCCGCAGAAGCTGGAGCCGAACTGGGACTCTGCACTCGGTGGCCCACAGATCCGTAGGAAAATCCACGAACTGGCCAGACTCCAAACGCCCGAAGAGCGCCAGCGCACGTATGCGGTCCACGTGCGCCTGGGTGACTATAAGCATCTGAAGCATCATCAACTGGATCTCGGCACCTACTACGCGAAAGCTCTTATGCGTGTTCCATCGGGTTCTAGGCTCCATCTCTTCAGCGACGAACCCGACCTCTGTCTCGCCCTCTTCAGAGACAGTGCTTCCGCAAGAAACATTGAATACACAAAGGGAGTGACGTATTCGGATCTGGAGAGCCTGTATGAGATGTCACTCTGTCTCGGCGGAACCATCACTGCGAACTCCACCTTCAGTTGGTGGGGCGCCTGGTTCGCTCACCAGAACGGAGCTGCATGGGCCACCTACCCGGATTCCATGGGTGACGGACAGCCAGAGCCCAGTGACCTAGCACCATCCTGGGGCACTATACTGAGTGTGAAAAATTGAACGGGCTGGACTATAGGCTCATTTTTAACGTCATCGCAATGTCTCTGAAAGAACTCTGGCCAGGGTTTCAGTATTTGCCGCACCAGGACTTTGGTGTTCGGTGGATGCTGGCTAGGGAGGCCGCAGAGGGAGTGCGTGGCGGCATCCTGTGTGACGAGATGGGTCTCGGCAAAACCATCCAGGTGATGGGCCTCTTCAGGAACGCATCACAGGGGCGCCGCGAGATGAGCGCGTTGATCGCCCCCGTGGCCGTGCTTGAGCAGTGGAAGAAGGTGGTCTGGCGCTGCGGCTTTACTGTCAAAGTGCCCAGCAAATCGGGGGTGAGCTGGCAGCTAGAGGGTAAAATGCGCAGCATCTTTGCGCCGCACATCTGCTGCATCGGCTTTGAGGCCGCCGTGGGGAAGCCGTGGCTTCTGACGAACTACGACTGGAGCCGCCTCATGATAGATGAGGCCCACCGGATTGCGAGTGGGAACACCGGCACGGAGCTCGCCTTCAAGATCCGCGCAGAAAAAAAGTGGTTGCTAACGGGCACCCCCATCGTGAACAAAGTGAAAGACATCACAACTCTTCTGAAGATTATTGGTGTTGAGAACCCGAGTAACCAGCTGAGTGAGCTTGCGCCAACCCTGAAGAAGTATGTGCTCGCGCGCACAATGGACCAGCTACGCAGCTGTATTCCGGATGCGCCTCTCTCCCCCATCCACGAGACCAGCCACCTGGAGTTCCTGAGCAAGGAGGAGGAGGTGTTCTACCACAGCAAGGCAGACATCATCGCCAACCAACTCAACAACCTCGTCGGCGCCTCTGCGGCCCTGCAACGTCTAAAGCTGCTCATGCGCCTCAGACAGGTCAGCCTTCACCCGCAGATCTACAACGAGGCGCGCAAAGCGAATCTCGGCTCCGCCTGGACACAGCCAGACTGGGACGGCACGAGCACGAAGTTTGAGGCCATCCGTCAGCTCGTAGCCGGCGCAAAAGATTCTCACAAGTGGATCATCTTCTGCCACTTCAAGCACGAGATGGTCATGCTAGAGCGCATGCTGAAGACCGAGACGACGGTGGAGATCGTCCAGCAGTATAACGGCAGCCTCACGGCATCTCAAAAAGAGGATGTGCTGGAGCGGACACACATGCCTGTGGCAGACGACAAGCAGGAGATCCTTCTGGTGCAACTTCAGTCTGGTGGAACCGGCCTGAACTTGCAGCACTTTGACCGCATCATCTTCACCGGCCCCTGGTGGACAAAGGCACTCATGCAGCAAGCCGTCGGCCGTGCTGTCCGGATTGGCCAGAAAAAGCAGGTCGTCGTCTATCACCTACACCTCAAGGCTGAGGAGGAAGACGATAGCATCAACATTGACGCCTTCATGAGCGCAAAAGCGGAGGGGACGGGTGATCTCTGTAGGAGTGTGTTGGAAGCAGCGACGACCGCCATTGCTTCTAAAGAACTTAATAATAACCTATAGAGTGAACGCAGATGGATGCACCCACGAATAAATCCATCGTTAGTTACACGACGCTAGGCCTTTTTGTTTCCGCGCTTTTCGCATACGTAATATACTTCTGGTGGGTCGGATGCAAGCAAGAACCCCAGGGCTTTGAAGGGTTCTACGCAGGCCCCGCAGTTGGCGCCGGTATCCCTGATTGTATGCGCTCCTCCAAAGAAGGCGCAGAACTCTACGAGCTGCTCTCCTCGCGCCGTGTAGGAACAGAAGAAGGGCCCGAAGACCTGCGCGAAATGAAACTCATCCTGAGTAAACTCGCCTGCTTCAAGCGTGACCTTACAGGAGTAGCCGGCGTCGTAGAGGCCACTCGCTACCAACCCTTTTCCACTTCCCACGATTTGGAAGCCGTAGCAGAAACAACTGCCCGGTGCTTCGCAAGGACTATTCCCCAACGCGACCTCTCTCTCAGCTTAGACAAGTGGGGCTCACGCGGAACATTCCTCATCAAACGCCTCTGCACCGCCGAAAGTATGACAGAATCTGAAGAAGCCCAGGCACTTGACCTCTTCGGCACACTGATGGCCGATATAAGCCAGATAGCCGTGGGGAAATGCTGCAACTCCGATGTAGGCGTCATCGCAGGACAGGCCCAGCCCCGAATGGTCAGTGGGTTTGAACCTCCCGCCACCACCGCTCTCACCAAATACGAGGGCTACTACTAACGTGTTGTGCAGAAGTTAAGCACCCCCTAGGGGGGGTGCTTATTTTCAGCTAACAACACAACTGTAGTCATGTAGGCTAATTCAAGAACCCCCGAAGGGGGTTCTTAACTTTGGCACATGACGTTAAACGGCGCCGTGTCTTTTGAATAAAATTGAACCCGGGTGGATTGGTTTTGAAAACTAACCCACCTGCGCAAATGCCCGAAAAAGTCCTCTTCTTCCCTTGCAACCCGGAGAAGTTTGACGGGATGACGGAGTTTCCCGTTACTCTGCCGGCGAAAAAGGCCATGATCCGGTCCAAGATATATGGGCCTGTGCCGCGGTTTCCCGCGACCTTGGGCGCAGAAGTGGACGAGGCTTTGAAGGAGTGGTATGGCGCTCGGGGCCTCCCTGTGCCCGCGGAAGAACTGGGGATCGGGGCTGTGATTGACGCGGCGGAGAAGGCCGAGACGGGGCGCCTAGAAGCCGCGTGGGCCAAGGCCGAAGAGGAGTTGCCGAGCGTCGCACCCGAATACGGCACACCCGAGTTCTGGGCCTATCATCGGGCCAAGAAAGCCGCAGAGAATGCGCGGCGCGCTGCGGAAGGTCTGCCTCCACTTCCCACAAAGAAGGAACTGGAGGCCGAAAAGGCCAAGCGCAAGGCCGAGCGCGAGGCGAAGAAGGCTTCTGCGGCTCAGCTCAAAGCCGCTCCGCTCAAGGCCGCACGAGCGACACAAAAATCATCAGCCCAATAATCTGCCAGAAACTACGCGCAGGCTTCGCAAAGGTGAAGAGATCCACAATCACATTGTTCCACAGATACTTGCCCGCGAAACCCAGTATCACCAGAGCCAGGATGAACCCAATGAATACACCCAGGAATTCCACATACGTGTCACGACGACGCTCAGACGAGTTTGTTCCGATGAAGCCCTCCACACTGGCCTTCGCAGCTGCACCAACAAGAGACATTTCTAGTTAGGGCCACTAGTTTTTTTCATACAGGAGGCTCTCACGAACACGCGACTCGCGGTGCTCCCCAATATACTTAATAGCATCTGCTGCGGCCGTCTCGGACTTCAGATGTGTTGCGAGGAGGCCCGTCAGCACCTTCGGGTTCAACGCGGCCTTCGTCGTCTGGCGGCGATACAGAAGACGACCCCCACTGCCCTTCAGGTCCAGCGCGCCAATGTTATACTTCTTCATGATTCGGAGAATCATCTCCTCCAGCGCCTTCATACGCTTCTTCTTTTCACGCACCTGCGCCGACAACGTGGCTGCCTCCGCCTCCAACTCACGCCACGTCACAATAATCTGACGCAGATTCTGAAGCTCCTGCTGCTCCGTAATAGGCGTGGTGGTGTCCACGACCGTTGTCTGCTGCTGGGCGCGTGCAACTGCCTGCGTAATCGTCGTGCCCGCCTCCGAAGGACTCACGGAACCACGACGCTCTTGCGGGACTTCCAGCTGCTTTGATACTTGGATTTGATTCACCGACATTCTCTATAGGGATATGGTGGGCGGAGTTTAGGCTGTCGGTTTATATTATCCGTTTTTAAGAGGAGGGATGGATTTCGCCGACGTAGTTCTCTTACACCATAACAAGCTGCTCAAACCCCTCAGGCACCCCCTCCTCAACAGAGATCACATCGCGCGACCACGAGCCCACCCACGAAGGCGGCTGACCAAGGTCGCCGCCACCACGCCCGTTCCCCTCCACAGTCAGCAAGGGCAGCGGGTGAATCGTCTTAACCTCGTTCTTATCCACATATCGCCTCTTTGTGTGATTCACAATGTAGCGATATTTTGCAGCGCTCTTCACGTCGGGGCGGACTACCGTGTTCTCGTCACACT
>SXGQ01546580.1_pt1 | contig 23780 bp, 17 predicted proteins | sample 3178371 | NCBI WGS metagenome assembly SXGQ01 (sample SAMN11356859, study PRJNA531348) | freshwater metagenome | isolation source: freshwater sample F1-20 | place: China: Fuxian Lake, Yuxi | collected 2017-12-25 | reverse complement strand
GGCTTCACCGTGCCGCTGGTCGTGCGGCTCGAGGGAACCGAGGTCGAGGAAGGCAAGAAGATCCTCGCTGCGAGCGGGGCGAAAATCATCACCGCCGACGGACTCACCGACGCCGCCCAGAAGGTCGTCGCCGCGAGCAAGGCCTGAACACGGACACCCACCCATGAGCATTCTCGTCAACCGCGACACGCGGGTCATCTGTCAGGGCATCACCGGCAAGGTCGGTGAGTTCCACACCCGCGGCTGCCTCGACTACGGCACCCGGATGGTGGGCGGCGTCACGCCGGGCAAGGGGGGCGAGACGATCGCCGAACTTCCCGTGTTCAACACCGTCGCCGAGGCCCGCGACGCCACCGGCGCCAACGCCACGATGATCTTCGTGCCGCCGGCCTTCGCCGCCGACGCGATCCTGGAGGCGGTCGATGCCGGGATCGAGCTGGTGATCGCGATCACCGAGGGGATCCCGGTGATGGACATGGCCCGTGTCATGCCGGTCGTGCATGCCTCGAAGAGTCGCCTGATCGGGCCCAACTGTCCCGGCGGGATCACGCCGGGACAGTGCAAGATCGGGCTCATGCCCGGCTACATCCACGCGCCCGGCCACGTGGGGGTGATGAGCCGGTCGGGCACGCTCACCTACGAGGCCGTCTGGCAGCTCACGCAACTCGGCCACGGCCAGAGCACCTGCGTGGGGCTCGGCGGCGATCCCCTCGTGGGATCGTCGTTCATCGACATCCTGGCCCTCTTCCAGGCCGACCCCGACACCCACTCGATCCTGATGATGGGCGAAATCGGCGGCTCCGCGGAGGAGGAGGCGGCCGAGTATGTGAAGCACCACGTGACCAAGCCCGTGGCCGCGTTCATCGCCGGCCAGACCGCGCCGCCGGGCACGCGGATGGGCCATGCCGGGGCGATCATCTCGGGCGGCCAGGGGACGGCCGAGGCCAAGCTCGCGGCCCTCCGCGACGCCGGCATCGAGGTTGCCGAGAGCCCCGCCGACATGGGGGCGGCGCTCGTCCGGGCCGTGGAAAAAAGCCGCTCCTGACCGGTCCGGCGAACCGGCCCGCGGCCGCGTGCGTATGACCTATGTTTCGGCCCGGGAAGGTGCGATAATTCCCCACGGGTTCGACTCCCGACGGGGCTCTCCATCGCGGTGTGACATGAAGCGAAAGCGGGCATTCCCGACACGGCAGGCAGTCCTGGGGCGGATCGAGCGGCTCGAGAACCGCCGTGCCCTGGCCGTGGACGTCGTCGCCGCCCTGCCCGACGTCAGGGCCGTGCCGAACGCCACCCCGGCGATCATCTCGCTGCTCAACCGCTACGACGACACCGACGTCACCGGCACGGTCGTCCGCTTCGACGTCAACTCGCCGTCACCCCTCGACCGGGTTTTCGTGGAGCTCTTCGATGCCCCCGGCCCCGGCCGGACTCGGACGACGCCCGCCACGGCCGCCAACTTTCTCTCCTACGTTGACGGTGGCCATTATCAGAACACGTTCATCCACCGATCGATCCCCAACTTCGTGGTGCAGGGGGGCGGCTTCAAGGTCAGCGGCAGCCCGGTCGCGATCGACAACGTCCCGCAGTTCGCCACGGTGGTCAACGAGCCGGGCAACACCAACGTCCGCGGCACGATCGCGATGGCGAAGTTGGGAAGCGATCCCAACAGCGCCACGAACCAGTGGTTCTTCAACCTTTCCAACAGCAACGCGACGCAGAATCCCGGACCGCAGCTCGACACCCAGAACGGCGGCTTCACGGCCTTCGGCCGCGTGCTCGGCGGCGGCATGACCGCGGTCGATGCCATCGCCGCCGTGCCACGGTTTGGCTACGCGACGCCCTACGACAATCTGCCGCTGCGGGACGTGCCGGGGGCGAATCCGAGCCAGGATCCGTCGTTCGTCAACGCACCCCCCGCCGCCTCCTCGTTGACGGCCTCGCAGTTCGTGAGTTTCCCGAACATCGTCCGCGTCGGCGAACTCGTCTACACGGTCTCGACATCGTCACCGTCGCTCGTCACGCCCACGATCGAAGCCGACGGCAATCTGAAACTGGTGTACGCGGCCGGCGCGACGGGCTCGGGCTCGGTCACGGTGCGGGCCACCTCGGTTTTCGACTCCACCCGCTTCGTCGAGGACGCCTTCACGGTGACCGTGGCCCCGCCCGCCGTGGCAGCCAACGCGATCGTCGGCCTCACCGAGAACGCGCTGGTGATCAGCCGCTCGATGGGCGACTCCTTCACGAACGATCCCCTCGCAACCCTTCCGGCGGGCAACACCTGGCTGGCGACGTTTGCCGGCGACTTCAATGCCGACGGTCGAACAGACGTCGTCTCGCAGGCGGCCAATGGCGGCTGGTGGGTGACGCTGACGCCGGCATTCGGGGCCGCGGCGCCGCCCGCGCTCTGGGGGACGCTGCGGACCACCGTCGCCTGGCAGTTCGCCACCGTCGGCGACTTCAACGGCGACGGCCGCAGCGACGTCGCCGTCCGCAACGCCGAAAGCGGCATCTGGCGGGTGCTCGGCAGCACCGGATCGGCCTTCACCAACACCCAGTTCGGCACCTGGCCGTCGAACATCGCCTGGCAGAACGTGCGCGCGGGCGACTTCAATGGCGACGGCAGGACCGACCTCGTCGGCCAACGCGCCGGCGACGGCGTCTGGTCGGTCTCGCTGAGCACGGGAACGGCCTTCACGACCTCCGCCTGGGGCGTCCTGCGGACCACCGTCGCCTGGCAGTTCGCCACCGTCGGCGACTTCAACGGCGACGGCCGCAGCGATGTCGCCGTCCGCAACGCCGAAAGCGGCATCTGGCGGGTGCTCGGCAGCACCGGATCGGCCTTCACCAACACCCAGTTCGGCACCTGGTCGACCGCACGCGTCTGGTCCCAGGCCGTCGGTGTCCGGAGCTGATCGGGCGACCGGGGCGGGGGGCCGCTGGCCGATATCGCGCGGCAGGGCGACAGAATCTGCCCACTGCCGGGATGTGCCGCGAGGCTACACTGTCCTACGGCATGAATGTCAGCCTTTTTATTCCCTGCTTCGTCGATCAGATGGCCCCGCAGGTCGGCCTCGCGGTGGCCCGCGTTCTCGAACGTCTCGGCCACACGTGCGAGTTTCGCCCGGCCCAGACCTGCTGCGGTCAGCCGAGCTTCAACTCGGGCTACTGGGACGAGGCCCGGGCGGTCGCGATCAGGGCGATCGAGGTGTTCGCCGGGGCCGAGGCGGTGGTGGGCCCCAGCGGCTCGTGCGTGGCGATGATGCGGGTCTTCTATCCGCAGCTTCTCAATGGCACACCCCATGAGACGGCCGCGCTCGATCTCGCGTCCCGCACCTTCGAGTTCGGCGAGTTCCTCGTCGAGAGGCTCGGCGTGACCGACGTCGGCGCCCGATTCCCCCACAAGGTCACCTACCACGACGGCTGCCACGGGCTCCGCGAACTCCGCATCAAGAACCCGCCCCGGGAACTGCTGCGGGCCGTCCGCGATCTCGAACTCGTCGAGTGCGACGAGCCGGAGAGCTGCTGCGGATTCGGCGGGCTCTTCAGCGTGAAATACCCGATGATCTCGACCGCCATGGCCGAGGTGAAGGGGGGCTCGCTGGCCCGGACCGAGTGCGACTACATCGTCTCGAGCGATCCATCGTGCCAGCTCCAACTCGACGGCTGGCTGTCGCGGAACGGCAGGAAGCCGCGGACGATCCATCTGGCCGAGGTGCTCGCGGGAGTCGAACCATGACTCCCGCCGGCGTCACACCGCATGCCTTCGAGGCCGAGACGCCCAAGCTTGCCAAGAAGAAGTTTTTGACCGACGCCGCGGAGCATGTCCGCGACGCGGACCACAGGGCGTTCGTCCGCAAGGCCCTGGGCGGCTACTACGCGAGCCGCGACACGCAGAAGGCCCGGTTCCGCGACTGGGAACAGGCCCGGGACGCGGCCAGCCTCGCCAAGTGGTCGGCCGTGAACCGGCTCGACGAACTCCTCCCACGGTTCGTGGCCAACTTCGAGGCCAATGGCGGCACGGTCCACTGGGCCCGCACCGCCGACGAGGCCCGGACGATCGTGCTGGCCCTGTTGCGGGCCGCGAAGGCGAAGGCGGTCATCAAGAGCAAGTGCATGACGAGCGAGGAGATTCACCTCAACGCCGCCATGGAACAGGACGGCTACGGCGTCGTGGAGAGCGACCTCGGCGAGTTCATCCAGCAGCTGCGGGGCGAACCGCCATACCATTTCGTCTTCCCCTGCATGCACGTCCGGCGCGACGAGATCAGCGACCTTTTCGGCAAACACCTCGGCACGCCGCCGACCGACAGCCCGGAGGAACTCACGATGATCGCCCGGCGGCACATGCGCCGGCTCTACGTCGACTCCGACGTCGGGATCACGGGGGCCAACTTCCTCGTTGCCGAGACGGGCCAGATCTCGATCACGGAGAACGAGGGGAATGCCCGGCTGACCGCGGCGCTGCCGCGGGTGCATATCGCGATCTCGGGCATCGAAAAGGTGGTCGAGCACCTCGACGACCTCGCCGTGCTCCTGCCGATGCTCGCCACCGCCGGTGCCGGGCAGCCCATGACCTGCTACAACACGCTCTACGCGGGCCCACGGCGGCCGGGCGAGTGCGACGGGCCCGAGGAGATGCACCTCGTGCTGCTCGACAACGCGCGGACGGCGATCCTCGCCGATCCCGAACAGCGGGACAGCCTCCACTGCATCCGCTGCGGCGCCTGCCTCAACGTCTGCCCGATCTTCAAGAACGTCGGCGGCTTCACCTACGGCACCACCTATCAGGGACCGATCGGCTCGGTGATCACGCCGCACCTGCGGGGCCTGGCCGACTGGAATCACCTTTCGGGGGCGAGTTCCCTCTGCGGCGCGTGCACCGACGCCTGCCCGGTGCGGATCGACATTCACCACCATCTGCTGCACAACCGCCGCAATGCCGCGGTCACGTCGCCGAGCCGGCTGGAGCGTCTCGGCCACCGCTTCTTCGTGGTGGTTGCCAGCCGGCCATGGCTCTTCGCGGCGGGGGGAGCGGTGTTCCGCAAGATGCTCTGGCTCCTCAAGAAACTCCGTCCGCCGCTCCTCCGCGACTGGCTCGCCACACGGGATCTGCCCGCGGCTCCGCCCAGGAGTTTTCGCAGCCAGTGGAGGTCCCGATCGTGACGGCAGCGAGCGAGAAAACCGCCCGTGACACGATCCTGGCGCGGGTTCGCGAGGCGCTCCGGCTGCCGGCGCCTTTGCCACACATGAAGTCGCAGGCCACCGTGGCGGCCGCGCCCGCCGGCCCGGACAGCCTCACGATCCTGCCGGTGGAAGTCGCGCGGCCGTGGCTCCCGGACGGGGGCGACACCCCTGACGAGCGGCTGGCGATCCTCACCGAGAATCTCGGAAAACTCCGGGCCGTGGTCCATCGGGCGACCAATCTGCCCGCCGCCGCCGAGCAGGTGGCGGCCCTCGTCCGCGAGCGGGGCTGGAAGCGGGTGGCCTGGCACGCCCATCCGGCCGTCGAGCCGCTGGCGGCCGGGCTCGGGCCCGATGGCTACCGGGTCGATGCCGAAAGCTTCGACAAGAACGCCCTCGAGGCCTGCGACGCCGGGATCACGGCATGTGATGCGGCGATCGCCCAGACGGGCTCGATCCTCGTGTCGAGCGCGACCTGCGGCGGCCGGGCCCTCTCGATCCTGCCGCATGTCCATATCGTCATCGTCATGCTCGACCAGATCGTGGGCACGCTCGGCGACGCCCTCGATGCGATTCGAACGAGGCACGCCGGTCGGATGCCGAGCATGCTCTCGTTCATCACCGGCCCGAGCCGCACCGGCGACATCGAGCGGATTCTCGTGCTGGGCGCCCATGGCCCGAAGGAACTCTTCGTGATCCTCGTCGGCTGATCCGCCGCGACCAGAGTGTCCGCCGTCCGAACGGCCCCCTTTTCCAGCGCAATGCCGGCGGGCGTGCCGGGCAACCTGCGGCCTTTCTACGATCGGGTGGACGAGGCAACCGGTTCCGCAGGTTGCCGTCCCGGCCCGCACGGCCGGGTGGATGACGCGCCGAGGCCCGGCCCCCCCCGGGCGGCCCCGGTCGATGGGAGTGAGGGCCGTATGTCCGCGACTGTGGCACGCAAGGCGGTGGTTTTGGACGCCGAAGACGTCCGAGCCACGTTGTCTGCGCGTGACCCACACGCTCCCATCACCCGCCACCGCGACCGTGAGCCGGACGTCTGCGACGCCCGCATCCCCCGCCCGACACCGGGCGGTCCAGCGGCCTGCTCCGGGGGCGATCAAGCCTCCGCCAGCGGCCACCGGAGGGCGGGTGCCGCGGCCGCCGTCGCCGCAACCCACCGCTGCGGTTCGCACCACGGTGCGTTCCCATGCATGCCGACGGGCGGTCTGCCCGCCGACCGCATGCCGACAAGCAGCGTGGCCGATGCCGGCGACGGCGTTCCATACAACGAGTCGTGAACGGCCCGATCGGGGGCCCCGCGCCTCCGGTCGGGCTGTTCCGCCTCCCACCGCTCCGACTATGATCGCGGGCGTGAACTCCTGCCGCTGCCCGATCTGCGCCGGTGACACCCACGAGATCAGGGCGAAGCTCATCTGCCGGCAGTGCGGGGCGATCCTCGAAACCTGCTGCGAGGGTGGCCCGATGGCCCGGACCGCCGACGACGCGGCCATCCCATCGTCAGGATCGGAACAATCCGACGAACTTCACGACGAGTGAGTTTTTGGGTCGGCGAAGATCGATCTTCTGAGGGAAGTTTGCCGGCAGCGCAAGCCCGCCCGATCCCGTCGTCCCTGCGTATTGGGCGACGGTGACGGAAGGGAATGCCGGCGATCCCTTCCGGGTTTCCCGTGCAGGAGCGCCACCACTGGGGGTGGGGTCTCTTCGCGTGTCACCGGGAAGTGTGTTTCGCGAAACGACGGGTTTTTTCATTTCCCTCTGGAGGTTTCCGTGAAGAAGCGTCTGACATTCAGTTTTCTGCCATGGGCGGCTGCCGCCGGTGTGTGCGTGGGCGGTTTCGCCCGCGGCGCCGATCAGGTTCCGGCTGCTCCGACCCCGGCCGATGGTTCCGTGCTGGTTGGTGCCGCCGATGCAGCGACGCCGAGTGCCGATGTTCACGCCGCGGCTGACGGTGCCGCCATCGCCGACGGTGCTGCGTGCACCAAGACGGTGAAGCGTTGGGTGATGGTCCCGGAAATCCGTGACGTGGAGACGACGGAGTGGGCCACCGAGGTCCGCGAGCGGTCGATCCAGGTGTCGAAGAAGGTTCCGCGGATCGAGGAGAAGACGCGGAGCTACACGGTGATGGTGCCGGAGCAGCGGACGAAGTCGGTGAACTACACCGTCAACGTCAACGTGCCGGAGACCAGGACGGTCGAGTACAAGGTCAACGTGCCCTACACCGAGCAGCTCGAGAAGAGCTACACGGTGATGGTGCCCGTCAAGGAGGAGAAGACCCGGACGTGGAAGGTCAACGTGCCCTTCACCGAGCAGGTCGAGCAGTCCTACACCGTGATGGTGCCGGTCAAGGAGCAGAAGACCGCGACCTACAAGGTGAACGTGCCCTACACCGAGGAGCGGACCGCCACCTACAAGGTGAACGTGCCCTACACCGAAGAGGTCCAGCAGACCTACACGGTGCGGGTTCCCTACACCGAGGAGATGACGGGCCACCGCACGGTGTCGCGTCGCGTGGCGGTGAAGGGGACGAAGTCGGTGACCTGCCGCGGCGGGAGCTGGGTGACCGAGGCGAAGGAGATTTCGGCGAACGGCAAGTATGACGCCGCCGGCAATCCCTGCTGCCCCAAGGTCGTCTGCTGCCGCAAGTGGGTCCCCACCTGCGAGACGAAGGAGATCGACGTCACGACGTGGAAGACCGAGTGCGAGCAGGTTCCCTTCACCTACTGCGTGAAGAAGTTCCGCTGCGAGGAGCGGACGCGGACGGTGTGCGTTCACAAGTCGCGTTGCGAGGAGCGGACGCGGAACTACTGCGTGAAGCTCTCCCGTTGCGAGGAGCGGACGCGGAACTACTGCGTCACCAAGATGGTGCCGGAGACCAGGACCCGGACCGTGTGCGTGACGAAGTCGCGTTGCGAGGAGCGTTCGGGCACCTATTGCGTCACCAAGATGGTTCCGGAGAGCCGGACCAAGACGGTGTGCGTCAACAAGAGCCGCACCGAGACTCGCAGCCGCGAGATCACGGTGAACAAGTGCGTGCCCGAGACGCGGACCCGTGAGGTCAACTACACGGTCATGGTGCCCGTGCAGAAGACCAAGACCTACAGCGTGTGCGCCAGCGACACTGTCTCGGAGACGAAGACCGAGTCGTACGTCGTCCGCGTGCCGAAGAAGGTCACGAAGCAGGTGTGCGTGCAGGTCAAGAAGTGCATCGAGGAAGAGGTTTCGGCCGACGACGCCTGCGGCTGCTCGAACGGCAGCGGCAGCGGCAACGCCCGCAAGTCCGGCCTCCTCGGCTGCAAGAAGGGCTGCTAGCCATCGCCCCGCCGGCCACGGCCGGTGGGCATGACGCGAGCACAACGCGGCGGGTCGGGCGCTCAGGGTCGCCCGGCCCGCCGCACGTGCTTTCCGGTTCCCGAAGGGCCGAGGGGAATATTGCTGACGGGTGGTGGCGGCCTAGACTGTCTCCAGGCGAGTCGTCCCGCGAGCACCATCGATGCAATACTGGCTGATCAAGAGCGAGCCCGACGTCTTTTCGATCCACGACCTCGCCCGGGCGAAGCGGAAGACGACCCACTGGGAAGGCGTCCGCAACTACCAGGCGCGAAACTTCCTCCGGGCGATGAAGCGGGGCGATCTCGCGCTCTACTATCACTCCAACGCCGATCCGTCCGCCGTCGCCGGCGTCGTCGAGATCGTCCGCGAGTCCTATCCGGATCCCGAGGCCTGGAACCCGCGGAGCGACTACCACGACCCCCGGGCATCGCCCGAGAATCCCGTCTGGTCGATGGTCGACGTGCGGCTCGTGGAGATCTTTCCACGGGAAATCCCGCTCGAGGAGCTCCGCGGAGTCAAGTCCTTGGCCGGCATGGAGCTGTTGCGGCGCGGCAGCCGGCTCTCGGTGCATCCGGTCACGGCGGCCCAGTTCCGCACGGTTCGGGCCCGCGCCGAACGACCGCCGGGCGACGAGGCATAATGACCGGATGCCCTGCCGCATCGAGACTTTCCCGCGCGACACCCCCGTGACCGCCGGACCGCTTCCGGAGACGCTCGAGTGGCTCGCCGCCGATCTCGAGCGGCTCGCCGCCGAGGGGCTCGAACGGCCCCACCGCGTGCGTGATGGACGGCAGGGAGGCGCGGTGACCCTCGACGGGCGATCGCTGCTCAACTTCGGTTCGAACGACTACCTCGGCTATGCCGGCGATGTCCGCCTGACGAAGGCCGCGGCGAAGGCCGCGTGCGCCGAGGGTTTCGGCGCGGGGGCGAGCCCGCTGGTGAGCGGCCACTCCCGGGCCCACGAGCGGCTCGAGAGGGCGATTGCCGGGCTGCTCGACGTGCCGGCGGCCCTCACGTTTCCCAGCGGCTTCGCCGCCAACTCCGCCACAATCGCGGCCCTGGTCGGCCCCGGCGACGTGATCGCCAGCGATGAACGCAACCATGCGAGCATCATCGACGGCTGCCGGCTCTCGCGGGCGGAGGTGTCGGTCTATCCGCATCGCGACATGGCGGCGCTCGACAGGCTGCTTGCCGGGGCGACGGGCCGGCGACGGCTGATCGTCAGCGATTCGCTGTTCTCGATGGATGGCACGATCGCGCCTCTGGCCGATCTCGCCGGGCTCGCCCGGCGGCACGCCGCGATGCTGCTGATCGACGAGGCGCATGCCACCGGCGTCTTTGGGCGGCGGGGCAGCGGCCTGGTCGAGGCGGCGGGCTGCGGCGACGGTGTCGCCATCCGCACCGGGACCCTTTCGAAGGCCGTGGGCGCGGCGGGCGGCTTCGTCGCTGGCCACGCCGATCTCATCCGCTGGCTGCGACACACGGCGCGGGGCTGGATCTTCTCGACCGCGCACCCGCCGGCCGTCGCCGCCGCGGCCACGCAGGCGATCGATCTCTTCGCCACGGAGCCGAACCGGCGGCGGGAACTGCTCGAGCGGGCGGCCGCGTTCCGCGACCGGCTCGCCGCCGGCGGCCTCGAGATCGCCGCGGCGGAGGCCCAGATCGTGCCGATTGTCGCCGGGGCGGCCGACGCCGCGGTGGCCCTGGCGGCGCGGCTGGCGGACCTCGGACACTTCGTGCCGGCAATCCGTCCTCCGAGCGTGCCGCCCGGCAAAAGCCTGGTCCGCGTGAGCATCTCCTGGCTGCACACGGAAACCAACCTGGAAACCCTCGCCGATGCCCTCGTCGCCGCACACCGCTGACCCGCCGCGCTGGTGCGTGATCGGCGCGGGCCCCTCCGGGCTCGCCGCCCTCAGGCAGCTCCGCGCGGCGGGGCTCGATGCCGAGTGCCTCGAGCGGGAGGATGGCACCGGCGGCAACTGGTATTTCGGTGCGGCGACCTCCCGGGTGTTTGAGTCGACGCGGCTGATCAGCTCGAAGACGCTCACCGCGTTTACCGAGTTCCCGATGCCGCGACACTATCCCCCCTACCCCGACCACCGGCAGTGCCTCGACTATCTGCGGAGTTATGCCCGCTCGTTCGATCTCGACCGCCACATCCGCCTCCGCACCGCGGTCGAGCGGATCGCGCCGGCGGGCGGCCCGGGGGAGGGGTGGGACGTGCATCTCGGCGGGGGACAGGTTCGCCGCTATGCGGGGGTCGTGATCGCCAGCGGCCACAACCACGTGCCCCGATACCCCACGATCCCCGGACGGTTCACGGGCGACTTCCTCCACGCGGCCGACTACAAGTCGCCCACGCTGCCGGTGCCGCTCGCCGGCCGACGGGTGCTCGTGATCGGCGGGGGCAACTCGGGCTCCGACATCGCGGTCGAGGCCGCGCGGCATGCCGCGCTGACGGTGCACTCGACCCGCCGCGGCTATTTTGTCGTGCCGCGGGAGATCTACGGCCGCGCGGCCGATCTCCGGGGCGAGCGGTTGCTCGCCCTCGGCGCGCCGCTCTGGCTGCGGCGGCTCGTGAGCCTGCGGATGATCGACCGCACCGTGGGGTTGCCCTGGCGGCACGGCCTCCCCCGCCCCGACCACCGTCTCTACGAGACCCACCCGGTGATCAACGCCGACCTTTTGCCACTCGTCGCCGCCGGAGCGATCCGGCCCGCGGGAGACGTGGCGGCCTTCGACGGGGAGACCGTGGTGTTCCGGGACGGCGCGCGGGAGCCGTTCGACGTCGTCATCTGTGCCACGGGCTATGAAAGCACGCTGCCGTTCATCGATGCCACACTCCTGGGCGCCGCCACGGCCACCGCGACGCCCCGGCTGTTCATGAATCTCCTGCCCCTCGACCGCGACGACATCGCGGTGGTCGGTCTCATCCAGCCCGACAGCGGCCAGTGGGGTCTCACCGACCTGCAGGCGAAACTGGTCGCCCGGATGGCGACGGCGGCACGGGTCAGTCCGCGGGCGGCCGCCTGGCTCTATGCGGCGAGGCGACGGCCGGCTCCCGCGTCCCCGATCCGCTACGTCGACTCCCCGCGGCACACGCTCGAGGTGGAGCACTTCTCCTATCGTCGCCGGCTCGAACGGCTGATCGCCGCGGTCGATCGGCGGCTCCGCCGCGATTCGGCGACACGCGCCGGTGCCCCGCGGCGGCTCACCGCGGTGGCAACGCCCCCGGAAGCGTGAGTGGCGGCTGCTCCGCGGCCGGTGGCGGGGCCGGCGAATCCGGCTGGCCAAAAATTGCCCCGAGCCCGCGACCGATGCCGTCGCCGAGCACGGCCTGGGCCGTGTTCTCCATGATACGACCCAGGATCAGGTCGATCGATCGGGCGTCGAACTGCGGCTTCTGCACGGTGCCCTTGAGCGGAATCAGGAGCGGTGTGCGAAACAGCTGCCCGATCACCGGAGTCTGGCCGACGAGGTCGCCGCGAAACGCCACCTCCACCTGCATGTCGAGCCGGCCGTCCTCGCCCACGCTCCCCTGCGACCGCACCACGAGCTGACCTGCGTCCATCACGAGCCCCTCGTGCGAGAGCCGCCGGCCCGCCAGCCGCACGCGAATCGGATCGGGCCGCACCCGCATCAGCACCGCCTTGTCACCGAACGCAAACCGTGGATCGATGACGCTTTGCAACTTCACGATCAGGTTCACCAGCGGCTGCATGGTCGGGGAGGAGGTGACCTCGAGATTCTCGAACACCACCTGCCCGGCGAGCTCGCCACCGAAGGCGTCACCCAGCGGCAGCCGCGCCCCGGCCAGATCGATGGTCGCGGCCCCCGAGGTGCGGGTCGAATGGCCGAGCACGGGAGAGAGCCACTTGACCCAGCGCTCGCCCAGCGGCCCGGAGAGCTGGATGCTCTCGGCGACGCGGCCCGGCGGCACGATCAGTTCGCCGGGCCCGGGCATCAGCCGGATCCAGGGCGCGCCGCGCAGCCGGCCGCCGGCTGCCGGGAGATCGAACGGGCCGAAGGCGAGTTGCCCCTCCAGGAGCCGGATCGCCACCTCGCCCGACGAGAGCGGAAAACCGTCGAGATCGCCGGCGGTCCAGGCCGCCGACGTGTCGACGGCCAGCCCCAGCAGCCGCTCGTCGGGGGCCGACACCGCGGGAGATCTTCCCATCCGCGCCGTCACGAGTCGTTCCTGCTCGCCGCCGCGGGTCGCCGCCAGCCAGTTGTCGGGCAGGGGCAGCGACGTGGTCTCGGCCGGGGCCGCGACGGGTGACCCCGCCGGCGGTGGTTCCACACCGAGCGGCCCCCGCAACGAGAAGGGCCGCCCACCCGTGCCGGCCAGCCGCACACGGCCGCCGGTCAGCGGCGCGAGCAACCGTGAAATCTGCGTCCAGTCGTAGGCCGCGGTGCCGTCGAGTTCGACCACGCGCCGCGTGGACCACTCGGCGACGCGACCCTTCGCCGCCACGGCGAGCGTGGACGACTCGAGGTTCATGCGATCGATCCGCACCTCGTCGGATGCGGTTCCGCGACCACCGAGGGGCCGCGTCACTTCCACAGCCAGCGCGAGCCGAGGTTCGCTCCACATCGGCCGCACGACTCCGCCGCCGGCCGACGAGAGCGACAACTGGCTTCCCGTGGACTCGAAGAGGATGTTCGTGCCGACGTTCGTATCGACGATCTCGAGCGTGCCCCACGCGCGGCCCGCGGCCGGCAGGCTGGCCGCCACGGCCGCCGGCACGAACCAGGGCTCGATGCGACCCGCGTCGGCCTGCCACTGGAGTCGGCCCCTCGCGCGATCGAAGAATCCGCCGGCCGTCGCCGGCAGCCAGGAGAGCCCCCCGGTCCGCAGCGAAAGCGTCGCGGTCAGGATCTCGCCCGACGCGATGTCGATCTGCCCGGTCCGCGCCTGCACGCGGCCGGCCGCCGTGACCACCACGCGCGGCTCGCTGACCTCGCGGCCCCGCCAGCGGGCGGTGAACTTCTCGATCTCGCCGCCGGCCCGTTGCCACTGCCACGCGTCGGCCAGGGGCGTCACCGCGGCGGCGGCCGCGAACTTGCCCGAGAGCTCGAGCCCCGCGTCGGCCAGGGATGGCACGACCACCGCCAGCCGCGGATGCCACGTGGCCAGCTCCCCCGCGAGCGAGCACTCGGCCGAGACATTCTCGGCGTTCGCCGCCGGGCGGACGCTCGGCACGTTCGCCGCCCCGGCAAAACCGAGCAGCGACCAGAGATCGACGAGCACCCCGCCCGACACCGCCGCCTCGAGTCGGTCGTCACCGCACGCGAGCACGCCCCGGGCCTGCTCAACCGCGGCCACCGCCGACGTCATGCTGCCGGTGCCGTCCGCCTCCAGCGTGATGTCGGCGTCGCGCCACACAGGACTTCCCGGCAAGGCGAGCTCGAGCTCCGAGACGCTCGCCGAGACCTTGAGCGACCGGCGGGTGGTGCCGGGATCGCCGCCGACGTCGATCCGCCCGCGGGAGCGGCCCTTCGCGGTCGCGGTGCCCAGATCGAGCAGCTCCGTCAGTTCGCCGACAAGCCCGCCCAGATCAGCCGTCCATTGCACGGTGAGCTCCGCGGGCGTGCCGGTGGCCGAGAGTTCCAGGGCCTGCGAGACGAGCCGCGCCTCCTCGACCCGCAGCCGCTCGTCCCGGCCAGGACCCCGGCGGCCCTTGAGCCACGCGCTGAAGGGCTCGGGCCAGGAGAGTCGCCGTTCGCGGGCGGGCGCAGGCTCGCCCGCGGCCGCCTCCAGGGACTCGTCGGCTTTCCGGTCGCTCGCATCGTGCGGAGCCTGCGGGATTCCCCGGATGGCCACGAGGTCACGGGCGGTGGCCCGAACTTCGAGCAGCCGATCGTCGCCGTCCGCCCGGGCCGTGGCCGCAAACCGCAGGCTGCCTCCCGACACCCGCACATCGGGCCGCACCGCGATGCCGCCCGGCAGGCTGCGCGACGCCGCCGCCAGATCGACGTCACACGCCACCGTGAAATCCTCGCCGACGAGTTCCTCGGCCCAGCGGCGGACGTCATCCCGCGGGAGCCGCAGGCCGCCCGAGGCTTCCGCATGAAACATCGGCGCCGTGGCGGTGAACCGCCGCACCACGACCCGCCCCGGTTCGAGTGAAAACTCGAACGGAATCGTGCAGCGATCAATCGCGAACCGCTCGCCGAGGGCGACGGAGTCACACACGGCCAACTGTTCGATCGTCGTGTCTCCTTGGACATGCCGTCCGGATGCGTCTTCGGTGATGTCGAGCCGCAGGTCGGCGATGCCGTCGAGAAGGTGCGACAGTCCAAACCTCGTGGCGACGACGCTCGACGCGCCCAGCGGCAGCCTGTGCGCCGCCACCGTCATCTTCCGTGAACCGTCGGGGGCGATGGCTGGAGACGAGAGCGACCAGCCGCCGTCCCGCACGAGCACGGCCGCCGCCGCCGTGGGGATCGTCGAGCGGTCGAGCCGCCCGGGCTCCGCGGCCGGGGCCGACGCGACGGCCACGGCGGGAGCCGTGCGCTGGCCCTCGGAATGCCGCAGTCTGCCCGCGGCCGTCCAGCCCGAGAGCACGCCGTCGGGCTCGAGCGTGCCTGCGGCGATCACCTCGGTGAGCCGCCAGGCGTCGCTGCGGACGGTGTCGACACACTCCACCGTCGCCCCCAAGACCTCGAGCTCGAGGGCCGGCGCATGGCCGGCCGACGCCAGCCACGGGGCGAGGATGTCTTCGAGGGAGCTGCCGTCCCCCCGCACCTCGACGAGCGCCTCCGGCTCGATCAGCCGCACCGTGCCGAGATTCGATCGGTCGATCGCCAGCCGCAGGATCCCGCGGTCGATCACGACCCGCGGCACGATCACCGCCGCGCGGCCGGAACGGTCACGGAGCACGACGTCGCGATACTCGACGCCGTCGAGCCAGCCCCATGTCGCCCCGGCGCTCGCGATGCTGCCGTCGATGCCGGCAAACGCCATAGCCAGCGGACGGTCGCGCAGGGGGGTGTGCACGAGCACGGCCGGGGCGAACCAGGCGGCCGCGCCGAGGAGCATCACGAGCGCAACGCCGACCCAGCGCCGCCGAGGCCGCGGGTCCCTGTCGTGACGGATGTGTCGCCTCGCCATGGGCGAAGTATAGAAGTGGGGCTCAACGCCGCGAAGGCGGGAATCCACGGGCTTCGATCCGCGCGAGGTCCTCCGGCGTGTCGATGTCGAGAAATGAACCAAGCCCCGGATCGACCGCCGCGATCTCCTCCGCGGCGACGAGCCGCACCGCCGCCGGCTCCGCGGCCGTCAGGCGTTCGATCAGGGCCCGCAAGCCGCCCCCCGTTTCGACCGTGCCCTCGATCCATGCAAGCAGGTCGCACGCCAGCACCGACACGAGCACCTGAGGATGCCCGTCGATCACCGGCACGACACAGCGGGCGGCCGCCGAGCGGGCTTGTTCCAGCAGCAGCCTCACGACCCCGGCCGAGAGGAGCGGGGCGTCGCAGGAGGTGACGAACGCCAGGCGGGGCGGAGGCTCATGGCCTGCGGCCCACCGCAGGCCCTCGAGCACCGCGGCGAGCGGTCCACCGGCGGGCCGCGCATCCCGCACCACCTCGACCCCGGCCGGCAGCTCGGGCAGCGGCTGCCCCACGGCCGCCACCACGATCACCCGCGGCGTGACCGAGCCAACCTCAGCGCAGACCCGCTCGAGGCATGTCCGACCGCCGACCCGGAGGGCCGCCTTGCCGGCGGGACCGAGCCCGAGCGCCCTAAGCCGCTCCGAGCGCCCCCCCGCGAGCACGATGCCGACGGCGTCTTCCTGCATGGCTCTTGCTCCGCACGCGATGCCGCCGCCCGATGCGGCCGCACGGCCATCGTATCGCGGGCTGACCGCACTGCCGAAGGCTGTCCGCCGACCCCCGAGGGGTGTCCGATCGCCCGGCAGGCGGGCCACGGAGGGCTTCTTGCCCGCCGAGCACCGGCGGCGAACCATCGTCGCAGGAGCGAGACCGCGACGGCGGTCATGATCCACGGCACGTTGGACGCCAGGGCCCACGCAGGCCCGACGCACGTCGGGCCCGGGAGGATTCGGATGGTGTCCGTTGCCGAGCCGGTGATCGCAGCGCTGCATACGCTCTCGCTCGAGGCCGTGCGGCGGTTGCTCGCGCCGCATCCCGCCCCCTGCCTGTCGCTCTACCTGCCCACCCACCGCAACGTGCCCGACAACACGGTCGACCTGCCGTCCTTCCGGCATCTGGTCGGCGGGTTTGAGATGGCCCTTTCGGCCGCGCATCCGCGGGACGAGATCGAGAGGCTCGTCCGCCCCTTCCACCTGCTCGCCAGCGACGCCCGTTTCTGGCAGCACACCCGTGACGGACTCGCCGTGCTCGCCAGCGACGGCAGGGCGCAGGTGTTTCTCCTGCAGCGGAGCGTGAGGCCTCTGGCGGTGGTGACGGGCCGATTTCACCTGATGCCGCTGGTGCGGATCGCGTCGAGCCTCGAGCGCTGCCACGTGCTCGCGGTCACCAGCCGCGAGGCCCGCGTCTACGAGGGCACCGTCTGGCACGACACGACGGGGGGCACGATGGATCGCCTCGACCCCGTGCAGATGCTCTCGCTGAGCGGCCGCGAGCCGACCGATGTGCTCGTGCGCGGCGACGTGATCGACGAGGAGACCTTCCAGCCGCACCGCGTCGAGCGGGGCCTCGGCCCGAAGGGCATGGCCGGCACCACCGCGGTGCACGGTGGCGCCGGATCCAAGCACGACGACATCGACGCCGACACGGAGATCTTCCTGCGGCACGTCGATCGGGCGGTCCGCGAGCAGGTCTCGCAGCCGACGGGCCTGCCACTCGTGCTCGTGGCCGGACCGCGGGTCTCCGCGACGTTCCGCGGTCTTTCGAAGAATGACCTCTTGCTCGAGGACCACGTCGCCAAGGACCCCCACCTGATGACCACCGCCGATCTCGCGGCCGCCGTCACGCCCGTGTTTCTGGCCGCGGCGCAGGCCCGGATCGCCCGTGCCGTTGCCGACTTCGCCCGCGCCCGCGACCGTGAACTCGCCGCCACCGATCTCGCCGAGGTCGGTCGCGCCGCCGTCGCGGGTCGCGTGGCCACCCTCCTGTTCGAAGCCGACCGGCTTGAAGCAGGCCACTTCGACCGCACCACCGGCGCGGTCGTGTTCAACGGCGCCGCGGAAGTCGATCGCCCCCCCTCGCGAAGTCGGCCGCTGGAATCCGAAGACGTGTATGCCGCGGTGGCCGAGACGGTGCTCCTCCACGGCGGCGCCGTCATGCCGCTGCCGCGCTTGGCCATGCCCGCCGAGAGCGGCGTGGCGGCGATCTACAGGTATTGAAGGGGTGGGGCGGCACGCCCCCTTCGGCTCCCCGTCGTGGCCTGCAAAAACCGGGCACCACGTCGAGCGAATGCGGTCTACACTCCCGGCATGCCGACCGAGCCCGATTCGCTGTTTCCCGACCCGCTATTCTCATCCTGCCCCGACCGGCACGGCACGGGCGCGGAGAAATGGGACCGCTACGCCGGCCGCGACGTGCTGCCGGTATGGGTCGCCGACATGGATTTCCGGGCGCCGGTCGAAGTGCTCGAGGCCTTGCGACAGCGGGTCGAACACGGTGTCTTCGGCTACACGCACGAGCCCCCGGGATTTGCCCCGGCCCTCGCCGCGCACCTCGAACGCCGCCATGGCTGGGGAGTCGATCCGGCTCGGATCATCGGCGTGCCCGGCGTCGTCACGGGACTGGCGCTCACGGCCCGGTTGTGCGCCGCGGCGGACGACGAGATCCTCACGTTCACGCCGGTCTATCCGCCGTTTCTCACGCTCCCCGGGCTGGCCGGCAGAAGATGCGTCCGCGTGCCGCTGGCGGAGTCTCCCGAGGCCTGGCGGATCGACTGGGACGCCGTCGAGGCGGCCGCGACGCCCCGCTCCAAAATCTTCTGGCTCTGCCATCCGCACAATCCGACCGGCACCGTGTTCGAGCGGGCGGACCTGCTGCGGCTGGCCGACTTCGCCTTCCGCCGCGGACTCACCGTGGTCAGCGACGAGATCTGGTCGGATCTCCTGCTCGACGAGGAACACGGGGGCGGGCGGCACATCCCCTTCGCAACCCTCGACCATCCCGCGGCAGCGACGGCGGTCACGCTCGTGGCGCCGTCGAAGACCTGGAATCTTGCCGGCCTCGGCTGTGCCGCGGCGATCGTGCCCGAGCCGGAGATCCGCCGCAACTGGCGGCGCGCCGGCGGCGGCCTCGTGCCGATGGTCAATCCGCTCGGTTACGCGGCGGCCGAGGCGGCCTGGAACCATGGCGATTCCTGGCGGACCCGGCTGATCACCGTTCTCCGCCAGCACCGCGGACTCGTGCAGGAGGCGGTCGCGACCATTCCGGGGCTGTCGTGCGTGCCCGCCGCGGCGACCTATCTGGCATGGATCGACTGCCGGGGCACGGGAGCCGGCGATCCGCAGGCCGCGTGCGAAGCGGCGGGCCTCGGGCCGACGGACGGCCGCGAGTTTGGGGCGCCGGGCTTCATTCGCATCAACACCGCCTGCCCCACCGACCGGCTTGCCGAGGCGCTCCGCCGTCTTCGCACGGCCTTCGCCGGGGGATCGTCACGCGGATGATCGTGGCCAGCGAGGCGTTTGCGCGCCCGCCTGCCGACTCGGGTCACGGGTGGGGGTGCCCGCATGCTCCAGAAGCCGAGGGCAGGGATCAGTCCCGGACCCAGCCGCGGTCGATGTAGCGCCACGGGCGGCCCGGCGGAGCCGCATCGCGGACGATCTCCGGCAGGCGGCGCTCCGACCAGCCGTCGAAACAGACCCGCCGGGCGAACCGCAGGAGCGTCCACGGGAATCCGACCGCCGAAAAGAAGGGAGGCCCCGCCGACGGCCACGGGCCGCCGTGCTGCATCGACGGCACCACGCCCAGGCCCGTCGGCATCCGATTTTCGACGACCCGGCCAGCACGGGCGATGAGCAGCCCCGCGATGAGTTCGACCACCGCGTCGTCACGGCCGTCTTCCGCCACGTAGAGGCTCGCCCCCAGCGAACCATGCACGCAGCCCACGGCGCGGATGAGCTCGTCGAGTGAACCGCAGGGGACGAGCACCGTGGCGTTGCCAAACGCCTCGACGAGGAACGCCTCGGGGCGGGAAAGCAGCTCCGCGCCCGTCACCTCGAGCAGCACCGGTGCGTGCCGGGCCGGGCCCGCCGCCGCCGCCACGCCCGCGAGTCGTCGCGCGCCGGCCGTCTCGAGCCTCCCGATCGCGGCCACGAGCCGTTCGCAGCCCACCGGCCCCAGCAAAACCTGCGGCCCGATCGCGGCAAATCGGCCGGCGACCGCCTCGACGAACCTCCGTCCCGCCGCGCCGTCCACGAAGAACACGACGCCGGGCTTCGTGCAGAACTGTCCGGCCGAACCGGTGACGCTCGCCGTGAGCTCGTCGGCGATCACAGCGGCGCGATCCGCGACCGCACCGGGCAGGAGCACGACCGGATTGACGCTCCCCATCTCCACCCAGATCACGCGGCCGGCGGCGCTCGCCGCGCGGAAGAGTTTCTCTCCGGCCGCCTGACTGCCGGTGAAGCCGGTCGCCCCGACCCGCGGATCGGCGACCAGCCGCTCGCCATCGGCAGGCTCGAGGCCGTGGAGCAGCTGCACGGTGGCCTCCGGCAGGCCGGTCTCGCGGAGGGCCGCGGCGGCCTCTTCGGCCGCGAGCCGCGAGACGGAGGGATGCCCTTCGTGGGCCTTGGCGATCACGGGATTGCCGGCCGCGATCGCCGCCGCGAAATCCCCGCCGGTGACGGCGCCGTACGCGAAGGGGAAGTTGCCCGGCGGAAACACCACGACGGGCCCCAGCCCGCAGGCCACCGCCCGGATGTTCTGCACGGTGTCGATCATCGCCATCCGCCAGGTGCCCTCCCGCGCCGCGGCGGCGGCCTGACGCAGCTGATCGAGCATGCGGGGCACCTCGACATCCGCGAGCCGTGGGCGCACGGCCAGCCCCGTCTCGGCGTGCGCCACCGCCACGAGCTCGGCCGCCCGGGTCTCGAGCCTGTCGGCATAGCGGTCGAGAAAGTGGGCGATCGCCGCCGGGGGCATGCGGGCCAGCTCCGCCGCCGCAGCCGTCGCCGCCTCGAGGGCCGCATCCACGTCGCTCCACCGGCTCACCGGCCAGAGGGAATCACGGGGGCTTCCGGTCGCCGGATCGATCGCCCGATAGGTGCGGCTCGCGTCCGCGCCGAGCCATGTGCCGGCGAGAAGAATCGGTTCGGTGACGGGCAAGCGGTCGGTCTCCACGGAGCCGCGGGGATCGCGGGCAAGTGTAGTGGCTCGCGAGCCTTGCGACGACGTTTGAAAGCACGACAATGACCTGTCATCCCCAGGAACGTCCCATGCGTCACGCCCCGATCGACCCCGCACTTTTCACTGCCAACCGCCACCGGCTGGTGCAGCTTCTGCCGCCGGGTTGCGTCGCCGTGCTCCACGCGGCCGACGTCCTCCCCACGACGGGTGACGGCACGCTCCGCATCCATCCGGCGAGCGATCTCTTCTGGGCCAGCGGCATCGAACAGGAAGAGAGCGTGCTCGTCCTGGCCCCCTCGGCCACCGACCCGGCACACCGAGAGATGCTCTTTCTCCGGCAACCGAACGACCATCTGGCCATGTGGGAAGGTGCGAAACTCACCGCGGAACAGGCGCGGCGGATCTCCGGAATCACGAAGATCCGCTGGCTGGGGGAACTCCCCGGGGTGCTCCACGCGTTATTGTGCGAGAGCGACGCGGTCTATCTCAACGCCAACGAGCACGAGCGGACGACCACCGAGGTCGAAAGCCGTGACGTGCGAATGGCACGGCAGTTGATCCACCGGTATCCCCTGCACCGCTTCGAGCGGCTCGCCCCGCTCCTGCGGAAGGTCCGTGCGGTGAAGACTCCCGCCGAGGTGGCCCTGATCCGCAAGGCCGCCGACATCACCGATGCCGGCCTGCGGCGGATGCTCGCCGGCCTGCGGCCGGGGGTGATGGAGTTCGAACTCGAGTCGGAGCTGGCGGCGGAGTTCATCCGCCGCCGCGGCCGGATGGCCTACGAGCCGATCATCGGGTCTGGCAAGAATGCCTGCGTGCTCCACTATGTCGACAACGACCAGCCCTGCCGTGACGGCGAACTGGTGCTGATCGACGTCGGGGCGTCCTACGCCAACTACGCCTCCGACCTGACACGCACCTATCCGGTGAACGGCCGGTTCACGCCCCGGCAGCGGGCGGTCTACGAGGCGGTGCTCCGCGTGCTGAGGTCGTCGATCGCCCGCACCACCATCGGCACGCGGCTTTCCGACTGGAAGCGGGCGGCCCAGGTGGAGATGGCCGGCGAACTGGTCGCTCTGGGGCTCCTCACGCCGGAGCAGGCGGCCCGAGACTCCGCCGACGAGCCGGCGTGCAAGAAGTATTTCATGCACGGCCTGGGGCACTCGCTCGGCCTGGGGGTGCACGACATGGCTCCGGTCGATGGCCCGCTCGCGGCAGGCTGGGTGATGACGGTGGAGCCGGGCATCTACATCCCGGAGGAGGGGCTCGCCGTGCGGCTGGAAAACGACATCCTCGTCACCGAAAACGGCCCGGTCGATCTCTGCGGCCACGTCGCGATCGAACCCGACGAGATCGAGCGGATCATGGCGGGCCACGCCGCGGCGGGCGGCCGGGTATGATGCGTCGGCATTTTTTTCACCCAGGAGTCAGTGGCGTGCGCATTGCATCCGGCATCCTCCTCATGTCCCTCGTGTCCCTCGCCCTTTTCACAACGGAGACCATCGTGGCCCAGGAAGTTCCCCACCCCACCCTGCCCGCCGGCGCCGGCAAACTCGATGCCGACGCCCCGAAGGCGTTTGAGACCACGGCCTCCGGTCTGCAATACCGGATCCTCCGCAAGGGCACCGGCGCCAACCCGAAGGCCACCAACAAGGTCGAGGTTCACTACCACGGCTGGCTCGACAACGGGAAGGTCTTCGACAGTTCGTACCAGCGGGGCGAGTCGATCGACTTCCCGCTCAACCAGGTGATCCCCGGCTGGACCGAGGGCATGCAACTCGTCGGCGAGGGGGGGATGATCGAACTCACCATCCCCAGCAAGCTCGGCTACGGCCCCCGCGGCGCCCCGCCGGTGATCCCGCCGGACGCCACGCTCCATTTCCTCGTGGAACTGATCGACATCCGTTGATCTTGCACGGCATGCCGGCGTGAGGAAACCGCGGCGAACACCGTAGGACCCTCATGCCGGTCATGCCGGTCATGCCGTCCATGCCTGCCGGAGGGGCCGGATCACACGTCGAGATTCTTGACGTCGAGTGCGTGCTTCTCGATGAACTCGCGGCGGGGCTCGACCTTCTCCCCCATCAGCACCCGGAAGAGATCATCGGCCGCGGCCGCGTCCGTCATCGTCACCCGCAGCAGCGTGCGGTTCGCGGGGTCGAGCGTCGTGTCGCGGAGCTCCTCGGCGTTCATCTCGCCGAGCCCCTTGAAGCGGGTGATCGTCAGGCCCTTCTCGCCCGCCCGGCGGACCGCCGTCAAGAGCCCGCGGAGGTCCTCGAGACCGATCTCGTTGTCGCCCCGGCGGAGGGTGTACCGCGGCTCCTCGGTGCCGGTGCGATCCTCGGGAAGGAGCGACCCGATACCGAAGCCCATCGCCTCGAGTTCCTTCATGCCCGCGTTGATGCTGCGGACCTCGTGCAGATCGACCACGACGAGCTGGTCGTCGCCAGTGCCGGGCGCCGTGCCCGGGGTGGTGTCGCCGGCTTCCTGCGCCTCTTCGACGCGGCCCACCGCCAGCTCGCCTCCGGCCGACTTCTCCTTTCCCTTCACGAACGCCTCGAGCTCGTCGCGGCTCGTGAACCACCGCTCCTCCACGCCATAGTAGACGTGGTACATCGGCAGTTTGCCGGTCGTCGCGTCGCGGCGGTCTGCATGGTCGCGGAGGCTGATGCCCCGCTTTTCCAGGGCGACGAGCGCATCCTCGAGCCCGGCGAGCGTGCGGCAGAGTTTCTGCATCTCCTCGCCGGCGATCTCCCGGCCGTTGCCCGGGAGAAACACCCCCTCGCCCAGACCCTGGTCGAGGAGCTGCGTCTTCATCTCGTCCTCGGTCTGCACGTAGTAGACGCTCTTCTTGCTCCGCACGCGGAACAGCGGCGGCTGGGCGACGTAGACATGCCCCTCGGCCACCAGGCGGTACATCTGGCGATAAAAGAAGGTCAGCAGGAGCGTGCGGATGTGGGAGCCGTCGACGT